>ERZ1645192.879-NODE-879-length-25210-cov-6.920612_pt1 | contig 25210 bp, 22 predicted proteins | sample MGYA00575354_ERZ1645192 | MGnify/ENA primary metagenome ERZ1645192 (study PRJEB40844, sample SAMN11349763) | freshwater sediment metagenome | isolation source: river sediment | host: Sediment | place: India: Faizupur Khadar , New Delhi | collected 2017-02-21 ... | reverse complement strand
ACATTCCCTGCTATCCTCTTCCCCTCTCCGCGCTCAATTGAGCGCGGCCCCGTTGAAGCTTTTAGCGTTTTCATTTTGTTTCCTTTCGTTTGGTTCTCTCCGCGCTCAATTGAGCGCGGCCCCGTTGAAGCGAGAAGGTCCTCTCCGCCCGCGTCAAGCAGGCCCGGCTTGTTACTCGATCACTGCCGAGGCGTTCGGATTCCTGCTCTCCGGCCTGGTCAGACCGCAACGCGCCGCAACATCCGCGGGCTCCAACGCAGCCCCTTTGTCGCGCGTCTGGATCATCCATTCATCAAGAGCTCCCCGCATACGGCGAAGAGTCCTGCTGTGAGCGGGTGAATCGGCCAGGTTGTTGATCTCGTGCGGATCGTTGTCGAGGTCGTAGAGTTCTTCCGCCGGCATCGTAGGCGCGCACAGCTTCTTCTGAGCCTCGGTAAGCCTGCCTCCGGCATTCAACTCCTTCAGAAGGTTCCAAGCCGGATACGACTTCTCCATGTACTCGTTGGCCTGCAGGAACGGACGGTCCGGGGTAAAGTTCCGTATGTACCGGTAGCGCGCGTCACGCACGGTGCGAAACCGGAACACCGTTTCATCACACCGATCCCGCGCTCCAAATACATACTTTCGGGATGCGCCGGAACGGCTGGCCAGAAAATCTCTGCCCTGCATTTTTTCGGGTATTTTGGCCCCGGCGATCCGCAGCATAGCGGGAGCCAAATCAATGGACATCAGCAACCGGTCATCCACCGTGCGCGATTTGAACCGGCGCGGCGCCGAAAAATTTTCGGGCCATGAAATAATCATGGGCACGCGCAGCCCGCTCTCGTAGCACCATTGCTTGCCGCGCACGTGCGCCTGGCCATTATCTCCAAAGAACACGACGACAGTATTGTCAGTCAGCCCGTCCCGCTCCAGTTGCGCAAGAATTAAACCCACTTTGCGGTCCAGCTCCGTGGCAGAATCCAAATACGCAGCCCAATCCGCCCGGGCCACAGGGTGATCCGGCAGATACGGAGGCAGACGGACTTTTGACGGGTCCGCATGGGCCGGCGCATTGAAGCGCCGGTGCGTTTCCTTGAAATTTACCTGCGCAAAAAAGGGCTGGCGACCTTTCAGATCGGCCCAACTCTCTGAATCAAACGGCTTGCCATAATAAGTGAAGTTCCAGTCGGTCTTGCCTGTGCCTTTAAAACCGCAGGATTCCGGAAGCTCGCGAATGTTCGCCGTGAAATAGCCCGCGTCGCGCATCCAATCGCTCAGCACCCGCACCCCTTCAGGCAGCACAAAACCATCATCCCGGTGCGACCTGTGGTTGTGCGCGTTTATGGCGGTCTGGTACATGCCCGTCATGAATGCGGATCGGCTGGCCGAGCACACCGGCGCCGTGGTGTAAAACCGGGTGTAGCGCACACCGCGGGCCGCAAGTGTGTCCAGGTGCGGCGTGCGCACTCCGTTCTCGCCGTAGCAGCCCAGGTGCGGACCAAAATCCTCCGCGATAAGCCAGAGGATGTTGGGCCGTTTCAGCGAGCTCTGGCCAGTGGCAGCGGCAGCCTCGGTATTGGTAGCCACAGCCGCCAGGGCAGCCAGCAAACAGACGATGAACGCTCTCCAAAACATCGTGATCGCAGAGTTCTTCACCCCCGGTTGTTTCATCGCAAATACCGGCGCCACTTTGCGCGCACGGAGGTCCTCAGCATCGCCGAGGCTTCCTTGTCGTTCTTGATGATTTCCTTTTGCGGATCAAACTGGATCTTTCGCCTGAGCCTCATGGCGATGTTGCCAAGATGACACAGGGTGGCGGTGCGGTGCCCGTCCTCGACCGGCTCGATCGGGTCCCGGCGCGCCTTCACGGCATCTATAAAGTCACGAAAATGATCGTCGCTGACCGGCAGGCGAATATCCGAACCGCCCAACTCGGACTCGGCAGCCGCGGCAGGGCTGCTCTCGATTTTGTTATACCCGACACTGAGCCACCCATCCGTTCCCTCCCACCGGATGCCGAAGCCCGGCTTCTGCGTCTTGCAAACAATCTCGACACCATTGGCCAGCTTCACCCGAAAAGCCACCTCCGTCGCGGTGTTGAAAAGACTTCCTTCAGGAGGAAACTTGGCCCCAAGGTCTTCAACTTCCACGACTCCTGTGTTCTTCGGCTCGAGCGCCCACACCGCAACATCGTTCGAATGCGCCCCGAAGTTCGTCGTCTGGCCCCCGGAGTAATCGTGGATGAAACGAAACTTGTAGAGGCAACGGTCCGCGTGGTAAGGCGCCTCGGGCGCCGGCCCAAGCCACATGTCGTAATCAAAACCCTCCGGCACAGGCATCGGCTTCCAACCCGGCCCTGGCCCTTCAAAGTTGTTGTAAGCCACTTGCGTTTCAATCGAGCGGACAGTTCCAATCCGGCCGTTGCGCACCAGTTCGCATGCCCTGCGTATCAGTTTGTTCGAACGCCATTGGCTGCCCGTCTGAAGAATCCTGCCGTAGCGCCGAACCGCTTTCACCATCATCTGCCCGTCCTCCACCGTCAGCGAAAGCGGTTTCTGGCAGTAGATGTCTTTCCCCGCCTTGGCCGCCTGGATCGTCATGATGGCGTGCCAATGGTCCGGCGTGATGATGGCTACCGCGTCAATGTCTTTGCGCCGCAAGACGTCACGAAAGTCCGTGCAGGCCGCACAGCCCTTCCAGCCCGCATTGCCCGTTCGGTTGGCGTAAAACCGGTTCACGAAGTCCCGCTGGGGATCACGCCCAAGAAACTGTTTCGGCGTTTTGTACCCGTAACTGGCCTTGTTAACGTCGCAAACCGCAACCACCTGGCAATCGTCCAACTTGAGCCATTCGGGAATATCCACCGTGCTCTGGTTGCCGCAGCCAATGACTCCGACGTTAATGCGGTTGGATGGAGCGGACTTTCCGAATAAAGACGCAGGCACAAAAAGCGGCGCGCACAGCGACACAGCGCCAACGGCTGAGCATTTGAGAAAGTTTCGGCGGGTCAGTCCCGTTTCTGTCAATGTCTTGTTCATAACGTATTCAGTTTTCGCAAAAACGACCGCAAACGCCGGTCCTCAAAAACGATTCCCGTGCGCCAGCCATGCTGTATCGGATGGTTGCCCATGTTGCAAAGCTTCGCAAGAACCGGTTTTGTGTGCTGTTCCGGCACATAAGTGACTCAAAATGGGACGCCTCCGAAATAAACCTGCCGTGTTTGCATTTTTTTCCATTTTTTTTGAAACAATTTCGCGCCGTTTCCGTCATATAATGTTGAATGACGCTGCGCACAGACACAGCACGCAACAGGACCAGACTTAATCCCGCGTTCAAGCGGTTTCAGGTGCTGCCCGAGGCAGTGCCCGTACGGGTGTCCGCGCGGATTTCAACACCTCCGGCCAGGGGCAGGCCATCACTCCAAATCTCAGTCGCCGCAGTCGAGGCAAAGGCCCGCCTGTCGGACACACGCGAGCTGCTTACGTAAACGGCGCCTGCCGCGACGCTGCCCGAACTGAACACCTGCGTCACACCCATGCGAGTGTTTCTGCCCTGTCGCATGGCAATTGCGGGTTTTTCAATTTCCGCTTAGTCTGACCGGGATATGACGCTTACAGACTCAGCCTCTGTTCCCGATGCGACCGGGCATTTCGGCCATTACGGCGGAAGGTTTGTGCCCGAGACTCTCATGCATCCCCTCAAGGAGCTTGAGGAGTGTTACTCCTGCGCGCAGAAGGATCCGGAGTTCCAGGCCGAGCTGAATTATTACTTGAGCGAGTTTTGCGGACGCCCCACCCCGCTCTACTACGCCCAAAGGCTCACGGATTCCCTGCAAGGTGCAAAGATTTACCTCAAGCGCGAGGATCTGCTGCACACAGGAGCGCACAAGATCAATAATTGTGTCGGCCAGATCCTGCTCGCCAGGCGGATGGGGAAGAAACGGATCATCGCGGAAACCGGCGCCGGCCAGCATGGCGTAGCCACAGCCACCGTCTCCGCCATGTTCGGCATGGAGTGCGTGGTTTACATGGGTGCGGTGGATTGCCGGCGGCAGGAACTCAATGTGCACCGGATGAGAATGCTCGGCGCAACGGTCGTCCCCGTAAAGGCCGGCCAGCAGACTCTCAAGGAAGCCGTCAACGAAGCCATGCGGGACTGGGTCACCAACATTCGCACCACTCACTATATCCTGGGGACCGCTTACGGCGCCCATCCCTACCCGCTCATGGTGCGAAACTTTCAAAGAATTATCGGCGATGAAGCGCGCCGCCAGATCCTCGAGAAGGAAAAACGACTGCCGGACCTCCTCATTGCCTGCGTCGGCGGAGGATCTAACGCCATCGGCCTGTTCTATCCTTTTCTCGACGACCAAACGGTCCGGATGACGGGTGTGGAAGCCGGCGGCGAGGGCATCGAGGCGGGAAAACACGCGGCGCGGTTCCAGGGAGGTTCGCTCGGGGTACTGCAAGGCACCCGATCATACCTCCTGCAGGATGAAAACGGCCAGGTGCAGCTAACCCATAGTGTTTCCGCCGGTTTGGATTACGCCGCCGTCGGGCCGGAACACGCATGGCTGCGCGACCAAAAACGCGTCCATTACACCTACGCGACAGACCCGGAGGCGCTCAACGCATTCAGCACCCTGGCACGGATCGAGGGAATCATCCCCGCCCTGGAATCCGCGCACGCAATCGCCGAGGTCATCAAACAGGCGCCTCAGATGCAGCGCGACCGGATCATCATTGTGAACCTGTCCGGGCGCGGCGACAAAGACGTGGCACAGGCAGCCCCGCTGATTGCGTCCGCACCGCATTAGCCTTTGTTGCCCCGTTAGTTGAAGCCGTAATAGAGGAACAGGCAGTAGGTCCCCACCAGCAGCCATCCCACCCACCGGGGCAGACGGCCAAACAACAGCACCATCAGGAAGTGGAACACGCAGGCTCCCACAAGCAGCCAGATCGCGTCCTGGAGAAAGGCCGGGGCTTTGATGTCTTTGTAAAGCGCGAAGATGCCTATGCACAGCGGAATGCAGATGTGCCCATCTCCAACCTGTGAGGAATACACAACCTCGGGGTTCCCCCGCCAGGCGTAGTAAAATGCCAGCACCGCGTTCGGAAGAACCATGAGCCACCCGCTCAGCCAGCCAAGATGGCGCGCGGTGAAAAACCCGGTCTTCTGGCCAAGCACCCACTCCACAAGCCAGTCCGTGCTCAGGTAAATCGCATAGGCCCCGACCCCCAGCAGCGCCAGGTCCATCGGCAGCCGCCACGAAAATGAACGCTTCGACCTCACATTCTCCCGAAGCACCTCGAATACGTGAAACGACTGCCAGAACAGAAACAACCCCACCAGCACAATCCCATCCCCGGCGGTGATCCTGCCGTCGCGTGCCAGCGCCCAAAGCACTCCCGCGAAAAACAGCGCCGCGCAAATCGTGAGCAATAGCGAGAGACGGTTGAGTTGATGCGCCGAATCGCCTCGGCCGGACTTGCTCCTGGCCTTTGACCCGCCCTTCGCGCCAGCCGGAAGAATGTTGAGCCCCCAGATGATTGTCGGCAGCCCGATGAGCAGCGTAAGGTTCGTCACGTTATTCACGAGGGAGTTGGTCAGCACCTCCTGCCCCGGCCCCCGCCGCGCGCCCAGCATGAAGGCAAACACAAGATTCCCCATGCCGGAGCAATAAGGCATCACCAGGGTGCCGAGCACCGTGCCTTCCATCCCGTAATCGCTCATGGCCTCGAGCCGCCAGATCATCAGGAACGACGCCGCAAGGAACAACAGCACAAACAGCCAGGGCGCCCAGGCGCCATAGCCCTCCATCCAGCGAACAAAATCGTGAACCATTTCGCTCATCGGCAAACCCGGCCCAGCGCCACAGCCACAACTTCCGGGTCAAGCCCGTGAATTCTTACCACTTTGTGGCGAGAGGTGTTGCCGCGCAGTAGCTCAACATTGCCGCGGGCACATCCAAGCGTGTCCGCAAGGAACCGGATCAATGCCTCGTTTGCCGCCGAATCCACCGGCGGGGCGGTAATTTTCACGCGCAATTCAGCGCCCCCGGCATCCACAACCTGGTTCGCCGACGCCCGCGGCTGCACCTTGAGCGCAAGTGTCACACCACCCTCTGTCTTTCTAATGTATGGAGGCAGGCTCATGAATCGTCGTGCGTAAAGTTTCAGCTTTCTGATTCGAAATCTTCAACCTAGCATACCTGTGGCCGCAACACTGTAAATCCGAGTTTATGACCAAACCCATGCGCAATCAGCTGTGCAAGATGAAAAGTTGCCGCGCCTTCACCCCCGACCAATGCGGCAGCGGCGGAGTTTCGCTGCTGCTGGCGGCGCTCGCGTGCGCCGCTCTCTGGACAGGTTGCGCACAAGCGCCCGTCCCGGAACAAAAAGAATCCCACGCCGCCCCGGCAGTCATTACCCAGACATCCCGCCCCCCTCAAAAACCTGCCGAAGCCGCCGCATCGCTCATCGAGCAGGCAAAAGCCGCCGAACCGCGCGATCCGGCGCCTTTCGAAGGCGATGGATGGAGAAGTCTCCTTGGGGACGCCGCCACCGGCGCCTGGAGGGAAATCCCCTTCGGCGGGCATGGCGAGCTCGAAAGGGACTCGGGCATTCTGCTCTTAAACATGGGTGAGCCTTTCACAGGCGTGCGTTACACCAACAAGTTCCCAACGATGAATTACGAGATCGCATTAGACGCCATGCGCGTCATGGGATCGGATTTCTTTTGCGGCCTCACGGTGCCGGTGGAGGACAGCCACTGCACGCTCGTCCTTGGCGGCTGGGGAGGATCTCTCACCGGCATTTCCAGCATCAATAGCCTGGATGCATCCGAAAACGAAACAACGAGTTTTCAGGATTTCAAAAAGTTGCGCTGGTACCGCGTGCGAATGCGCATCACCAGGGACCGGCTCGAGGCATGGCTCGACCAGGACAAAATCGTGGATCTGGATACCAGCACGCGGCAGCTCTCGACCCGGGCAGGAGAGATCGAGCTTTGCAAGCCGCTGGGCATCGCAAGCTGGCAGACGGCTGGGGCGTTCCGGCACATCCGGTGGCGCCCCGTGGACACAGCCCAGGACCCACCGCCAAAACGGTTCTAACGAATCTTCTGCACAGGCCGATTCATAACCCTTCAGAACTCGGAGAGCCGGCACGGCTCACGCCCCGGCATCACTTCGCCAATTCAACACAGCGGGTCTCGCGAATAACGACCACTTTGATCTGGCCGGGATATTGAAGCTCCGCCTCTATCTTCTGGGTAATGCTTCGAGCCAAAGCAAGCGCCTGCGGATCATCAATCGCCTCCGGCTGAACAAAAACCCGCAGCTCCCTGCCGGCATGAACGGCAAAAGTCTTCTCCACACCCGGAAACGTTTGCGCAATCTTCTCCAGATCTTCAATCCGCTTCAAATACGTCGTCATACTCTCGGATCTCGCCCCCGGCCGCGAAGCGCTGATCGCGTCCGCCGCGCTCACAAGAATGCCCAGCGGCCCGACAGGAGATACGTCATTGTGGTGCGAGGCCACACCGTTGACGACCGCCTCGCATTCACCGTTCCTGCGAAGCATTTCAGCTCCCACAACCGCATGCGGCCCTTCGATTTCGTGAGAAACAGCCTTGCCAATGTCGTGCAGCAGACCCGCGCGCTTGGCCGCGGCCACATCCAGGCCAAGCTCGGCAGCCATCAGCCCCACCAAGTGAGCCACTTCCACCGAATGCTCCAGGATGTTCTGCGAGTAACTGTGCCGGAAATGCAACCGGCCCAGCGCCGTCACCAACTCCGGCGCCAGCGGCCCCACACCCACCCGCTGCACCGCCTCCTCGCCCAGCCGCTGAATCAGGGCGTGAGTCTCCTGGGTGACCTGGCTCACGATCTCCTCGATCCGCGTGGGATGAATCCGCCCGTCATTGATCAGGCGAACCATGGATTCGCGCGCAATCTCACGGCGCACGGGATCAAAGCCCGACAACAACACCGCCCCGGGCGTGTCGTCAATGAGCACAGTGACACCAGTGGCAGCTTCAAACGCGCGAATGTTCCGCCCTTCGCGGCCAATGATCCGTCCTTTGATATCCTCCCCCGCCAGGGCTACGGCGGTCGTGGTGCTTTGAAATGTGTGCTCCCCCGCATAACGCTGAATCGCAATGCTCAGAATGTGGCGCGCGCGCTCCGTCGCTTCCGCCCTGGCTTTTTCAATGATGGCTCCCGCAAGCGCCTGCCCATCACGGGCCGCCTCCTGCTCGGCTTTCTTGAGAACAATGTCACGGGCCTCAGACCCGCTCATCCCGGCAAGCTTCTCGAGATTCTCCCTGTTCCTGCGCTCGTGTTCCAACGCCTTTTCCTCAGCGGCATGGCATTCCTCGAGCTTCGTCTGAAGAAACAGTTTCTGCTCCTCAATGCGCTTCTCGCCCTCGTCCAACCGCTGCAGTTGCGTGTTAATGAGTGCTTCGCGCTCGTCCAGTCGCCGCTCCAGATCAGCGTGCCGGACCCGCCGCGCGGCAAAGGTTTTCTCTGTTTCCTCAACCAGCTTCAGCGCCTGCTCGTTGGCAGCCAGCCGGGAGTCTCTCACGATGGCTTCCCCCTCGGACTGCGCTTTGGAAAGAATATCTGCGGCTTCGCGACGGGCAGCCTCGCGCGCACGGCTCGCTCTGAGCTTGAGAAAAAGCCAGTACAACACCGCGCCTGATGCAACGAGCGAGGCGTACACTAAAGTCATTTTCCAATCAGTCATTCGGAGCCGCCCGGCTGGAAATACCGGGTTGGCGTCAGGATGCAATCCAGTTGAATGTCGTGGGGCTCCACCGGGATATGTTCGACCATTTGCTCGTCATAGCACACCCCGCAGGTCCGTCCCCTCCAGGCTTTCAGCAGCCGGTCATAATATCCTTTGCCTCTGCCCAGCCGCCAGCCCGACTCGTTGAAAGCTACTCCAGGAACTATGATCAAGTCCAGCAAATTTGATTCGGGAGAAGGACAATCAGCAGCCGGCTCGCGAATCCCCCAAAAACCCGGCGCCACGTCGCTCTCCGAACGTATCACATGGACAGTGTAGAACTTCGCTGCCCTGTCGTAACGGGGCAGCGCAACGCATTTGCCTTCACGCGAGGCACTTAAGACCAGTGGCCAGATATCAATCTCGCCCGGCATCGGGGCGAAACAGAGCAACTGCCGGGCGTCCCGCCAAAAAGCATGCCGCCTCATCGCCTCGCAAAGGCGTCGTCCCGCCATGACGCGCGCTTCCAGCTCCATTTGCCGCAACCGGTCCTCGACCTGCCGCCGAAGCGCTGCTTTGGCCTGTGTGATTTCTGTTTTTGTCAAGGAATGTCCCGATCTCTCTCCGCCGCCTCGCTCGCCGCCCTCAACGCCCGCCACTTCTCCAATCGTTCTCTGATCTTTTTCTCCGTCCCCTGCTCGGTCGGCTCGTAAAATCGTTTGTTCACCCCAAGGTAATCCTGCGGCACGTAATGCCCCGGAAAATCATGCGCATACTTGTAATCCTTCCCGTGCCCGAGACTCTCCGCGCCTTTATAGTGCGCATCCCGCAAACGCATCGGCACCGGAATCGTTCGTCCGGATTCCACGTCCTTAAGGGCCGCGTCAATCGCCAGGATCGCCGAGTTGCTCTTGTTGGCGGTGGCAAGGTAAATGGCAGCCTCCGCCAGGGGAATTCTCGCCTCCGGCCAGCCTACAAACTCCGATGCCTGCAACGCCGCATTGGCCAGCACCAGCGCCATCGGGTCCGCTAATCCCACATCCTCGGCTGCCAGGATCATAATCCGCCGCGCAATAAACCGCGGATCCTCCCCCGCGTGTATCATCTTCGCCAGCCAGTAAAGCGCCGCGTCCGGATCACTCCCGCGCACGGATTTAATGAAGGCGGAAATGGTGTCGTAGTGCGCATCCTCGTTGTCATATACCACCGCTTTCTTCTGGATGCTCTGCTCAGCGGCGGCCAGGTCAATGTGAACCAGCCCCGAAGCATCCGGCGGGGTCGTCAACGCCGCTATCTCCAGCGAGTTCAGCGCCTTGCGCGCATCCCCGTCCGACAGCGTGGCAAGGTGCCGCACCGCGTCGTCATCCGCCTGGATTTTCATGAAACCGAGACCGCGTTCGGGGTCTTTCAGCGCCGCGCGCAGCAGCCCGGAAAGGTCCTCGACAGACAGCGGTTTCAGCTCGAAGACTTGCGAGCGGGACACCAGCGGGGAATTGACAAAAAAGAACGGGTTGTGCGTGGTGGCGCCAATCAGGCGGACAACTCCAGCCTCCACATCCGGCAGGAGGATGTCCTGCTGCGCTTTGTTGAAACGGTGTATCTCATCAATGAACAGGATTGTGGGTTCACCGGTGTTTTCCAGCCGGTTGGCCGCGGATGCAAGCACACGCCGCATGTCCGCCACATTGGACTCAACCCCGCTCAACCGCTCGAACCGGTTGCGGGTCTGGCGCGCGATAATCTGCGCCAGGGTTGTCTTGCCAGTGCCCGGTGGCCCGAAGAAAATAAGGGATTGGATCCGGTCGGCCTCGATCGCGCGACGCAGAAGCTGGCCCGAACCCAAAATGTGCTGCTGCCCCGAAAACTCCTCCAGCGATCGCGGACGCATTCGCGCCGCCAAAGGCTGGTGACGCCGTCGAGAGCTTTCGTCGGCCTTTCCCGGAACTTCCGAGCGGAAGAAATCCTCCTGCGCCATGCGTGCAGTATATGGGCGAACGGCTGCGACCGCCAGCACGGTGACGAATCCGCCAATCCCCTCGGGCGCCTCGGTCTCAGTACATCAGGAACGGCGCCCGCAGCTCCAACCACTTCGCCTCGTCTTTCTTCAGGCGGGAATCAAAATCCGAAGGACTCGATGAAATACTATCCACCCATTCGCGGAGGAAACTGCTTCCGCTAAGAAGGTCAATGGCCAGACGCTCTTTCTCGTACTCGTATTCCAAATGGTGCCAGATCGGGTAATCCGGATACTCCAGCCGGATGGCTTTGAGCAGCAACGCGCCAAGACGGTACGGATGGAACCTGCCAGGAGCGTAGTCCGCAAAATCGGTGTGGATTTGCACTCCGGAACACAGCCTGCCCTGGTGCTTCTGAAATGTGGGCGCAAAATGGCATAGGCGCACACGGCATCCCGTCATCCATTCCCCGGCAAATCGCTCCGCCCGCCGCAGCACCCGCTGAAAATCCACGTCCGGCGCGCCCACCAGCTCCAGCGACGTGGTGGTGCCGCGCCCCTCGGATAATGTGGTTCCTTCGAAAAGCACCGTCCCGGGAAAGCACCTCGTCATGTTCAGGCTCGAGGCATTCGGGCTCGGATTCACCCACGGCAACTCAAAGACGGGCCAGCCAAATCCCGGGCCGGCCACCGGCTCGTATCCGCGCATCGGCACCACCTGCAAATCCACCGCCAGCTTGCGAAGCTCCACATACCACCTCGCAAACTCCCCAAGTGTCAGCCCGTGCCGCATAATCAGAGGACCAACCCCAATAAAGCTCTCCCAGCCCGGCTCAAGAATCGTGCCCTCAATCTCACGCCCCGCCGGATTCGGCCGATCTAGTATCCATACGGATTTCCCCGTTTGCGCGGCAGCCTCCAGCATGTAGGCCGTCGTGGTGATAAAGGTGTAGATCCGCGTGCCAATGTCCTGCAGGTCAATGAGCACCACATCGAAACTGTCAAGCATGTGCCGCGTGGGCCGACGCACTTCTCCATAAAGGCTGAACACAGGAATCTTGAGCACAGGATCCACATAATCGTCAGACTCGATCATGTTGTCCTGCTTGTCGCCGCGCATTCCATGCTGAGGCCCAAACGACGCCGCGAGACGAATTCCACCACAACCGGCCAGCGCATCCAGCGTGTGCTGCCCGGTGGATGTGACCGACGCGGGGTGCCCAAGAAGTCCGATACGGCGCCCGCGCAAAGGCTCACGCAACGAGGAAGTTTCCAGCAGCCTGTCGATTCCGAGTTTCATAGGCGGATTTTGCCGCAACCATCGAAACTTGGAAGTGGAAAGTAGCAGGTGACTCGCGCGTCGGCGTCAATCGCGCTGTCCGATCTAATTCGAGCCGCTTTCAAGCCTCGCAATGCGTTCCTCAAGCGGCGGATGGCTCGCAAACAACGCTGCAAAACCCCGGGGCGGCCCGGAAATCTTCAGGCTCTGGAACGATTGCGCATGCCTGGCCTCGGCAGCCGCAAGCTGCGGATCATACAGCCTCTGCAACCCGCGAAGGGCATCCGCCATGTTCTGCCGGCCAGCCAACCGCGCACCACCCGCGTCCGCTCTGAACTCCCGCCAGCGCGAAAACCAGGCCACAACCATGGCCCCAAGCAGTGAAAGCACGACCTGAAACACGATCACTAACAAAAAGTTCAATCCACCGCCTCCACCCCGATCATCCCTGGACCGCAGCGCCTGGCTCACGACAAACGCCAGCACGCGTGAAAGGAACAACACAACGGCGTTAATCACTCCTTGCAGCAGCGTCATCGTCACCATGTCGCCGTTGGCAATGTGGCTCACCTCGTGCGCCAGCACGCCTTCCACCTGCCGGCTGTTCATGCGCTGCAGCAGGCCCGTGGATACCGCCACCAGCGCCCGGGCCTTGGTCGGCCCGGTGGCAAACGCGTTAACGTCGGGCGAATCGTAAATCCCCACTTCGGGCATCCGGGGCAAACCCGCCACACGGGCCTGGGCATAAACAGTTTCAACCAGTTGCCGCAGCGCCGGGTCAGGCGTGTTTGGCGGAATCACCTGCACCCCCATCGTCCACTTGGCCATGATCCGCGATAGGGCCAGCGAGATCAAAGCCCCCGCAAAACCCCACAGCAAACAAACAATGGCCAGGCCCGCCAGCCCGCCTCCGGGAAAATGCCTCCCCACCCCCAACACGCCCATCAGCAGCGTGATGGTGAGCATCACAAGAATGTTCACCGCAACGAAGAGAGTCACTCTTTTCGCTATTTGCGCAAACTTCATGGGACAATTTTAGCGGGTTTGCGCCTTTTTGCAAATCGCACCGAAACCTCCTGTTGGCCCCGACGTGTCCAGCGGCGTCCACATCCCGCCCCCGGTCCGCCGCAGAGGTGTGCGAAGAACAACAAGAAGGATGTCCTTGCCGCGCTTCCCTCGGGGTCAGAATGTGATTTGCCCCAAGAGCAAAGTGGTTTGTTGACCTCGGGATGGACAGCCTGCATTATCATGAAATGCGACGGAGATTGTATTTCACTGCGGGGATTTGCCTCCTGTTCACCGGGTGTGTGTTTGCCGCGCCGACTCGATACAGCGTTGGTGTGGCGCGGATGGATGTGACTCCGTCCTATCCTGTTCGGCTGGCGGGCTATGCGGTTCGCTCGACTGAATGCACAAACGTGTTCCAGCGTATTTGGGCCAAAGCCATCGTCCTCGGCAAAGACCGGGAGCGCCCCAAGGTGTTGATCACCGTGGACAACTGCGGCGTCCCGATCAATGTTCGCAACAGCGTGGTCGCCGAACTGCGCCGCCTCAAAAAAATTGACCCGTCGAACGTCACGATCTGTTCCACGCACACGCACTCGGCCCCCATGTTGCAGGGTTACCTGACCAATCTCTTCATCGGCCCGCTTCCGCCCGACCAGGACGCTCGTTTAAAACGCTACACGGACGAGCTCACGCACAGCCTGATCCAGGTGACGCTTGCAGCGTTGGATGACCGCAAGCCCGGGACAATGACATTCGGCAAGGGCACAGCGGGTTTTGCGGCAAATCGCAGGATAGCCGGAGGCCCGGTGGATCATGATGTGCCGGTCTTGTTCATCCACGGCGTGGATGGCTCCCTGCGCGCAGTGCTCGCATCTTATGCGTGTCATTGCACCACGCTCACCGGCGAGTTCAACGAAATCTGCGGCGACTGGGCCGGCTTTGCCCAGCAGCAGGTCGAGCTCGACCATCCCTCCGCAGTCTGTCTCATAGCTGTCGGCTGCGGCGCGGACTCCAACCCGAATCCACGTCCGGGCAAGGACCTCGCCGCGCAGCACGGCAAGGAAGTCGCCGCGGCAATCGCTCAGTTGGCCCGAACCAAAGGCCGCCCGATCACCGGCAAACTCGAGTGCAGAACGCGAGACATCCGGCTCCCATACGATACCCTCCCAACGCGGGAGAAATGGGAGGCGCTGACAAAGGAATCCCCTTATGTGGCGCAGCATGCGCGGATCAACCTGGATCGGCTGAATCGCGGCGAGAAGCTGCCCACGGATCTGCCCTACATGGTCCAAACGTGGAATTTCGGAAAATCGCTCGCGATGGTTTTCCTGCCGGGCGAAGTCACGGTCGATTACTCGCTGCGATTAAAACGCGAGTTCGACGCCTCGCGGATCTGGGTAAACGCTTACGCAAACGATGTCCCCTGCTATATCCCCTCAGAGCGCGTCTTGAAGGAGGGTGGCTACGAAGGCGGGTTGGCAATGATCTACTATGATCGCCCGACAAAGTTCGCGCCAGGCGTGGAGGACCTGATCGTCGGCGCCGTTCATAAGCTGGTTCCAAAATCGTTTCGGGCAGGCGATGGGAAAAACCCGGCGGCGATAGCCGGCACGTCGGAATAATAACAGGTGATAAAAAGTCAGACAAAACACTTTGCATTAACTATGAATGATAACACGACAAGCCGTTTGGCAGTCTGCAGTTGGTCTTTGCAGGCTGAAAACCCTGAAACTCTCATCGAGCGCGTAAAACTCACTGGAGTCGAGCGAGTGCAGCTCGCCCTGGATCCGCTCTACGATTCGCCAACCGTCTGGGGTAACACAGTGTCGCTTTTGCAGAGCAAAGGCATCTCCGTAATCTCCGCCATGGTCGGCTGCGCCGGTGAGGATTACACAACCCTCGACACCATCCGCGTCACCGGCGGCATAGCGCCGGACAACACCTGGGAGCGAAATCGCAAGGATCTCGAGGGCAAAGCCCAGCTCGCCGCCAGCCTGGGGTTCAAGCTCGTCACCATTCACGCCGGGTTCCTTCCGCACGATCAAAAGGATCCTGCCTTTGGCAAAATCGTAGCCAGGCTGCGCGACGTGGCTGACATTTTCAACCGGCACGGAATCATGCTCGGGCTCGAGACCGGCCAGGAAACGGCGAAGGACCTGGCGCAGGTCCTCACGGTCCTGCAGAAACCCAATGTGAAAGTGAACTTCGATCCCGCCAACATGATCCTCTACGCAAAGGGCAATCCCATCGAGGCTGTTCGCACGCTTGCCCCGTGGATCATCCAGGTGCATATCAAGGACGCGCGTGCCACAAAAGTCCCGGGCACATGGGGCGAGGAAGTTCCGCTCGGCACCGGCGACGTTGACTGGCCGGCTTTTTGCGCAACGCTCAACGACATCGGGTTCAAGGGCAACCTCGTCATTGAACGCGAGGCGGGCACGAACAGGGTGGCAGACATCCGCACCGCCCGCCAGGTCGTGGAGCAGGCATTCAAACAGATTTCCATTGCCGGCGGCAAAAGCACCCCAAAAACAACCGTTTGATTCTTATGAGCACTCAAAACGCATCACCTCGAACTGTCAATGTCGCTGTCGTCGGCCTGGGCTTCATGGGCGTCACGCACCTGAGAGCCTATCTCCAGGCGCCCGGCGCAAAAATCTACGCCGTCTGCGACGCCGTGCGGCTTCCCGTCAATGGCGTGCTTCAGGGCGTGGCCGGAAACATCAAGAAATCCGACGACATAGACCTGGGCCGCGACGTCAAGGTATTCAAGAAACTCGAGGATGTGCTTGCCGAGAAGGATGTGGACCTGGTGGATATCTGCACGCCCACGCCGCTGCATCCCGAGCAGGCCATTGCCGCACTACGGGCCGGCAAAAACGTCCTCTGCGAAAAGCCTTTGGCCCGGACCTCGGCCCAGGCCCGCGAGATATTGAAGGCTGAGACGGAATCCGGAAAGTTCCTCATGCCCGCAATGTGCATGCGCTTCTGGCCCGGCTGGAGCTGGCTCAAAGAAGTCGTGGACCGCAAGACCTACGGCAAAGCTTTGGCCGCCCGGTTCCGCCGGGTCACGGCCATGCCCGCCTGGAGCAAGCAAGGCACTTACTCTTCCGATCTCGGTGGCGCACTGTTTGACCTGCACATTCACGACACCGACTTCGTGCAATTCCTCTTTGGCCGCCCGGAAAGCGTGTTTTCGACCGGTGTGCTCGGCCAGGGCGGGTCGGTGGATCATGTGGCCACCTCATACAACTACCCTGGTGGCCCTTCGGTCTATGCCGAAGGCAACTGGCTGCTGGCCAAGGGCTTCGAAATGGCCTACACGCTTTACTGCGAAAAGGCCACGATCGACTTCGATCTTTCCCGCGGCGCCAATATGCTCATGGTCATCGAGCACGGCCAGGACGCAAAGCCAATGCCCCTCGATGGTGACGGCTACAACGGCGAGGTCCGCTACGTCGTGGAATGTCTCCAGGCCGGAAAACGCCCGAAGATCGTCACTGGAACGGACGGCATGACCGCGCTCGAAATTTGCGAAGCGGAGGAGAAGTCCATCAAGACAGGGCAGATCGTGAAGCTGTAAAAAGTCCACGCTCGCACTGTCCTGCTCTGAGTCAGATTCAACCGAAATGGCAGCCGGGCAACAAGGCTTCGACAGCCTTGTCCGTCCGGCTGCCGTAACTTTCTGGATAAAAGCGCGCTTGGAACACGCCGGAAGGTTTCGTTTCCCTCTTTTTCCGCCCCCGCATTCGACCCGTCGTTGCCTCACACTCCGCCCAACTCGCCACAGGCCCGAGGTTTCGGCCGCTTGGCGCAAAAGATGCTCAAAATAAAAAGTCCGTGGAACAAACAGACATTATGAAAAAAACAGCTCTCATTCTTGGACTTCTACTGACCTTCAGTTTTGGCGCAATGGCCGAGCCATCGCAGGCAGACCAGAAATGGCTTGGCGTCGTTAAATCAATGGTTGCAGAAGGCAAAACGACCATTACCACTCCTGCACAGGCCCGCGTGGACCTGGTAAAGGACTGGGGAACAAAGGCCGGCTATTCCGTGACGGTCGTTAAAACCGACGTCGGCTACAGTATTCAACTGACCCGGAAAGCTGAAGTGGCGCTCAACAAGTAGCCGCTCGCTGCCGCCAATCGCGCCGGGCCATCCCCGGCGCCTCACAACCCCGAGCGCCAGAGCGCTCCGGGGTTGAGGTGCTGTTGCAGACAAGCTTCCCGCCCTCACGCCGAGGGCATTTATAATAAGCGGTCTGCTCAAGGCATCCATAGTCCACTGCTTCATCGTCTGGCAAACAGAGCCACGTTCGCCCGGCCTGTTCTCTCAGCAGCGCTCCGCCGCACTCACCCCGTGCGAAAGGAGATCCTCTTGATGAATTCCCGGCCAAAGCTGTTCTGAAGCAGCATCAAAATTTCCTTGCGCCGCCAGCGCACCACCTCCGAAAGCCAGGCGCTGCTGTCCACGTTCACAAATAAAGTCCCGTTCCTGTAGCCGGTAGGTTGCGCGTGGGCGGTCACGTTTGGATCCACCGCATGGTTCCAGACCTTGACAATCTCGGCATCAATCCGTCGGGTGTCCAGGCGCATGTCCTTCAAAACCTGTGGCAGCACCTCGCCGGCGCGCTTCGAGCTGTTGACCATCGCTCGTTCAGAGTCCGATAAGTCCGCGCCACGCCACTGCGCCAGCACACGCTGTCGGCCAAAAACCTCGCCAGACGAGAGGGATTTCCGTTTGGTGCGTGAAGTCTTCTTCATTGCCTGCATGATCCGGCGCGGAAGGCCGCGGCTTGTGTCTCAGGCAAAAGCCTTTCCGGGCAGAAAGGCGTCGTCGGCAACCTGGAACGCATCTTCAAAGTCTAGGCCCCAGTGTCTGCGTCTCAAGCCTGGATTGGTTGCTGCGGTTCCTGAGCCTCCGTTTGCCAGCCGGGCGGCACGGGATGTTCATCCAGCACCAGCACGCCGCGTGAATGAAGTTCGTAGTTCCCCGAGAAGGTGTTGCCCGTCAGGAAATCGTGCATCGGCTTGTAAAAAGTCAGCCGCACGGGTGTGGACTGGTGGTTCAGCAGAAAGAAAACCTTTTCATCATCACGCTCGCGCAACGCAACCTCAACATTGTCCGGCACTTTCAGCAGGGGATGCAGATTGCACATTTGCCGCAGCCACAAAACAAGGTCACCGTAGAAAGGCTGATGGCTTTGGAACCCGACGTAGATGGCCTTGCCGAGCCCGAACGCATTCATGGTCATGGCCGGCCGGTTCGCATAGAAATCCTTTGTATAAGTGGCCAGGATCTGGCAACCCTTGGCCTCGATAATGTCGCACCACACTCGGGCAGGGTGCATGTGGCTTGTGGGGAAGGTGCCCTTGAAGGTGAGATGATTCTCCTCGCCCGGCGGCAGAGGATCATATTCGAGCACCTCAAGACCAAAAAGATCGGTCAGGTCGTGCGGACACCCGGTGTCAGGCGCCATGTTGTGCTCATCCACAAGGCCCGTGTTGAAGGTCCCCACCAGCACACCGCCGTTTTGAACATAAAGCTTCAGCCGATCGGCTTCCCCACCCGAAAGCAGGTGCAGCGAAGGCGCCACAACGACCTTGTAGCGGGAAAGGTCCTCTTCGGGCCTGGCAAAATCCACCAGGATGTTCCGATCGTGAAAAGCGCTATAGAAAAGCTGGATGTGCTGGCGCAGATTAAAATGTTTGCTGGGCTGGTTCGGCTGTTGCAACGCCCAATCATTCGGGTGGCTGTAAAGAATGCAGCATTCCGCCCGCACCGTGGTTTGCTTGAGAGATGGGGCAAGCAGGCGAATTTCCTCGCCAAGCTGCGCAACCTCCTTGAAAACACGGCCCTCTTTGCTGCCGCTGTGCGACAACACCGCCCCATGAAACTTCTCGGTCCCGAACCGGGGCTGTCGCCATCGGAAAAACAGGATGGCATTGGCGCCACGGGAAAGCAGTTGATAGCTGAACATCCGCAGCAGACCGGGACGCACGGTCGAGTTCACATCCTGCCAGCTCACGTTGCCCGCCTTCTGCTCCATCACCCAGAAGCCGGAGTCCTCGCCGTCCGGGGTGCGAATGCCCGACTTCTTCAGCGAGCGCAGCATATCAATCTCGCAGGCCAGCTCCGCGGATTTGGCCTTGATGGCCGCGGTGCTCTCGATGGAAACGAAATCAATCACCTCCGCTAAATCAAAGTGATCGAACCGATGGAGCAGCGGACGAAGGTTGGTGGTTACAGGATGCGGCGAGTGCTCGCGAAGGGTGTCCGCCTGCATCTTCACAAACTGAACAATGGTGTCACTGCAGAACCGGCACCAGTCCAAAACCAGCGCCGGGTTGTGCGCCGTCGGAGCCGTCATGGGCATCGGCACCTGGTCAAACGCGCTCACCACCTGGCCCCAGTGCCTCAAACCCATCTTCTCGTTCAGAGCCTCGACGGTTTCATACTTCGCCTCAAGCCAGCCGTGCCAATCCCGCCGGGTATCCTCGTTAAATGATGCCTCGGTGTAATTGCCGCCAATCGCGTTGTCGATCTGCCATGCAATCAACTGCGGGTGCTTGCCGAAGCGTTTGGCATATGCCTCCACAATCCGTTTCGAGTGCGTCCAAAAGATGTCGCTGTTCAGGCACACCGCGCGCCGCGTGCCTTCACGCTTGATCAAACCGCGTTCATCCACAGGCAGGATTTCAGGATGTTTCCGCGCCACCCAGACCGGCGGAGCCGCCGTCGGCGTGGCCAGCACCACCTTGATGCCGAACCGGCCCATCAACTCCATGACCCGTTCCAGCCATTCGAATCGGTATTTGCCCTCCTCGGGTTCGCACAGCCCCCAGGTAAATTCCCCAAGTCGAACCACATTCACGCCAATGGAAGCCATCAACTCTGCATCGCGCTCCCATGCGCCTTCAGGATTCTCTTTGGTTCCTCCGTATGGATAGACCCATTGTTCAGGGTGATAATCAACGCCGAAATACATATCGTCCTTTCGCGCTTGGCCTGGATTCACTTTAAGTCAAGTTGGCGTGGGTGCAAACATAAAAGAGATAAGGTTTTACTTTTTTATGCCCGGATTGGCGCATGCGGTCCGCCCGGTCAAACAGGAAAACACCACTTTTCGCAGCCGGAATGAAGGATTTCGCACGAATTCAAACCTCAGAATCAGCAGTGAAACCCGGGCGGACATAAACCCCTGATCACTGCAGAAACCGCTGCTTTCAAGTAGCGGGCCCCGGGGTCTCAGCGCGAAATGTCCCCCGCGCCCGGGTGTTTATTCTTTTGCGCAGGCAGCGCTCTTTGCGGTTAAATTGGCCGCGCCGGCTTGTTGGCACTGCCCTGCGCGGCGCAAATCCAATTATTAAATGCTGACGGATAACATTCTGGACCTGATCGGGCGCACCCCTCTGGTGCGGCTGAAGAACGAACCGATTTTCGCGAAAGCGGAGTTCTTGAACCCCGGCGGAAGCATCAAAGACCGCGTGGCTCTTGCCATGATCGAGGGAGCCGAGCGTGACGGACGCCTCCAGCCGGATTCGATCATTGTCGAGCCGACCTCGGGCAACACAGGAATCGGTATTGCGCTCGTAGGCCGTTTGAAGGGCTACAAAGTCCGCATTGTTATGCCGGAAAACATGAGCGAGGAGCGAAAAAAACTAATCCGCTGCCTCGGGGCGGACCTGGTGCTCACTCCCGCTTCGGAAAGCATCGCCGGCGCAGTCGCCTGTGTGCGCCAGATGCAGGCAGGGGATCCTCGCATATTCGTCCCGCAGCAGTTCGAGAACCCTGATAACCCCCGCATTCACTACGAGGAAACCGCCCGCGAATTGTGGCGCCAGATGAACGGGGATATAGCCGCGTTTGTCGCCGGTGTGGGCAGCGGCGGCACTCTTCAGGGTGTCGGACGGTATCTCCGCGAGCACAAGCCCGGCGTCAAAATCGTGGCGGTCGAGCCGAAGAATGTTTCGGCGTTGCTCGGACACGAACCCGGCCTGCACCAGATTCAAGGCATTGGCGACGGGTTCATCCCGGCCGTGCTTGATGTCAAACTCGTGGATGAAATCATCGAGGTCACGGACGAAGACGCTATCGAGGCCACCCGGATCCTCGGCAGGGATTTCGGGCTGCTGGTAGGCATTTCCTCAGGAGCAAACGTCTGGGCCGCCAGGCAAATGGCCAGCCGGGTCAGCGGGAATATCGCCACCATCCTCCCCGACCGCGCCGAACGCTACTTCAGCACTGCCCTGATGTAATTCAGAGCAGCTCGATATTGATGCTGACCACTAGCGGCTCGCGTGGTCCATAAAGCAGGTTCTTCACGCGGTATCGAAGCGCGACCTTGCCGCCACCAGACTGTTCCTTGCTCCTGCCACTGACCTGCAGCAACACCGTTTGCCGCGCATTGAGGGTGATTCCTTTAAGAGCGTTGATCTGTTTGTGATCCTCGGCAAGCTCCAACTCATAATTCACATCCGAGATGTTGTGGATCTGAACCAGTTTGCGCTCGGTGCCGCGCAACGGGAATTTCGGGTTCAGCACTTTGACAGATTGCTCAAAAATGGGCCGGAGGAAATCTTCTTTGCCCATCAGGCGGTTCTGGGAGAACACCACGGTCCGCCCCTGATCAAACGCCTCTCGAATACCTTTAATGGATCTCTCCTTCACATACACCAGGGTGATCGGACGCCTGTCGCTGCCAGCCGGGTACGACAACCCGATGGGCTCATGCACATCCGAGTTTCCGAACATGGTCAGGTTATGCTCGTTCGCCCAGCCAAAAGCCTCCGGGTAGTATTCGGGACCGTTCACGATTTCAATCCCCCGAAGTGTCCCCTGAGCTATGAGTTTCTTGTGTTCCGCATAAAGAGTGCCCACGCCGCTGGGCGCCTGTCGCTGCCAGCCGGGATGATTGTAGAAGATGTAAGCCCCCTGCTTGCGCGCTTCTTCAACCGCATCCTCCCAGCGCGGCACCGCCAGCGCTTCCGCATTGGTGATAAACAACGCATTCAGATGCCCGGGCGGCATGTCCCGGGTGATCTCCGCCCCTTTCACCACCAAAATGTCAAGTGGATCGCCAGCCCGCCGCGCAATCTCATACGACCGATCCCGATTCGGCGACACGTCGCTCTTGAACGGCAGATACTCCAGGTGGTCCGAAATGGCGATGGCGTCCAATCCGTCCCGCCACGCTTCCTCGACCCGTATCGTCGGCCACACATACCCGTCCGAAAAGACGGTGTGCATATGAAAGTCCCCTTTGATGGTGATGTACCCCGGCACGTCTGGTATCAGAACGGGGGTTCTTGCCCGGAGCGTGGGTGCAGCGCAAGCCGCAAATGAAAAAATCGCAACACACAAAAACGACACGCAAAACTTTCGCATTCTTAAAACCTACAGATCGGACCTTTGACCGACAATCGCTTTGGGAATGTAAGAAGCGAATTTTTATTCTCTTCACCTCAGAAACCGTGTCGCACGTATTCTCTCCACCTCGCTCCGAGGTGTGAAATCTGGCAATTAACCTCTTCGCGACCTTGAATGGCGCGCGGATAATCGGTAGGCTTTGTCTTTGCGCCGCTACGGCGCCTGGCAAAAATGCAGCAGAACGATAACCAGCCCCAAACGGCAACCACCCCGTCCGGCCCAACCACCGGTGCCCTATCCCTTGCGGACCGGGTCCGGGCCGCCGCGGATCTGCTGGAATCCATCGCTCGCGAAACCCGCTCTCTGGACGATGTAAGCGAGACCGAAAGACTCCGTCTCCAGCGGGCTGCCGGAGAAGTTTACAGCCCGGACGTGTCGATCCGGCGGCGCCTGGTCAGGGCCAAACAGCGACAGGAACGCGACCGCAAGCGTCAGAAGGATGAGGCGCTCCTCAATAACACCGGCATACGCAAGCTCCGCTCCAAGCCTGTATTCACAACGCCCAACTACCTGCCCCCGGCCCCAAAATCAAACGGCGCCCACAAAGAGCTGCAACAGGTCGGCGAAAAACGCAGTTGCTATATCTGCAAGCTGAATTACGCCACGGTCCACCATTTTTATGACCAGCTTTGTCCTGCCTGCGCGGAATTGAACTACATGAAGCGCGGCGAGTTGGCTGACCTGCGCCACCGCGTGGCGCTGGTCACCGGCGGGCGCGTAAAAATCGGCTACCAGGCGGTGATCAAACTGCTACGGTGCGGCGCCAGCGTCATTGTGACCACCCGGTTCCCCAGGGATTCGTCCGTGCGCTTCGCCGCTGAGCCGGACTTCAAGGAGTGGAGTGGCCGCCTCGAAATCTTCGGCCTGGACCTGCGCCACACGCCCAGTGTGGAGGCCTTTTGCCAGCACGTGCTGAGCACCCGCTCCAGGCTGGACATCATTATCAACAACGCCTGCCAGACGGTTCGCAGGCCGCCGGACTTCTACAAGCACATGATGGAGCGCGAGTTGGGACCGCTCTCGCATCTGCCCCATGAAGCTTCGCAACTGCTCGGGGCCTATGAAGGGCTGCGAAGCACCGACCTCCTCCCGGACAGCTCAACCCGGGCCGCGCAAGGCGCCGTCGCCGCAATGCCAGGCATCGCTCACTCCGCCTGGCTTTCCCAGGCCCGGCTCCTGCCGGAGGAACTCTCCAACGGAAAACATTTGTTTCCCGAGGGCCGCCTCGACCAGGACCTGCAGCAGGTGGACCTGAGAGATCGGAATTCATGGAGACTCACCCTGGCCGAAGTCTCCACAGTCGAGCTCATGGAGGTGCACCTGGTCAATGCGATCGCACCCTTCGTCCTGAACGCCCGTCTCAAGCCCCTCATGCTGCGCACACCCGAAAGGAGCAAGCACATCGTCAATGTCTCAGCCGTCGAAGGCCAGTTCTACCGCAAGTTCAAAACAACCCGCCACCCGCACACAAACATGGCCAAAGCGGCTCTGAATATGATGACCCGCACCTCGGCTGCAGATTACCACGCCGATGGCATTCACATGAACAGTGTGGACACCGGTTGGGTCACGGATGAGGACCCGATCCAGACCGCGCAACGCAAGGTCATAGACCACAGGTTTCATCCGCCACTCGATATCGTGGACGGAGCCGCAAGAATCACGGACCCGATCATTTCCGGCTTCAATACCGGAGAGCACGTATGGGGAAAGTTCTTGAAGGATTATATGCCGGTTGACTGGTAAACAGTCTGCGCCGGGCGGACGTCCCACAGCGACACCAGGGCAGCGGCAACCAACCGGGGGCTCTATTTCTTCTCTGGACGGACGCTTTGCCTGAGGCCGAGAACGGCCCCGCCGGTAATTCCCGCGTGATCGCCCAGTTCCGATGCGACGATCTCCACGCCTTTCATCGCTCCGGGCATGGCGTAATCCTTCGCCGTCTCGATGATCACACTCATCATGTAGTCCTGCAGCGCTTCAATCACGCCGCCACCCAGCACGACAACTTCCGGGTTCAAAATGTTGACCAGGTTCGAGACAGCGATCCCGATGTACTCGGCCGCTTCCTCGATCACCTTGTCCACAAACTTATCGCCTTTTTTCAAGGCCTTGCGCAAATCGCCGCTCCGCATGTCATCAAGCTTATCCCCGAGCATGTCGGTCAGAATTGTCTTCTGGCCGTCTTTAACAGCGGACTTGATGCGTTGAAAGATCGCTGTCCGGCTCGCAAGCGCTTCGAAACAACCCTTGTTTCCACAACCGCACTTCGGACCGTTGACTTCGATCACCATGTGCCCGATTTCTCCAGCCGTGTGACCAAAACCACTGTGGAGTTCCCCGTTAATAATAATTCCACCGCCAATGCCGGTTCCGACAAAGATCCCGAGCATGCTGGACGGCTTGTGCTTCAGTTCGGCGCCATAAACGCCCAAAGCGGCAATGTTGCAGTCGTTTTCAATCCAGACCGGCACGTCCAGCAACTTCTCCAACCCCTTCTTCAGCGGCACATCCTTCCAACCCGGCATGTTCGGCGCAAAAATCACCGTCCCCGCCGCAAAGTTCACCGCCCCGGGCGCCCCGATGCCAATCCCCCGCACCTGCTTCATCGTCAGGTCCGCCTCGTCCACAGCCTCCCGCGCACACCGCGCAATCCGCTCGATTACCGCATCCACGCCACGCTCCGCTTTGGTGCTGAGCTTCGACGCCGCGATCAGTTTGAGGTTGGAATCAAAAACTCCCGCGAGAATCTTGGTGCCGCCGAGATCAATGCCGAGAACGTATTCAGGTTTTGCGTCTGCCATGGTCGTGTACCGGCATTGATGCCGG
>ERZ1645192.878-NODE-878-length-25245-cov-6.903930_pt1 | contig 25245 bp, 20 predicted proteins | sample MGYA00575354_ERZ1645192 | MGnify/ENA primary metagenome ERZ1645192 (study PRJEB40844, sample SAMN11349763) | freshwater sediment metagenome | isolation source: river sediment | host: Sediment | place: India: Faizupur Khadar , New Delhi | collected 2017-02-21 ... | reverse complement strand
GAAGGCATATGAGAGCGACGCCACCTCGCCGTGAGGCAGGTAGGAAGCTATGATCCTCCCGACGAAGCTGTTGATGGGGACGATGGACGTCGCGATAAGCGCACCGGTGAAGAGGCGTTTCGCCGTGGCGATCGCCGGGTGGTTCAGGTCGAGCGTAAAATGGTACCTGATGCCGAACTTCCTCAGGTACGGGTACTGCATCACGATCTGCAGAAGAGAGCCCACGGTCACGCCGATGGCAAGGCTGTAGATGCCGAGCTTTTTTCCCAGGAGCACCGCCGAGGCAATGAAAACGATGTTCCACAGTATCCCGGACAGCTCCGGCGCGGCAAAATGCTCCCGCGCGTTGAGGAAGGCCTTCATGACCGAAAGGAGCGTGTGGAAAGCTATGACAGGGATCATGATGATGAAGAGGTTGTTCGTGATCACCCTGGCCCCGGGCGTGAACCCGGGAGCTATGAGCTTCACGACCACGTTGCTGAAAAGGAAAAAGACAAGCGACACAAAAACGGTGAGAATGATGGAGATATTGATGAATGTTGAGTAGATATGGGAGTACTGCTCCCTGTCATTCAGGTATTTCGTGCATACCGGGATCAGAAATGCGCTCGTGGCGCCGGAGAAGAACAGGGTCTGGATAAGCTCCGGGAAATTGAAGGCGACGATAAACGCGTCGACGAGCAGGGTCGCCCCGAACAGGTACGCCTGGATGGCCTCCCTGACATATCCGAGCGGCCTCGATATCAGGGTGATGATCGTTATGACGGAGCCTTTCCGGATGATGTCGAGGGCGGGGTTCCGCCGTGGAAGTTCAGATGCTTTCTGTTCCAATATTCCGTCTCTTGACAATTTTCCGGAGCTTATTGAGGGCTTTCTGCTCGATCTGGCGGATGCGTTCCCGCGTGACCCCGAAGGTCTTTCCGATCATTTCGAGGGTCTGCGGTTCGTCGCCGTCAAGCCCGAAACGCAGGAGGATAACCTTTCGCTCGTCGGAATTGAGCGCGTCAAGCCACGACGCGACCTCCTCCATCCGCCGGGTGTGTTCCAGGATGGAGAGGGGCTCCTCGTTGTCGGGATTGGGTATCACCTCTTCGAGGGTAAGCTTCGAGTTCTCGTCGATATAGCTTTCGAGCGAGTAGGTCTTGATTGCCATTGTGAAGAGGTTCCGCACGAAATCGATGCGGAAGCCGGATTCCTGCGAGATCTCCTCGAGGGACGGTTCTCTGCCGTTCTTTTCCACGTATGCACTGATGATCTTCGATATCCTGTTGACCCGCGAGGAGACGTGAACGGGCAGCCGTATGGTGCGCGAGTGGTTCGCGATCGACCGTTCGATCGACTGTTTTATCCACCATGTTGCGTATGTGGAAAAGCGGCACTCCTTGGCGAGATTGAATTTCTCGACTGCCTTGATGAGACCGATGTTCCCTTCCTCTATGAGATCGAGAAGGCTCAACCCCTGGTTCACGTAGCGCCGGGCGATCTTGACGACGAGCCTCAAGTTCGCCTCGATCATTTTTTTCCGGGCTTCGGCACTGCCTTCCGCCACCTTGCGGGCGTAGAACTTCTCCTCCTCCACGGTTATGACGGGCAATTTCCTGAGGTCGCGCATGTAGAGCCTCTCGACCTGGATGTCGTCATAACGGACATATTCGAGCGGATCTTTTTCCCCGTTCATTCCCTCCACCCTTGAGCGCCTATCAGTTTCACGAACCGGCAGCCCCCGTAATTCTCTTCCGCATAATCGTTCTCTTTCCCGCGTGTAAAAACGATGAGGTCCTGGGTGAATTCGTCACCGATAGGAATGACGAGCTTTCCCCCGTTTGCAAGCTGTTCGAGGAGCGCTTGCGGGGGCTTCGGTGCGGCGGCGGTCACGATGATGCCGTCATAGGGGCTGTGTTCCTTCCATCCCAGTGTCCCGTCGCCGATGTGAACCATGACATTCGAGTATTTGAGCTGGTCGAATATCTTCCGGGCACGCTTGGCTATCGCAGGGATCCGCTCGACCGTATAGACCTGGCCTGCAAGCTCCGCCAGGACGGCGCACTGGTACCCGGAACCCGTTCCGATCTCGAGCACCTTTTCCTTGCCCGTAAGCTGAAGCAATTCCGACATCAGGGCGACGATGTACGGTTGCGAAATGGTCTGTTTCTCTCCGATGGGCAGCGGGTGGTCTTCGTAAGCCTCGGGCCACAGGGCCTCGTCGACGAAGAGGTGCCTTGGGACCTTGAGTATCGCATTGATGACGCGCCTGTCCGTGATCCCCCGCCGGATGATCTGGGTCTCGACCATCAGCTGGCGTTTACTCTGATACCGGTTCATCATGAAGAAAGCTCTTTCGCCCTGCGCGCCGCCTTTTCAACGGCCTCGATGATGCTCCCTTTGAACGCATTGGCTTCGAGGGAAGCCAATCCGCTTATCGTGGTGCCCCCGGGCGACGTTATCATTTCGCGCATGACTGCCGGATGTATCTGCTCCCGTTCCAGCATCTCGATAACTCCCTTGACAACCTGGATCGAGATCGCTTTGGCCTTGTCCCGGGGCAGCCCGATGTGGACCCCCGCGTCGATCATGGCCTCGAGGAAGAGAAGGAAGAACGCCGGACTGCTGGCGCCGAGGGACGTTATCGCGTCCATGTGAGCTTCGTCCACATCGACGATGAGGCCCGCCCGCGAGAAGAGGGACCGTAGGGAGGAAAATTCCGCCGGTGAGACATCCGGGCTCGCCGCCATCCCGATGACACCCTCGTTCACCTTGATGGCGAGGTTCGGCATCATCCTGACCACCCGTAACGGTTTCCCCGCAAGGGACATGATCCTTGATATTGTTATGCCCGCCATAATGGATACGAGTATGTGCGAAGAGGTGAGGCAGGCGGTAATTTCCGGCAGGACCTTTGCGGCATCCTGCGGTTTGACGGCAAGGACGATGACATCCGACCGCTTTGCCAGTGCGGTCATTTTACGGACCTCGTCTACCCCGTATTCCTTTACGATATAGCCGGCCCTTTCTTTTTTCGCCTCGATAAAGCAGATATCCTTTTTGGGGACATCATTTTTCAGGAGGGCCCTGACGACAGACTCCCCCATATTCCCCGCACCAACGACACCAACCCGTTCCATGGGATCCCCTCCTTGTACCTTATAACAGAAAAATCATTCCGATTCCATATTTAAAGCGCCGGGACGACGGAGGTGGCAGTCGTTTACTGTGCTGTCAACCGATGCTTCTTATAACCGGGTGATCCTGTCGAGACCGTGCATATAGGGCTTGAGCGCTTCAGGAACGTTTATTGTCCCGTCCGCGTCCTGGTAGTTCTCCATGACGGCCATGACGGTCCTGCCTATCGCGAGGCCGGAGCCGTTCAATGTGTGGACGAGCTCGGTCTTCCCGCCCTGCCTGCGGAAGCGGATCTTCGCCCTGCGCGCCTGAAAATCCGTGAAGCAGCTGCAGGACGATATTTCACGATATATCTCCTGCCCGGGAAGCCACACCTCGATGTCGTATGTCTTTGCGGAGGAGAACCCGAGATCACCCGTGCACAGGGCGCTCACGCGGTAGTGAATGTTGAGCCTCTTCAGCACGTCCTCCGCGTCGAGCGTGAGGCCTTCCAGTTCGTCAAATGAATTGTCGGGATGCGCGAACTTGACAAGCTCGACCTTGTTGAACTGATGGAGGCGTGTGAGGCCCCGCGTGTCCTTGCCATGAGCGCCGGCCTCTTTACGGAAGCACGGGGTGTAGGAGACGTATTTAATGGGGAGCTCATCTTCTTTCAGTATCTCGTCGGCATGGATGTTGGTCACGGGCACTTCTGCCGTCGGGATGAGAAAATAGTCGACGCCGTCGAGATGGAACAGTTCTTCCTCGAATTTCGGAAGTTGTCCCGTTCCGGTCATCGACGTGCGGTTCACCATGAAGGGAGGCAGTACCTCGGTGTACCCGTGTTCGCGGACGTGGAGGTCGAGCATGAAATTTATCAGTGCACGTTCAAGCATGGCACCCTGTGACTTGTAAAGCGCAAAACGAGAGCCGGTTATCTTCACCGCCCGCTTCGGATCGAGGATGTCGAGGTCTTCCCCGAGGTCCCAGTGTGCCTTCGGCGCAAAATCGAAGGCTGGTTTTTCGCCCCATGTTTTCACGACCGCGTTGTCCTCATCAGATGTCCCGACGGGGACCGAACTGTCCGGTATGTTGGGTATCACGAGCGCAAGTTGTTCCCACTCCTCCTCAGCCGCCCTGAGGTCGCGTGCGCATGCCTCGATCCTCTGGCCGAGAGAGCGCTGGTACTCTATCTGGCCCGAGGCATCCGCGCCCGATTTCTTCAGCTTTGCGATCTCATTCGACAGGACATTCTTTTCATTCTTCAGTTTCTCCGTTTCTACGATGAGGCTGCGCCTTTTTTCATCTATCTCCCTCAACTTTGCCGTATCGAACGCCGCCTGTCTCTGTGCGAGGGCCTTTTCCAACACGTCGATATGCTCGCGGATTATTTTTGGATCTATCATTTAATCCTCCAGGATCTGAGAGTTGAATTCCAACGGTTTGTAGGTGTACATGGTGCCGTTGATCGTAAAGAACGCCTGTCCGCCGGCAAGAAGCTGGACGCTCTTCGCCCTGGTGAAATTGGCAAGGAAAGAATTTATGATCGAGTACACCGTCTGGACCTCCGCTAAGGGGTCGAGCTTCATTGTGGCCAATTCATGCGAAAAATTGAGGAACAGGGTCCCGTCCGGGCCGGCGGCAAACTCGGTGAGCACGATGCCGTCCGGCAGGACTTTTTCCGCCTTCAATGCGGCCATGATGGCGTCGGCCTTTTCCCTGTCGGTCAATGTGGCCTTGACGGAGACGCTCCTGGCCCCCAGTTTTGAGGGAGGCAGGGGAGCATAGACCTTGAGCTCGACCGTGTCCGAGATCACAACCTGCTTCGGCTTCCTCGCGAACGGGAGATATTTCCATGCGTAATAACCGCCGGCGGCAATGACGAGACATACAACGGCGATGATATATGGCACCATTGACCGGTGGCGCTCTGCCGGTCTCTTATCGGGGAGCAGGTCCCCGTTGCTCTGTTTGTTGTAAGGCATCATGGCAGGTCTTTCCCGGCCTCGTCCATGAAATCATGGGACGTCATCACCCTGAGGATGGGGTATATGGCTGAATTCCTGTACGGGGCAAGACAGTTCACATGGATATCCCTCTTGAATGCGGCGCTTGCGTCCTCGAGGATCACTGTGGAGAAATCGTTGCACACCGCGTCGAAGGCGGTGGCGAGGACGCAAAAATGGGTGTTGATCCCGCCTATCGCCACGGTGTCCACGCCGAAAGTGCGGAGCGTCTGGTCGAGGTCCGTCTTGAAAAAAGCGCTGAAGCGTCTCTTGTCCAGTATTATGTCGGAGTCTTCGACCTCGAGCTCCTTGAGAGGTCTTGTCCCGCTCGTTCCGCGGATCGCGTGGGGTTTCATGCGGCCGCGGAATATAAAATCCTGTTCGAGAAAACTGTCGCAGGCGAAGATGACAGGTATATTTTGGCCCCGCGCTCGTTTGAGGAGGTCCCTCACGACAGGCACGATCTTCTCCTCCTCTTTCTCTTTCCCGAGAGGCTTCCCGTAATTTCCATCAAGCATGTCGACAATAATGATAGCGGGTCTCATGAGCAGTCCTTTATTTTTTGAGAAATAGCCTTACAAAATTATCGCGCAGTACAGCCGCCAGTTTTTCTGTCGTTGTCTTGCGTTCTGCGGCCATTGCCGCAATGGTTATCTTGACGTACCAGGGGACGTTACGCCTGCCGCGATGGGGCACGGGTGTAAGGAACGGTGCGTCGGTCTCCGCGAGCAGCCGCTCGCTCGGTATATACCGGAGCGCCTCCCTGAGACCGCCCGCTGTTTTATAGGTCACCGTCCCGGGGATCGAAATATAAAACCCCATATCCAGGAAGATTTCCGCGGCGCTGCGGTCGTACGAGAAGCAATGGATAACGCCCCGGCCCGTTTTGCACTCCTGCTTGAGGATGTCCTCGGTTTCCTTCTGCGCATCGCGCGAGTGGATAATGACCGGCAGGTCAAGATCGCCCGCGAGGGCAAGCTGTCGGACAAAGATCTTTTTCTGGATGTCCCGCGGCGAATAGTTCTTGAAGAAATCGAGCCCCACCTCGCCATAGCCGACGATCCTGGGGTGCGTTGCTGCCTTCCTGATGGCCTTCTCGGTCATGTCCGTAAAATCGGCGGCATTGTGGGGGTGGATGCCGACCGCCCCGTAAATGAACGGGTACCGGTCGACAAGAGCGATAACGGTCTTGAAATAGGGTTCTTCCGTCCCGACCGTGAGGACATACTCCATCCCTTCATCGATACATTTTTGAATGACATCGTCCCTGTCGCTTTGATACGACTCCATTTCAAGATGGCAATGGGAATCAACGAACATCACTTTTTATACCATATAAAGCGGGCGGAATGAAAGATGCGGCTGACGGCTAGCGGCAAACGGCTAACGGAAATTATCATAGAAGAAAGAACCGTAAAGGCAAGAGAAATTATTGTCTTTTACCGTTTGCCGTTAGCCGCTATTACATATGGCATAAATCCCGTGCCCGACAGTCCATACACCGCCGGGTGTCGAATGCGGTGAAGGGTTCATCGGGGTCGAGCATGTGGGCGATGACGGTCCTTATCCCTTCCGTGTAGGCGGCAATCAATTCAGCATTGTTGTCCCTCCCGGGCTTGAAGAAAGGTTCTTCCGAATTTCTTCCGAGCATGATGAGGCATGCGCTTACATTTTCGATGGGAATGTCCTTTGAGGCGGAAAAGATGTTCATGTACACGGGGAGCTGGAAGGAAGGGACGTGTTCGTGTATCGAAACGATGTCATGAAAATCGGTTTTTTTCAGCACGCCGGCGGGATATTGTCTCGCGCCGGAGCCGGTCTTGTAATCGATGACCGTGTATCTTTCCCTTTCAGGCTCGCAGTCGATCCGGTCAACCTTGCCTGACAGGGTTACCGTCGTGTCGCCGACGGGAAATTGCGCGGCAAGCTTTTCTTCGAGAGATTGGACGACAAAAGGTTCCGCGCGGTTTTTCAAATGGGTTTTCACGAATGACGTGAGCTTATACCGTGCCATGTTGCGGAAAAGATAGTATTCCCCTGAATCGGGTTTCCCGGTGAAATGCCTTTGCAGGGCCCGGGAGAGGCCCTCAAGGAGATCGCTCTGCGATTCCCGTGTGAGGCAGGCCCCGATGAAAGGCAGGAAGGTGTCATACAGGACCCGATGGACGATGTCGCCGCGTCCTGTTGCGTCGATGTCTGTCGAAAAACCCTGCTTTTCCTCGAGGCCCATGAGGCGCGTAAAGTAAAAAAGGAGCGGGCATGCGACATACGTGTCGAGCAGACTGGGCGAAAAACCCCGCACGTAAAGTGCCGCGATAACGGACGGGTTTTTCCCGATAATGGGCGGGGGGATGTCCCGCCGCAGGTTGACGGGCAGAACCGTCTGCTCCGCGGGCATGACGTCGAGTGCCTTCTGCCCTCTTTCTTCGCTCCACAGGATCTCTTCGATGTACCGGCTCCTCGGACGGTCGTCGCTTCCCCTGTATATGAGATGGACCTCCCGCGCACTGCCGATCAGGCGGTAAAAATTGTACCGGTATACGGTCTCGCTGAACTCAGGCGGCGGGATGCCGAGGGCTTCGAAGACGCCGACAGGGATGAGGGGGTTCACCTGGCGCGGCCCCGGCAGAACGCCTTCATTGACGTCAGGGATAATGAGCCGCTCGAACGAGATGTTGCGCGCCTCGAGCATACCGAGTATCTCGAGGTCTTCTATCGGGTGTGTGTCGAACGGAAGGTCGGCCATGCCGAGATGGTTGAGCACGATGTCATGAATCGCCCGCGCGTTCTTGACCGGGTTGACGGATAGCGGTGTTTTCGCGAAAAGGGCCCGTTTCAGTGCTTCGAGGGTTTTCAACAAACTGTCGAATATGGGGCCCGACAGTGCGTAGGACCCGACCTCGGTTGCATTGAGCACGGCCTCGAGAATATTTTCCAGGCATGTCGCGACGCCGTGCGTTGTTGCCGCGCCCGCGAGGGCCCGGAAGAAGAGCGCGTGGACCTTCTTGAGGGCCGCTATGGACGCGGCTTCGAAGGTCTCCTCCCTGGAGGCTGAGACCAGGGCTTCTATTTCGTCGGGAAGGACCCCGGCTCGCCCGGCGAAGGCGCCTTCGCCGGACAGGGCCCGTTCGGCATACAGCAGCGCTTTCCTCAGGCTGCTGTCCGGGTACATGTTCTTGACGAAAGGATGCAGCACGACACTGAGGTACAGGTCCGATGGATAGAGCCCGTCCGGGCGCCGCTCGCATGCTGCGTCGAGGGTATTCCGGACGAGGCCGAAGAGCGCCGTCCTGTCCATGGGATAGCCGAGAGAAATATTGCATGGCGTATCTATCCTGTCGACAACGAGGTTAAGGACGGGGAACAGGGAATCGGGCGCAGGCAGGACGACCGCTGTCTGCGCGCCGGGCGCTTCGCTTATTATCCGGTATGCCGCAAGGGCTTCGGAGTGGGTATCGTGGCCTGAATGCAGATGAATAGCGGGGCCTGTTGCCGGTGTATCTTTCTTCAGTTCCGGGCTCGCTTTGAGGTATGACGCGAGATCTTTTAACGGGGGCCATTCGTCGGGGCTGCCGCTCACGACGATATCGGCCCGGCCAAGGTCCCACAGCGACCTGACGATTTCTTTTTCCGTACCCGTGAGCCCGAAGATGCCGGCAAACAGGACGTGTCCCGCATCAGGGCATGCCCCGGTCCTGGCTTCGCCGGCAGCCGCCCGGTGCTTTGTTCCCCGCGTGAACCAGGAGCGCGCGTTGAGAGCGGCGTGAAACTTGAGCCGCAGAACGGATATGTTTGCGAGCAGTTCGTTGACGCTTGCCGGGATGTCGAAGCCGATCGCTGCATTGCGCTCGACATTGATGAGGGCCTCGTTATCGATGTCTTCCGTATCGAGGCGCTCGATGAAATGGAGGAGATGTATTCCCCAGGTGAGGAACTCACCGAAATCCTTTGTACGGAATTGGTGGCCGGCGAACGCGGGCAGGGTATTGATCAGCGTGAAGATGAGCCAGACGGCGTCGATGACGTCGACGTCCTCAAATGCCGGCTGTCGCCTGCGCGCCAGATTGTCGATGAATTCCTCGAATGAAAAGCACGGCGGCGGAAAGAAAGCGCCTCCGGCCTGTTTTGCCAGGCGCTCCTTGAGATAGAGGGAAGGGCGTCTGCCCGGGAAAACGACCGTGAGGTTCTCCCCGCCGGCGGACGCATCGCCGATCATCCCGGCAACTTCATCGATAAGGTCGCACCCGAAAGGGATAAAGCGGAAACGGCTCATGCCTCGATCACCTCGCCGCTTTCAACGTAGAGGATGTACTTCCGTACCTCTTTGCCCGGATAGATGCCGGAGACGAGGCGCCCGTACACTTCGACCTGTTCCGCATGCTGCGGGGAGCGGGTCTCGCCCGTCTTGTAGTCCACGATCTCGACCGCGTCGGGACGGACAATGAGCCGGTCCAGCTTGAAGGTGTTCCCCGTTCCGTCAACGATCTCTTTCTCGTTGTAGGTCACGGTGCCGGGCCCCGGTTCAAAAAAACGTCGGATGGCAGGGTTGCCCAAGAATGCCGTGACGGATGAGATGATGTCCTCCGTTATGTCCGTCGCGTGCTCGAGGGCTGCGGCGGTCCGGCAGACCGAGGCGATGAAGGCGTCATCCACGGGCAGTGCATGGATGAGCGACAGGGCGCGATGCACAGCATTGCCCATCTTCCGCGCCGATACGGAGTGCGCCCCGTATCCCGCGGGACGGAATGGCCTGGCCCTCACCTTGAGCGCCCACTTTGAACCGCCGGTGAGGTCGACGAAGGACAGGTGTGCGGCGGGCAGTGCGGGGCGCGCCGTTTCACGGGCGGCAGTCTTTCTGTTCCCGAGGGTGATGCAGCTGCCGCATACGCCGGCAGCACATTCCGGGATGCGGAAGAGATGGTCCCTGAGGTAATTTTTCTTTCCCTTTCTCTCGGTGAGCAGGATATAGAGCTCTTCCTCGGCCCTGGTCATCGCAACATAAAGGTTGTTGAGCTCATCGCCCACGTATTCGCGTTCCTTCGACCGGTAGATATCAGCGAGTTCCGGCGACGTCTCTACGTACTCTTTCTTGAGATAGAGCATTCTGAGGCCGTCGTCGCCGGCCTCAAAGAACCGCTGTTTGTCCGGGCCCCCGAGCGACCCGAACGGTGAGAGGGAGATGAACGGAAGTATGACGACAGGGAACTGAAGGCCTTTGGCCTTGTGTATCGTGAGGACCTTTATCGCGTTGAACGTTCCGGGGGCGTTAAGGAGCCACCTGCTGTCGTCCTTATTTCCCGGGGCCGTATCTGAAATGCGGTCGGTCAGGCCCTTTATCGTCGCTGCCCCTTCCTGCTCGAGGTCCTTGATCACCTCCAGGAGATGAAGGACATAAGGTGCGTCATCGGGGAAACCGGCCATTATCTCCCAGTGCCTGATGAGGCCGGCCATGAGGTCGTAGAGGGGAAGGTAACCCGACCTCTCCACGAAATCCCTGAAGCCTCTGTCGTACAGTTCTGCGTGGTCAATCCTGAAGTCGAGGTAAAGGGAACGGGGCGTGCCGGACAGGCGTTTTGCCATGAGCCAGCCGGCGGTTACGGAGGGCCCGGCCCCCGTTTTCTGCCTGAATATCCTGCCCGTTATAAATGACGCGAACGAGAGGTCATCGTCGGGCCTGTCGATGAATTTGAGGAGACTGATGATCTCACGCACAAGGGGGTTGTTCTTTATGCTGACCGTGTACTCCGATTCGACATTGAGGCCCAGGGAAAGGAGGATGCCCACAATGACCTTCGCTTCCTCCCGTGTCCTGACAAGAAAGGCGATGTCACGCTCCTCAAAGGCCCCGCGGCTGAGGAGTTCCTGAATGATCCCGCGGACCCGTTCCTCGACGATGATGCCGGCTTCTTCTTTCGTGAGGGCCTTCGGGGCATCCTCATCACCATTGCCGCCCTCCAGGTGTTCGATCGAAACGTACCCCGTGCCGCGCTTCGCAGCGAGAAATTTCTGTGCGGAATCGCGGTAGGGTTTTATAACCTCCTCGATGTCCTTCTCCGCAGGGTCTTTGAGGACGGCCCTTGCTAGACCGCCGAGGCTCTCCTCACGGAAAACGGCATTGTTGAAGGAGACGATATGCTCCCCGCTGCGATAGTTCGTATCAAGGTCGAGCTTCTCGACGGTGTAGGCGCCGTCATACCGCTGTATCACGTCATCGACCAGTTCGGCCCTGCCTCCGCGCCACCGGTAGATCGCCTGTTTCCTGTCGCCGACGAGAAAGAGCGAGCCCCCGCGGCTTAACGCTTCGTCGGCAAGGACCTCGATGTTTTTCCATTGCAGGAGGCCCGTGTCCTGGAACTCGTCTATCAGGAAGTGCAGGTACTGTTCCGAAAGCGCATAGCAGATCTCAGGTATGAGGTCGCTGCGGTCCATTATCGTGAGGAGAAGCCTGTTCAGTTCCTCGATCGGGATGACCCGCCTGCGGGGCAGTATCTCTGTCGTGAATATGCGCTTGAACAACCCGAACACGTCGAGGTAGGGCAGGCCCTTCGACATGGACAGGGCCGCTGCGTAGGAGCGTCTGAGGGTTGCAAGGGTGTTCCAGAGTTCGATGTCCCTCTCGCCTGGCGGACAGCTTTTCTTCGTCAGGCATGCCTCCAGACCTCGATTGAAATAGGCGCTTGGAGCGAGCGGGTCCGCGAGGCTCCTTTCCAGGGCCTTTGTCACGTTCGAGAGGGGTTGCAAGGCGCTCTGCGCCGCGAATGAATCGAGAAGGAGGCGGGCCGTCGCGGCGATCTCTGTGCGGCCTGAGCGCAGCGCGGCAAATGCGCTTTTCGGCGGGACAATGAATTCCCTGTTCTCCCGTACCTCTTCGTTCCACAGTGCCGCGACCATGGAGGCAAGGGTCGCCTTCGGCACCCATTCCGTCTGGTCCCCCTCGAGGTCGATGTAGTTCTCGATGAACCTGTCAAAGATGGTCCGGGCCCCGGCATCCTCACCCGTCTTCCTCAGGGCTTCCTGCAGGGCGGAATCGATGAGCTCCTGCGTTTCCGTCGTCACGTCGAAATCCGGCGGGAGGTTAAGCCGCATGGCCGACGCCTTGAGCGTCAGGTTGACAAAACTGTCTATCGTGCCGACGTTGAAATGGCCGAAATCGTTGAGGAGCTCCGAGAAGCGCAGGTCCATCGCCCCGATGAGATAGTCCCTGACCTTCCGTACCGCCTCGTCCGAGGTGCCGGCCTCGCCGGCCCCTTCGCAGACGGCCGGAATATTCAGTATGCCCGGCATTATCGCGTCGAGCGGTTTGACCGGGGAGCTTTCAAAGGGTATGTCGAGGATGATGCGCTTCATCCAGTCGATGATGCGTGTGCGCATCTCCTGCGCAGCCTTGTTGGTGAACGTTATGGCGACGATGTTCGCCATGCGTGCCGGAAGGGGGGAATCGTATAGGGCGCTGGTAAGAAGGACCTCGAGGTAATGCCGGGCAAGGCGGTATGTCTTGCCCGAACCGGCCGATGACCGGACGGTGATTATCTGGGGCCTGTTATCGCCTGTCGGGTCATCGGCCATTTCGGGCAACGTCTATCTGTAGTCCTGCTCCTGGGTTATACCGGAAAGCCTCCAGCTGCGCTCGCCGACCTTGCGGGTATACGTCCAGTACTCGAGGAACTTGACCGGGTCGGTCGAGCTTCCCGAAAGCACGCTGCCGGATTCATCCGTCGTGAAATCGAGGAGGCTTGCCGTGTAGCGGACCGTGATGTACTCCTCGCCCTGGTCCTGAGCGGCGTCCACGATCTCGACGTTCCGCACGGCGATATTCTCAAGGCGGTTGATCTTCTTGTCGGCAATATACCGGTTGATGTCCCCCTGGAATGTGTCGCGCATCTGCGGCGTCAGGAGGTCGGATATCGCCGTCAGGTCGCGCCGCGTCCAGCCGCCCTGGATCTTGAAGAAAAGGTCTTCCGCCTTCTCGCAGAAGGCGTTCTCATTGAACGCGGGGTCCATGTCTGCAATATGCCTTAAGGCCTCGCCGACAGGATCGCCCGATGGCTGGGCGTTATATGCTGTGCTGCCGTAATCGTAGGCCGGCTGCTGGTTGTACTGGTATGAGTTGTATCCTGCCGCAGAAGATGATTCCATCTGCATCTGTTTTCTTGCCTTGTAACGTTTGTACACCCAGAAAAGGATCCCTGCGATAATAAGAAGGATGATGATATCCCCGAAGCCGAACCCGCCTCCGTATCCTCCTCCCATCCCGCCATAACCGGAACGACCGAAGAGCATACTCCCGATCATGCCGCCTGCGAGGCCCCCGCCGAGGCCATAGAGAAAGCTCCGTCCGGGGCTGTACGTGTTCGTTTGCTGAGGCGCCGTCGGCTGGCCTGTCGGGTTCGTGCTCCGGTAGGGCGTCGAGCTGTTATAGGTGCCGCCCGAACTTCTGCTTCCCGAACTGAAGCCCCTGCTCCCTGACGACCTTCCGCCGCCCGCCCGTGCATGCGCCGCCGTTTCGAGGATTATGCACGAGAGGAAGAAGACCGCGATACCAAGGACAAAGGCCCCGAATATTCTTTTCCACCTGTTCTTCATTTTCACCCGCCCCTTGTATAGTAAAAAAATAGTAGCGTTAATGATACCATACCGACTTTTGTCGAGTCAAAAAAGCCATCGTTCCCGCGCCAACCAATGCTTATAGCCTGCGGGTTTCCCTATGGCCCATCACCCATCACACATCACCTGTCCCTCTATCCCCTTGTCAAAGGACCGCCCGTCTGTGTATAATCAAGTGACTTTCGGCCTTTCAATACGATGGTTTCTCTATCCGAACGGGGTGACAATGAAGATCAGATTTCTGGGTGCGGCGAGAAAGGTTACCGGTTCATGTTTCGAACTGGTGGCGGACGGTACGGAATTGATCGTTGATTGCGGTATGAACCAGGGGAGGAACTCGGATGTCCTGAACCAGCAGCCCTTCCGGTTCGAGCCCGCCAAACTCAAGACGCTGCTTTTGACACATGCCCACCTCGATCATTCCGGGCTTATTCCGAAGCTCGTGTCCGAAGGGTTCACGGGCAGGATCATAACGACATCCGCAACGGCAGAGCTCGCCGAGATCATCCTTCTCGATTCCGCCCATATACAGGAGAAGGATGCCGAATGGCACACGAAGAAGGCGCTGCGCCAGGGAAAGGACGAGACCTTCGAGCCCCTCTATACGACCGAGGACGTGAAGGCGTGCCTGCCGTACTTCGAACACAACGCCTACGGGACTATGCTCGAACTGCCCGGCGGCATCAGGTTCCGCCCTGTCGACGCGGGGCACATACTCGGTTCGGCCACGCTGGAGCTATGGTTCCGGGAGAGCGGCAAAGAAAAGAAGATCGTTTTTTCGGGGGATATCGGGAAGAACGGCAACCCCATCATCCGGGACCCCGAGCATGTGGCCGAGGCCGATTACGTCGTCGTCGAATCAACCTACGGCAACCGGTTCCACAAGGACCTCGAAGCAAGCATCGAGGAAATGGCGCGGGTGATCAAGGAGACGTTCAAGCGCGGGGGGAACGTGCTCATGCCTTCCTTTGCCGTCGGGAGGACGCAGGATGTCCTGTATATCCTCAACAGGCTCGTGAAGGAGGGCCGCCTCAAGGACCTGGATGTCTACATCGACAGCCCGCTTGCCGACAAGGCGACGAAGATCTATATGTCACACCCCGAGTTCTTTGACGGTGAGGCCGTGAACGCGTTCAAGTTCCGGAGTGCGGAGGGGATGAAGATGCACTTCACGACCACGATCGAGGAGTCGCAGAAGATAAACAGGATAAAGTCGGGTGCCATTATCATCGCAGGGAGCGGGATGTGTGAGGGCGGCAGGATACGGCACCATTTCAAGCATAATATCTGGCGACAGGAATGCAGCATCATTTTCACCGGTTTCCAGGTGCCGGGGACGCTCGGCCGGCTTATTGTCGATGGGGCAAAAAGGGCGTATATTCTTGGCGAGGAGATGGCGATACGGGCGAAGGTCCACACGATCGGCGGGTTCTCGGCCCATGCGGACCAGGGTGAACTCATAGAGTGGCTGAGCACCTTCAAGACGGACCCGAAGGTTTTTATCGTGCATGGTGAAGAAGCGGTCTCCCTGGAGTTTGAACAGACCGTGCAGAAGAGACTGGGATTGAAGACGTACGTGCCCCATCCCGGCGAGGAAGTGGAACTCTAGAAGGGCCGCGGGAAGGATATGAGAGGGAACGTGGAGGAGCAGGCTTCTCTCTTTAACGATACGGAATTTCTCAACTACAGTATCGTCCGCAGCAAAAATCGCAAACGAACGATGACGCTCAAGCTCGAACGCAGCGGGGCCGTGGTCATCCTCGTCCCCGAGAGGACCCCGAAAGAAGAGATCCGCCGCTTTTTCAGGTCGAAAGTCCCCTGGATCCATAAAAAACTGGGCGAGTTACGGAAATCAGCCGGAAATGTGAACACACCGAAGAGATTTGTCCCCGGGGAAAGGTTCCTCTATCTTGGTGACGAGTATCCCCTTGAGATATCACAGGGCCGGGTGCCGCGGCTGACGCTGTCGCACGGGAACTTCATTCTCTGCAGAAACGAGGCAGCGGACGAAAGGCAGGTGTTCGTCCGGTGGTACAGGATGCGCGCTCAGGAGATTTTTGCCGAGCGCGCCGCTTTTTACGCCAGGGAGATGGGCCTTACGTTCAAAGGGATACGCATAACGAGTGCCCGGATGCGGTACGGATCGTGTTCGTTCGACAACAGGCTTTCGTTCAGCTACCGGCTCGTGATGGCGCCCTATGGCATTATCGACTACATAATCGTCCATGAGCTTGCGCATGTGCGGTTCAAGGACCATTCGCGGGATTTCTGGAAATATGTCGAGGCCAGGCTGCCGGGTTACAAAGACAGCAAAGCCTGGCTGAAAGAGAAAGGCCATCTTCTCGAGGTGTGATCCTGCAGGTGCTTTGCCTGTGAAAAATAATCGGTCAGGAGTGGCAATGAAAAAAAAGCCGATCACGTTTTGGATAATGATCGCTGTGTTCCTGGTATTTTCGGCCGGCCTTGCCTTTGCCCAATCGCTCGCCAAGGCGCCGGTACCGAAAAAGGGCAAGAAACGGGTTGTCATCGAGTATGTCTCCTTTCCCGATCAGTACAAACAGTACGAGGTGTATCCGTGGGAAACCCTCAAGGTGGAGGAATTCCGCGGCGCATTCGCATCGATGGCCCGGGAAGGAAAGTTCGAGGAATGGGTGCAGACGCTAACCGGGACCGCAGCAAATAAGAACAGGATGATCCGGGCGTTCAAGCAGCAGTTCGTGCTGATCGTAGCCTGCAAGCCGCACCTGTGCGATGCGGGCCAGGTCATCGTCCTGTATGATCCTGTCAGGAGGCATGCTTACGGCCTTCTGGCGAATGACGGGAAGTTCCAGTTTTTCGGCCAGCCGCCTGATGACATCCATGACCTTTTGAACGTCCTTCTCGTTGAAGAGTTCAAGGCGATATACCAGGGACAGCGCTGAGCGCCCCGCCGGCGGATATCGGCGGAAATCCATCGATATAAAGGAAAAAGCATGATAAACCACGGACCCCACGCAGCCTTGATGTCTGACATAACCGGTTTCATGAAAAGCAGGGTCATTTTGACCGGGGCCGAGCTCGATATCTTTACCCGGCTCGATGGGGGCCCGCAGGCCCTGTCGGGATTAGCGAAGCAAACAGGGTTCAATAGACGGTCCCTCGCGAGGCTTCTCGACGCGCTGGCCGGCCTCGGGTTCCTTTACAAAAAAGACGGTGCCTATTCCCTCACGGGGAATGGGGAGCTTCTGTCATCCCGTCACCCGGGCTCCATCCTGCCCATGGTGCTTCATATGGCCAGGGTTTGGGATGCATGGGGCGACCTTTCTTCCATGGTGATGAAGGGGGTGCGGGGCAAGCACAAGCATTCCGGCCGGATGGACCCGGCGGCGCTTGCGGCCTTTATCGGGGCAATGGACGTAGTGGGCAGGGACCTGTCGGTGGAGATAGCCGGTTCCTACGATGCGGGCACGTGCACGAGGCTCCTCGATGTCGGGGGCGCATCGGGGACCTACACGGTAGCGTTCCTGAGGAAATACCCGTCGCTCAACGCCACGATCTTCGACCTCGGTGCGGTCATTCCCATGGCGAGGGAGAGGATGGATGCGGAAGGCCTCACCGGCCGGGTATCCTTTGCGGCCGGGGATTTCTACCGGGACGACCTGCCCGGAGGCCATGACCTCGTCCTGCTGTCGGCCATCATCCACCAGAACGATGCGCAGGAGAACATCGCCCTTTACCGCAAGGCGTTCAACGCCCTCGTCCCCGGCGGGAAGGTACTGATCCGGGACCACGTGATGGAAGAAGACCGGACAGCCCCCGTCCCCGGGACGCTCTTTGCCGTCAACATGCTGGTGAACACACGCGGCGGCAATACCTACACGTTAAGGGAAATAAAGAGGGAACTGAAGATTGCCGGGTTCAGGGACGTGAAGCTCCTGCGGACCGGCGACAGGATGGACGGACTCGTCGAGGCGATAAAACCGTAGGCGAACGGCGAACGGCCGGGATTCTTTTCCTTATTGTAAATTGCCCCGATTTTTTGCACAATAGAGAATTATCCGGCAATAATTTGCTTTATGTTTCACAGGACCGTTCTTTCAGGAGGCATGATTGGACAGGGAGCGCATTGAACGAATAGTCGAGAACAAATATTCGCTCCTTCTGTTCTTCCTCGTATCTCTCCTGATTGTATCCATAGTGAGCGTTCGCAATTTCATGGTCTATTCGCTCGTCGTGTCTTTTTTGTCCCTCGCTGTATACGCGATCATGCTCAGCATCCTGAAAGCGCACCGTTTTTTGTTCACCGCGTACATCGCCTGTGCTTCTATGGCGCTCCTTTTTCATTATCTCGCCGTGTTTGTGCTGAACAGCATGCCGCTGGGTATTACGGCCATGATCGTCTATATTGTCATGATCGGGATCATCATCATCTTCATGATCAGGCGCATCTTTTCCGAAAAGCTCGTTACCGGCGATACGATAAAGGGCGGCATCTCCATGTACATCCTTATAGCCAACTGGTGGCAGCTGGTCTATTATTTTGTCTGGGTATTGGATCCCGGCGCCTTCTCGTTCACGACAGGCGGGGCGCATCAGGCCGATTTTCTCTATTACAGCATCACGACGATGACAAGCGTCGGGTTTGGCGATATCCTGCCGCGGTCGTATCCGGCACGGGTCTTCTCTATGCTGCAGGCTGTCGTAGGGCAGCTCTACCCGGCCGTGTTTGTGGCGCGGCTTGTCGGCTTGCATATTGCGGGCCGTGTTCACCACAAGTAGGTCATCGGCGGATACCCTTTATGATCTTCCCTGTTTTGTCTTATTGAGAGCTTTATGTGAAAGGAAAAGCGCCGATAAAAGGATGTAAGGGAAGGACTGTATGCATATTGGGAGCGCCATTACAGAACGCGCCGAGCTTCTTGAAGACACGTCGCTCAGCATGGAGTTTACCTGGGCCGAGCTTATGGACCTGTCTCAGTACATGGGCACGATGCGGTACAGGTCGGGCGCGACGGTATTCAAAGAAGGCGACCGCGATGTTTTTATGTGCATCGTGGTCAAGGGCGGCGTCAACATCCTCAAGAGAGACGAGGGCATGACGGAAAGGCGCGTTGCCCAGATCGGCCGGGGAAAGATGATAGGCGAGATGTCCATGATCGATAACTGCCCGCGTTCGGCCTCGGCGGTTGCCGTGATCGACACGACGCTCGTGACGCTTACGAAGGACAGCATGAACCGGCTTTTCAAGGAAAGGCCCGCGATAGGGATAAAGGTCCTCCAGAAGATCGCGTTCTCCATGAGCCAGCGCCTCCGCCAGACAACAGGCGTCCTGGTCGATTACCTCGAAAAAGCAGAGACTGACGGGGAAGACGAGTAAGGCCCGGGCGAGCGAAGGCCTTTTCCTTCTCGGACCTATCGCCGGTCCAGGACGTTCCGTATTTTCTGCAGCAGGACCTCGGGTTTCAGGGGCTTGGCGACGAACTCGAATTCACGGTCGCGTATCCCCTTATTAAGAACGACATCCCTGGTATATCCACTGGTGAAGAGTACCTTGATCCCGGGCGCGATCATCTTGATCTCTTCGTAGACCTCCCTCCCGTTCTTTTTCGGCATCACGGAGTCGAGGACGAGGAGGGATACCCCGGGGTTCTGTTTGAACCTGTCGATGGCCTGTGCGCCGTCAGCGGCCTCGATCACCCTGTACCCGTGCTCGTTCAGGATACTGGTTATCAGGTTTCTTACGTTTTCGTTGTCCTCGGCGACAAGGACCGTTTCGGAGCCCGTTGAACGCGGCCTGACCGGTGCTTCGACCGAATTCTCGACACGCGTATTCACCATCGGAAGATATATGGTGAACGTTGTGCCTATCTCCGGCTCGCTCGCGAGGGTGATATAGCCGTCATGCTGCTTGACAATTCCGTAAACGGTCGACAGGCCGAGGCCGGTTCCCTTGCCGACCTCTTTCGTGGTAAAGAACGGCTCGAAGATCTTTAAACGGGTCTTTTCGTCCATTCCGCAGCCTGTGTCCGATATCGAGATGAGGGCGTACTTTCCGGGCTCGCCGAACCCCTGGGTCCGGATGAATTCGCTGTCCACCTCGACGGATGACGTTGTGATCGTGAGGGTGCCGCCGTTCTTCATCGCATCACGGGCATTCGCCGCAAGGTTGAAGAGTATCTGGTCCACCTGCGTCGGGTCCGCCCGTACAATGAGATCACTGTCTGAATAAAGTGTTTTCAGCTCGACGTCGTCCGTGATAAGCCTTTTCAGCAACTGCTCCGTCTTCTGTACGGCTTCATTGACATTTATGGGATTGAGGGTGATGGGCTGCTGCCGGCTGAAGGCAAGGAGGCTCTGGGTGAGGCTTGCTGCCTTCTGGGACGCGGAGAGTATCTGGTCTACATAAATGCTCAAGGGGTCGGATTTGTCCATATTCCGTTGGAGAAGGGAGCCGTAGCCCTGCAAAACGGTGAGTATATTATTGAAATCATGGGCGATACCTCCGGACAGCGTCCCGAGGGCCTGCATCTTCTCTGCCTGTATCAGCCGCGATTCCAGCTGTTTTCGTTCCGTGATGTCCTGGATCGTTGTGTCGAACCTCAGGACCATCCCTTTTCGGTTCCGGTGGGCGCGTATATTGATCGAGGTCCATATCTTACTGCCGTCCTTGCGGTAATGCTCCACCTCGAAGCCTTCCACGATGTCATTGGCCTCTACCAGTTCCATCAGCCGTTGTCTGTCACGCGGGTCGACGTACAGTTGGTTTGCAAGGTCCCTGACCAAAGCCTTCATCTCCTCCGGAGAATCATACCCGTACATTTTCGCGCCGGCAGGATTTATACTGAGATAGTGCCCGTCAGGCGTTGTCTGGAAAATTCCCATGATCGCATTTTCGAATATGCCGCGGTATTTTTCTTCGCTTCTGGCGAGCTCCCGCTTGGCCCTGTTCTTCTCTGTTATGTCCGAGAACATCGTGATCCCCGAACCATCGGCGAGCTTCGCGGCGCGAAACTCGAGCTCGCGGATGGACCTGTCCTTGCAGTGCACGAAAAAGGTCCTGTCGATGCCCCCGGTTGTGACATCATGTTTCCACGTGTTGACCACGTTTTTCCTGTAGTTCTTGTTTGGATATGCTTTGGTAAACCAGATATCTCCCGTCGGCGTATCCGCCAGCGTGTACCCGGTTATGTTGGTGGCTTCGGGGTTGATGACCGTGAAATTGCCTTCCTGGTCGTTGACGAGTATTCCGTAAGGGGCCTTTTCCAGGATCGAGAAGAAGGTCTCGCGTTCTTTTTGAAGAAGCTCCCCCGTGGTCCTGCTTTCCGTTATGTCACGGGCGAAAATAGCGGCCTTGTATACATGACGGGCCTGTGTCACGACGGGATAGCAATACAGCTCATAGTGCCTGCCCGCCCGTACGTCCTGAAAATGGACGGGCTCGCCCGTGGAGAAGACCCCGTCCCATTGCTGCTTCCTCAGTTTGGCGACATCCGGTGAGAAGTGGGCGTACAGGCATGTTCCGATCAATTGCTCGACCGTAATCCCCAGCCTGTGGGCGCCCGTCTTATTCGACATGAGGACGGTCCCTTCGCTGTCGATCAGAACGAGGCTCTCATGGGTAGCATTCATCAGGGCCTGCCAGACCGCCTCGTTCGTCTCAGGGTATTGGTCGCTGTTCATGGGTTTTCAGGGTCCCGAAAGACCGTTCATATATCTTATCGCACATTTGCAGGATAATCAAAGTGCGTATGCGGGTCTATTTCCTGGGATGATTCTTCGCGAGATAGGCGATAATCTTCTCCGTATCGTCACGGGAAATATCAGCCCCGTTGCCTATCATCCTCAAGACCGTGGAACGCCACTCCTTCTCGGTCATCGCCTTTGACCTTGACTTCCCGATGCCGTGGCATTTGCCGCATTTCTGTTCGAACAGACGTTCGCCCTCATCGGCGGCGCTCAAAGATACCGCCGATATGGCGAGGAAGAGCAGAACGGAAAACAAACCGCAGCAGAAGTTCCTGGTCCGCCTGAGAGTATCGGACTGTTGTACGCGACTTGTTTCTCCCATGTGCACCCCCCTGTTTAACGGGATACGGACGCCCCTGGAGGCGCCTTTGTTCACTCGTGTCCGCGTTGCAGCTTATTGTCCAGTACGGCCCTTATGCTGTTCAGAACCTCGTCCAGCTCAACGGGTTTTTTAAGACAGAGCACCGGGGCCGGGGAAAACCCCTTATCCGTTATGACCTCGTCATTGTAGCCGCTGTAGAAAAGGACACGGATATCAGGCTTGATGTCCCGGGCGCCATAATAGACCTCTTTCCCGTTCTTCCCGGGCATGACGACATCCAGGAAGAGAAGGTCGATCTTCTCGCTGTTTTCCATGAAGAGCCCGAGCGCGGCGTCGCCATCACCGGCCGCCAACACCCTGTACCCATGGCTCCGGAGGACATCCTCCATGAGTGCCCGGAGTGCGGCGTCATCCTCCGCGAGGAGTATCGTCTCGGTCCCCTGTGCCGCCTCGGGTTGCCCCTGATCTTTGTTATGGAGGGGGGCGGAGTGCTCGATAATCGGGATGTAAACAAAGAATGTTGTTCCTTTGCCCGGTTCACTATCGATGCTGATGTACCCCCCGTGCTGTTCTATGATCCCGAGCACCGTGGGCAGTCCCAGGCCGGTGCCTTTACCTACCTCTTTCGTCGTGTAAAACGGCTCATATATGTGATCGAGGACGGCCCTGTCCATGCCGCACCCTGTATCTGAACAGGTGATAACAGCGTACCTCCCTGCCTTGCCGAACGCGTTATTGCGGATAAACGTTTCGTCCATCGTGAGCGTATTGAGGCCGATGGTCACTTTCCCTTTGCTCAACAATGCGTCACGCGCATTGGCGACGAGGTTCATCAGCACCTGCTCGATCTGAAGCTGGTCCGCCATGACCACCACATCATTGCCGGGCAAACGGACCGTGAACTCAACATCTTCCGTAAGGAGACGTGAAAGAAGCTTTTCCGCCTCTCTTATCAAAGTGGTCAGGTCAACCGGCTTCATATGCAGCGTCTGTTTCCGGCTGAAGGCGAGAAGGCTTGCCGTCAGGCGGCTCGCCCGTTCGGCGGCATTGATGACCTCGTCCGCGTATGATTCCAATTGCGTGGGTGCCGAATAGACCTTCATTTTGAGCAGGGCGCTGTATCCCATGATGACGGAGAGAAGATTGTTAAAGTCATGGGCTATGCCCGAGGCCAGATTTCCCACGGCCTCCATCTTCTGAGAGTGAATAAACTGGCTTTCAAGGCGCTTTCTTTCGCTTATGTCCCGTACCGTTTCTATGACACCGACCCTTTTGCCGTCACTGTCAAGGAGCGGTGAGGCGGCGCCCCACAGGTGCTTCGGGTTCTGGTCAGCACTTTTCTGTATAGAATTCTCCGCGTATACGTCGGAACCGACCCAGTTGAGCGAATCATATTCATCCCCTACAGCCGGGCTTTCGTCCAGGATGACATCCACAAGCATGGTCCTCTTGTGACCGTAAAATGCCTCTGAATACGTGGTTTTTCCGAGGATCTCCGCCTTCGGGACGCCTGTAACCATCTCCATTGCACGGTTCCACGCGATGACCCGTTTGTCGTTGTTAATGGCAAACGTCGCGTCCGGCAGAAACTCGATGATATCGAGAAGCCTTCTTCGTTCTGCCTCGATCTGCTGGGCCGCCAGTTTTCGCTGGGTGATATCGCGAAGGAATATCAGGGTGACATCCTGTCCCTGAAGCGTCATTTCTGTTTCGGCCGCTTCCATATCGATGGTTCTGCCGTCGCATGTCAGGCCCCTGAACTCGTATTGCTCCGAACCCCCGCTGTCGTACTGCCTTTCCCGATGGCGGACCATGACCGTGGCCCTGTCGTCAGGGTGGATGTACGAGTAAGGCCTGCCGTTGATCACCTCGTTCAGGTCCTTGAAGCCGAACATTTCGATGAACCGCTGGTTGACAAAGATGTGCCTGTTGCCTTTAATGATTGCGACCGCATCGTTCATTTTCTCTATGACGGTGCGGTAGCGCTCTTCCGTCTCAAGAAGGACGGCTTCCGTTTTTCTGCGCTCGGTCACATCGCGTGCAATGCCGCATATTCCGATGATATTCCCATCCTGGTCCCGCATGGGCGTCTTGATAACATCGAGGACCATCGTGCGTTGATTTATGCGGATCTTGTTCTCGACCCCGGTCGTTGCACCGTTAAGGACACTTCTGTCATTCTCCTGTATCCAGTCGGCCACCTCTTCAAAGAGCTCTCTATCGGTGGCGCCGATCACCTTTTCCCTGGGGAGCCCGGTCAGTTTTGCCATGGCGGGGTTGACATCTGTATACCGCAGGTCCCTGTCCTTGATGAACATAGCGTCCGGGACGATCTCGAACAGGGCGTGAAAGCGGTCCTCGCTTTCAAGGAGGCGCTTTTCCGTCATTTTCTGGGTTGTGGCGTCGGCCAGGATGCCGATCACGCCCTTTGCCCCATTCGCCAGGGTGGTGGGTGCAGAATATACGATTGCGGGAAAAACAGTCCCGTCTTTGCGCCGCACAGTGTAAGTCGACGCATGGGCCAGTTGCTTCATGACCTTCTTCCGGAACCGGTCATCGCCGGCATTTTCCTCCTCGGGAACGATCAGGTCAAATACCCGCATTTGCTTGAGCTCTTCGCGTGAATACCCGAGAATATCGCATCCAGCCTGATTTACGTACGTTATTTTTCCGTGATTGTTTATTTCGAAAACCGTCTGCGGAAGGAGTCCCACCGATTTTTCGAGCATCCCACATCTCCCCCTTGTCTTACCAAAACCTCTTCCCGTTTTGATATGTATTCAATAGTATCACAATTGTGGCATGTCCTGCCACTTTTTACGACGCTGCAATTCTTGAATTTCGCAGAAAACCCGCTGTGGGCTGCGCAGCGGCGAGGTTTCTGGGGTGAAACGCCTCGAGCAGAGGGCGAATCTCCCGGGAGATGGACTGCCGCTGTTCTTCGATCAATGACCCGGGCGGACCGGGTCCGGTATCGAGGATGACGTTTGCGTGTTCCTGACAGAGGAAATGTGGTAGCCAGCACATCTGGAACGTATTACGCGATCGACGGGTGGGGGCCTGATGTGCTTGAGGTGGCGGTGGCATTGCCCGCCGTTTCTTTGAACGGCTGTATTGCAATGCCGCGTTTGCCAGCGCCATGGTGATATTGACAGAGATATGGGACGCTGATAACATGACCATATCACGCTATTAGGAGGCGAGCAATGAAACGTTCAGTGATAGCAGTTTCTTTACTTGCAATCAGTGCTGTGTTCTACGCTGTATTTTCTGCGGCGCCTGCATTTGCGGTGTATATTCAGGGCCCCTTCGTGCAAGGCCCCTTCGTGCAGGGCCCCTTCGTGCAGGGCCCCTTCGTGCAGGGCACGGGTTCCGGAGGCAGGTGCAACCCGGGCTACAGCCGTGGACAATACCAGGGCCGGAACGTCTGCCTGAAGTGCAACCCGGGCTACAGTTACACCCGGTACCAGGGCCGTGAGGTCTGTATCA
>ERZ1645192.876-NODE-876-length-25253-cov-7.352330_pt1 | contig 25253 bp, 25 predicted proteins | sample MGYA00575354_ERZ1645192 | MGnify/ENA primary metagenome ERZ1645192 (study PRJEB40844, sample SAMN11349763) | freshwater sediment metagenome | isolation source: river sediment | host: Sediment | place: India: Faizupur Khadar , New Delhi | collected 2017-02-21 ... | reverse complement strand
CCAGGACAAGGCCATCAAGCTCGACAACGATGATGCGTGTCGATTTATCGTACGGCTGGTCCCTGAAGCCAAGACGTTTCCTCAGGTCAACGATGGGGATGATCTTTCCCCGCAGATTTATCACACCCTCTATGAACGCGGGGGCATTCGGGATCTTCGTAATGCTCATCATCTTGTTGATCTCCTGCACCTTCAGGATATCGACACCGAATTCCTCTGCACCGAGCTTAAAGGTCACGAGCTGTAAAATAGCACCATCGTTCATATGATACCTCCTCTTTTTCCTATAATCGGAAAAAGCCGCGGATACTTAAGTCACAGTGCATATTTCCTTAACATTTCCGGTCCCGTGCCGATAATGATAACGGGATGAAAACCGTCGGAACCTCAACCGTACGCAACGACCGGGCAGAAATGGACGAGAACAGCCGGCATAGCCAGGTCCATATAGGAAGGCAACCGATCCTGAACCGGCTTAAAAAGATCTTCGGATACGAACTTCTTTTCCGGAAGGGCGATCTTAACGAAGCCGATGTGACGGACAACATGCACGCCACCGCGAGCGTCCTGGTGAACACGCTCAATAACATCGGCGTGCCGCGCCTGATCGGGGACAAGGTCGGTTTCATCAATGTTGATGACACCGTGTTGCGAAGCGGCATCATCGACCTTTTGCCCGCAAGCAAGACAGTCCTCGAGCTTCTCGAGACAGTGGAAATAGACGACCGGGTTGTCGAGCTGTGCGAAAGTACCCGCAAAAAGGGTTTTCAGCTGGCCCTCGATGACGTTATCGATCATAACGACCAGATCGAGAGGGTACTCGGGATATCCTCGATCGTGAAGATTGACCTGATCGGCTGCGACAGGACAAAGCTTCCGGTGCTCGTCGAAACGCTCAAGAAATACAGGGTCAAATTGCTGGCGGAAAAGGTCGAAACGCAGGAAGAGTTCGAAAGATGCCGCGACCTTGGATTTGATTATTTCCAGGGATACTTCTTTGCAAAACCTTCCGTTATATCCGCCCGAAGCATTTCCCCGACGCACATCGTCCTTCTCGAGCTTGCCCGCTTTCTTGCGCGAGAAGAAGAGTTCTATGTTATCGAGGAGCTCTTCCGCAAAAACCCCGAGCTTCACATCAAGCTCCTGCAGTTCATGAACTCCGCCGCTTTCTACACGGCCCATAAGATAAACTCCATAAGGCAGGCTATTTCGATGCTTGGTTACCGTAATCTTCAAAAGTGGGTCACCCTCCTTCTCTTTGCGGATGAAGGGCACGACACCAGATCGGCCCCGCTGTTCGAGCGCGCAGCCATCCGGGGGCGCATCATGGAGCTCATGGCGAAACGCATTACCCGCGACGCTAAAGCGGCTGATATGGCCTTCATAACCGGAGTGCTTTCCCTGATCGATGCCCTTCTGCAAATCCCGCTGAAGGATGTCCTGAAAGATTTCAACCTGTCGGACGAGATCCAGGCTGCCCTTCTTAACCGCGACGGTGTTCTCGGCAAAATGATAAGCGCCATCGAGAACCTGGAGCAGGAGAACTACGACGAGGTAAGCCGTCACCTGGAACCCGTCAATATCACCCCGTCCGAACTGTACGCCATTGAAAACGATGCGATAATCGAATACGAATCGATGAATGCGTGAAGACGGCTAACAAAGAAAAGTCGGATTGACTTTTTTTGTCAAGTGTAAACGTTCCGATCATGCATGATCGGAACGTTTACAGAAACCTTTACACCGTTAGCCTTTAGCCGTTCGCCGTTCGCCGTTCTCTTATTCGTTCACCACCTGATGCATCTTCCGGTTCATGCTGTAGTCGAGGATTATCGATGGGATGTCGAGTATCAGGATGACCTTGCCGTCACCGCGTATCGTCGCCCCGCTTATTCCTTTTATGTCCTTCAGGAATTCGCCGAGCGGCTTGATAACGACCTCCTCCTGCCCGATCACCGAGTGCACCTTGATGCCAATCGTCTTTTCGCCGATGTTGCATATCACGAGGTAGCCGTCTTCGCCGTAACCATTGAAGAAGAAGGCCCTTCTGAGGTCTACGACCGGGATAACGGTATTCCTGAGGACAAGCACTTCACTCTTGTCCACCGTTTTGATGAGGCCTTCCCGGACCTTTACGAGCTCGGTGACGGTGTTCAGGGGTATCGCAAAGATCTCCTGGGCAACCTTGACGACAAGCGCGCGCATAATGGCAAGCGTCAGGGGAAGTTTGATGGTCAGTTTTGTCCATTTACCCTCTTCGGAGTCAATGTGGGCCTGTCCGTTCATCTTTTCGATGTTGGTCCGCACGACGTCCATCCCGACACCCCGCCCGGAAACCTTGCTGAGCTTTTGCGCTGTGCTCAAACCCGGTATGAATACGAGGTTCATGGCCTCTTTCGGGGAAAGGGTCGCCAGTTCGGCTTCCGACATGAGCCCCTTTTCGCGGACCTTGTCCTTGACCGCCTGTATGTTGATGCCCTTGCCGTCATCGAAGATCTCTATAATGACATGGTTGCCTTCATTGTAAGCCCGGATCGAGAGGAGGCCCTTCGCGCCCTTGCCGCTCGCCTCGCGCTGTGCGGGCGTCTCAACACCGTGGTCCACGGAATTGCGTATGATGTGGATAAGCGGGTCGTGGAGCGCCTCGATCAGGGAACGGTCAAGCTCCGTCTCCTCACCCTCGATCTTCAGTTCAATGTCCTTCTTGAATTCGGAGCACAGGTCGCGGACCATCCTCGGTATCTTGTTGAACACCTTGCTGATCGGTACGAGCCGCGCCCGCATGACCGACAGTTGAAGCTCGTTGGTTATGACCTCTATATAATTTGTCACGTCCGTCAGGTTGTCAAAGATCGTCTCCGTGTCCTCGCCTTTTCTTGCCAGGCTGTTCACAAGAATAAGCCGGTTCTTGCCGAGCACGAGTTCGCCCACGAGGTTCATCAGGTCATCGAGCTTCTTGACATCGATCCTGATGCTCTGCTCCTCCGCTTTCTGCGTCTTTTGCTTCACAAGGACCCGGTTAAGCTGGCCCTCGGTGACCAGTTGCTCCTCAACTACTATCTCGCCGATCTTCCTGTCTTTGTCGCTCTCCTGCTTCTTGAGCGCCTCGTCAAGTTCCAACCGGGTGATCATGTTCTCTTCGATCATCATCTCCCCGATCTTTTTTGTTTCGGGCGGGGGCGCGGCCTTTTTGGCGGGGTCGAGAAGGTCTGTCAATTTCACGATGGTTTCGGAGGCGTCATGAGCTTCGCTGCCATTGTCCCGGATATCGTCGATCATGGCCTTCATCAGGTCAAACGATTCGAGGAGAATGTCCGCCACGGTCTGGTCCGTCGCCATCTCCCCTTTCCGGATCACGCCCAGCACATCCTCTGCCTTGTGTGCAAGCTGCGACAACGCGTTAAAGCCAAGAAAGCTCGACGTGCCCTTGATGGTATGGACAGCGCGGAAGATGCCGTTCACGATCTCTTCGTCCTGGTTCTGCTCGATCACGACAATGTCCTGTATGACATTGTCCATGAGCTCACTCGATTCTGCTATGAACTCGTCGATTATCTCCCGCATCTCATCATGCTGCAAAGCCTGGTCATCCATGTAGTTCCTCCCCGTCCTGTAAAAGGCTTTCCACCTTGTACAGCAAAAAATTTGGTTGTACCGGTTTATTCAGGAACATGTTGACGCCCGCATCAAAAGCATCTTTTTTGAGTTTGTCGTCCTTTGTTGTGGTGAGCATAATGATGGGGGTGTCCATGTAGTAATAATTGTCCCTCAGGTTCTTCACGAACTCGATGCCGTCCATATTCGGCATATTGAGATCGACGATCACGAGATCGACCTGGACATGGCCCAATTTTTCCATGGCATCGATCCCGTCCTCCGCTTCGGCAATGATATAGCTCCTTTTCTTGAGGATATATGCCAGGAGTTTTCTGATAGTGGCCGAGTCGTCAACGATCAAGATTGTCTTCATAGATCACCCTTTCTGATAGGCAATGGTGCCGGGAAACACGAGCGGCTTGAATGCCCGGGATATATTGTGGAGGGACTCGGCATGACCGATCGTCAGGTATCCCTTTGGCTTCATGCATTCGTACATGTTGTCGATCACCTTCTTCTTCATTTTTTCGTCGAAATAGATGAGCACGTTCCTGCAGAATATGAAATCCATCTGCCGGTACATCCTGTATGCCGTGTCATCCATGAGGTTCATGAAATCTATCTTGACGGCCCTCTTTACCGTATCGTTGAGCCTGAACATGTTGTTCTCTTCCGTAAAGTACTTCCGCTTGAGCGCCGCGTCGGTATTCCGGACGCTATACTGGCTGAACACCGCCTTGCGGGCGGAGTCGATGACCTTCGAGCTTATGTCCGTAGCAAATATGGTGAAAGGGATGTTGACCTTCCTCGCTTCCATAAGCTCCATAAGGATGATCGCGAGGGTATATGGTTCCTCGCCCGTCGAGCACGCGGCGCTCCAGATCCTCAAAGGGGCGACCGGTCCCGATCCATTCATATAAGATTTCTGCAGTATTATCTTGAAAGCGTCGAGTTGAGGCGGGTTCCGGAAAAAACTCGTTTCGTTGGTCGTTACGACGTCGAACAGGTTCGCAAGCTCAGTCCGGGCCTTCTCTGCACCGTACTTCAGGTGATAGTAATAATCCTCAAAAGAACTGAGTCCCAGTTCATTCAGCCTGTTTGCGAGCCTGCTCTCAAGAAGATACGTTTTTGTCTCGGTGAAGTAAATACCCGTTTTCTCGTAGATGAAGTCCCTCAGCACGGTAAATTCTTCTCTCGTCATCGCCGTTTTCCTATAGAGCCTGCATTCTGTTCAATACCGTTTCGGCTGTAGACCGTATATCATCGTTGACGTTATCGGTGAACGGCCGGATGTAATCAGTCGCGCGTGCGTCGTTGAGATCGGCAAGGGCCCGTATGCATCCTATCGTTATGAGCCCGTTTGCATCCTCGAGGCCTCTCACGAAGATGCCGAAAAGGCCCGGGTCCTCGAACGAACCCAGGGCTGACAGCGCATAATAGCGTGTCCACATTGCGTTATCTTCGCTCGAAAATATCCCGACAAGCCTGTCCTTAAATTGCCTGAGCCTTCTGTCCTTGATGACCTTAAGGACCTCGTGGGGAATCTCAGTCTCTTCGAGTATCGTTTCGAGAAGGGCAACATATCTCGCGTTCTCTGCAAATTTTCCCAGGACCCCTATTGCGGCCCTGCGCACGCTTTCGTCAGGGTCGTGTAAGAGCCTCGTCACGAACGGGAGGTTCCTGTCCGCGTCGATAAGGGCTGTCGTGGCAAGATACACCTTTTTGTCGTCGGTCGACCCTTCATTGACAAAATCGGATATGACCTGAACGGCCGCGTCAGGATCGAGCCGGATATAGGTCCGAAGGGCCCTCGCCCGAACATCCGGGAAATCACTTCTGAGTATCCTCAGGACATCCCCTGTGAGGTCTCTCAATCCGAGATTTCCGACGGCCTCGACCGCGAAGCCCCTTATATGGCCGTCGGTATCTTCAAGAGCTTTCTTGATTATCGAGCACCCCGTTCCCTCGACGATGCCCGGAATGTTCATCACTATCTCCCGCTTGACCTCAACAGAGGAATCCAGGAACCGGTCGAGCAATATATCTTGACCGATCCTGGTCCCCGTCAGGGCGCATGCCCTTATCAGGGCAAGCATTCTCCCGTCGTCAGCATCCATGAAACAAGCGGCGTCCGGTCCCCAGATGCCGCTCAGTGAAGAGAACACATCGAGGACCTCCCCGTAATTTTCGTTCTCCTGCTCCATGCCGCCAAGGATCCCGAGAATCGCCTGGCACGTCTGCCGGGTCCGGAAATAGCCGAGCATGCGCACCATCTCGACCGGGGGTTCCTTTTTTTCTCTTATGTTCCCGAGAAGATGGTCGTAGAGTTCATCGCCTATCTTTTCCTGGAGCTTGAGAAAAATGTCCTCGTTCCCTTTGTCCAGCATGATCGCCAGGTAGGCGCCCCGCCTCTTTCTGTCCCAACTTCTCATAACGTCAAGGACCTCGTCGAGGACCGCATCGTCGCCGTAATCGAGAAGCACTTCACAGGCAGCGTTTGAGAGCTCCTCATCCGCCTCCCGGAAGAATTTCATTATCCGGGGAATGGCTTTCGGGCTTTTTGTCCGCCCGAGGCTGATAATCGCGGAAAACGCGATCCATTCCTCGTCATCGAGGGCCTCAAGCAATGCGTTCACTGCCTCGTCATCATCGAAATCACCGAGGGCCATACAGGCGGCATTGCGCACGTTCGGGTCGTCATCCCGCGCCTTTTGTGCGATGAACGGTATCGACCTGGGATCATTCAGAAATGCGAGCACCTCACATCCGTACACCCGGATATCCTCGTTTGCATCGTCGAGCATGCCGATGACGCCTTCGATATGGACGCTCCCTATTTTCTTGAGTACGTCCAGCACGGCCATCCGGACAGGGGTATTACTCTCCTGGAGAAGGGGCACGATCTTTTCAATGACCTCCCGGCCCGGGGAAGCGATGAGCGCATCGATCGCTTTTTCTTTCTCGAAATTATCCCCGTCCTTGAGCAGGATCACATACTTTTCCAGTTCCGGCCCCGCGAGGCCCTTCACCTCGACACTCTCTTTCAATAAGCTCATAACGCCCTCATTATCTCTTCCGATATCCTGTCTACGGGCAGGACCGCATCTGCCAGGTTGGCCGTGACAACCGCCCTGGGCATGCCGTAGACCACGCATGTCTCTTCATCCTGGGCTACGATATAACCGCCCCGCGCCTTCATCTCCTTCATGCCCACAAGCCCGTCATTGCCCATTCCCGTCAGGATCACACCGAACGACTGGCGATCGTAGGCAGCCGCCGTTGACCCCATGAGAAGGTCAACCGACGGTCTGTAAATATACTGTACGGTATCGTCAAACTGGACCGAAACAGCATTCCCTTTCCTTTTCAGGGACATGTGCCTGTCCCCCGGCGCCAGGTAAGCGACACCGGCTTTCAGCACCTCACCGTCCTCGGCTTCCTTCACACTGAGCTGTGACACTGCATTGAGCCGCTGCGAGAAGGACTGTGTGAACACCTTGGGCATATGCTGCGCTATCACGACGGGGACGGGGAATGCCCCGGGAAGCCGGGTGAGGATATGCTGCAGTGCGGGAGGGCCGCCCGTTGACGCTCCTATGGCAAGGATCTCGTGACGCCCCTTCACCTGAGTGTTCACGGCCAGCGGTTTTCTTGCAGTGTCCAGTTTTCGCAGCATGACCCTGACCTTGTTCCGGGCAACGTTCTTCACCTTTGCTATGATCTCGCTCTCCCTGCTCGCAAGGGTCCCGAAATTGGCAAAATCCTTCGTCACGAAATCGCAGGCCCCCAGAGATAATGCCTCTATCGTTATTTCGGCACCCTCCTTCGTGAGAGAGCTCATCATAATGACAGGGACCGGGCCCTTGTCCATTATCTTTTTGAGGGCGTCGATCCCGTTCATGACCGGCATCTCGACATCCATCGTGATCACGTCGGGTTTCAGGGACTCGGCCTTTTCGACAGCCTCCCTCCCGTTCTCGGCCGTGCCCACGATCTCTATGGACGTATCCTTCGACAGGATGCGCGATATGGAACTGCGCATCACGCGCGAATCGTCGACTATCAATACCTTGATCATTCCTGTTCTTCCCCTGTCGCCGTGAGCAGTGGTCGTGCGTTCTTCATAAGAGCATAGACCTCTTCATAAAGCCTGAGTTCCTCACAGAGGGATGCCTCGAACCCCAGCTTTTCGACCAGCGGTACGAGGTGTTTATTATTCCGGACAAAATCATCAAAATTCGTGAACCGGTCGCTCAAATCCGCCTGCTTTGCAAAACGGTTCCCGGCATCGATGATCTTTGCATTCCAAGCATTTTCCGCCGCATTCCCGGGAGAATGATGGTACATGACCCCATCGCTGACCGATTGGGGGATATTCCACATTTCAAGGAGGCACGCGCCGATCATACCGTGATCGCACTTCAGCACCTCTTCCTCCGCCTGCACGCGCGTATAGCCGTTCTCTCGTACAAGTCCGCTTATCACCTGCCATTGAGTGTGGAAATACCTGTACAGGACGATCGCGCCGATGTCGTGCATCAGCCCCCCGATGTAGACCGCGTGCGGGTCCCCTATGCGGAGGGTCTGGCTCACGACCTGCGAGGTTATCGCGCAGATCGTCGAGTGGCGTATGAATTTCTTCGTGTCCTGCGGGCCGACACCGTTCATCATCGAAAGGAACGGCATATGGAGAATGATCTGGGACAGGGGCCGCAGGCCAATTATCGCAATCGCATGTTCGATCGACGTGATCGTGCGAAAGCTCCGCGTCCCGAAATATGCCGTGTTGGCCACACGAAGCACCTCCGACGCCATCGACGGGTCCATGGTCTTCGCCAGGTCAGCTGCGGAGCTCATCGGGTCGTTGATCACGCTGATGACCTCGGCCATAACGGCCGGGAAGGTCGGCAGGACATCGATCTTCCTGAGCACTTTTAAGATTTCATTGCGTTCCATAGCTGTCAGACATATTATCGGCCGCCCGCTTCGAAACCTTAATTGCGAACGAATTTTTTCATAGACGCCCGGAGGTTCAGGATTGCCTGGGAATGGATCTGGCACACCCGGGCCTCGGTGATGCTCAGGACACGCGCTATTTCCTTCATGTTGAGATCTTCATGGTAGTAAAGACTCAGGACATACCGCTGTCGTTCCGGCAGCTTATCGAATTCTTTCGCCATGATGCCTTCAAGCTCCAGCAATTCCGCGCATTTTTCCGGATCATCGGTCTCCTCCGTAACATAGCGCATGATCCGGTCACGATCTTCCCCCAGGAGTTCATGGAGGTCTTCGATGCTGAGGACGGAGAGGTTCCCGTAATTCTTGAGCATCTTGTAATAATCGTTGATATTCATTCCGAGGGCCTCGGCCACCTCTTCCTCCTTGGGCAGCCGCCCGAGCTTGTTCTCGAGCTTGCGGATGATCTCGTTGATCTTCTTTGACTTCGACCGGGCGCTCCGCGGGAACCAGTCCCGGGACCTTAATTCGTCTATCATCGCTCCGCGGATACGAAGATAGGCAAAGGTATTGAGCTTGGCGCCTTTCGTCGCATCAAACTTCTCCATGGCCTCGAGAAGGCCCACGATTCCCGCCGATATGAGGTCTTCGATTATATCGTCGTCCTCGTATTTCCGGGACACTTTGTACGCAAGGTGCTTGATGATCGGCACGAACTCGTCGATCACCCGTTCACGATCATCCTTGTATGCTCCTGCATATGCCTTTTTCCATGTCATTCTGACACCAGCCTGTCACAAATTTTTGAAAGGGCCCGCGTTGCCTCACAGTTCGGAAAGTGCTCGGCCCACAATCTCTGTTTCCGCGTTGCGGTGTTGACGTTTTGGTCCAGGGGTACGAAGCCGAAATAGTCAAGGTACACGTCGAGGAACCTGTCGGTCACCCCGACGAGCTTTTTATACAGTTCCAGCGCTTCGCTCTCCTGCCTCACCATGTTGACAATGATATTGAAATCCTTTCTGCCCGTCCTCCTGCTCAACACCTTGATCATCGCATATGAATCGGTAATGCTTGCCGGGTCCGGCGTGACGACGATGAAGATCTGCTCGCTTAAGGCATTAAAATAGAGCACGTTCGACGATATCCCCGCCGAGGTGTCGACGATCAGGAAATCGTGCGCCGGCAGGGCGGCAAGCGAGCTCAAGAGCACCGCCCTTTCGTTGTGGTTAAGCTCCGAGAATTCGCTCACCCCGGATGTTGCGGGGATTATCCGGATCCCGCACGGCCCCTTAAGGACGATCTCGTCCATCTGGCGCATCCCGTCCATAACGTGCTTGATGTTGAATTTCGGCACCATCCCGAACATTATGTCGATATTGCCGAGCGAAAGGTCCGCGTCAAGAATGAACGTCGACCTGCTCCTGTCCCCGAGGAGATAGGCCATGTTCGATGCAATGGACGATTTCCCGACCCCGCCCTTGCCGCTCGTTATCGCTATCGTCCGGCGCCCGTTCTTCACCATGTCTTTCCCTCGATCAGCATCGTGCCGAACGTGCCCGGTCCCGGGATTACGATGTCCTTCGCTTCCGGCCCGCCGATTAAGGCCGCAATAGGCCGTTTAAGCCGCACAATGGTGTTGCACACCGTGCCGAACCTGTCGTACTCGTCGAGTTTTGTAAATATGAGCCCCGCTATCGACACGTAACTCATAGCGCTGAGATACTGGTCGACGGCCTCGTCCCGCGCACCGGCGGGGAAGACGGCAAGTTTCCTCATGCCCGGAAGGCACTGCACGGCTTCCCGCTGGTGGACACTATGGCCCGTGATGTCAATGATCTTTTTCTCGTTCCCGTTCTGGACCTGCGTCTTCAGGTCCCCGGCATGTGAAGCGAATTGGACGGGTATCCCGGTCTTTCCCGAGAAATTGATATATTCGCTGTATGTGCCTCTTTTTACGGGGTCGTACGCTATGATCAGGGGGTCGAGGCCCTCTTCCTTCATCGCAAGCGCCAGTTTCTTCGCCGCTTCCGTCTTGCCCGACCCTGTCGGCCCGATAAGGGCGGTCGATGCGTCGTCGGACATCACCGTGCACAGGCTTATCCGTTTGCCGAGCCGCGATTTGAGCAGGAACGCCGCCTTCAGGCTGTTTTCCGAGAGGGACCCCATTTCGGCAAAGACCTCCGAAACAAGGGACAGCGCGAGGTACCTGTCAAGCCCGGACCGCAGCATCTTCTCGTAGAGGACCTTGAGTGTCGTGGGGTAGTTTTTCAGCCTGTCGGTCAGCATGTCCGATTCGATAGACAGCAGCCGGTCGGAAAGGTACTTTGCCGCGTCGCTCCAGACGGCCTCTGTCTTTTTCCGGACCTCTCCCAGGCTGTTGTCCATGGTGACAAGCGGGTCGTTGTCGAGGGCTATGGATATCTCGCAGCAATTCTGTGCCGTTTTGCTGCCGTTCATGACATTCTGTTTTATATCGACTATGATCGTGTCCGGGCCGAACTGCTCTTTGATGACTTCCATTCCCGTGCGGACATCTTCAAATGTGTAGGTCTTAACTCTCATTGATGCGTATTACCCCCACTGACTGTATTCTGATCTGCGGCGGGATCTCATTGTGCGAAATAACCGCGATGCCCTGGATATAGCGGTCAAGGAACCTTCTCAGCCTGCCGCGCAGCAGCGGGTGAACAAGGAGAACGGGCTGGTAGTTCTGGAGCATCGCCTTTTTCGCTTCATTGCCGATCTTCTCGATCAGCCTCTGGCTGAACGAAAGGTCAAGGGCGAGGACCGACCCCTGTTCCGTCTGCTGGATACTGTTGATGAGCCTCTCTTCGAGGGTCTTCTCAAGGATGTGGATATTGAGTATGCCGTCGACCAGGTACGGCTTCAGGATGCTGCGCGCCATGCGCTGGCGGACATACTCGGTGATCGCGTCCGGGTCCCGCGTCGATGACGACGCATCCGCTACGGCCTCGAGGATCGTTATGAGGTCGCGGATGGACACCTGCTCCCTCAGGAGGTTCTGCAGGACCTTCTGGACGGTCCCGACATTCACCTGGTTCTGGGATATCTCCTCAACCACCTTCTGGTGTGTCGGCGCCACATTGTCGATCAGCTTCTGGGTCTCCTGGCGTGTGAGCAGCTCATGGGCATTGTTGCGGACAAGTTCGGTCAGGTGGGTCGCTATGACCGTGGCGTGATCGACAACCGTAAAACCTTCCGCCAGATATACCTCGCGGTCCTTCTCGGCTATCCAGTAGGCGTCGAGGTTAAATACGGGCTCCTTCGTGGGAATGCCGTCCGCCGGTCTTTCTTTGCCTTCCGGCCCCATGGCAAGGAGACTGCCCGATATAAGGCTGCCGCGGCCCATCTCGATCCCTTTCAGGAGGACGATATATTCCGATGCCCCGAGCTGCAGGTTGTCCCTGAGCTTCATCGGAGGCACGATGATACCGAGTTCGACCGCGATCTGTTTTCGGATGGCCCGTATCTTCTCGAGGAGCTCCCCGTTCTGTTCGGCGTCCACGATCGGTATGAGGCCGTACCCGATCTCGATCTCGAGTATTTCGAGGGGCTGGATGAGCTCGGATTTCTCCTTCGCCTCGGGCGACACCTCGAGGACGGCGGGAAGCTCTTCCTGCGGCATTTTCTTCATCACGTGGCCGATTCCGTACGTTATCGACGACAGAATGAGAAAGGGTACCAGCGGGATACCCGGCACCATGCCGATGGACAGGATGACGAACGAGGCGAGGACAAGGGCCCTCGGCTGCGTGAAAAGCTGGGAGACGACATCGCTTCCCAGGTTGGACTCGCTTGCCGCACGCGTCACGATGATGCCGGCGGCCGTCGATGTGAGAAGCGCCGGGATCTGCGCGACGAGGCCTTCACCTATCGTCAGGATGGTATAAACGGACAGGGCGTCGTTTATGCTCATGCCCTTCTGGACGATACCGATGACCAACCCCCCGATGATGTTGACAAAAATGATGATGATGCCGGCGATCGCATCGCCGCGGACGAACTTGCTCGAGCCATCCATCGCGCCGTAGAAGTCTGCTTCCATCTCGACGCGCTCCCTGCGCCGGCGCGCCGTGGCATCATCGATGAGCCCGGCGTTGAGGTCAGCGTCGATGCTCATCTGCTTGCCGGGCATGGCGTCGAGGGTAAATCGGGCGGCAACCTCAGCCACGCGGCCGGCGCCTTTCGTTATGACGACAAAGTTGATTATCATGAGGATGAGGAAGACGACGGCGCCTACAACGTAATTCCCGCCGACAATGAACGTGCCGAAACCCTTGATGATCTGCCCCGCCGCGCTCGCCCCCTCATCACCGTGGACCAGAATGAGGCGCGTCGAGGCAATGTTCAGTGAAAGCCGGAAGAGCGTCACGATAAGCAGGACGGAGGGAAAGACCGAGAAATCGAGCGGCTTCTTGATATACATCGCTATGAAAAGGATGAGCAGGGAGATGGAAATGCTCATCGACAGGAAAATATCGATAAGGAAGCTGTTGAGCGGCACGATCATGATCATGATAACAAAAACGACGCTGACGGCGATCAGCATGTCGCTTTTGTTCCTGAGGCTGGAAGCAAGTGCACCCATTACAGCAATCCTCTCCCTTTACGCCTGAAGATGGTTGCGAGAAGCTCCGCAACGATCAGGTAAAAATTCTCGGGAATGTAGTCACCGACTTTCACGGCATGGTAAAGCCCCTGCGCGAGGGGCTTGTTCTCGACAAGGGGGACCCGGTGTTTCGCGGCAAGCTCTTTTATCCTGAGCGCTATGAAACCTGCACCCTTTGCAACGACCCGGGGAGCGGGCATTTCATGTGCCGTATACTTCAGGGCAACGGCGAAGTGCGTCGGGTTCGTCACGATCACGTCGGCCGTCCTGACATCGTCCATCATCCTGCGGCGCGACATTTCGCGCTGAAGGCTCCTTATGCGTGATTTGATGAGCGGGTTTCCCTCCCGTTCCTTGTATTCTTCCTTGACCTCATGCATGGTCATCATCATCGATTTTCTGAAGTCCCATTTTTGATACGCAAAATCGAGCGCCGCTATAAAGAGAAAGACGATCCCGACCTTGAGCGTCAGCCGGAACGAGGTCTCGCCCAGGAAGTTGACTATCGTGCCCGTGTCCTGTCCGGTCAGCCCGAATATTACCGGCATCTGGCCCATGATCAGGTTCTTTGCAACATAGCACAGGCAGACGATCTTGATCCCCGATTTCACGAGCTCGACCAGGGATTTCCTCGACACGAGGTTCTTTATCCCTTCAAAAGGGTTTAGCTTGTTGACGTCGAATTTGAGGGCCTCGAAGCTCCACATGAAGCCCGACTGGAGGATGCTTCCCGCGAGGCCGAGGATGAGGATGATGCCGAAGACGGGCCCCACGATGTACCACCAGCGCATGAGGCTGAACAGGACGATGTCGTACATGTTCCCGGGCCCGACATCCAGGTTCACGTTCCGGACAAGGGTCGCATAGAACCTGAACATTTCCTGAAAGCCCTTCGACATCATGAAATAGAGAAAAACCGTGGAAAACAGGATGATAATGGCCGTATTGGCCTCGCGCGATATCGCTATCTTGCCCTTTTTTCGCGCGTCCTCCAACCTTTTATCGGTTGGCTGTTCCGTCTTTTCCTGGAAACTTTCCGACATGCCCTATCCCATCATCCGGATCATCCGGACAAAATCTGTTTCAAGCCCTTTGAACAACGCCGCGATGCTCGGCACGATATATCCGAGGGACATACCAAGCATGAGCACGGTGATCAGTATCTTCGCCGGAAGGGCGTCAACGAACACGTTCGCCTGCGGGATCATCCGTGACATGATGCCGAACGACAGCTCGACAAGAAAAAGGGTCACGATGACCGGCGCCCCGATCCTGAACGCCGCACCGAAGAGGCCCGCCGTTGCCTTGATAAGGTACCCGGCAAGCGGCGCATTGAGGGACGCGCTCCCGATCGGCAGGGTGGTAAGGCTGTACGCGATGCCCTGTATGAGCATATGATGCGCGTCGATAACGAAAAATATCAGGACTGCGATAAGGCTCTTAATCTGCTCGATCATCGAGACCTGCTGTTGGCTCGCAGGGTCCATAACACGGGCGAACGACAATCCCGACTGAAGGGAAATGATCTCGCCCGACATGCTCGCGGCATTGAATGCGAGCCGCACGACGAAGCCGATCACCGCCCCGATGAAGACCTCTTTCACGCACAGTGCAAGAAGGACAAAAGGGTCCTGCTGCGCCGTAAAATTTACTGTGATCACATCAAAAAGGAGATATGCGATCAACAGGGAAAGCCCGCCTTTGAATATTCCGGAGACCATCCGTGCCGAGAAGACCGGGACCATGAAAATAACGGCTGCCACCCTGAAGAAGACCAGGAGGAATTTCTGAATTTCAAATGTGATCGCCAGGTTCTCCATTTACTTCACGTATAAAGGAATATTGCTTATAATGTTCGTCGCGAAAGAGACCGCAAAGTTCATCATCCAGGGGAACAGGATGATCAGGCATATCGAAATGACGAGGATCTTCGGAACAAAGACAAGGGTCATTTCATGAATCTGCGTTGCCGCCTGGAAGATGCTTATCAAAAGGCCGACGACGATCGATGCGATCAATAGCGGCGACATGAGGATAAGCGTCGACTTGAGAAAGTCCCTGAAGATCTGGATAACAAGGTCCTGGCTCATTTAAATCTCCCTTTAGAAACCTTTTATGATCGACCCCACGAGGAGGTTCCAACCGTCCACGAGAACGAACAGCATGACTTTGAAAGGCAGGGATATAAAGATAGGCGGAAGCATCATCATCCCTGCCGAAAGCAAAACGCTCGCCACGACCATGTCTATCATGAGGAACGGAATGTAAAGGAGAAACCCGATCTGGAACGCCCTTTTCAATTCACTGATCGCGAATGCCGGGACTATGACCTTCAGCGGCAGGTCCTTCGGTGAATCGGGCCTCTTGAATTTCGCAATGTTCATAAAAAGGGCGAGGTCCTTTTCCTTCGTATACTTAAGCATGAACGTGCCGAGCTCCTGCGTGGACTTGTCCATGAACTCTTCGAACTGGATCTTGTTAGCAAGGTAGGGCTTCAGGGCGGTCTCGTTCACCTTCTCGTATGTCGGTGCCATGATGAAAAGCGTCAGGAAGAGGGAAAGGCCGATCAAAACCTGGTTCGGGGGAAGCTGCTGGATGCCCATTGCCTGGCGCAGGAAGGACAACACGATGATGATCCGGGTAAACGAGCTCATAAGCAGCAGGATAGCCGGGGCAAAGGCGAGGACCGTCAGAACGATCACGATATTGATGAGGTTACGGCCTCCATCGGCGCCCACCAGCGAATTAAGGATATTCGTGCCGGCCGCCGCCTTTTCCGCCTTTGCCGCCGCAATGGCCGGAAGGGACATCAGTGTGATTATCAGCAATACGACGACCAGCCATTTCATGCGTTCTTTTCCTGCTTCTTCCATCGCGCCAGGAGCGACATCTCTTTCTCCCCGGCGCCGATAACGAGCACCTGGTCCCTGACCTCGACGACAGATATGAATTTCTTGTATCCCAGGTATATCGTGTCTACCTTTTTCAGATCATAACCGGACGTGCTCTTCGCGCCGAACCTGAAGTTCATCTTTGTTGCGTAACGGCTCAGGAGGTAGATGCCTGCGATCATCCCCGCCATGATGAGAATGACCTTGATTATGCCGAGGTACATGTCCATCAGCCGAGCTCCTGGACCCGTTCTTTCGGTGTGAGGATCTCCATGACCCTGACACCGAGCCGCTCATTGACGAGAACGATCTCTCCTTTGCCAAGGAGCTTCTCGTTCACGTAAATGTCGACCGACTCGCCGGCTATCTTATTGAGCTCGATTATCGAGCCTTTTGACAGGGCAAGCAGTTCGCCGATGGTCAGCTTCGTCCGGCCGATCTCGACCGAGATCTCGACGGAGATATCGAGAAGGCTGTCGAGGTTCATCTCGAATTTTTTTACCGTCCCGTTCTGGCCCTGTGTTTCATTCATCTCTTCCATTCTTCCTCCCGGAGGCTACTGAACGATATCGTCGACCTTGACGGCCTTGCTGCCCTTGAACACGCCCATCTTGCCGTGAAATTTTGTTTTCCTGTGGATCTCGACATCGATGGCGTCATTGACGTAGCGGTCGACCATGATGACATTCCCGCTCCCCAGCGCGGCAAATTCGTGAAGGGGCATGCGCTTGCGGCCGAGTATCGCCCTTACCTCGACCGGCACTTCCATGATGCGTTCCCGCATTCTGCCGAACCATTTCTCCCGCATCTCCATATCCTCGCGGGAGGGCGTCGAGATCAGGTACCCCTTTATGCTCTCGAGGACGCCGTAGGGCATGCAGATCTTCATCCAGCTCGTTATGTCACCGATCTCTATCGAGAACTCATTGAGGCTGACCGTCTCTTCCTTTGCCACCATCGTTATGTAGTTCGGGTTTATCTCCGACCGGGAATACTTACAGGTAATCGCATAGACCGGCCCCCATGCCCTTTCCATCTCCGCCGAGACCAAATCGATCAGTTTCTTTATGACGTTGAACTCGATCTTCGTAAACTCCCTGCCCTCGATCCGTGCCGGCGAGATCGTGGCACTGCCGAAAACGGTCTCCAGGACGGAGAAGATCAGCTTGGCGTCGAATATGACGATGAAAAAGCCGTTGAGGTTCTCGGTCACGACGATGTTCATGTTCGTCGGCAGGGGGAGTGTCTTGATGAACTCGCTGTATTCGACATACTGTACAGGAGAGACCCCGACCTCGATCTCGCGCTCCATAAAGAGAGAAAGGGCCGAGCGTAAGGATTTCGAGAACCTGTCGTATATGAACTCGAGGGCGGGAAGCCTTTCCTTCTTGCCCTTGGTAAAGCGCATGAAGTCGAAATCCTTGACCTGTTTTTCCTCTTCGGCTGCCGTTTCCTCGACAAAGACCGTTTCGGTGAGGATATCGCCTTCCGATATGCCGCCCAGCAACGCATCAATTTCAGCCTGTGAAAGGACCTGGTCCATCAAAACCTCACTGGATTATAATATCGGTGATATACACCGCCTTCAGTTCTTCTCCGCTCTTGAACATGGGCCTTAAGCTGGCATGCACTTCCTTCTTCAGGGCCTCGCGCTGATTGACATCCATAAGCACTTCCGGGGCCTTGGCCCCGAAGATGAAAAGTATGCGGTCGCGGATGACCGGTATCATCTTTTTGGTTTCCTCCATCGCCTTGACGTCTTTCACCTCGATGCCAAGCGATATCTTCGCGTACTTCGACTGGTTGCCCGTAAGATTGAAGACAAAGGGATCGAGCTGCAGAATGGGCCCAACTTCCTCCTTCTTGACGACAGCGGCCGCTGCAACGCCCGGTTTCCTGCCGAGGACATTGGAAATATATTTTTTGCCGAACGTAAAATAAGCGCCCGCACAGGCGCCCACGACCATCACGAATATTATGATGAGTATCAGTTTCGATTTACTTCTTTTCCCGGCAGGCTTGACCGCTTTTTGTTTCTTCTGTGCACCTTCGCCGGGGGCTTCCTTCTTCGGGCCCGCCTTGGGGCCATCATCGATCATGTTCTTCTCGCGCCTCTCTTCGGCCATAAGGGTTCTCCTCGCTGAAGGTTAAAGCAATTAATATGCCAGAATGAGACCCCCTTGGAATTAAAGGACAAACACCGATTCACCCTTTCCCTGACGCGCCGCGGCCCGTCAGGGAATTGACGATAAAACGGACAAGCGGCGATGGGCGATAGGTGATGCCGGACGGGTGACAAAAAAAGGAGGCCGAATTTCGGCCCCCTGATATTTTTCTTATTTTTCCTATCGCCTCCAGCCCATTGCCTATAGCCCTATCGCCTATCGCCTATCGTTTTATATTGATCAACTCCTCCAATATCTGGTCCGTCGTTGTGATGACGCGGGCGTTTGCGGAGTAGCCCCTCTGTGCTATGATCATCTTGACGAATTCGGTCGCAAGGTCGACGTTCGACTGCTCGAGCGAGTTGGCGCTGATCTTGCCGAGACCGCCCTCCCCCGGTGCGTTCGTATATGCAACGCCCGATTCGATCGTTTCCGAGTAAAGGTTGCTGCCCTCTTTCTTCAGACCGTTAGGGTTGTTGAAATTGGCGAGCGTGACCTGGTAAAGGTTCAGGATCTGGCCGTTGGAGTAGTGGCCCGAGATAACACCCTCCGCGCTTACCGTGGTGCTCTCGAGGACGCCGGGCGGATAGCCGTCCTGGGTCTGGAAGTTTGTTGTCGACGCGATAGGGTACTGTGTGGTTGTTCCGCCGCCCGAGCCCGAACCGAACACAATGTCGATCGCCTGACCGGGATTCGCACCCTGCGAGAAATCGAAGCTGACCGAGTTGGCGTCGCCTCCCGCTGTCAGCGCACCGTTATTGTTAAAGGAGAGGGTCCCCCATCCGGCAAGGGAGTTATCGCCCGTTGCGGAGTCGGCACCCTCGAGGTGGGCCATCCATTCCCAGACACTCGTCTGTGTGGCGGGGACTTCGTACGCCTTGCGGAAGTACACGGTGACGACATGGGGCTGGCCGAGAGAATCATACGCGGTCACCGACGATGAGTAATTTGATGTCGTGGTCGGGTTGCGGGTAGCGCTGACATAATCGGTAGAGAAACCCTGGAACGCGATGGTCCGGGAATTGCCGTCCGTTAAGGCCGCGTCTGTCGTGATATCAAGTCCTGATCCGCCAAAATTGGTATAGCTCGTGCCTGGGGCCACGACGCCGCTGTAGCTCACGGTACCGCCTGTCGCCGCACCCGTGGGGTCGGTCAGGGCGCATGTCGCGGTGAGAGTGTTCGTTGCGGCGGTGTACGAAAGGGTATAGGTTCCTGTCCTGGGATATTTGCCGTCGCTCAGGGCAACCGATGTAACGGTGCCGTTAGCGGCGCCGCTCAAGCTCCCCAGTGTCCCGGCAGTCGTAGAATCCGATTGAAGGTTCACGGACATGCCGATGAACTGGGTCGCGCGGGGCTCACTGGGGGCCTGCGAGATGATGATATCGGTATCGACACCATACGGGGCATTCGTCGTCCTGTCTATCATTCTTCCCTGAAGAATATCGCCGGCAGGGTTTGTCATGTACCCGTCAGCATCGAACCTGAACTGACCGGCGCGCGTGTAATAGTTGGTCTGCGATTCGGGGGACCGAACAATGAAAAAACCCTTCCCGCCAATGGCGAGGTCGGTCGACTCGCTTGTGCTTTCGAAACTGCCCTGTGAAAATGATGTGTCGACAGAGCTCAACGCCGTGCCCCTTCCGACCTGGCTTGACCCGGACGTTCCATTTACCGACTGGTACAGGACGTCCTCGAATGTTGCCCGGCTTCCCTTGAACCCGACGGTGTTCACGTTCGCAATGTTGTTGCCGACAACGTTGATCGACGAACTGTTCGCGATAAGACCGCTGATGCCTGAAAAGAATGAACTTAACATTGTATGCCTCCTCGTTAATTCTTGATCACTTTAATGGAACCCGCCGTGTACTCCTGGCCATCGCCGGTTACAAGGGAAACGCCGCTCGAACCGCTCTTGACACCCGTGACCGTCCGATATGCAGCCGCCCCGGAGGCGACCACAGCTTGTTTGTTGTAGGCGACAGCGGCGACCTGCACGCTGTTCTCTCCTTCATTCGTATACGTCAGGGAATCACCCTTATACCGTGTAACCGTCCGGGTGCTGCCGTCACTGAGGTCCTTGATCGCAAAGACCACCCTGTCGTAGTCAGCGAGCGGCGTAACGGTGAATTGATCGCCCGGGGAAAGCGTGTTTCCGTCAACCTGGACCTTCTTCCCGATCATGTCCAGCATATTACCCGTCTGGACCGTCGTGTCGAGATCAGCGAGCCTGTCATTGATATTCTGGAGCCTCTCCACCGATGTCAGGGCGGCAAGCTGGTTCATGAACTCGTTCGTCTTCATAGGGTCGAGCGGGTCCTGGTATTTGAGCTGTGTTACCAGAAGGTTCATGAAGGCGTCCATGTTGAGAAGCTGGGTGGCCGCACCTGTCGTTCCTGTTGTCTTTCCTGTTGTATCCACCGTACCTGTTATGCTTGCGACTGACATGTTTTCCCTCCCTCAGGCCACTGCCTCAAAAACATTATTAAAATCCTGTGTTTCCTCCAGGCCGTCCCGACCGTTCTCCCGGCGCTTCCCCTGGTCGCGCCGCCCCTGCGCATCCTGGTCAATGTCAACGTGGATCGTCGTCATGATATACTTTTCTTCCAGGTTCTTCATGAGATCATTTTTCTGTGACTGGATAAAATTTAATGTATTTTCATTGGCTGTTCTCACTTCTACGGTAACACTCGCCCCGTCGTCACGCAGGCCGACCACGATCGTCTCGTTATCATCGATCTTCAATTTGACTGTCATATCCATGCCCGGGCCCTTGACCGCGTAGTGCTCCGTGAGCTTTTCTATCCTGTCCATCATCACCGTGCTGAAATCGCTCTTTGCCGCGGCATGCACCTCAGGTTTATGCTCACCGCTGTTCCGGTGTGAATTTCCCTGCAGGCCCAGGCTGTTCTCGTTCGCGGGCCTGTCACCGGTATCGTTCCTCAGGTCCGTATCGTCTTTATCAAGAACCCGGATAATTATCCTGTCCCCTTCCGCCTTTCCTGTGCCCGTGCCATCCGGGCGGTCCGGCAGGTCTTCAACTTTTTTTTCGCCCGGAGCCACGGGCACAGCAAAGGCCGGTTTTTTCTGCACGTCTTTGATCGATATATCTGCTATCTTATTGTCCTTTACCGACCGGGTGACCTCGACCAGCAAGGCCGGGACTTCGGCCGCTTTTCCCTTCGTCTCATCCTGTGCTGCCGAGATCACAGCGGGGTCCGGCGCGACCGCTTTTGCGGCGCGGGCTGCATGAGGCCGTTCGGGCCCAACGACATCTGTCATCCGGCCCGTTCCCGGAATGCCGGAATCAACAGACCGGTAACCGGGCTCTTCAGTGTCCTGCCGGGCCATCCTGTTCAGTGCCGCGAGGAACACGGCAAGGGAACCGGCGAATGAATCGGCCGCGCCATTTTCCAGGTCTTTTTGCCGGGAGCCCTCTTTCGGGGCCGCACCTGCAGCCGTGATGTCGGCTGTGCTCCCCGCCGTCTGTTTGAGCTCGATCTCGTCGCCGCCCGACAGGAGGTCCAATATATTCCCAAGGAACCCGGCGATGGCCTGCACATCCTTTTCCGCAGGTCCGGACACAGCCGGTTCTACAAGGGAAGCTGCCAGCGCCGAAACAAGAGCGGAGATTCGCGCACTGTCAGGGCTGGCCTCAAGAGATTGATCTTGCGCCCCTTTTCCCTCGCACCGGCCGGTCTTGCGCGAAACATCACCGACAGGTGCAGGCAGTACCTCGCCGGAGATGCCGTCCATCATCTTTTGAGAGAAAAGGTTGAGGAACATGCCCCGTCCCTCGCCGGGCATGTTCGTACCACCCTGCGGTGAAGATTGGTTCCCTGGTCCGAAAACATTTGCCATCAGGCAATTCAAGATGAGATTTTCCATGGCATTTGCTTAAACAAATTCCATGCCAGATATTCACCCCTAATGATTTCAAATCCTTACATAACTTGAATCGAGGGCTGGTATACCGAAGCCATGGAAAATATTTCCATTAGCAGGAAATATTTTCCTGGTTGAGAACTGGTGCGCCGGGCACGCATACGGAATTCTTTGGATGGGCGAAAGGCGACGGGGGATGCGACAGGTCCGGATGGACCGTCCCTTAAAAAGGATGGGAAATATTATCGGCCCGGCATTCTTTTGTCATCGAGCCTCAGGGCCATTTCATCGAGCATCTTCTGTTCACGCCTCGTCTCGCCCTTTTTGATCTCTGCCATTACTTTGTCGCGCAGTTTGAAGAGCATTTTCAGTTCTCTGGCGTATTCATACAGCTCCTGGTACAGGGCATCGATATTTTCCTGTAAAGCGCCTTTTTCACAGACGAGCGCGGACCGTGAAGTGTCGAGGTAATCCAGGTAATCCGTGAGAACAGCGAAGTCGTTTCCGGATAATGCGGTACTGTAAAGCCTGGTGTGGTTCTGGGAGATGGCCCCCTCCACCGCCTCGATCTCACTGCAGATCGAGGCCATCTTGAGGTTCACCTCCTCGATCTCACGCTCCTTGCCCTTCTTGATATTTTCCTTGATCTCGATGATCTTGTTGATCCGCTTACGGTCCATACGAAAATGGTTCTGCGTTCTGCGTTCTGCGTTCTACGTTGTGCATCGTGGAAAATAAAGAAACGTAGAACGTAGAACCCGGAACGTAGAACGTCCTTTATACATAAAAGAGTATCTTCATGCTGTTCTGCGTCTCTTCGAGCCGGACCCGTTCGTCGACGCCCTGTTGGAGGAATGTCCTGACCTTGTCGATCATCGCCAGGGCATTGTCCACCTTCTGATTGTTGCCCGGGGTATAGGCGCCGATGTTGATCAGGTCTTCGGCACGTTCAAACTCCGCAAGTATCTCGACAATGCGGCTCGCGTATTCGCTCTGCTCCTTCGGCGTGATGTCCTTCATGAGTCTTGAGACGCTGCGCAGGACATCTATCGGCGGATAGTGGTTCGCATCGGAAAGTTTTCTTGAGAGCACGACATGGCCGTCGAGGATGGACCGTGCCGCATCCGCAATGGGGTCATCGAGGTCGTCTCCCTCGACGAGGACGGTGTAAATGGCCGTCATTGTTCCTTCACCGTAACCGTTCCCCGCCCTTTCGAGGACCTTTGCGAGCAGCGAGAAAACGCTTGGCGTGTACCCCTTTGACGTCGGGGGTTCGCCGATGGCGAGCCCGACCTCCCTCTGGGCCATGCTGAAACGGGTCAGTGAATCCATGAGGAGCAGCACATCGTTTCCCTGGTCGCGAAAGTACTCCGCGAGCGCGATCGTCAAGAAGGCGCCCCGCACTCTGATGAGCGGCGGCTGGTCGGATGTCGCAACGACGACAACCGAGTTTTTGATGCCGTCGCCGAGGTCCCGTTCGATGAACTCGCGCACCTCGCGGCCGCGTTCGCCAATAAGGCCGATGACGTTCACTTTGGCCTCGGTATGGCGGGCGATCATCCCGAGCAGGACGCTCTTGCCCACCCCGGAACCTGCAAAGATTCCGATCCTCTGCCCTTTGCCGCACGTGAGCAGACCGTTGATGCTCCGGATCCCCAGGTCGAGCGGTTCCTCGATGCGTTTCTTGCGCATGGGATTGACCGTTTCGCGGTAGATAGGGACAGACTCCGTGCAATTGAGCGGTCCCTTGCCGTCGATCGGGTTGCCGAGACCGTCTATGACGCGGCCAAGGAGGCCCTGGCCCGCAAGGGTGTCAGCGTTCCTCTTTCTGGACAGGATCCGTGAACCGATGCCGACGCCCCGCAAGTCGCCAAGCGGCATAAGAAGTGTCTTGCCGTCCCGGAAACCGACCACCTCCGCATCGATGGGAACGTTGCTGTCAACAGGGTAAATGAGGGCCGAATCGCCAACGGACGAGATGGGCCCCTTGCCTTCTATAACAAGCCCCACCACCTGGTTAACCTTCCCGTACACGCGATAAGGGTAAACGTTCGCCAGCATATCGCGCGTCAACGATAATGTCCTGTCAGTCTGTTCGTCCACTCAAGAACTCTTTCTTCAATTCCTCTATCTGGACTGAGATGCGCCCGTCGATATCCCCGAAATTCGTTTCAATGACAAACCCCGGCTCGTGCAGGGTATCGTCCCTGACAATCTTGAAATCGGTCAATTCTTGCGGTGAGATAAGGTCGGCGTCCTCTTTGCGCAGCCGGATGGTCGTTCCGCTCCTGCCCTCGCAAAGGGAAAGGGCCTTCTTGACCATCCTGAGGATGTTCTCGCGGTCGTCCCTGCATTCCTTCAGGATGATCGCCCCGGCAAACAGGAAAGCCAGTTCCGTAGATAAATTCTCCGCCCGTTTTATAAGCTCTTCCTTGAAGACGGACAATTCGGCAAGGAACGTTCCCAGCCTTTTGACAAGCGGCTCGACCCTCTGCATGCCCATCTTGTGCCCGGCTTTTTCGCCCTCGGCGTATGCCTCTTCAAAGACGCGCCGCGCCTCTTCTTCGAGATTTATCGCCGGGGCCCTGGTGAGCGAAGGAGATGCGTTGTCTTCGAACCCGGATTGCCCTTCGTTGAACAGTTTAATGAAATCGGAAGATGTCTCTTCCTGGATATCGTCGGCGAGGTCGGTCAGGGTAAAGGTTTCCATGGCACACGCTTTCAAATGAACTCTTCATTGCCCCGCGACAGGACGATCTTGCCTTCGCTTTCGAGCTTTTTCGCAACCATGGCGATCTTTACCTGGGCCTTCTCGACATCGGATAAGCGTACGGGGCCCATCGCCTCGAGGTCCTCCTTCAGCATCGCGGCGGCCCTTTCCGACATGTTGGAGAATATCTTGTCTTTCATGCCGTCCGAAGCGCCCTTCAGTGCGACGCCGATATCCTCTGACGAGATTTCCTTCAGCAGCGTCTGGATACTCCGGTCATCGAGGCCTCCAAGGTCTTCGAAGGTAAACATGAGCTGCCGGATGCGCTCGGCCAGTTCGGGACTTGTCTCTTCCAGCTTCCCCAGGAGTTCCGATTCGAGTGTTCTGTCCATCTGGTTCAAGATGCTCGCGACTACCTCGAC
>ERZ1645192.875-NODE-875-length-25256-cov-5.644260_pt1 | contig 25256 bp, 23 predicted proteins | sample MGYA00575354_ERZ1645192 | MGnify/ENA primary metagenome ERZ1645192 (study PRJEB40844, sample SAMN11349763) | freshwater sediment metagenome | isolation source: river sediment | host: Sediment | place: India: Faizupur Khadar , New Delhi | collected 2017-02-21 ... | reverse complement strand
TACCAACGATGATGATGACGATGATCAATTCTACCAGTGTAAAACCTTTTTTCATACTACCTCCTTATGGTTATAAATACAATTTTTAGCTTCAATAAATTATAGCATTTACTACTTACAGTTGTCAATAATTATCCGCTCAGTTTTGATAACTCAAAGATTGGCAAGAACATGCCCACTACCATCGTTCCGATTACCACACCGAGAAAAACCAGAACTACCGGCTCAAACATCGAAACAAAACGCGTTAAAAACGTATCACAGTATGACTGGTAGAAAGTATTGATCCGCTTAAACATCTGTGGTAACTCGCCAATCTCTTCTCCAATACTTACCATCTGGATAACCATCGGCTCAAAGAATTTGCTGCGCTCCAGTGAATCGCGCATCGGCTTGCCCTCGCGCACATCATCCTTAATCTTGCGGATAATATCCTCCATAATCAAATTATTGACTGAACGGCCGGCGATCTCTAATGAATACAAAATCGGAACCCCGGATTCAAGCAGGGTCGCCATTTCGGAGGAAAACTTTTCCACGTTAAAAGCCAGAAAGAACTCTCCAAAAACCCAGAGCTTAAAGAGGAATTTTTCAAAATTTAACCGGCCGGGCTTAGTCTGAATATATTGCTGAAAAAGAAAATAAAGCCCGCCTATTCCGGCAACCAAAAATATTATGTATCTCTTCAGGAATTCACTGATGTTAACTAAAATTTGCGTTAACCAAGGCAAAGTAATGTCAAAACTTTTAAAGATATCGGCGAAAGACGGGATAATTTGTAATGACAGAAACAGGAGCGCAGCTAAACCTACCAAGGTTAAAATAATCGGGTAGATCAGGGCTGAAATGATCTTGCTTCTAAACTCCGCTTCTTTCTCCAAATACGTCGCTAACCGGTTCAAAACCACCGCCAGGTTGCCGCTGGCCTCTCCGCTTTCGACTAGGTTAACCCACAGGTCCGAAAAAACTTTAGGGTGAGCGGCTAAGGCTTCGTGGAAACTCAAACCCGCCTCCATGCTCTTTTTTAAATCCAGACAAACTTCATAGAGCTTGCGGCTGGCCACCTGTTTGGAAATAATTTCCAGGCTCATCAAAATCGTAACCCCGGCCCCAATCAAGGTAGATAGTTGCCGGCAAAACAACATTATATCTTGGCCAGTTACCTTGCCATGTTTAGGTTTCAGCCTAATCCGGACCGCCGCATCAACCGTTTGCTCGCCAAATGCCTCTGAGCCCTCAGGGATAACATTAACAACCGTCAACCCCCTTGACTGGATCTTAAGGACAGCATCTTCCTGAGTTAAGGCATCTTCGATCCCGGTTTCTTTCAAGCCTGCCCGGCTGCGGGCGATGTAGTAAAATTTAGGCATTAATCTCCCCCTAACGTTGTAGAGAAAATTTCCTCCAGGGAAGTTATACCTGCTTCAACTTTTTTAACCCCTGACTCATAAAGCGATTGCATACCGCAAGCTTTGGCGACTTCGCGAATCCTCTGAAATGGGGCGCGTTGGTTAATGAGGTCCTGGATTTCAACGGTAATCGGCAATACTTCTACGATACAAGTCCTGCCCTTATAACCGGCATTATTGCATTTAGAACACCCTTTAGGCCCATAGATCAACTCGGCTTTGATTGACGCTCCCTTTAACTGCGCCGGAGTAGGCTCATAGGCAACCTTGCAATCCGGGCATAATTTCCTGACTAAACGCTGAGCAATGATGCATAATAATGAAGGTGCCAGCATATAAGGCTCAATTCCAATATCCATCAAGCGGTTAACCGCTGAAGGAGCATCATTGGTGTGCAAAGTGCTCAAAACCAAATGGCCGGTTAATGCCGAGCGGATACAAATCTGGGCAGTTTCAAGGTCGCGGATTTCCCCCACCAGCATTATATCCGGATCTTGACGCAAAAATGAGCGCAGGGCGGCGGCAAAGGTAAGGCCAATCTCCGGCTTAACCTGAACCTGATTAATTTCATCCATTTTATATTCAACCGGGTCTTCAACTGAAACAATATTTTTGGTAGGGCTTTTGATTTCATTAAGAATCGCATAAAGTGAGGTTGATTTACCACTCCCCGTAGGCCCGGTCAATAAAACCAATCCGTAGGGCGAGTAAATGGCTTTACGCACATGCTCAAGCTGCGCAGGATCAAACCCCAAATAGTCAAGATTCAGCATTACCCCGCCCCGGTCAAGGATCCTTAAAACCGCCTTTTCCCCATAAATAGTAGGGATCAGGGAAACGCGGATATCGATCGGGCGGTCATCGATTCTCACCAGGATCGCTCCATCCTGCGGTAATCTTTTTTCCGCGATATCCAATTTCGCCAGGATTTTCACGCGGGAGACCAGCGGTAAATGTAAATGCTTAGCAGGTGGCGGAATCTCATAAAGCTTGCCGTCAATCCGGTAACGCAGCGAAATCCTGTCCTTAAAAGGCTCGATATGAATATCGGATGCGCGCTCATTAATTGCCTGGCGGATGATCAAATCAACCAATTTTACGACCGGCGCTTCTTCCGCCCGGGCGATCAATTTATCAAGGCTTAACTCCTGCCCCACGTCCTCGCTTTTTTGTAAATAGGCAGAATCAATATCATAGCTTGACTCGACCACGTCTTTAAGCATCGAGGACTTGCCATAAAACTCTTCGATCGCTTTTAAAATATCGGAGCGGGTAGCGATCACAGGGTTTATTTCGCAGGCGGTAAGTTTTCTTAAGCTGTCGATTAAAAGGATATCCAGGGGATCCGAGAGGGCAACGGTTAAAGAGCGCAGCATGCGGGAGAGCGGTAAAACGGCATTCTTGAAAGCAAAATCGTGCGGGATGAGATTTTCCAACCCTTGGTCCATCGCCGGCTTGAGCATGCCGGTGCCCAAGGAAAAATAAGGCATATTTAACTGCTTGCACAAAGCAGCCAGGACCTGCTCTTCTTTAACAATACCCAGCTTGATCAATATTTCACCTAAACGGCCGCCCTCCTGCCTTTGCGCGGTAACCGCTTTTTCAAGCTGGGTAGCAGTAATAATGCCTTCTTTTAAGAGAAAATCACCTAGCCTTAAATAATTATCTTTTACCATTGATGCTCTTATCGAATTTATTTAAGTTTGCGTTAATAACGTAATCGCGGTTGGTGGAACCTGGCACCCCTTGTTCCCGGATCGGCAACTGAACATTCTGCACCTGATCAAATTTTGCAGTGGCTTTATCCCTGACAATCCGCGGCGTGATAAATACCAACAACTCCCGCTCCTTGCCTACGGTTTGGCTTTTATGTCTAAAAAGCGCGCCCAAGATCGGAATATCCCCCAAGATCGGTAATTTCTTATAGATCACATTATTATCCTGGTGGATCAATCCTCCCAGGACCACTGTTTCTCCATCCCTGACTTTCACGATCGATTTAGTGCTCCTTATCTCTACATCCGCCTGGGGGTTATCGGTGGCACTTAATGCGCTAATGCTGGAAACGCTTGATTTAGGGTTAACCACCATCGTGATCTCATTGTCTTCCAGATTAATTTGCGGAGTAACTCTCAAGAAAATACCGGTTCCCTCCCTGGTTAAAGCCAAGTCGGTTGACCGGGAATAAATACTGGTCGTGGTTGGCACCCCGGAGTTATAGGTAGTCGTATCCTCCCGGCCGACAATTTCATCTTTGGTAATCGAGATCTCGGCAGTTTCGTTATTTAAAGTAAGAAGCTTGGGGCGCGCCAAAAACTTGGTATCCGTTTGCGTCCTTAGAAAATCCAGCTGCATTTCATAGGAGCTGTCGCTGGGGTTGATCGAAATCTGGCCTAAGGCCCGGTCAAATGTTTTGGCCCAGGAGGCATAAGGAAAGCCGGCCGCCGCACTAGCACCGGTAATAATCGCGGTAAACGGCGTATCCCCAAACTCAAAACCCAGCTTATCCACTAAATCCTTGCTCACATCCAACATCTCTACTTCCAGGACGACCTGCGGCACCGGAACATCCAGGGAATCGATTACCTGGCTGATCACTTTCATTTTGGCCGGAGTATCCGTAATCACCAGGCTGTTGGTCCGAAAATCTTCCATCATCGAACCTACCACCGGCGAAAGCAGCTTTCTTACCGCGCTGGAAATACCGCTGTCCGCTTCCTCTTTATATTTACTTCTTGTGCTGGTACCGGAAGCGCTAGCGCCCGACAAACTCTTGGCTAACTCTTCTTTTAAAGTAGCCGTCGAAACCGTAGCGTGTTTTAGGTAAAAAACTTTGGTGATGGTTTCAATTTCCGCTTTTCCCCAATCCTTAACCACAAAAATATTGGATTTAGGGTCCAATTCATAAGAAAGGTTATTCGCGCTAAATATCTTATCCATCGCCTCATTCAAGGGCACCTTATCCAAATAAAGGGTAATTTTCCTATCCTGCACGGCCTCAGAAGCAATAAAGTTCATTCCCGCCTGGATAGAAAATACCTTCAATATATCTTTAAGGCCGGCATCCTTAAAATCCATAGAAATAGTCAGCTCTGGCGGTATAGCGGGTGGCCCGGCCAAAGGCTGGTCTTCGGCATTTAAACGAGGGACAAAAAAAGCAAGCATTATACAGCAAATAGTAATTACGGCGATAAAGAACTTTTTCATCTTCCCCTCCTTATTGTTTGACCTCTTTTACTGGACCTGGCGCGGCAGAAGATATGCTTACAATCTCGCCGCCGTAATTTAAAGTGATCCCTTTTTTATCGATACTCAAGATTTGCGCGCCTTCAATTGTATCCCCGATCGTGCAAACCCGGTTGTTGATGATCGCCTGGGAACGGGCCCCTCCCCAAACTATTCCCTGAATCGTAATTTTGCTGGTATCAAATTGCGGCTTAGTAACTGGCACATCATCCTGCACCACGATCTTAGGCTCTTCCTTGATCAGGTAAGTCTTAAACGGATCGCGGAACTTTGAAGACTTATACTCCATGTCCGGGCGCTCGATCACTACCGTATCAGCAGCCGGCGGCTGAGCCAAGCTTAAACTCCCTGCCCATGTCAAATTAAGAAAAATTAAAAATAAAATATATCCGTTAAGCTTTTTCATGGTTAATAATAAACCGTATTGATTTTTAATGTCACCGCCAAATCCGTATTATCCCCTGGCCCGCTGGGCTGCACCGCAGTCGAACTGATACCCACCTCGTTGATCAGATAGATATCTTTATAGCTTTCTACCCTGCTGATAAATTCGGCTAAAGCATGAAAATTGGTGGCTTTTAAAGTGATCAAAAATGAAGAAATGCGGTAGTTTTCGGTCGCTTCTTCCGCAACCGGCTTAACGGAAAGGATCCGCACTTGAGTGTTTTTGGTAATCCCGGTCAAGATATCCATTATTTCGGCTAAATCCTTCTTCACGAAAGTATTTTTATATTTTTCGGATTTTTGCTCCAGGGCCGCGATATCCTGGGCAACCTTATTCTTCTCCAACTCTGACTCCTGCTGCTGCACCAAGTTATTAATCTGGTTATTAGCCGAATTGTGTAAATGCCAAGCAATAAACAGGGCGATGACCACGATCCCGATATTAACGATCAGGTTTTTATTTCTTTCCACTAAATCAAAATTAAACATTTACTTATTCTCCGGGATGTTTTTACACACGATCTTAAAAACAACCATGTTCCGATTCTGGGCACTTTTACGGTCGATGAAACCGATCACGATCTCTTTAAAGTACCCGGAAAAAACCGGGTCTTTTTTTAAATTTGAAAGGAAAACATTGACCGCATCAAATTCTAAGTCCCCGCTATCAAGATAAACTTCCCCATTCAGCGTTAATTCAACCGGGGTGTCCTTAACCTGCACTAGATTAAAAGAATCCAGCCAGACCCCCTTGGGCAGGGTCCGGGGCAGTGAATTCAGCAGCGGCGTAACATACATCTGGTTCTTTACCACCCCATCCAAAGCCGCCATCTTCTTTTTAAAATTAGCGCTTAATGCCGAAAGCGTCTCCATATTATCATTGGTCGCAGATTTGACTTTCACCCGCTTAGCCTTAATCGCAGAGAGCTCCTGCTGCACTGCCTGCGTGCGCATCATACCGTAGCCGAACACCGCAATGCAGATTACCGCCCCGATCAGCAAATATTTAAAATCAAGCTTGACCCCTTCCAGGATAGCCAGCGGTGTGGCGGAGGCAGTACCTGCCCGCGCTGCTTTGAGCTTGGAGGCAATCAAATTAATTTTCATCTTAAGCGGCGAATTTTTAAACAAAGCGGCCGCGTAACTTTTGGCTAAGATCGAAGAATAAGTAATCGTTTTACCTAAGACCTTTTGGGTATCGACAAATTTAACCGGCACCGAAGAATCCGTAAAGAATGTCTTAAGGGTTGGGTGACTTTCTTTATCGGCAACAATAAAAACATTTTTTACTTCTTTGTCCGGAAATTTGCGGTTATAGTAATCGAATGAAATACGGATTTCATTCTTTAGCTTTTCTTGTTTTTGCAGCAGGTCGCTCTCCTCGGTTTGCTCAAAACCGGCCGCTTCCCCAACCAGATCGAAATCCCGGCTAAACAGCGAAAATCCGTTCTCAAAAACCGTAAAATTAGCCTCATCCTCATTATTCAGGTCCAAACACAAACTGGCAATTACCCCGTTGTCGCTAAAACCAGCGAGCTTCAAAAAACGCAGGATGCTAAAAGCTGAGTATTCCAAAGAGTTAATTTTTACATTGAGCTGCTTGGCAAATGATACATAGTTGGCCAGAATCTCTTTTTTCATCCCCACAAAAAGCACAAGATTAGACTTGTTCTTCTTGTTGGAAAACACCTGGAAATCATAATCCAGGTCTTCCAATTTAAAAGGAATGTATTTTTTAGCTTCAAAGTTAACCCCGCTCCTTAATTCGTTAGGCGGCAATATCGGGATCTCAAAAGTACGGATTACCAGATCCTGCCCGGGGATACAAAAAGTAACTTCGCTGGCGTTTACGCGGTAACTGCGGAAGGCGTCTTTAAGCAAAGCAATGATTTTAACATCGGTAGGAACCTTTTCTTCTAGCTCCGAAATTTCAAGCTTAGGATGCGGCAAGCGGATATTGTTTAAAATCTTGTTGCCGCTGGTTTCGACCAGATTAATATCTTTAGTCCCGAAATAAATGCCTAAAGAATTCATTGATTATCCCCCTGAGATGAAGAACCTGGAGCAGTAGTTTCCCGCTTTTTTGACCTTAGCCAATTATCGATATCCTTGCGGTCGAACCTCCAGACCCCCCCTACTTTAATCCCGGAGATTTTACGCTGATTAAGCCAATTATAGATTGTTTGCTTTTTCAGCTTCAAATAATCCGCTAATTCATCAATATCTATTAATCTAGACATAGGTATCGCTTCCTTATATAATTTATTATGCAATTAATTAAAACATAACAATGTCATATTGTCAAGTATTTTTTTCTGTAGATTTACTTAAACTTACTTCTAAAGTATAACAGCGACGAAAAAAGCCGTATACTTAAAATATACGGCTTTATAATAAACTTACTTGCTTTATAATATTTTAATCCGGGGTATAAGTGAAATCGGCGGTGGCTCTTACTGGACGGGTTCCCAGGAGCCCAGTTCCTGGTTCAGAAACATTAATTGCCACGGAATTAACGGTTGGCGGTAGCCAAGGCTCAACCACAAGGCATGCACCGGTACAAGGTGGGGTGCCGGTATCGCTCCGGCATAAATATCTGGTATATGACCCGCTAGCCGCCCAACAGGCAGCGTCATCGTTTAGGCGCAGCTTATCTAAAGCATACATAATACCGGCTTTGGCAGCATATTGAGCCTGAATCCTGGTTACCTGGTGATGGGTAAGGCGGGACTGGCTGCTGATGATTCTTAAGATCGCAACAGCTAAAAGTCCCACAATCAGGATTATACCTAGCACTACAAAAAGAATAATCCCTCTTTTCTTAAAACTAGCCATTTTTTCTTAAGGAAACCCGGTAATCATTATTTTCTTGCACCAAAACCACATGGCCTTCCCGGGCCAACCAGCCTAAACTCATTAAAATATTTTCATGCGTCCGGTCGATCCCTTTGTACAGGTCCTGTAAACTAACTTCCCCTTTTTGGTCAAGAAAATGCCAAATCTCACCAGCAGTAATCCCGATTTCGATAATCATCTTCTATCCTCCATGTGATTCATTTTATAAACATTTAGCAATAAGTCAACAACTTTGTTGAAATTTGACCCCAAGCCCAAAGCTGGCGGCAGGCATACTTCCTGGTTAAAACAATATTATCCTGCTGTGCGCTGATTTTTTCCGGGCGCGCTCTTTATCCCTTCGATCTTTTCCTGAATAAATCCTGCTTCGGGGGCAGTTGGGACATGTTCGATAATCCGCTTATAGATCTTGAGCGCTTCTTTAAGGTCATCTTGATCTTCATAAAGCTTAGCCGCCCTTAAGAGCGTGCGCACAAAAATCCCGGGATCACCGGTAAAAAGATCAGCCGCGAGGATATACTGCCTGAGTGCTTCCTCAGTTTTGGCATCAGCCTCCAAAACTTCCGCCAAACTAAAGCGTAAGTGGCCAGCCTCCGGTCCTTGGGGATTAATTTCCAGACATTTTAAATAAAACTTTGCGGCCTCTTCATAATTACCGGCCCGGTAATACGCTTGCGCGATCTGCGGAAACAGTGCCCGGCTTAACTGGGGATCATCCTTGACGATCTGGCCATACTGCTCTAGCGCCTCTTGTGGCCTATCAAGCCGGTCATAGAGATCTGCCAGTGCGGCCAAAGACTGGCTCCTTAAATCCGATCCCCCCAGATTGATCGCGGTTTTAAAACTCTCGATTGCCTCATCAAGTTTATTTTGAGCGCCTAAGATTAATCCCAAAGCAAAATAAGCATTTGCTTTTAAGGGGCTTTCTGGGTAATCCTTGATCAATGCATCGAAATGCCTGCGCGCCAGGTCAAAATCTTTATTACGGTAGTAATACTGACCCAGCCACCACATGATGTTAGCGGTAAACCGGGAATCAGGATATTTGGAACGCAGCAGCTTAAAACGCCTGGCGGCTTCGGCTTCCTGGCCAAGCTTATAGTAACAATCAGCGATCTCGTATTCCACCTTCTGCAATAAATCCAGATCGGAAAGATCAAGTTTTATGAGCAGATTGAAAGTTTCAAGCGCTTCATTGATCTTGCCTGAATTAACAGCCGCAACCCCCAATAAATACAGGGCCTGCGGTTGCAGGCGGCTTCCCCGGAAAGTATCTTTAAACTTCTGCAGCAGTTGGCTGCATCTGGCATAATCCTTAAGTTGAAAATATATCCTGGCCAGCTGGTAAAAAGCATCCGGCAATAATTTAGACTGCGGATATTTCTCTATCCAGGACTCTAAAGCGGCGGTGGCCTTGGGCAGTTCCCCTTTTTTAACCTGGATCATGGCAGACTGATATTGCGCATATTCCAGATCTGATGGCTCCGGATAAGTTTTTGAAATTTTATCATAAACATCCTCGGCTTTGGAAAGGTCCCCGGAAACTTCGTAAGCTTGCGCAATCTGGAAAAGCAGGCTCGCCCTATCCATGGCCGGCTCTTTGGCTTTAGGCAGGCTCTCAGAAATTTCCAAACTTGGACCAACCTGCCCGGACTTTAAATAAGCGCTGGCTAAGTTATATTGTAACTTGTAGACCAGCTCTTGCGGCAGGCTCCCGATCAACCCCTCTTTTTTGATCCGGTCCAGCCCCGTTTGATAAGTTTTGGCCGCGGCCGAATATTCGGCTAAATTATAATGCGCATCACCTTTTCCTAAATATGCTTGCAAGATCGTTACCGGGTCGCTGCTTTGATCAATCAGCTGCTCATAAAGTTTTCTGGCTTCAAAAACCCGGTTAGTCGCCGACATTAAAAGCGCATCGCCTAGCACAAACACCTCCCGGCTTTTGGAATCAAGGGTTTCAGGATCAATCTCCATAAATATGCTCTCAGCCTCTTTATATTTGACCAGCTTAAGATAAGACCAGCCCAGGCCTAATTTTGCCAACATCTTAGCCGTAGGATCGCTAAATCCCTGCACCGCTTTGAGGTAATTTTTTGCCGCTTCATCCGGACGCTCCAGGTAATATTCTGCTTCCGCCAAATAAAAATATAAATAAGGCAAACGCACCAGATCGTTAGAATAAAGCTTTAAGACTGATCTAATCCGCGTTTTAAGATCGCTATACTCCTTAAGATTATAAAGACATTCGATTAGTTTAAAGGCCGCATCTTTACTCTGCGGCTCCTGAGGAAAACTGGCAATCAACGTTTGAAAAGTCTGCAGGGCTAACCTGAATTTACCAGACTGGGCAAAAGCCCAACCCAATGAGTAATAGGCCGGTACGGTATAAGAGGATTGTGGGAATTTCTCGATCAATTTCTGATAAAGCAAGGCGGATCTTTCAAAATTGCCGCCTTTAAAATGCACCTCCCCCATCCAAAAATAAGCGGCATCCGTTAATTGTCCGGCGGCGGGATTGTTTAAAAGGTCTTCGAAGATCCGTAAGGCTTCAAGGTAGCGGCCTTGATAAAAATAGCATTGGCCGGCTAAAAGCCGGGCCGGGGGAATAAGTGTCGAACCGGAATACCCTTTTTCCAGCCTCTCCAGCATTCCCAGGCTAACTTCATAAAAACCATCCTCATAGGCTTTTCTGGCCATAAATAATAATTCATTCTCTTTTACCTCATCTGCAGCTAAACCCTGCGAAGCCAAAAAAAGCGTTAAAACCATAAAGATGGCGATCTTCTTCATCTAGAGAGCTTCCTTAAGAAATTTACCCGTATGCGAATTATTAACCCGGACTAATTCTTCCGGAGTGCAAGCTGCGACAACGGCTCCGCCCCGGTCGCCCCCTTCAGGCCCTAAATCAATAATATAATCGGCGCACTTAATTACTTCCAGATTATGCTCGACTACAATCACGGTATTTTTCCGGTCCACCAGCGCCTGCAGGACCGCGATCAATCTTGCCACATCCGCGAAATGCAATCCAGTTGTCGGCTCATCCAAAAGATACAACGTCCGACCGGTCGAACGTTTGCACAATTCGGATGAAAGCTTCACCCTCTGCGCCTCACCGCCGGAAAGCGTAGTGGCGCTTTGGCCAAGCTGCAAATACCCCAAGCCAACATCATAGAGGTAATCAAGGGTATTTTTAATCCGGGGAAAATTATTAAAAAGCTCCCGCGCCTCCTCAACCGTCAAGCCCAGCACATCGGCGATGGATTGGCCTTTATACTTAACCTCCAGGGTCGCTTGATTAAATCTTTTACCCTTGCATAAATCGCACTTTACATAAACATCGGGCAGGAAATGCATTTCGATTTTTTTAATCCCATCACCGCCGCAGGCCTCACAGCGGCCGCCTTTAACATTAAAAGAAAATCGTCCCGGTTTATATCCCCGCAAACGGGCCTCCGGAAGCTGAGAAAAAATATCCCGGATATACCCAAAAACTCCCGTATAAGTAGCCGGATTAGAACGCGGGGTCCTGCCAATCGGCGATTGGTCCACTACGATCACCTGATCAAGCTCCTGGGCCCCCAGCAGCGATTTAAAAGCCCCGGGCTTCAACTTGGAACGGTAGATCTTCTGGGCCAAAGCCGGATACAAAATATCATTAACCAGCGTAGATTTCCCGCTGCCGGAAACCCCGGTTACGCAAATAAAATTGCCCAAAGGAAAACGCAGATCGATATTCTTAAGATTATGCTCGCAAGCCCCCTTTACCTCCAGATATTTACTTGCCCGCCAGTCGCGTCTTTTAGCCGGCGCCTGGATCTTTAAGTCAGCACGCAGGTATTTAGCCGTCAGGGAATCGGGGCTGGTAAGAAGCTCTTGCTTGGTGCCAGAAAACACCACCTGGCCGCCGTGGCGGCCGGCGCCCGGACCAAGGTCAACGATATAATCCGCCGCCAAAATCGTTGCGGCGTCATGCTCAACCACCACCAGGGTATTACCTAAATCCCGCAAAGCGGCTAAAGTGCCCAAGAGCTTTTCGTTATCCCGCTGATGCAATCCAATACTGGGCTCATCCAATACATAAAGTACCCCCACCAGCCCTGAACCGACCTGCGTCGCCAAACGGATCCGCTGCGCCTCACCCCCGGATAAAGTCGAACTTTTACGATCCAAGGTTAAATACTCTAACCCCACATCCACGCAGAATTTCAGTTTTTGATTTATCTCTTTGAGCGCCTGGTAACTGACTAGCTTTTCTTTTTCGCTTAAGTCAAGGCCGGTAAAAAACTGCCCCGCCTCCTTGATCGACATTCCGGTAATCTGCCAGATATTTTTTTGATTGATCCGCACCGCCAGGCTTTCGGGCCTTAACCTCGCCCCCCGGCAGGCGGGACAGGCCAAGGTCGACATAAATTTACTGATCTCCTCCTTTAAATAGTCGCTCTCCGTTTGATGAAACAGCCTTTCTAGATGCGGAATCACCCCTTCAAACGGTTTATTGCCGACCACCTCCTCTGTGCCATAAAGAACGGCTTTTTGTACAAGTTTCGGCAATTGCTTAAAAGGCGTATCCAGATCAAACTTTAAACGGCTGCTTAACTCCCTCAATAGCCAGCGGTAATAAAGAATGTAGCCCCGGCCGCCGCGTTTCCAGGGGGCCAGCGCTCCGGCATTGATGCTTTTCGAACGGTCCGGGATAATCAAATCCGGGTCAAATTCAAGCTTGGTCCCCAAACCGTTACATTCCGGGCAGGCACCATACGGGGAATTAAAAGAAAAATTCCGGGGTTGTATTTCCGCGTAGCTAATACCGCAATGCAGGCAGGCGTATTTTTCACTTAATAAAAGGTCTTTCCTTTCGGCAGCGCTGATCAGCACCAGTCCGGCGCCAACCTGCAATGCCGTTTCCACGGAGTCCGTCAGCCTTTTTACCGCAGAAGGCTTAACCATTAGACGGTCAACCACCACCTCAATTTGATGGGCTTTATACCTGGCGAGCTTTATTTTGGCGGGTAATTCATGGATTTTGCCGTCCACCCTGGCACGCACGAACCCGGACTTCTGGATTTGCGCAAAAATCTCCCGGTGCGCGCCTTTTTTTCCTTGGATCAAAGGGGATAAAAGCTGGATATCCTGCCCTGCATATTGATTCATGATAATCTGGACAATTTCCTGCGCGCTTTGGCTCATGATCGGCTGGCCGCACTTATAACAATAAACCTTACCGATCCTGGCAAACAGCAGCCTTAAGTAATCGTAAATTTCCGTTTGGGTAGCCACTGTCGAACGGGGGTTGGCGCCGGCTAAACGCTGTTCAATGGCGATTGCCGGAGACAGCCCGGAAATAAAATCCAGGTCGGGCTTTTGCAGCTGCTCTAAGAACTGACGGGCATAACTCGAAAGACTCTCTACAAACCGGCGCTGCCCTTCGGCATAAAGTGTATCAAAAGCCAGGCTGGATTTACCCGAACCGGATAAGCCGGTGATCACGATCAATTTATTGCGCGGCAGGACCAGGTCAATATTCTTTAAATTATGTTCACGCGCCCCGCGGATAACGATATTTTCACTATTCATTTTATGCTCACCTTTGCTTGGGATCCAATTCTTGGGCCAGCAATAAAAATTTTCCCGATTCTTCGGTTTGGCCGGCAGACTCAAGAAGCATCGCCAGGTGGATAATATTGGGCCGGTAGAGCCCGTTCTGTTTCAAACTTAAACGGCTATAAGCTACTGATTGATCCAAATTATGCATTTTAGCATAGCATAAACTCACTAAATAATTAGTAAAAAAATTTTTAACCAATATGCGGTTGAAATGCTCCAGGGCTAGAGCGCAAGAACCGCGGGCCAGGTAATATTGGCCCCAGAGCCCCTCAGTCACCGGTGTATCAGGATAATATTTCTCCAACCTGCGGATAACAGCAACCGCGCGGTCAAAATCTCCATCCTGAATATAAGCAGCGGCTAAGTTCTTTTGGATAATGTTATCATCCGGTAAAAAACGGGTGATCCGCTCGTAAAATACCGCATTATTGCGCCAATCAGCCCGGCTGGCCGCCGTAATAAACGCAAAGATAATCGCTAACGCCAACAAAATAAGCTTGCCGGTTTTAGAAGATAGCCCCAGGCTCACCGCAATCACCAAAAACCCGATGCTTGGCAAATAGAGCCAGCTTTCCGCCATCAGGGCCCTGCCCAGCGCAGGATAGGCATCAAAATAAAAGTATGCCGGAAGCAGCCCCAGTATAAACCATAAACTGCCAAAGGTTAAAATTCTAAATGATAAGTTAAGCCTTTTCCAAAAGCTCAAAAATACCGCCAGCACGAACAAACCGCAAACTAAAAAACCAAAGTCCAGCGCCGTTATTTTATGAATAAATGGCGTCGTATGAAACATGCCTAAATCATGCGGGAATAAAAGTAGAAAAACATAACGCAGGAATAAGTTATAACCATTAACCGCTCTTGCTAGGCCGCTTAAGGCATTGGGGTGCAGGGCGAGGCCGCTGCCGCCAAAAACCAACAGCCGCAGCACAAAATAGAAAAAAGTCAGCGCCAGAAAACCGGCAATAACACCATAGCGGCGCTTGAGCCCGCCGTGATAAAACCCGACCAGCGCCAAAAAGATCCCGATAAATATTGCGTTCTCGCGGCTTAAAAAAGCCCCTAGGCTAGCCAACAGGCTCAAGCTAAAAAATAAATAATGCGAACCGTCCAGGAATCTTAGAAATAAAATACAAGCGGCCAGGATAAATAACCCGCTTAAAATGTCCCCGCGGGAGGAAATATACGCCACCACAGAAATCTGCACCGGATGCACTAAAAATAAAATACTGCTGCATTGCGCCAGGAGCCGGTTTTTAAACAAAACGCTTAATAGATAAAAAACCAATACCGCATTGATCAGATGCAAAAATAAATTAGTCAATCTAAAACCTGCCGGGAGGTTACCCCAGAGGCGGTAATCTAAAAAATAGGAAAGCATCTGCAGTGGACGGTACATCCGGTCAAAGGATTGCGGTCCGGACCAGTATTCATAGATTTCGGTCTTAAAAACTGCGGGAAGTAATTTAGCCGATTTGATCAGGGGGTTCTGTTCGACTAATACCTGATCGTCAAAAACAAAATCATTGCCCAGATAACCCGCATAAATCCCCAGGCATAAACCGGCCAGGACAATAATAAATAATTTATTAGGCATCGCTTAAAATGATAATAAAAAAGTAAGCCCCTCTAAAATTCGACTACGTCGTATTCTACAGGGGCGTTACTTTTTAAGACACCAAATTACTTCTTTTTCTTCCCGCCTCTTTTCATCTTAGCGCAAGAAACATCGCCTTTCTTGTCCAAGAAATAAAGATAGCCTACTTTTCTCTTGATGCCGCATTTAGCTACCTTTTTAGGGCTGCCTCCTTTTTTGGCGCCTCTTGCCATTTTTGCGCAAGAAACATCGCCTTGCTTATCGATATAATAGAGGAACCCTTTGACTCTTTTGACCCCTAACTTCGCTACTTTCTCTGCCATTTTCCCTCTCACCCCCTTTCAAATGAGTCCGCCACAAATCATTGGCGGACGAATTTGCCCGGTTGGATTCCTAAACCAACCAGACTGCCATAAATACCCTACGTCCCTACCTTCAACGGCTGCAAAATTTGCTTTAAAGTCGCAATCGCCGAAAGCACCGCCAAATAGGAAGTTTTGGGATTATCGGGATGTAAAATATTTTCCGTGCGGGTAAAAATATTAGCCGCGGCGGATTCGATTAATACTTCATGAATATTCTTTTTGACCTTTGGGCTGGCAATAATCTTGACTCGGGTTTTAGCCGCCCCGATCCCCGCTAGCCCCAGCACGGCCGCAACATTAATATTCTGCGGAAAATACTTTACCGCTTGCGCGGCTGGTCCGTCAAAAAGCACTTTATCTTGTTTTAAGCCGGCGAGCTTAAAATGATTAGTAACATACTTGACCCCGGCAAAGGCCGCGGGATTTTTGCGTGTCACAAGCAGCACCTTGCTTACCCCGGCGATATTAGCCGCCTTTAAGCCGTCCAGGCCAGAGACCGCTCCGCTGGGCAAATACACCTGGCCACCAAACCTGGAAGCTAAAGCCAGCAGTTGTTTTGTGCCACCGGCGACCCCGCCAATACTCATCAACATCACTTTGCGCCCTTTCAACAATGACTTATAGGCAATATTGCCAGAGGCCTTGGCACTGGATGCTTCAATTACCAGATCCGACCGCTTAATCAGATCGTCCAGGCTCTTGACGCATAATTCTTGGCCCCGCGAGATTTTTTTTGCCAGCAGAGCGCTTTTTTGCGGCTGGATATCGAACAAAGCTACCAGGTCCGCCTCTTTGCGAAATTTCAATTTTATTTCTTTGGCCAGCGAACTGCCGATTGCTCCGCAGCCAACAATACCGATCTTAAGCTTCATATAATTATACCCTAATCCTTAAGTTATCGATCAACCTGGTTTTCCCGAATTTCACCGCCAGACAGACTAAAGCCTCGCTGCCTATTTGTTTTAAACTTATTAAACTTTGCGGGTCCACAACGGCAATATAATCAACCTTAGCCTGTTTCTTATTCTGGATCAAATCTTGTATCTTCTGGATAATCCGGCCGGGGTTAGTTTGGCCATGCTCGATCATGACCTTAGCCAGGCTCAAGGCCTTAAATAAAACCTGCGCCTCCTTGAGCTGGCTTTTATTCAAATAGGCATTCCGCGAGCTCAAAGCCAGACCATCCTCATCCCGCACCACCGGCATCACCTTAACTTTTACCGGAAAATTCAGATCCTCAACCATCCGACAGATAATCAGGGCTTGCTGGGCGTCCTTCTGCCCCAGATAAAGCAGATCCGGTGAAATAATATTCAAAAGCTTAGTCACCACGGTTGCTACCCCGCGAAAATGCCCGGGTCTGTTTGCGCCGCAAAGCATTTCGCTCAGCCCAAAGACATTTACAAATGTCGCAAAGCCATCCGGATAAATCTCCTTAACCTGCGGCAAAAAAATCAGGTCAACTTTTAGTTTACGGCAAAGAGCAAGATCTTTCTTCAGCGGTTTAGGATAACGCTTTAAGTCCTCTTGCGGGCCAAACTGCTTGGGGTTAACGAATATGCTGACCACAGCAAAATCGGTATCGCGCTTGGCCTGTCTGATCAGGCTCAAATGACCCTCATGCAGGGCGCCCATGGTTGGCACAAACCCGATACTTTTACCTTCTCTTTTTATTTTCCTGACTAGCAAATTTACTTTTTTTAAATCGCCGATAACTCTCATAAAATTTCCATCAATGGCCGGATCACGAATTCCCGGCGAAACATGCGCGGATGAGGCAGCGTTAATTGGCGACTGCGCAATGTTTTATCCCCGTAAAGCAAGATATCCAGGTCAATAACCCGCGGGCCGTTGCGCACGGTTTTTACCCGCCCCATCATCTTTTCGATGGATTTTAAGTTTTTTAATAATTTTAAAGGTGTAAGGCTGGTACGGATTTTAAATGCGGCATTTAAATACTTAGGCTGGCCAAGAGGCCCGCCGCAAGGAGAAGTTTCTAGTAACCTGGATTGTTTGACAAGTCGAGTGTTTTTCAAAGCCCTGATATAGTTAGCCGCCATGGCTATGTTTGCTTTGCGATTACCCAAATTTGAGCCCACGCCAAGATAAGCAATGGTCATTAGGATATCTTTTTCAAACGCTCCAATGCCTCTTTAATCCTGTTTTCTGCAACGGTTAAAGCCATCCGGATATACCCCTGGCCGTAACGGCCAAAACCCACTCCCGGCGTAGCCACAATATCGGCCTGCTCCAGGATGCGAGAGGCAAAATTTATAGAATCGGTTTTCGCAGGGGTTTTAATCCAAACATAGAATGTCGCTTTGGGCTTAGCCGCGCTCCAGCCCAAACGGTTAAGCCCATCCACTAAAAGATCCCGCCGCGACTGATAAAGGCTGCACATCGAATTTATGAAATCCCGATTGCCTTTTAAAGCGGTTACGGCTGCCAGCTGCACGGCTGAAAATATTCCTGAATCGATATTACTTTTAACCTTAGCCAGCGCTGCTACCAATTGCGGATTGCCGGCTGCCCAGCCTACCCGCCAGCCGGTCATATTATAAGTTTTGGAGAGTGAGTGGAATTCGATCACCGATTCTTTGGCCCCGGGAAATTCCAAGAGGCTGCGGGGACGATAACCGTCGTAAGACATCTCCGAATATGCCAGGTCAGAAATTATGATCAGTTTATTTTTAGAGGCGAATTCAATCAATGCGGCGTAAAATTCATCGGTAGCGCAGGCGCCGGTAGGGTTATTCGGATAATTAACAAATATGATTTTGGATTTTTTGCGCACCGTCAGAGGAATTTTCTTGAAATCGGGCAAAAAACCGTTTTCTGCTAAAAGCGGCATTAAATAAGGTTTGCCGCCGGCCAGGATCGTGCCTCCTTTATAAGGCGGATAACAGGGATCAGGAACCAGGGTTAAATCGCCGCTATTGATAAAAGCTAGCGGAAAATGCGCGATACCTTCTTTGGACCCGATCAACGGCAAGATCTCTGTTTCCGGGTCAAGGCTCACGTTAAACCTCTCCTGATACCAGTCCTGGATCGCACGGCGCAGCGCAGGCATCCCCTGGTCTAAGGCATAACGGTGGTTAGCCGGGTCAAGCGCGGCAGCCGCTAAAGCATCGATAATAAATTTGGGGGTCGGCTGATCCGGGTCACCGATACCCAAATCAATAATATCCCGGCCTTGAGCGCGGGCCCGACGCTTAGCTTTATCGATCTCTAGGAACAAATACGGCGGTAAAGACTGGACTTTTTTTGACAGCTTAAACATAATTATCCTTTCAACACATCCTGCATGGAATATAGCCCGGCCGGTTTATGCGCCACCCATTTGGCAGCTTTTAACGCGCCCACCACAAATAGATCACGCGAATGCGCCTGATGTTTAATCTCGATCCTTTCAGAGTTTCCGCAAAAAATCACCTGGTGATCACCGAAAATATCCCCCAGGCGCAGGGAATGCACCGGAATTTCTTTTTGTGCCGCTTGAGTAATTACTTCCGCTATTTTTTTGGCTGTTCCGCTGGGCGCATCTTTTTTGGCCTTATGATGCGCTTCCACGATCTCCACGCCATAATCCGGGCCCAGCCTTTTGGCGATCTCCGGCAGGATCGAAAATAAAACATTCATCCCCACGGACATATTCGGGGTATAAACTACCGGAACAACCTTGGCTACCTCTTGAACCTTATCCTTCTGCGCGTCAGTCAAACCGGTAGTGCCTAAAACGTAAGCCTTTTTATATTTAGCCACGTAATCCAGGTGCGTATCGGCTGCCTCCGGCAGCGTAAAATCTACCAGGACATCGACCAGGAATAAACCGTCAAGGTTAGAGGAAACTTTTAATTTTCCCAGCTCTTTGCCGATCAACGGCGTCCCTTTCTTTTCCAAGACTAACGCCACCTCAAAATCATGATCGGCACTGGCTAATTCGTAAATCCGCCGCCCCATCTTACCGCAAGCCCCGGTAATCCCCAGTTTGATCATCCCTGCTCCTTTACTTTAATAAACCGTAATCTCTTAATGTTTGTTTTAACTTTTCCAGGTTATCCGCCGACATCGGACACATCGGAAGCCGCAAAGACGGATCAGACATCCCCAATAAACCCATCGCGGTTTTAATCGGGATGGGATTAGTTTCTAAAAATACCGCCTTGATCAACGGAAGTAATTTAAAATGCAATTCCTGGGCTTTTTTTAAATCGCCTTTTAAAAAAGCGCTGACCAGCCCCGCTACGTCCTGAGGCACGATATTGGCCACTACTGAAATGACCCCGGTACCGCCGATGCTTAAAACCGGCAGGGTCAAACTGTCATCCCCTGAAATCAAATCAAATTCCCGGGGACAGAGCTGTTTAATGCGCGACATCTGATCCAAGCTGCCAGAGGCTTCTTTTACCGCCACAATATTTTTACAATCATGCGCTAATTTGGCAATGGTATCCGGCTCGATATTCACCCCCGTGCGTCCGGCGATATTATAAAGAATGATCGGCATTTTAACCGACTGAGCAATCGCTTTAAAATGTTCATAAAGCCCCTTTTGCGTCGGACGGTTATAATACGGAGAGACCTGCAAAGAAGCATCCGCTCCGGATTTTTCGGCATCTTTAGTCAGGATAATTGCTTCCTGGGTGGAATTAGAACCGGTGCCGGCAATCACCGGAACCCTCTTTTTCGTATGCTCGATAGTAATCCGGATTACCTCCTCATGCTCCCCGACGTCCAAGGTAGCCGACTCACCCGTGGTGCCGCAGGGAACAATCCCCGCTGTCCCGCTGGCAATCTGAAAATCGATTAATTCCCGCAATTTGCCTTCATCGATTTTACCGTTTTTGAAAGGCGTGACAATCGCGACGATCGAGCCTTTAAACATAGTATTCTCCTTTGTAAACAATTTCCACTTCCCCCTCAAGCCAAACCTGCCTGAATTCCCTGCCTTCTCTGATAAAGGAAATTTTTAATATTTGGCCGCTTTGTGTCTGGACTTTAACCAAACCGTCAAGGCCTTTCTTGAGAGCAAAAATCAACGCTGCAGCTGTCGAGCCCGTACCGCAGGCTAAAGTTTCATCCTCCACACCCCGCTCATAAGTACGGATCCGGACCAGATGCGCGCCTTTTTCCTCGACAAAATTAACATTGGTCCCGCGCGGTTGAAATGCCGCATGCATCCGGATAGCCTGCCCTAATTCATTCACCGCGATACCGTCAATACCGCTGACAAAAATAACCGCGTGCGGCACCCCGGTATTAATAAAATTTACTTTAAGCATCCGCCGGTTAAGGCTTAAGGGGATATCCAAACGGATATCCCGCGCCGGGGTAAGCTCGACTTTAACCTGCCGGCCCGCAACTTGCGCGTTGATGATCCCGGCCTGCGTCAGGAGCCTGACTTTAGTTTTACCGCTAAAATAAGCTGCGCAGCGGGCACCGTTGCCGCACATTTCCGCCTCCGAGCCATCGGCATTAAAAATCCTCATCCTTAAATCCGCCTGGCGGCATTTTTCCAGCAATAACAAGCCATCCGCTCCGACCCCCAGTTTACGGTGGCATAATCGCCTGGCTAGTTGTGGCAAATTGCCGGTGGGCGCCGAATCGATCACCACAAAATCATTGCCGGTTCCCACCATCTAGGTAAATTTAAGTTTTTTCATCTTAGGTCCATTACACCTGCTCCTAAATAATTTCATTGCGCACTAAATCTGCCAAAGATTCCCTTTTCCTGATTAGCCGAACGGTATGGCCGGTCACCAGCACCTCCGCGCTGCGCGGGCGGGAATTATAATTACTCGACATACTAAAACCATAGGCGCCGGCGCTCATCACTGCCAGGTGATCCCCTTCTTTAACCTTGGCGATCAGGCGTTCTTTAGCTAAAAAATCCCCGCTTTCGCAGATCGGCCCCACCAGATCTGCCTTCTCAGATTGCAAGATCTTGCGCAGCGGCCATATATTATGGAAGGCCGAATAGAGCGCCGGGCGGATCAGGTCGTTCATCCCGCCATCGGTAATGATAAATTTCTTTTTTTCCGTGCGCTTAATATAAAGGACTTTGACGACCAATATTCCGGCATTGCCCACGATAAATCTTCCGGGTTCCATGATAATTTTAAGGCCGGTATTTTTAAGCAGCGGAATAATCTGGCTGGCATAAATCTGGGCGGTCTGAGGCTCCTCCCGGTCATAAATGATCCCCAATCCGCCGCCGATGTTTAAATATTCCAGGCTGATCCCTTTATCTTTCAGCCTTTGAATAAACCAGGAAACTTTCCTGATCGCTTCGACAAAAGGCTGGCTCTCGGTGATCTGCGAACCGATATGGATATGCAGGCCGCAAATATTCAAATTACGGAATTTCGAACGCAGCAATAAAATCCTATAAGCGCTCTCTAAGTCAATCCCGAATTTATTGGTCAGTTTGCCGGTAGTAATATATTTGTGGGTTTTGGCTTCGACATCCGGATTGATGCGGACCGCCACGCGGGTAATTTTATTCAGCTGTTTAGAGATCCGATTGATGTTTTCAAGCTCCGGCAGGGATTCAACATTAAAAAACAAGATGCCGCTTGAGATCGCCGCGCGGATCTCCGTATCAGTTTTACCGACGGAAGCATAAACAATTCTTCTTGACGGACAGCCTACTTTTTTTGCCCGGAATAATTCACCTCCGGAAACGATATCTAACCCAGCGCCCTGGGAGACTAAAGCCTTGAGGATCGCAAGATTAGAATTGGCTTTGACCGAATAACAGATCAGGGGGTCGATTTCAGAGAAGGCCGACTGCAGCTTTAGAAAATGATCCACCAGGGTATGGCGGCTATAGACGTAAAGCGGAGTGCCAAATCTTCTGGCCAAATCCTCGATTTTGACATCTTCACAGTAGAGTTGATTATTTTTGTAGCGAAAATCGTGCATTATTTTTGCAGCTGCTTACTCCAGCGCGCTATCTGTTTAGCCACCAGCTTAGGGTTCGTGCTGCCCAAAGAAGTTTTAACCGCTACCGAAGCCTTGGCATTTAATACTTTCCGTATATCAGGATTTAATTTATCCGAATATCTTTTAAGCTCCGCCGCCGTCAGCGTCGAAATCTTTTTACCCTTATCCAAACAATCGGCTACCATCTTGCCAACAACATCATGCGCTTTACGGTAGGTAACCCCTTTCTTGATCAGGTATTCAACGATATCCACCGAAAACATGGATTCATCTTTAATCTTACTGGCAATCGATTCATGCTCAACCACGATATTGGCAAATAAAGCTACCATGATCTTTAAAATATCGCTGATCGTGTCGACCGCGTCAAAAAGCGGCGGTTTATCTAGCTGCAGATCCCGGTTATAAGAAGAAGGCAGTCCTTTCATCAGGATCATCACGCTAGAAAGGTCGCCGTGGATCTTGCCTACCGAACCCCGGATCAATTCCAAAATATCGGGATTTTTTTTATGCGGCATAATACTGGAACCGGTACAAAAAGAAAAATCGATATCGATAAAATTAAACTCCGTCGTACTCCAGAGGATCAAATCTTCGGCGATCCGGGATAAATGCACGGAAAGGATCGAGAGGCCGGACAAAACTTCCAGGATAAAATCCCGGTCGCTCACGCTATCGATACTGTTTTGGGTAAGGCTGGCAAATCTAAGCTCCTGCTTAACCATTTCCCGGTCTATCGGCAGCCCCGTGCCGGAAAATGCGCAAGCCCCCAAAGGCATTGCATCCACTCTTTTCTTAGCATCATGCAGCCGGCCTTTATCCCGCTCCAGGCCTTCAAGATAACTTAACAGATGGTGGCTCATTAATACCGGCTGCGCTACCTGCAAATGGGTATATCCGGGAATAATAACCTGCAGGTTAGATTTAGCAAACTTTAATATCGATTGTTGCAGCTGCGTCACATCCTCAGTTAAACTATCTAAGGCGCTTTTTAAGTATAGCCGGATATCCAAAGCTATCTGGTCATTGCGCGAGCGGGCAGTATGCAACCGGGCTGCCGGCGGACCGATCTTTTTGGCCAACCGCTCCTGGATATTGGAATGAATATCCTCGGCTCCAGCATCAAATTTGAATTTTCCGCTCTGCACATCCTTAAGCAGCTGATTCAATCCTTTAATAACCGCCTGAGCGTCTTTGGGCGGGATAATTTTTTGTCTGCCCAGCATTCTAGCGTGAGCGATACTGCCTAAAATATCGAACTTAGCCAACCGCTGGTCGAAAGCAATCGAGGAAGTAAATTTATCGGTCAAGGCGTGCGTTACTTTAGCAAATCTTGTACCCCACAACTTTTTAGCCATCTTTACTCCTGTTTTCCCAAGCTAACCACTAAAGACTAACAACTAATTTATCTCTTATAGGGCATACCCCAGAGCTTGATAAAACCCTCCGCCAGCTTCTGGTTGAATTTATCCTCTTTACCGTAAGTGCTTAATTCCTTTTTATAAAGCGACTGCGGGGATTTTCTACCCACTACTACACAAGCGCCTTTTGAGAGCCTCAAGCGGATCGTTCCGCTGACATATTTTTGCGTTTTGTTCACAAAACCGTCCAGCGCCTCTTTTAAAGCCGAAAACCAAAGCCCGTAATATACCAACTCCGCGTATTTTAAGCTGATCATTTCTTTAAAATGCGCCAGCTCCCGGTCCAAAACAAGAGCTTCTAATTCTTTATGCGCTGTATAAAGAATCATGGCCGCCGGGGCTTCATAGATCTCCCGCGACTTGATCCCCACCAGCCTGTTCTCCACCATATCGCTTCTGCCTACACCGAACTGCCCGCCGATTTCATTAAGATAACTGATCAGGTTTTTGATCTTATAGGACTTAGAGTCAATCTTAACCGGCACGCCTTTGGAAAACGTAACTTCTATATACCGCGGATAACTGGAAGATTGTGTGGAGCTTTTAGTGATCAGGTAAGCATCTTCAGGAGGCTCCTGCTCAAGATTCTCTAAGATTCCGGCTTCGATACTGATACCCCAGATGTTCCGGTCGATACTGTAAGGTTTTTTCTTGGTCACGTCGATCGGAATATTATATTTAAGCGCGTATTCGATCTCCTCCTCCCGGGATTTAAACTCCCATTCCCTGACCGGAGCGATAATCTCTAACTTCGGATCCAATATGCCTACGGCCACCTCTAACCTTACCTGGTCATTACCTTTACCGGTGCAACCATGCGCTACGGCCCAAGCCTTTTCTTTATGCGCAATCTGCACCAGGTATTTAGCGATCAGCGGCCGGCCTAGCGCCGTAGCCAAAAAATACTTTCCTTCATAAACGGCATTGGCCTTAAGCGCCGGCAGAACAAAATCATTGACGAACTCCTCCTGTAAATCGCGGATATAAACCTTAGAGGCCCCGGCGGCCAGCGCCCGCTCTTCGATCGCCTCAAAGCTCTCTCCCTGGCCTAATCCCTGGCCAAGGTCGGCCACAAAACAGACCACCTCATAACCTCTTTCTTTGAGCCACCGCACGATGCAGGATGTATCCAACCCGCCTGAATAAGCTAACACAACTTTTTTCATTTATTTAACTCCCTTACTCAATAATTTTATCAAAATCGCCTTTTGGATGTGCATGCGATTTTCTGCCTGGTCAAAAACCACGGAATTCTTGCTATCCATCATTTCATCCGTGATCTCTTCGCCGCGGTGAGCGGGCAAACAGTGCATCACTAAAACTCCCGGCGCTGCGTTAGTTAGAAGTCTAGCATTAATCTGAA
>ERZ1645192.874-NODE-874-length-25279-cov-11.307604_pt1 | contig 25279 bp, 21 predicted proteins | sample MGYA00575354_ERZ1645192 | MGnify/ENA primary metagenome ERZ1645192 (study PRJEB40844, sample SAMN11349763) | freshwater sediment metagenome | isolation source: river sediment | host: Sediment | place: India: Faizupur Khadar , New Delhi | collected 2017-02-21 ... | reverse complement strand
CCGCCTGGGCTGGGGTGTGGATTCTTCCAAGCAAGGTGAGATCCCGCTGCGCGAAAGATTGAACCCCAATGCTCAATCGGTTCACGCCTGCCTCGAGCAGGCTTTCCGCGTAGCCAGGTGAAAGCGTCCCCGGGTTTGCTTCAAGAGAGACTTCAGCATTCTTTGCCAGGCTATAACTACCTCGAATAGCTTCGATTAGCTGCCCAATCCAGTCATGCTTCATCAGCGAAGGCGTGCCCCCACCAAAAAAGACCGTGTCGGCTTTGGCTGGCAGGTGCTGAATGTGGTCTGCCTGATACCTTAATTCTGATACCAGCGACTCAAAATAAGCCAGCATCAATTCGTCTTTTCCGGCATACGTGATAAAATCACAATACTTACACCTTCTGCGACAGAAGGGAATATGGAGATAGATACCAAACATTGTGCCAATTGTACCAATGTCCGTTGGCTCGGTTAACAGAAGCTTATGAAAAAAGTCCAAACTGAAAAGAATACCAGAGGGAACCAAACCTGCCCGGTTTGCGGCACCCGAATCTCAGAATCCGCAACTCGCTGCCTTGTGTGTGGAACCGCGCTTGACGGAACCGCTACCGCCAAAAAAGAACGACCGATAGATTCGAAACGAATCCCGGAAGTTAAGATGAACCTAGGCGCGTTGATCGGACTGGGTGTCCTCATTCTCGCGTTAATCGGCGTGGTGGCATTTTTAGCAATCAGTCAGATGCGCGGCGGAAACGCTGCAACCTCCGTCACTGATGAACCCACCCAAACATCAACCCCCACGATGACGCTCACCCCAACCAACACCCCAACCATGCCTGCCGAGCCCACCTGGACTCCTTTACCTCCCTTAGACTATGTCGTCAAGGCGAACGAGACCTGTTCGGACATTGCCGCCCAATTTCATGTATCCGTCCAAAGCATCATCCTTGCAAACAACCTGGGCACGGACTGCCTGCTCAGCGAAGGTCGCTCAATCAAGGTCCCCCAGCCAACGTTAACCCCTTCCCCAGTTCCTTCCGCAACGCCGGAAGCAATCGGAGTTAACGCCGACATATGCACCAACACCGTCTCAATCGTGGTTTCTTCCAGCGATACGCTTCAGGGCATTGCGCTGAACTACAATGTTTCGATGAAAGACATTCAGGATTTCAACAACCTAAGCGGCACAACCATCCGCCAGGGTGACACACTGATCATCCCCCTGTGCGACCGGCTTCCAACCCCGGGACCAACCCTAACCCCCACGCCGCTGCCGCCTTACCCAGCGCCAAACTTGCTGCTTCCTCGATCAGGCGCTGCCTTTGCCGCAACCGATGAAACCGTAACCTTGCAATGGGCTGCTGTGGCGGCTCTGCAATCAAACGAGGTTTACCGCGTGAAAGTGCAGGACCTTTCTTCTGTGGAAGAAAAAATCCTGGTTGAGTATGTTTCCGACACCAAGCTGATTCTGCCTTCATCCTTCCGCCCAACGGATGGCAATCCCCACATTATGCAGTGGACTGTGACCGTCGCGCGGCAAGTCAACCAGGATCCCAAGAATCCGATCTACGAAGAAGCCGGCGCGGAAAGCGTGTTCAGGGTCTTTAGTTGGATTGGCACAGGCACCCAGTCCACCACTGCGCCATAGACTAATTTATAGTCCGCAAGACATCGTTTCGAGGCAATGGGTAGCTGATATCGCGGCAGCTGCCCCCATGCCGGCTGAGGTAATGACCTGCCTAAAGTGAGGGTCCGCAATTTCACCCGCGGCAAAGACGCTGCGTTTGCTCGTTTCCATATGCCTGTTTATTTTTATTGTGCCGTCCGATTCAAGCGCGAGCTGACCCTCAAAAAGCTGTGTGTTCGGGCTATGCCCGATGAAAATGAACAAACCTTCCGTGGGAATAATACTGGTTTCACCAGTTTTTACGTTTTCCACCACAAGCTCATCCACACCCTCGCCGCCAGTGACCTCCTTGACAACTGTGTCGAAAATGAAACCAATTTTTGGGTTGGTCCGGGCACGGTTTTCGAGGATCGCGCCGGCTCGCAGGGTATCCCGCCGGTGAATAATCGTTACGCTATGGGCAAAGCGGGTTAAAAATATCGCTTCCTCGAGCGCGCTATCTCCGCCGCCCACCACATGGATATCTTTATCCTTGTAAAACCATCCGTCGCATGTTCCGCAGTACGAAACCCCTCTGCCGATAAATTCCGTCTCTCCGGGGACGTCGAGCCGTTTGTTGTTTGCTCCCATGGCGATGATCAGAGCATCCGCCGTGTAATCGCCTCCATACACGCTGACCGTGAACGGATGCTTGGAAAGGTCAACCGATTGGACCTCATCGAACACAAAATCAGTACCAAAAACCTTTGCCTGTTCTTCAAAAAGCTGCCCAAGCTGCATCCCGCCGATACCATCCGGGAATCCAGGGTAGTTCTCAATGGTATGGGTAAGAGATGCCTGCCCATAAAGGACCATACCAGTAATCACCAGAGGTTTCAACTCTGCCCTGGCGCCATAAATTGCGGCTGAAAGTCCTGCGGGTCCCGCTCCAAGAATGATCAATTGTCTGTGTTCAATAAAAGCCATTTGTTAACCTCTTCTGCTGTAAGTTCATCTTCAGCAGTTATTTCCAGCCCATTGGTCAAACCGAAATCCATTCCGAGCGTCAACGCGTAAAAGACATCAGCCCGATCAAAAGCCTGGGGTTGATTATCCCTGAATCGCTCGCTTTTTTCAACCACTCTATGCACAAACTGTTTATGATGAGGAAATTCACCCATCAACATGCTTCAAGTATCACCTATGCTAACACGATTTTGTGCCAAATGGCATATAATCATCAAAAATATTCGAGGGATGAACATGAACAGAACCCAACAAGCAATCCAGGATTTTGAAAACACCGAATCTGAAAAAATGCAGACTTTGGATGCCTTTCTGCGCATTCCATCAGTCTCTGCCGACCGTGAAATGAAACCCCACATGCTGGAAGCAGCAGAATATCTGAAATCCATTTTTGCTAAGCTCAGCATGGATACTGTGGAAATCTTCCCGACCAACCTACATCCTATCGTTTTTGCCGAAAAACGATCCAGCCTGCCCGACGCAAAAACGCTCCTGATTTATGGTCATTACGACGTGCAGCCGCCAGATCCACTGGAGTTATGGACGACCCCAGCTTTTGAGCCCGCCATTCGCGGTGAATACCTCTACGCCCGCGGCTCCTCCGATATGAAAGGTCAGATCATGGCAACGGTCTTCGCCTTGGAAAGCGTTTTGAAAACCGGCGAGCTTCCGGTCAATGTCAAGTTCCTTCTTGAGGGCGAGGAGGAGGTTGGTTCGCCATCTTTCGACAATTTTGTCGAACAACATGCTGACATGCTCAAATGTGACATGATCCTCAACCCAGACGCGGGCATGATCAACAAAGACACCCCCACCATTGTTACCGGACTGCGTGGAATGGTTTATTTTGAAGTGCGCATTGATGGTCCCAAAATGGATCTCCACTCCGGTCTTTTTGGAGGAAACGTCGCCAACCCCGCCAACGTCCTGGCAAAGATCATCGCCCAGTTGCACAATTCGGACGGATCGGTGGCTATTCCCGGTTTCTATGACCGCGTGCGAGTCCTGACGGACGAAGACAAGCGAAAAATTGCTTTGAACCCCACCACCGAAGACGATCTTCTGAATGTAACCGGAGCGCCGGCTGTTTATGGCGAACAAGGCTTCACCATGCTGGAACGGCAGGGAGCAAGACCAACGCTGGACGTGAACGGGCTCTATTCCGGTTTCATCGGCGAAGGCGCAAAAACCATCATCCCGGCTTATGCCAAGGCAAAAATTTCATGCCGCCTTGTTCCGGACCAAAAACATGCAGAAATCTACGAGCTTGCCGAAAAATACATTCGCTCGCTTGTGCCGCCAACCGTAACCGTCAGCTTCATCAAGCATTCCGGCGGTCCATCCTACCTGGCGGAAGACGCTCCGGGTTTGGATCATTTCATCAAAGCATTTGAAGACACCTGGCAAAAGAAAGTGGTCTTCAAACGTGAGGGCGGAAGCGTCCCTGTTGCAACGGTAATGCAGGAACTGCTCGGGGTAAAATCGATCCTCAGTGGGCTCGGTATGCCCGATGATGCCATCCACTCCCCCAACGAGCACCTTCACCTGCCCACCTGGCACAAAGGAATCCAGGCTTATATTCGTTTCCTGACGAGTTTCGGATCGTAAGCATGCCAACCAACCAGAAAGAATTGCGGCTGCCTTCCTACGGCGGACAGGCAGTGATGGAAGGCGTAATGATGCGGGGCAAGGAGCATGTAGCCATGGCGGTTCGTGCCCCAGATGGTCAGATCCTCACCTATCAAGAGGCTCTTCCTCCCTTATACCGCTCCAAATGGATGAGTGTTCCCTTCCTCCGGGGAGTTCTGGGTTTATGGGATTCCATGAACCTCGGCATGCGTTTCCTGACTAAATCCTCAAACATGGTCAACGGAGAAGATGAGCAAATTGAAGGTAAGGAGTTGGTGCTTACGGTCTTACTCTCGCTCGTTTTGGGCATCGGTCTCTTTTTCCTGCTGCCAGCCCTCGTCAGCGGTTGGCTGGACGGTCCGCTCGGATTGGGAGGTTTAGGCAGAACCGGCGCCTGGCTGAGCAACTTGCTTGAAGGCTTGATTCGGCTGGCGATCCTGGTTGTATACCTGGTTGTGGTAGGCAGAATGCCGGAAATTCGGCGCGTTTTTTCCTATCACGGCGCGGAACACAAAACCATCAACGCCTTTGAAGGCGGGGCGGAATTAACCCCCGAAAATGTAAGTAAGTACACCCTCGTCCACCCGCGTTGCGGCACGTCTTTTATCCTTACCCTGGTGCTGATCTCGGTGCTGTTTTTCAGCCTCCTTGGACCTTTGCCTTTACTCTGGCGGCTGCTGACACGCCTACTGCTTTTGCCGGTGGTCTCAGGGTTGGCGTATGAGTACATCCGCTTTGCTGCCAGGCATATGGACAATTCAGCTTTTATCCGTGCGCTGATTAAGCCCAACCTCGCCTTGCAAAAGCTGACCACGCGTGAGCCTTCAGAAGATATGCTCGAAGTCGCGATCAAAGCATTTACCCTTATGTACGAGGCAGAGCAGAAACCTGACCAAGGCACGCCTGCATGAAGCCCTGGCAGCAAACACTGACTGGTTTTTTGCTTGGGCTGGTGGTGGTCGGCGCCATTATCCTCATTGCATCTCCCCAGCGTGGGCAGTCGCTAACGCTCGTCACCGTTACGCCCAACCTGACACCGAACCCAACGTCCACGCTTAGCCTTATTCGTGTTCATGTGACGGGTTCGGTCAACTTCCCGGGCGTTTACTCGCTTCCAGAATCCGCCAGGATGGACGACGCGATTCAGGCGGCAGGCGGTCTGAAGGAAGGTGTTGATCCGGAGTGGTTCAACCTTGCCGCGGTTCTCACAGATGGGCAGAGGCTGTTTATCCCCGCCAGCCAGGAAGCCTTCCAGTCAACTGAGAACAAAAGCCTGTCAGTTTCAAACGCTGCCCTTATCAACATCAACACAGCCTCGATCGCCGAACTCGACAGCCTCCCTGGTATAGGCGAGGTAAAAGCTCAGGCTATTTTTAATTATCGCCAACAAAACGGGCTCTTTACCACGCTCGAAGATCTGCTGAAAGTTCAGGGAATCAACAGCTCATTATTCGAAGAAATAAAGAGTCTGGTCACCCTCGGTGAGTAAGAAGCACGAAAGAAGAAGGTATAATAAATCCATGAACTTAAAAGAACGCCTGCAAGCCGACTTAATAAATGCCATGAAGACCCACGATGAAACCTCCAAGTGGGTTGTAAAAATGATCAAATCAGCCATCCAACTGGCGGAAGTTGCCAAAGGCGGCGAGCTTGATCAGGACGAGATTCTGGCAATCGTTCAGAAAGAAATAAAAACACGCGAAGAATCAAAGGCTGATGCCCAAAAGGCAAATCGCAAGGACCTGATTGACCAGGCTGACAAGGAAATTGCCGCCCTCAAAGCGTACCTGCCAGCCCAACTCAATCCAGAAGAATTGAAAGACCTTATCCGCGGCGTGATCGCCCAATGCAGCGCCACTTCCAGCAAAGACATGGGTGTCGTGATGAAGACTCTTCAACCGCTTTTGGCTGGAAGAGCCAGTAATGCCGAAGCAAGCCGCGTGGTGCGGGAACTCCTGGCAGGATAAACTCATGGCAATGACGTCAGCCAAAGAGAAAACAGGCGGATTGACCACCCAAGGTGTCAGTAAAGCCATCATTTTAATGGTCACATGCCTCTTAGCCTTTGGCTGCCTCGTGTTGCCAGATATCATCAGTGACCAGAGTGAGGCAGTTGCCATTGGACAGGTCGCGCTTCAGGAGATCACGGCGCCGTTTTCTATCACATTCGAATCGAAGGTCCTGACAGATCAGGCGCGAAAAGAAGCCGCGGCAGGCGTGGAACCGGTTTACCTCCCTGCCGATCCCAGCATCGCGAAAGCCCAGCTTGAGGCGCTTAATAACGTTCTCTATTTCTTTTCCTCCGTCCGTAACGACAATTTTTCGAGCCAACTGCAAAAGATCAACGACATGCGTTCAGCAGCAAACCTGGCTCTCACAGATGAAGCTTACGAAGCCATCCTTGAACTCTCAGATGAAGACTGGCAAGCCATCACCATGGAAGCAAACCGTGTGCTCGAGCTGGTCCTTCGCGACAGTATCCGCAATGATCAGATTGGGCGTGTGCGCGGCAACCTGCCAGCAGTAATCGATTTCAGCTTCAAGAGCGATCAAACTCAGTTAATCACAATGATCGTTTCACCACTGATCACCCCCACCAGCCTCTTCAGCGAGGAACAAACCCAACAAGCCAGGGAAAAAGCCCGCAATAGCGTGGAGCCCATCACCAGGCAAATCATGGCTGGCGAAGTGCTGGTTCGGCGAGGTCAAATCATCAGCGTTGCGGATCTCGAATCCCTGAACATCTTCGGTTTGGGCGAGCCCGAAAACCGCAATAGCCTGATGATCACCAGTGGAATCCTCGTTGCCCTCTGCGGTATCATCTGCGCGATGTACTACAACCGGCGCCAAAAATTGCAGATCCTGAACGAAACCAGATCCATGGTTCTCGTGGCTGGATTTTTTCTGTTTTTCCTGGCGCTGGCCCGTTTTATGGTCATTGACCGCACTGTTATCCCGTGGATTTACCCCATTGCTGCTTTTGGTTTGACAATTTCAATCGTCTTTCGCGTCGAAACCGGCATGCTTCTGAGCATGTTACTGGCAGTTCTGACGGTTTTCGGGCACCCAAGGGCGATGGAACTTGCGCTCTTTTACATCCTGCCAACCTTCGCTGGCATTTTCGTCATCGGTCGCGCGAGGAGAATAAGCTCATTCATCGGTGCCGGCGCGGTTGTAAGCCTGGTTGGAATCGCGTCTGTCCTCATTTTCCGCGTTGGCGATACCTTTACGGATTTGATGGGGCTAACATCTCTCATTGCCTCTGCCCTCCTGAACGGGCTCGCATCCGGCACGTTGACCATTCTGCTTGAATATATCTTCTCACTCGTGCTGGACGTCCCCACAGCCCTACAATTGATGGATATCTCCAGACCGGACCACCCACTGATGCAGCAGGTGCTGCAATCCATGCCCGGATCTTATCAACACAGCCTGCAAGTCTCAAATCTTGCGGAACAGGCAGCCGACGCCATCGGAGCTGACAGGCTCCTGGTCCGGGTCGGCGCGTTATATCATGATGTTGGCAAATCAGAAAACCCAGGTTTCTTTATCGAAAACCAAATCCGCGGCAATGTCGATCCACACGACAATATCTCCCCCGAAATCGCCGCCGCGACGATTATCAAACACGTCACCGATGGTGTCGCCCTCGCAAAACGCTACCGTCTTCCTTCCAGGATCATGGACTTCATCCTCGAACACCACGGAACAATGATGACCCGTTATCAATTCGGCAAAGCCCTGGCTGCCGCGGAAAATCCCGAAGATGTTGACCCAGCGTTGTTTACCTATCCTGGTCCGTCGCCCCGATCAAAAGAAACCGCGATCCTCATGCTTGCCGATGGCACAGAAGCCAAATCCCGGGCGGAAAATGCACGCTCGGATGAGGAAATTATGGAGGTCATCAACTCGGTTATCAATGCTTGCAAAGATGCTGGTCAATTCGATAATACGGACATCACCCTGAAAGACCTGAACACCATCCGCCAATCCTTCTTCCTGACCCTGCAGCGGTCTTACCATCCCAGGATCCAATATCCGGAAGCCCGCAGAGGTAAAACCGAACCCGTGACCATCACCCCCCAAGCCCAAACCTCTGCTGAGGAATAACATGCTGACAGTTAAAACTCGCCAAACCCTTCGTAAAGAACTGGATAAAAAACGATTGCAAAACACCAGCTCGACTGCCCTTCGCTTTTTGGGGTATGAAACCGAACCGGACGTCACTCTCCAGATAACGGACGACCAGACAATCCAGGAGTACAACCTGATGTACCGCGGCGTGGACGAAGCCACAGACGTGCTCTCATTCGAGAATGGCTACACCGATCCAGAAAACGGCAGGCTCTATCTTGGCGACATCCTCATCTCCTTCGAAACAGCCAAAAGGCAGGCAGCCATCCGCAATCTGGACATGATGGCAGAGATTGAAATGCTTCTGGTGCACGGTATCTTACATCTTGCAGGCATGGACCACGCCTCTCGGTCTGAATGGGAAGAGATGTCCACCCTTCAGGATGCCATCCTTACTGACCTCAATAACCCAATCCAAAAAAGCATCCACGAACCCCTTTAGGCGCCAAATTACACCGTCCATCATCCATAATCCCCCCAAATAAGGGAGGTGTTCTGGTTTCCCGGGGCAGTCTTTGGCATCCTCAACCGGGAAGGAACCCATTTGTCTGGTAAAATCCAACCAGGCGATCGTACGGATCTTTAGTTTCGCGCGATTCTATGAATATTGCCAAATAAAAAGGAGACTTTAGGAGTAAAAATGCATAAAGATTTCTTGGACATCATCGATTACACCCCCGAAGAGCTGCTGGCATTGCTCGATTTAGCTGTTGAGCTAAAGAAAGAGTACAAAGCCGGCGGCAACCAGCCTACGCTTAAAGGCAAAGTGTTGGCAATGATTTTTCAGAAGCCCTCACTGCGAACCCGCGTCAGTTTCGACATGGGCATGCGCCACCTCGGCGGCGACGCCCTCTACCTCTCACCCAACGAAATTGGTCTCGGAAAGCGCGAATCCATAGCCGACATTTCCCGGGTACTCTCCGGCATGGTCCACGGCATCATGGCACGCGTCTTCGAGCATCAGCATGTGCTTGAACTCGCGAAATGGTCTTCCATTCCGGTCATCAACGGTCTGAGCGATTACAGCCACCCCTGCCAGGCAATGGCAGATATCATGACCGTTTATGAGGAATTCGGCAAAATCAAAGATGTCAACATTACCTATGTGGGCGATGGTAACAACGTCGCTGTCTCCCTCATGCAGATTGCAGCCAAACTAGGCGCAAACTTCACAATCGCAAACCCCGCAGATTACGACATGCCCGCCCAGGCAATTGAAACCGTAAAGCCGATAGCCGCAGCCAGTGGAACCAAGCTGGCTTTCCTGCGCGATCCCCACGAAGCTGTCAAGGGTGCCCATGTAATCTACACCGACACCTGGACGAGCATGGGTCAGGAAGAAGAAACCGCAAAGCGCGAGCTGGTGTTCCCACCCTACCAGGTTAATGCCCGCTTGGTTGCCGAAGCCGACCCGCATGTCATCGTAATGCATTGTCTGCCCGCTCACCGCAACCAGGAAATCACAGACGAAGTCGCTGATGGTCCCCACTCACGGCTCTTCCCTGAGGCACACAACCGTCTGCATGCACAAAAAGCTATTCTACAAACACTTTTAGGAGAGAAATAAATGAATACACAAGACTATATCGAACTCGAAGATAATTACGGCGCGCACAATTACAAACCCCTGGACGTCGTGCTGTCTGAAGGTAAGGGCGTTTGGGTTTGGGATGTTGACGGAAAGAAATACCTCGACTGCCTGAGTGCCTATTCGGCTGTCAATCAGGGTCACTGCCATCCGCACATTGTCAAAGCAATGGTCGATCAGGCACAAAAAATCGCCTTAACTTCACGTGCCTTCCGTAACGATAAGCTTGGGTTCTTCTATAAAAAGCTTGTGGACTTAACCGGTTATGAACGTGTACTGCCCATGAACAGCGGCGCCGAAGCCGTTGAGTCTGCCATCAAAGTTGCGCGTAAGTGGGCTTATGTTACCAAAGGCGTTCCCAAATACGAAGCTGAAATCATTGTCGCGGCAGGAAACTTCCACGGACGCACGGTTACCATCGTTTCTTTCTCCACTGAGAATTTTTACAAGGAAGCTTTTGGTCCATTTACCCCTGGTTTCAAAGTCGTGAAATACGGTGATATCGACGAGATGAAAGCCGCAATCACACCCAACACCGCCGCTGTCATGTTGGAGCCGATTCAAGGCGAAAATGGCGTGGTTCTCCCCCCTGATGGCTACCTGAAGGCAGTTTCAGACCTTTGCAAGGAAAACAACGTTTTATTCATCGCTGACGAGATCCAAACCGGTCTCTGCCGAACCGGCAAGTGGTTCGCTTCGCAGCATGAAGGCGTTCGCCCTGACATAACTGTGATCGGTAAAGCCCTTTCCGGCGGTATGTATCCGGTCTCAGCCGTTCTGGCTGATGACGCGGTTTTGGGTCTCTTCCTGCCCGGCGAGCACGGCTCCACCTTCGGCGGCAGCCCATTAGCCGCGGCTGTTGCTGTTGCAGCCCTCGAAGTTCTGGATGAGGAACATCTCGCGGATCGCGCGACAGAGCTTGGTGAGTACTTCATGGCGAAACTGCGCGAAATTAACGCGCCGATAGTCAAAGAAGTTCGCGGACGCGGTCTGTTGATTGGTGTTGAGCTCTATCCCGAAGCCGGCGGCGCCCGCCGCTATTGCGAAATGCTCCAGGAAGCTGGCATTCTCGCCAAAGAAACACACGACCACGTAATCCGCTTTGCTCCTCCGCTGATTATCGAGAAGGAAACTCTCGATTGGGCGCTCGAAATTATCGCGGACGTATTGAAAAGATAAGGAAGCACGCTATGTATCGGTTTGCCAAGATCGTCGCCACATTAGGTCCCAGCAGCTCAGATGAAGCTGTTCTGGTTGAGATGGTAAAAGCAGGCATGGATGTCTGCAGGTTGAATTTTTCGCACGGCTCCCACGAGGACCATGGCAAGAAAATCAAGCTAATTCGCAAAATCTCAAAAGATCTTGGCAAACCCATCTCAATTCTCATGGATCTCCAGGGGCCTAAACTCCGCATTGGAACCCTCCCTGAGGATGTCCTCAACCTTGAATCCGGTCAAGAAGTCGCATTAAGTTCCCGCGAAGACCCCCAGAACCTACCGGAAGGAGTGGTTTTCATTCCTTTCGACGTGCCCAAGCTGCATGAGGTCCTGGTGCCTGGCAATCATATCCTCCTGGACGACGGTCAGCTTGAGTTCGAAGTGCTGCGTCTGGATGGAGATAACATCTTCGCCAAAGTTCTCCTCGGGGGAATCCTTAAATCGCACAAAGGTGTGAACCTTCCAGGCTCAAACCTCGATATCCCCGTCCTCACACCCAAAGACCTCGAAGATTTGAAGTTTGGGCTTGAGGCTGGGGTCGATCTGGTTGCGATTTCGTTCGTCAAAAAAGCCTCAGATATCGAAATGGTGCGTGATACTATGCGCAGCATTCTCGGTAATCAATGGTTACCCCCAATTGTCGCAAAACTGGAACGCCCCGAAGCTATTGCCAACCTCGAAGAAATCATCAAAGTTACCGATGGCGTGATGGTTGCCCGCGGTGATCTCGGTGTGGAAATGTCCCCGGCTTTGGTGCCTTCGGTCCAAAAAGAAATCATCAAAAAGTCAAACAATTACGGCAAATTCGTCATCACCGCCACGCAGATGCTCGAATCGATGATCAACAATCCCCGCCCAACCCGCGCCGAAGCGGCAGATGTCGCGAATGCCATTTTTGATGGAACAGACGCGGTCATGCTTTCAGCAGAATCCGCCGCGGGCAAATATCCGGTGCAAAGTATCCGCATGATGTCAAGTATCATTCTGGAATCAGAGCGCCATTCCGCGGATTGGGGACATCACAACATTCTTCAACCAGACATCTCAACCGATGATGTCATCACCATCTCACATGCCGCCCGCGACATGGCGCAGGATAAAGATGTCGCCGCCATTGTAGTCTTCACCCGCACGGGTCTATCGGCACTCTGGATCAGCAAAACCAAGCCAAACGTCCCCATTTTCGCCTTCACACCTGAAGCCGCCACCTACCAGTGGTTGGGTATTTGCTGGGGACTGACGCCATTCCGCGTGCCCCATGCCGACACGCTCGAAACAATGGTCACCCATGTTGAAACCGCGTTGGCTTCCGAAACATCGCTAAAGAGTGGCGATCAGGTGGTCGTAATCTCAGGTTTCCCTGTTGGGGCATTCTCCAGCCCTAATCTCGCCCTTCTTTACACTCTGAAGGGCTAACGGTTTGGGGTCTCCAATTAACATCAGGTACAACAAAAAAACCGGTCTTCCTCAGACCGGTTTTTTATTTGAACGAAACCAACTAAACCTAATAAAGTGAGACGTTGATCGCCTCAAGCGATTCCCTGGATGGACGCAGCCGGTCAGAGGTGAGCCTGTTTAGCGGCTCATTCGGCAGATCATATTGCTCCTGAATGGTTGGCAATACCTCACAGAAGTAAATCAACCCGGTCGCAAAGTAATGGTTCTTATAAGACTCAGTCAACAGGTCCAAAGCCGCGCTGCGGTCGGTGGGATCATAATCCTTGTCGATCTTCTTCAACACCAAAACAGAACCGTCTTCCAGTTCGATCTCGCGATAGGTGCCTTCCTCGAAATTCTCAAGCCGCATATCCTCTCGTCGGCTAAAGTAAGAAATTCCCTGGATTGGGGCTTCATGCTCACGCCCCCAGGAATACGATTGCAGTGCTTCATCGCGGTTGTTAAACGTGACGCAAGGGCTGATCACGTCAATTACAGCAATTCCATTCTGAGAAAGAGCCGCCTTGATGAGCTCTTTCATCTGCTTAACATCTCCCGAGAAGGTCCTCGCAACAAAAGACGCGCCGCTGATCAGGGCTTCCATGCAAAGGTCAAGCGGAGGAAGCAGGTTGACGCCCTGGTGCTTCAGAACCAACCCCTGATCGCTTGTGGCAGAGAACTGTCCTTTGGTCAAAGCGTAACACCCATTGTTCTCGATGATGTAGACCATCGGAACATTCCTGCGAATAACGTGCTTAAAGTGACCCATACCAATGCTGGCAGTATCGCCATCGCCGGAAATTCCAAGAATTTTGACCGAAGAATCGCCAAAACTAGCTCCCGTTGCCAATGTGGGCATACGTCCATGTAAGCCGTTGAAGCCAAATGAGCGGTTGAGGAAGTAATTCGGGCTCTTGCTCGAACAGCCAATCCCACTGATTTTCATCACCTGTTCCGGTGCCAACCCCAGCTCCCAGACTGCTGCCTGAATTTGATTCGAGATCGCGTTATGACCGCAGCCAGGACAAAGAGTTGAAGGCTTGCCTTTATAGTCAGCCAGTGCGAGCCCAAGGCTGTTTAACTCAACGGTTTTTTCCATTATGTTTCTCCTTTGCGAAGACATTCTCAGCAGTCCATGCCGCTGTCAGAGGCAGACCGCCAATCTCAGATATTGAAATCAATTTTTCGGAATACTCGGAAATCTCGAGCGAGAGGATCTGCCTCAACTGCCCGTCCCGGTTCAGCTCCACGACATAATTCCGGGCGTGACTTGCGATGAACTCGCGAACTGCTGTGTTGGCAGGCAGCGCCCTAACCCGCATGTAATCTGCCTGGATTCCCATTTCAGCCAACAGGTCCTGCGCCTCGATCATCGCGTCGTGGGTCGAGCCCATGCCAATGATACCGATATCAGCATCCGCTTTTGCCCGTCGAATAATCGGTTCGGGCAAGTCCTTCACCACTCCGCCGAGCTTGCGACCGATGCGGCTGAGCATGTTGGACCAGTTCTTTGGGTCCTCGCTGTAATTACCATATTCATCATGCCCGGTGCCGCGTGTAAAGTATGCCGCTTTTTCGCTCTTATTGCCGATCACAGTGCGGTAAGGAATACCGTCACCATCAATGTCTTTGTAGCGTCCCCAGTCCTTGAACGATTCGAGTTTTTCTTCCCAAATGATTTTCCCGCGTTCAATCGGCTGATTGGGATACTCAAAACGTTTAGTTACCCAGGTGTTCATCCCAAGGTCCAGATCCGAAAGCACAAAAATCGGAGTTTGGTATTTTTCAGCGATATCAAGCGACCGCCAGCCAAACTCAAAACATTCGGTTGCGGTACCCGGGATCAGGATCACGTGCTTGGTATCTCCATGCCCGAGGGTGTAAATCATGGAAAGGTCTCCCTGTGCCGTCCGGGTGGGCAAGCCGGTACTCGGACCAACCCGCTGCACATCCCAGATTACCATTGGGGTCTCTGTGAAATATGCCAAACCGATATTCTCTGTCATCAGGCTGATGCCCGGACCCGAAGTGGAGGTCATCGCCCGCAAGCCAGACCATCCTGCCCCGAGTGTCGCGCTAGCAGCCGCAAGTTCGTCCTCAACCTGTAAGATCACACAGGAATTCTTGCCGGTTTTGGGGTCCTTGCGCAGCTTCGCAACCTGATCAATAGCTGATTCAACCAGGCTCGTTGCCGGGGTAATCGGATACCAGGCGCAAAATTGCAGCCCGCCATAAAGCGAGCCAAGCGCGCCAGCGTTATTGCCATCCGTTAAGATGTAATCCTTAAGTTCCGGCAATTGCTCCAGATAAAACCGGTCCTTCTTCTCAATGTTTTCGCGGGCGTACTGGAAGCCAAGGTTGATAATATTAAAGTTTGACTCCGCGACTGCCGGCTTTCCTTGGAATTGATGATCGATGGTGGCTTTCAAAACCTCCTCAGGAATACCCAGCACCTGCCCCACGATTCCCACATACAGCATATTTTCCATGTAACTCACCAAGTTACGCGGAACCTCCACCTGTTTCATCAACGCTTTGATTGGCATCGGGTAGAAAATGATGTTTTTATCTGGAATCTCGGGCTTCTCAAGGTGATCAGCATAAAACAGAACGCCGCCATCCTGAAGGTACGAAGCATCCTTCTGCATGGTCGTGGCGTTCATTGCCACAACAACATCATCATGTGCCACCCGTCCGGTATAGCCCTTCGCCGAAGCGCGGATCACAAACCAGGTTGGCAGCCCTTTGATGTTCGATGGGAAAATGTTTTTCCCGGAAGTCAGGATCCCCATCCGAAACAAAGCCCGGTATAAAATGCTGTTTGCAGTAGCACTACCAGACCCGTTCACTGTGCAGATAGCCACACAAACTTCGTTGACTATCCGTTCGTTGCCCTGCGGCGACATATGCGAGGTATCTACCATCAGAATAATCTCTCCTTTTATTCAAATCTTTGTCGAAGATCTGCTTTTTTAAATGTTTTCATCAAATCAAAATGAGTAACCAGAGCTTCATAGCCCTTTTCGTATGCCTTGCTCGCAATCGCGTCCACCATTTGGCGATGATAGCTCCAAACGCTCTCAAGGTATTCGTGGTTGCGGTAAAAATAACTTCGGGTTGCTTCGTACAAGTCCCAATAGGTCTCAAGAACGCTATTGAGCACGCGGTTGTTTAAAGGTCGATAGATCCCGAGATGAAATTCGCGGTGTTCCCACATTGGAATAACCACCGGATTCTGGCTGACTTTCCAATTCGCGCGTTCCATGAGGTCGTGGAGTTCCTGAATATGGGATTTTTCCAAAAGGGCGCAAGCCTCATACCAATAGGCGATCTCAAGTTGTTGGCGCAGGGAAGCATATTCTTGGAACAATTCGGGATCCACCCGTAAACCGTACGTCATTGAAAGGGTAAGCGGTCGTGTAAGGCAGAATTCGTGTTTCTGAATACCTGTTCGCGTCCTCACCTCGACAAAACCCAGCTCCTTTGGCACTTCAAGCTGCTCGCGGACACTTGCCGTCGAGATGCCAAGCTGCGAGCTTAATTCAGCTATACTTGGAATTGGCTCATCCATTCGGGTGGCATTTGCGAGATAATTGAGGACAGGGCTTAATTCGTCAACCATATTAATCTGATTAATATAATTAATTATGTAATTTGATTCTACTCCCGGTCTTGTTGAGGGTCAAGTGGGAATTCACCAGACATCGGTTTTTCTAATTAAAATCACAACTTTTAATCAAATTAATGCAAAAATCCGCCTAACCGACTCACTTCGGGTACAATCCCATTCTGGAAACAATTAGTTTTCCAACTACTATGACAATAAGCGAATTCAGAATCCCTTTTCGATATACCACCAATCGCAGCAGCTCAATCCGCTGGGTGGCTTCGCATGCCCTGCATCATTGGCCCATCTTCCTCGTAGCCCTAATTGGCGCGGCCGGAAACGCAGCCCTGGCTTCGGTCCCTGCTCTCCAATACGGTATCGTCTTTGAAAACCTAACCAGCGGCGCCTACTTGCCATCGGTTTTCCTGCGTGCTGGAGCAGTTGTTGGGATATCACAGACTATTCGTGGTTTCATGCAGTTTTTCCGCAACTTTGGTTTCGAGGTCACTGCCCAACGTATCGAGCGTGACGTTCGCGACGAGTTCTATATCAGCCTTCTCGGCAAGAGCATGACCTTCCACTCTTTACAATCCATCGGAGACCTGATGGCGCGAGCCACCAACGACATTCGCGAGGTGAACTATATTTTTAGCCCCGGTCTCAACATGGTGCTGGGTTCAATCAACTTTTTATTCATCCCCTTGGGCATCGGCGCTTCCATCCACCCCGCCCTCCTGCTAACCCCAGTGCTATTCATTACTCTCTACTTTGCCGCTATCGCTCATTTCCTGAAGATCCTCCAACCAGTCACGAGCGAGGTCCGCTCCACTTTTGGCAGGCTCAACAGCCGTTTAGCCGAAGATATCGATGGGATCGAGACCGTAAAAGCTGCCTCGCAGGAAGAAGCAGAGATCAATCGCTTTAAACAAAACTCAGAAGCGTATCGGAATGCCAATGTCAAACAAGGCGATATTGAAGCCCGCTTCCTCCCCTTGCTGCTTCTGGCTCTGGCGATGGGTTTTGGTCTGCTTCATGCGTTAATCCTCAACCGACAGGGGTTAATCCCCCTCAGCAGCGTCATCACATATTTCAGCGGGCTCTCCATGCTTGGCTTTCCAACCAACACCTCCATCCGCTCATACTCACAGATTTCTCTGGGGATTGCCAGCGCGAAACGGCTGCTTTCGATCATGAACAGCCATAATAACCTCGACCAAAACGAGAACGGACACAGCGCCGCCATCAGCGGCAAGGTGAAATTCGAAAACGTCAGTTTTGCTTACGATGGCATTAACCTAAACCTCCACGACCTCTCCTTTGAAGTCAACCCGGGTCAGACGGTGGCGATCGTCGGGCAAACCGGCTCCGGAAAAACCAGCCTCGTGCGTTTGCTAAACCGCACATACGACCCCCTGGATGGCAGCGTTAAAATAGATGGAATTGACTTACGCGAATGGAAGCTGGACAGTCTGCGGGCTCAGATCTCCATCATCGAACAGGATATCTTCCTCTTCTCAAAATCAGTCGCCGAGAATATCGCCTTCGGCAAACCGCAAGCCTCACACGCGGAAATCGAAAGCGCCGCGAAAAAGGCACAGGCAGATGGCTTTATTGAATCCCTGCCTGAAGGCTACAATACCGTCATCGGCGAACGAGGGGCAACCATTTCTGGTGGTCAACGGCAGCGGCTTGCCCTTGCGAGAGCCTTCCTGACCGACCCCAAGATCCTGATCCTGGACGATTCAACCAGCGCGATTGATAGCAAAACCGAAGATGAAATCCAACAAGCGATCAAATTGGCGTCAGAAGGCAGAACCACCTTCATCATCACCCACCGCCTCTCGCAAATCCGTTGGGCAGACCTGATTATCGTGATGCGCAAAGGGCGTATCTCCGCCATCGGCACGCATGAGCAATTGATGCAAACATCAAGGTCGTACCGGAATATTTTCGCGGAGGCAAAAGAGTAATGGGTTTCCATCAAGGGCTCACCGGTGAACTTTACGACCGCCAATACAGCAATAAAGCCCTGCTTGGGCGTATCTGGGATTACGCTAAAGGTCATCGCAAGTTTATTATCTGGATGGTCATCTCCATCACTTTGCAAGGTCTGTTCGCAGCCTTGCCGCCCCTCCTGATCTCAAAAATTCTGGATGAGGGCATCGCCGGAATACCGAACGAAACCGCCTATACCATCCTTGTCGTCACGATTATCATTTTGCAGCTCCTCGACTTTGTCTTCTATTACGTTGTCAGGCGCCTGCTCACCCGCATAACCGCGGATATGAACCGCGACCTTTCCGTGGATGCTTTCGCGGCATCAATCGAGCAAGACCTCGCCTTTCACGACCGACTCTCCTCCGGACGAATTGTTTCGCGCATCACCACCGACACCAACGACTTCTCAATGCTTGTCCGGCTTACGATGGATGTCGCTGGCAGCATGGTGCAATCCATCGTCACGGCTATCATTCTTTTCAACACCGAATGGCGGTTGGCTTTGATCCTGATGGCTTTTGTGCCGATTGTAATGCTCGTTGTTTCAAGCTTCCGCAAACTTGCCCGGCGCGTTACCACCCAAGGCATGCGTGCCATGGCGAACGTCAACGCCACAATCAAAGAAACAATCAGCGGCATTTCTGTTGCAAAAAATTTCCGCCAGGAAGAAGAGATCTACCGCGATTTCAAGGAATCCAACACCTCTTCATACAAAGTGAACGTGCAGCGCGGCTTTGTGCTTTCGATCGTTTTTCCGGTAATGCGGACCATCAGCGGTCTCAGCATTGCTGTTTTGGTGTACTTTGGCGCGCTGACGGTAACACAGGGTCTGATTACGGCTGGCGCGTGGTACATGTTGCTGCTTGCCAGCGACCGCTTCCTGATGCCAATCCTAAGCATTACTTCCTACTGGACGCAGGTCCAGACTGGGCTTTCAGCCGCTGAACGCATCCTTGCCCTCATCGATTCGGACCGGTCGGTTATCCAAACAGACAACATCAAGGTGGAAAGCCTGACCGGCAGGATAGATTTCAACCAACTCAGCTTCCATTACGCGACTGGTTCGAAAATCCTCGATCATTTTGACCTCCACATCCAGCCTGGCGAAAACATCGCGATTGTTGGGCACACCGGCGCGGGAAAATCCTCCATCGCCCGCCTGATTTCCCGTTTTTACGAGTTCCAGGAAGGCGAGCTCTTGATTGATGGCGTGGATATTCGCAAATTCGATCTGCCTTCCCTGCGCCGAAACATGGGCATTGTCACCCAGGTGCCCTTCCTCTTTGACGAAACCGTCGAAGAAAACATTCGTTTCGCCGCGCCAGATATCACCCGCGGCGAGATCACCGAACTCGCCCACCAAATAGGCAACGGGGAATGGCTTGAGACGTTTTCAAATGGACTCGACACACAGGTTGGCGAACGCGGCGCGCATATATCCATGGGTCAACGGCAGCTCGTCGCCCTGATGCGCGTGCTTGCCCACAAACCCGCTATCTTCATCCTCGACGAAGCAACCGCAAGTGTTGACCCCTTCACGGAATACCAAATCCAGCAGGCGCTCGGTCTGATCCTTCAACGTTCAACCAGCATCCTCATTGCCCACCGCCTTTCCACAGTCAGATCTGCTGACCGGATTATCGTGCTTGATCACGGCTCCATCATTGAAGAAGGCAGCCATCAGGGCTTGCTAAAACAAGGCGGTCATTATGCCGAGCTCTACAACACCTACTTCCGCCACCAATCCCTCCAATATATTGAAGAAGCAGGGCAAATCCTGGGCAAAGGTTTATCCAGCAGCAACCCAGCCTGATATCCTCTATAATTAGCACAGGAGATAATATGGCAAAAGTTATTGTAGCCATGAGTGGCGGCGTGGATAGCGCGGTAACAGCCGCGTTACTGATCGAGCAGGGTTTTTCCGTGCAAGGTCTGACCCTCCAACTTTGGCATGCCAGCAGAACTGAACAAAAAGGCATCGAAAGAGCCCGCCAGGTTGCCGCTCAATTAGGGATTCCCCTCCACGTCCAAGACGTCCGCGAGTCATTCCAGCGCGAAGTCGTGCAATCTTTTATCAAAAGCCACCTGTCAAACGAAACCCCCAACCCCTGCGTTCTCTGTAACCGAGCCTTAAAATGGTCCAGTTTGCTTGATTTCGCGGATGAACAAAACGCCGCCTTCGTCGCCACGGGTCATTACGCCCGCATTCTGCAAAGCTCCGATGGAAAGGTTGAACTCTGGCGCGCCAGCGACCTGGCGAAAGACCAATCTTACATGTTGAGCAACCTAACCCAAAGGGAACTGGAACGGTCAATTCTTCCTCTCGGAGAACTGCGCAAACCGGAGGTGCGTGCAATTGCCCAAAGCCTCGGGTTGACCGTCTCTGAAACTCCCGACAGTCAGGATCTGTGCTTTCTGGACCGCGAAGATTATCAGGACTTCCTGCGGAAAAACGCCCCCTCTGCCACTCAACCCGGTGAGATTCGTACCACCCGCGGGCAACTGCTCGGCACACACCAGGGTTTGGCTTACTACACCATCGGGCAAAGAAAAGGTTTGCCGGCGTATTCCGAAGCGCTCTACGTACTCGAGAAGAAAACCGCCACCAACACCCTGGTCGTTGGCACAGCCAACCAATTGGGAAGCAGCAGATTCCTCGCCGGACCGGTCAATTGGATCAGTGGAACAACTCCGGATTTTCCGTTGGAGTGCGGCGTTAAAATACGCTATCGGGCAAACCCCGTACAGTCAACGGTTTTTGATTCCGGTGGCGGCGGCGTGACGGTGGAAACTACCCAGTGCCTGCGGGACATCACTCCCGGGCAAAGCGCGGTATTCTATGTAGGCGAGAAAGTGCTCGGTGGCGGCATCATCCGGGCGGAGAGAGGGTAACCCTTGAAGAGCAGCGAAATCTCCTTTATTCAGTACTCAGAAGGCAAGTGGCAGCCTCAGACAGCCCAAATCCCCCTGGAGCAGGCTGTCACCCTCATCGTCAATGGAAAGCCGTGGTTTGATATGCTCTGCAGTCCTGACATGGTTGCCGAGTTGGCGGTCGGCTTCTTGTTCAACGAAAACCTGATCAGCTCCGCTTCAGATGTCACCCGCGTGTATGTTTGCGATACCAACGATTTCGTTGAAGTCGACACGCGTGCCCCGCTCAGTAAGCCTTCAACCTGGATCAAAACCACGGGCTGCGGCGGTGGGCTAACCTCCCAGCAGCTTGACCAGGACGAAAATTCAACACTCAACCAAGTCGCCTTAACCGCCAACACCATTTCGGACCTCTTAAAACAGTTCATGGAAGCTCAGGACGTCCAAACTACATCGCGCGGTGTGCATTGCTCAGCAATTTCGGACGGAGAAAAGATATTAGTTCTAGCGGACGATATCGGCAGGCATAACACACTCGACAAGCTGGCTGGCTTCATCCTGCTTAAAGACCCTTCCCTCGAACCCTCCATTGTGCTCACCAGCGGGCGCATCAGCTCAGAAATGCTCCAAAAAGCCTTGCGAATAGGCGTTTCCGTGGTGATCTCACTCACCTCTCCCAACCTCCACACCATCCAACTGGCGGAAGAAATGGGCTTGACCCTGATCGGCTATGCCCGTGGTTCGCGTTTTAATGTTTACTCTCATCAAGAACGTTTCACCGACCTATATGACAGCAAGTAAATCGGTACCCCACGCGGGAAGAGCCATCTCTGGCTTGACTAATCACTATAAAACGCTAAAATTAACAGCGTCCAATGGGAAGAGCCCTGCAAGCGCAGGCACCGAAGGGGCAAACCGATCATGGTGAAACTCTCAGGTAAACAAACCCTCAAACCTCTGAAATCAAAGATAACAGGGGCACAAATTTTTGTGCCTTTGTTCCAATTAACAAACTTAAAGGAGCCAACATGTTAGTGCCACAAGATTTGAAATACCAGAAAACAGACGAATGGGTCAAGCTTGAAAACGGTATCGCCACGATCGGCATTACTGACTATGCGCAGGATTCTCTCTCAGACGTCGTTTTCGTTGAATTTGCGATCGACCCTGATGACGAAGTCAGCGCCGGAGACAGCCTTGCGACGATCGAATCCGTCAAAGCCGCAGCCGAAGTGGTTTTCCCAGTCAGCGGAAAAGTCCTCGAAGTGAACCAGGCACTCACCGACACCCCAGAGCAGCTTAACTCCCAGCCCTATGCTGGCGGTTGGCTCGCCAAGGTCCAGGTTAGCGATGAGTCCGAACTGGAAAAACTGATGGATTCTGCTGCCTACGACGCGTATTGCCAGGACCGCTAAGCCTATGTTCACTCCACACACAAAAGCTGATGTGGAGGCAATGCTCAAAACTATCGGGGTCGGAAAAGTCGATGACCTCTTTAATGTGGTCCCCGAATCCAACCGTTTCCCCAAGTTGAACCTGCCCCAGCCGCTTTCCGAGATGGAAGCGGCTGCCGAATTGGACAGCATCGCTTCTGCCAACGCCACAACCCGGGACTTCATCAGTTTCCTTGGCGCCGGCGCGTATCAACACTACATCCCCGCCGCGGTAGACAACCTTCTGCAGCGCGGTGAGTTCTACACAGCCTACACTCCCTACCAGCCCGAAATCTCCCAGGGCACGCTTCAGGCAATTTTCGAGTTCCAAAGCCTGATCAGCCTGCTAACTGGCATGGACGTCAGTAACGCCTCCCACTATGACGGCGCGACTGCTGCTGCCGAAGCGGTTATCCTCGCGATCAATCACTTCCGCGGCAAACGCGGCAAGGTTTTGCTTTCCCGCGCTATCAATCCCCAGTACCGCGAAGTCATTCGCGGCTACATGCAGGCGAATGATGCCATCCGCATCGTCGGAGATGACCCCGAAACCGGCATCGCGCCAGACCTGAAGAACCTGATCGACCAGATTGACCTCGACACCTCCCTGGTGATGGTGCAGTACCCGGACTTCTTTGGTCGCATCATCGACTACAAACCGCTCATCGATGCAGCCCATGCCCAGGGTGCCCTTGTTGCAGTTGTGGTGAACCCCACAGCTCTCGCGCTTCTGACCCCTCCTGGCGAAATTGGCGCTGATATCGTGGTTGGCGAAGGGCAACCGCTCGGTATTCCGCTTTCCTACGGCGGTCCTTACCTCGGCTTCTTTGCCGTAAAGGACGCCCTGCTGCGCAAAATCTCCGGTCGCCTGGTCGGCGAAACCGTGGACACGCAGGGTGAACTCGCGTATGTCCTGACCCTCACAGCGCGTGAACAGCACATCCGCCGCGAGAAAGCTTCCTCTAACATCTGCTCCAACCAGGGGTTGATGACACTTGCCGCCACAATCTACATGACCCTGCTCGGCAAAACTGGCTTTCAGCAGGTCGCCAACCTTTGCTACCAAAACGCGCACTACACCGCCAACTCGATCCAGGTAGCCCCCGGTTTTGATCTCCCCTTCAAGGAAACGCCTTTCTTCCATGAGTTCGTTGTAAAAACCGACCAAAACGTGCCCGATTTGCTGGCACACCTCCAGGATCACAGCATCCTCGGCGGTTATGACCTCAGCAAAGACTATCCCGAACTCGAAGGCTGCCTGCTGATGGCAGTGACCGAGATGATTTCACGCGAAGATATTGATTATCTGACCGACGTTCTCAACGAGGTGGACCATGCGTGAGCCAACTATTTTTGAGCTTTCCTCCCCCGGTCGCACCGGTGTAACTTTCCAGGAACCAAGTGTTCCCAAAACCGAGATCCCCCACGAATTCGCCCGGGCGGAGTTCCCCTTCCCCGAAATCTCAGAGCTGGGCGTTGTGCGCCACTTTACCAAGCTCTCCCAAAAGAACTACGCCATTGATCTGGGCTTCTACCCCCTGGGCTCCTGTACAATGAAGTACAACCCAAAAATCAACGAGGCAACCTCCCGCTACCCCGGTTTTGCAGCCACCCACCCCCTCCAGCCTGAAGACACCGTCCAGGGCAACCTGTACCTTATGTACACCCTCCAAACCTGGTTGGCTGAGATCGGCGGTTTCGCCGACGCAACCCTTGCACCGGCAGCCGGAGCGCAAGGCGAACTGGTCGGCACCATGATCATCGCCAGGTACCATAAAGACCGCGGCGACCTCAAACGCACCCGCATTCTAATCCCGGATTCCGCCCACGGCACCAATCCCGCATCCTCAGCCATGATCGGCTTCGACCCGATCCAACTGCCTTCAGACGAGCGCGGCAATGTGGACCTTAAGGCGTTAGCTGAGCTTTGCGACGACAGACTCGCTGGTTTGATGTTCACCAACCCGAATACACTCGGTTTGTTCGATGAGAATACCGCCGAAGTCATCCGCATCGTCCACGAAGCCGGCGGGCTGGTTTATGGCGACGGCGCGAACATGAACGCCCTGCTCGGCGTTTTCAAACCCGGCGACTGCGGCATCGATGTGATGCACTTCAACCTCCACAAGACCTTCTCCACTCCTCACGGCGGTGGCGGTCCCGGAAGCGGTCCTGTCATGGTCTGTGAGAAACTGGTCGACTACCTGCCCGAACCGCATGTCGTCATAACCGACCCGGGCGATGATGAAAATCCGCCCATCTACGGACTCGTCCGTCCGGAGAAATCCATCGGACGCGTCAAGGCATTCCACGGCCACTTCGGCATGCTCGTTCGCGCCTATACCTACATCGCCATGCTCGGCCAGGATGGTCTGCGGGATGTGGCGGAAAAAGCTGTCTTAAACGCCAATTACCTGCAAGCCAAACTCAAAAACACTTACACCCTACCCTACGACCGCTCGTGCATGCATGAGTTCGTGCTCGAAGGCTGCTGGAAGGACCTGCCCGATATCCACGCATTGGATATCGCCAAACGGCTTATGGATTACGATTTCCATCCGCCCACAAACTACTTCCCGCTGATCGTGCACGAGGCGCTGATGATCGAACCGACCGAAACGGAGAGTGTTGAAACGCTGGACCTCTTCGTGGATGCCATGCTGAAGATCGCCGAAGAAGCACGCACCCAGCCGGAGCTGCTGCACGATGCTCCTCACCACACGCCAGTTCGACGTTGTGATGAACTCA
>ERZ1645192.872-NODE-872-length-25309-cov-11.983686_pt1 | contig 25309 bp, 18 predicted proteins | sample MGYA00575354_ERZ1645192 | MGnify/ENA primary metagenome ERZ1645192 (study PRJEB40844, sample SAMN11349763) | freshwater sediment metagenome | isolation source: river sediment | host: Sediment | place: India: Faizupur Khadar , New Delhi | collected 2017-02-21 ... | reverse complement strand
GGGAAGCTCCTCGAGCGCGTCCTCGGAGCCGACGCTCTCGACGCTGTCCTCGTCGTTCTCGCCGGCGTCGTCGCCGTCGACCGCTTCCTCGCCCTCGGCGTCGGCGGCCTTGGGCTTGGGTTTGCGCCGGCGGCTCTCCTCGCGGTCGGCCTCGGAATGCATCCGCGCCTCTTCCTCGAGCAGAGCGAGGCGATCGGCGGTCGGGATCTGGTAGTAGTCGGGGTGGATCTCGGAGAAGGCGAGGAACCCGTGGCGATTGCCGCCGTAGTCGACGAACGCCGCCTGCAGCGACGGTTCGACCCGGGTCACCTTGGCGAGATAGATGTTACCCCTGAGCTGCTTCTTGGAGGCGGACTCGAAGTCGAATTCCTCGACGCGGCTGCCGCGCACCACCACCACCCGGGTTTCTTCCGGGTGGGTGGCGTCGATGAGCATCTTGTTGGCCATGAGGCGAGAACTCCACGACCCGCGTCGGCGGCCGCGTCCCGAGGAGGACCGCGGCGGGCGGGCGGATCGTTTCTGTCTGATGATGGAAAGTGGAGAAGACGGTGGCGAGAGCCGCCGAAGAACCGGAGACCGGGTGAAGCGAAGCCGAGCGGTGGATCACCGCCGTCTCCTCTGCCCTCGTCGTCTTCGCATTCGGCATGGCCGTGGATCGACCCGTCGGTTCGAAGGACCGAAAGAGGCGGAACGCCTCACCGGTCGAGTTGTGGTCCGCAGCCCGGTCGCGCGTGGAACACGGCGACCTGCGACGGCACCCGCGGAGCACGCTCCGCCAGCGAGAGCCCCGGACGCGCCGACGATCCTCGCGTCGGCACCGACCGGTACCCAGGAGCCTCTTCCTCGCCGGTTCGCGGCGGCACGGACGATCCCGGATCCATCACATCCGAAGGCGCAGGCCTTCGGGCATGGTCCCCGCACGGGAGGATTTCACCGTGGCTCGGATGGACGCGGGCTCGAGGTTCGAACCGGACGACGCCGCGGGCGCGGGACTGGACCACCGGATCGTTCCCCGCTTCCGCGATCTCCGTCGGGCGATACGCGGGCCGACGACGGATTCGGGAGGAGAACGAATTCCTTGGCGACATACTTACGGTTCGATCCCCGCCAATGCAAGCCGCCCGACCCGGGGTCACACGTGGTCGTGACGGCAGGGGGCGGCGAAGTTCGCGGATCGTCGACGGGGAGTTAACTCCGCCCGCGTCATGGTCTATCACCTGTCGGGAGGACGAGCGGCGGACGGACGATGAACGCGGCGACGGAGCGGCGGAAGAGCCACGGGACGAGAACGAAGGCGCGTGTCGCGCGGCTCACCGCCGTGGCCGGTGCGGTTCTTCTCGCGGTGGTCTTCGGTTCCCCGTCGCGCGCCGATGCGGCCGGCGACGTCGATCGGATCGGCGATCTTCTCGCCACGAAACTGCGCGGCGGTACCGCGACCGGGTCGGCCGATCCGGCGACGAAGGCCTCGGCGCCCGCGTCCACGCCCGCCGCGCCGCCGGCCGCGGCGGCCCTGCGCCTGTCCGGCTGGTCGATCGGCGGCGACGAGACCCGCACCGTCATCTCCTTCGACCTGTCGCATCCCGCGCCGATCCGCGTCTTCACCACGCTCACTCCGACCCGTGTGGTGGTCGATCTACCGCCGGCGCGATTCGATCCGCCGACCGGCGGTGGCGACGGCGGGCGCGGTCTGGTCGCCGCCTGGCGCTTCGGAGCGCTCTCGTCGACCCGATCCCGCCTCGTGCTCGACACCCGCACCCCGGTGCGCGTCGTGCGGGCCGAATTCGATCCCGCCGTGCCGGCCGGCACGGTGCGCCTGCTGATCGAGTTGACCGGGGCGAGCCACGAGGAGATGCGCCAGGCCGCCGCCGTCGACCTCGGGCCGTCGAGCGAGGCGGGTCCGTCGGGATCGGTCCCTGACCGGCGCCGCGACGTCGCCGCGCCGGCGCCGGGCCGCCCCGTGGTGGTGGTCGATGCCGGCCATGGTGGTGGCGATGCCGGGACCGTCAGCCCGGCGACGGGTACGCCGGAGAAGACCGTGGTACTGGCGATGTCGAAGACATTGGTGCGCCGCCTGCGCGAGAGCGGACGCTACGAGGTGGTGGCGACGCGCGACGAGGACGTCTTCCTCGGCCTCGCCGAGCGTGTCCGCATCGCCCGCACCCACCGCGCCGACCTGTTCCTCTCGATCCACGCCGATGCCGAGTACGACCATTCGGTGCGGGGGGCGACGATCTACACTCTGTCGGAGACGGCCTCCGACGAGAAGGCGGCGGCGCTCGCCGCCAAGGAGAACCAGTCGGATGCGCTCGCCGGCCATGTCGTCGAGGAGGCCGAGCCCGAGGTCGCCGGTATCCTCGCCGACCTGACCCTGCGCGAGACCCGCCATCTCAGCCACGCCTTCGCCCGCGACCTCCTCGACGAGTACCGTCGCCACGGCCGGCTGGTGAAGTCGCAACCGCACCGTCAGGCGAGCCTCAAGGTGTTGCGCGCCCACGACGTTCCCTCGGCGCTCGTCGAACTCGGCTTTCTCTCCAACAAGGAGGACGAGGCGCTGCTGACCTCACCGGAATGGCGTGAAAACACCGCCCGTTCGCTGGTCACCGCCATCGACCGGTGGTTCGCCGGCCGCGATGCGCTCGCCAGAGCGGCGAAGCCGGGGGGGGCGCGCGCCCCAGCTTCGCCATAAACTTGAAAAACAAAGGCGAGGCGCCTAATGCTCGCCTGTGCTTCGCCGTGTCTCCGGGCCGGAGGTCGGCGAGGCGGATCTCCGCGGGCGGGCGGAGGGCGTGGGGAGGTCCGTCGGACGCTCCCTCGAGAGGCGGCACGACGATCGCGGTCGACGACGAGCTCCGGTGGATGTGCCGGCGGAGCGAGCAGGTGGCGTCGTGCGGATTTCGCCCTCCGGGGCGTGTCGCCCGGGTGGATGCCGGGTGACCGGACGACGAGCCGTCGGGCTCCGTGGCGAACGGACCGACGACATCCAGGAAAGATCGGGCGGCATGTTCCTGTTGCGGTTCATCGGCTATCTGTTCGGCATCGGCACGGTGGTGCTGCTGCTCGGCGCCGGCGGCGGTTGGCTCGCCTACAAGTACGTCGAACGGGATCTGCCCGATTACACCGCGCTGAAGAACTACGAGCCGCCGGTGATGAGCCGCGTCCACGCCTCGGACGGCGAACTGGTGGCCGAATACGCCCACGAGCGCCGCCTGTTCCTGCCGAGCCAGGCGATCCCGCCGCTTCTGAAGAGCGCCTTCCTCTCCGCCGAGGACAAGAACTTCTACGAGCACATCGGCGTCGATCCCGAGGGCATCGTCCGCGCCGCCATCGTCACGGTGCAGAACAAGCTCGCCGGCCGCCGCCCGCAGGGCGCCTCCACCATCACCCAGCAGGTGGCGAAGAACTTCCTTCTGACCAACGAGCAGACGTTCGAGCGCAAGCTGAAGGAACTGATCCTCGCGGTGCGCATCGAGACCGCCTATTCGAAGGAGGAGATCCTCGAGCTCTACATGAACCAGATCTATCTGGGCGTGGGAGCCTATGGCGTCGCCGCAGCCGCACTGCTCTATTTCGACAAGTCGGTGCACGAACTGACCATCGCCGAGGCGGCCTATCTCGCCGCCCTGCCCAAGGCGCCGTCGAACTACCATCCGATCCGCAACACCAAGGCGGCGGTCGACCGCCGCGACTGGGTCATCGACAAGATGGTGGTGAACGGCTACATCACCGCCGAGCAGGCCGACAAGGCCAAGCTCGACCCGCTCAAGGTGGTGCAGCGCCCGACCGGTCCGCACATCTTCGGCGCCGACTACTTCGCCGAAGAGGTCCGCCGCCAGCTGATCGAACGCTACGGCGAGAAGGGCCTCTACGAGGGCGGCCTGTCGGTGCGCACCTCGCTCGACCCGCGCCTGCAACTCGTCGCCCGCAAGGCGCTGATGAAGGGGCTCCTCGCCTTCGACGTCGCCGCCGGCTGGCGCGGTCCGGTCGCCCGCATCGCCCTCGAAGGCGACTGGGGACCGGCGCTCGCCGAGCAGAAGGCGCTCGCCGACGTCCCCGAGTGGCGTCTCGCCGTGGTCCTGTCGGCCGGCGAGCAGGAGGCGCAGATCGGACTGCAGCCGCCGAAGCTCGTCGCCGGCGGCGTCTCCACCGAACGCGAACGTGGCATCGTCACGCTCGATCAGATGAAGTGGGCGATGCGCCTCGCCGAGGGCGGCAAGCGCTCCGGCACCGGCCGGGGCGTCGCCTCGGTTCTGGCGGCGGGCGACGTCGTCTATGTCGAGAAGGTGGCGGGCGGGGTCGGTGATCGCCCGGCGTGGCGCCTGCGTCAGGTGCCCGAGATCTCCGGCGCGCTGGCGGCGATGGACCCACACACGGGCCGCGTTCTGGCGGTGACCGGCGGCTTCTCCTTCGCCGAGTCGGAGTTCAACCGCGCCACCCAGGCGTGGCGCCAGCCGGGTTCGTCGTTCAAGCCCTTCGTCTACGCCGCCGCCCTCGACAACGGCTACACGCCGTCGTCACTGGTGCTCGACGGCCCGATCGAGATCCAGACGGGCCCCGGCCAGCCGGTGTGGAAGCCGGAGAACTATTCGCAGAAGTTCTACGGCCCCTCGACCCTGCGCGTCGGCATCGAACAGTCGCGCAACACCATGACCGTGCGCCTCGCCAAGGACATGGGCATGCCGCTCGTGGTCGAGTACGCCAAGCGTTTCGGCATCTACGAAGACCTCGCCCCCTATCTGCCGATGTCGCTCGGCGCCGGCGAGACCACCGTGCTGCGCATGACCGGGGCCTACGCCACCATCGCCAACGGCGGTCGCAAGGTCACCGCTTCGTTCATCGACCGCATCCAGGACCGCTACGGCAAGACCGTGTTCAAGCACGACAAGCGGATCTGCGAGGGCTGTGACGCCGCCAAGTGGGACCACCAGGACGAGCCACAGCTGATCGACGAGCGCGAGCAGGTGCTCGACCCGATGACCGCCTATCAGATCACCTCGATCATGGAGGGCGTCGTGCTGCGCGGCACCGCGACCGTCCTCTCCGACCTGAAGCGGCCGATCGCCGGCAAGACCGGCACCACCAACGACGAGAAGGACGTCTGGTTCGTCGGTTTCACCCCGGACCTCGTCGTCGGCGTCTACCTCGGCTACGACAAGCCGCGCGGCCTCGGTCGCGGCCAGTCGGGTGGCCACACCGCCGCGCCGGTGGTGCGCGACTTCTTCGCCGAAGCGCTGAAGGACACGCCGGCGGTTCCCTTCCGCGTGCCGCCGGGCATCCGCCTGATCGCGGTCAACCGCGCCACCGGGATGCGCGCCTCGCCCGGTGACGGCGCCACGATCATGGAAGCCTTCAAGCCCGGCACCGCGCCGCCCGACACCTATTCGGTGATCGGCTACGACGCCGAGCAGTTCGACAAGGCCCGCAAGATCACCCCCGAACAGGAACGCGGCCTACAACCGGGCGGGCTCTACTGAGAGCGGCGACCACGGGTTCGATCAGGGCCGGGAACGCGAGTTCCCGGCTCATTCTTCGTCCGGCCGGCCCTCACTGGCGATCGACCTGTCGGTCCCGTCCGAAATGTCACGGGATCGCCGCGATCCGGTCGCGAATTCGCACGCATGGGCGCCGAACCTCTGGTCGTTCCGGGTTCTCCGGGATGTCGGCACGAAAGGCGACCGCGATGTGGATCGATCGGCGTAGGGTCCTGTGGACGGCGGCCTCGGCCGCGACCCTCGGTGCGATGCGTCCGATGCCGGGGTTCGCCGCCGACGACCCGATCGAGAAGGTCGTCTCCGATCTCGAGACGCGCCTCGGGGCGCGCATCGGCATGGCGGTGCTCGACGATCACGGCGGGCGGGCCTGGAACCACCGCGCCGCCGAACGGTTCGCCTTCGCTTCGACCTTCAAGGCTTTCGCCGCGGCGGCGCTGCTGGCGCGGGTCGATCGCGGCGAGGGGCGGCTCGACCGTCGCGTCGTCTTCGCCGCCTCCGACCTCGTCACCTATTCGCCGGTGACGGAGAAGCGGGTCGGTGAACCGGGCATGACGCTCGCCGAGATCGCCGAGGCCGCGGTCACGGTGTCCGACAACACCGCCGGCAATCTGCTGCTGAGGTCGATCGGCGGGCCGGAGGGGCTGACCACCTTCCTGCGCTCGGTCGGCGACGACGTCGGCCGCCTCGACCGCTGGGAGACCGATCTCAACGAGGCGCGGCCCGGCGATCCGCGTGACACGACGACGCCCGCGGCGGCGGTGAGGACCTTGCGCGAACTCGTCCTCGGCCGGGCGCTGAGCCCGGCGAGCCGGGAGAAACTCACCGAATGGCTCCTCGGCGATCGGGTCGGGGATGCGCTGTTGCGCGCCGGGCTGCCGAAGGATTGGAAGATCGCCGACAAGACCGGCGCCGGCGGCAACGGTGCACGCGGCATCGTCGCGGTGATCTGGCCGCCGAACCGCCGGCCGGTCACGGTGGCGATCTACATCGCGGAGACCGCCGCAAGCATGGCCGAGCGCAACGCCGCGATCGCCGAGATCGGCAGGGCTCTGGCCCGTTCGATCGGATGAGTTGGCGGATTTCGTCCGAGGCCGCTCCCGTCCTCGGTCGGCAGCGGTCGGCAGCGGTCGGAGGCGAGGTCGGATCACCCCCCGCCGACCACCCGCACCCGTGATCGGCCGGCGCCGGCCTTCTCCACCCGGATCTGCACCGGAATGCGGTCGTGCATGGCGGCGACGTGGGAGATGACGCCGACCTTGCGGCCCTCGCTCTGCAGCCCCTCGAGCGCATCGATGGCGACGTCGAGGGTGGCGGCGTCGAGCGAGCCGAAGCCCTCGTCGACGAACAGCGTGTCGACGAAGGAGCGCCGGCCTTCGAGTCCCGACAGTGCCAGCGCCAGGGCGAGCGAGGCGAGGAAGCGCTCGCCGCCGGACAGCGACCGGGTCGAGCGCACCTCGTCGCCCATGTCGCGATCGACGATGGTCAGGCCCAACCCCTCGGCTCGGGCCAACCGGTAGCGCGGGTTGAGACTGGCGAGGTGGCGGTTGGCGAGCTCGGTCAACCGATCGAGGGTGATGCCCTGGGCGAAGCGGCGGAACTTGTCGCCGTCGCTCGAACCGATCGCCTGATTGACCGCGGCGAGGACCTCGTGCCGGGTGCGCGCCGCCGTGATCTCGCGGTCCATTCCGGCGGCGACGACCCGTGCCGCGTCGTCGGCGGCGAGCATCTGATCGAGCGCGCCGATCTCGCGGTTGAGGCCTTCTCCTTCGGCGCGGGCCGTCGCCAGCGCGGCGCCGAGGGCGTCGACGTCCAGCGCCGGGCGGCCGTCGGCGAGCGCGGTGGTGAGATCGCGCCGTCGTTCGGCCTGTGCCGCATGGGCGCGGGTGGCCCGGCGATCGATCGCCGCGACCTCGATCTTCAGCGATTCGATCTCCTGCGCCGGGATCGCCAGCAACCGGGCCGCCTGGTCGAGCGACAGGTCGCTCGCGGCCAACGCGTGGTCGCGCAGATGAGCGCGGTGGCGTACCTCGTCCTGTGCTGCGATCAGGGCGGCGTGGCGTTCGCCGTGCAGGGCGAGGACCGTCTCGTGGGCGGTGCGGGCGAGGTCGAGCGCGCGTTGCGCCTCGTCGAGGGCGGCGGCGGCGGCGGTGCGATCGGCCGAGACCGCGTCGCGATGCGCCGTCGTCGCCACGCCGCCGAGCAGGCTCGCGCGTTCGCCCACCAGACGGTCGACGGTCTGGCGTCGCTCGGCGAGTTTCGCCTCGGCGGCGATCGCCGTCTCTTCCGCTCGGATCGACACCTCGCGGGCGACATGGCGCGCCCGCTCCAGATCGTTGCCTTCCTCGACCGCGCGGGCCACGGCCGCCGCCTTGTCGCGATGATCGGCGACGGCGCGGGCGAGATGGTCGACCAGAGCCCTTTCGTCGCGCGCGAGGTCGTCGGATCCGATCTCGAGCGCGCCGAGGAGCGGCGCCAGCCGCGCATCGAGATCGACCAGCCGACGCCGGGCGCCGTCTTCGATCTCGGCCGCCGTCGCCGCGTCGCTGCGCAGGTCGGCCGCGGCGATCTCGTCGTCGTGGCGGGCGGCCCGTCGCGTCTCACGGTCGGCAGCGAGCCGGTCGCGATCCCGCCGTAATCCGTCGATCTCCCGGCGCAGCCGTCCCGCCTGCTCGAGCGCTTCGCCGTGCCTCCGCCGCAGCCGCTTCACCGTGGCGGCGAAATCCGTCAGTCCGACGACCGGATCTTCGGTGGCCGCTTCGAAGTCGGCGGCGAGGCCGAGGCGATCGGCGGCGATCGCCAGCCGGGCGAGACAATCGGCGAGGGCCGCCTCGGCGGTGGTGTGCCGGTCGTCGGCGTCGCGGCGGCGATGTCCGGCCTCGGCGTGACGCGCCTCGGCGGCGGCCAGCGCCCCGTCGAGATCGGCGGCGCGGCGATCGAAATCGGCGATCTCCTCGTCGGTCCGCATCCGTTCGGTCCGCAGTTTCTCCAGCGCCGCGACGATCCGGGGATCGGCGGCGACCGGATGATCGCGCGAGCCGCACACCGGGCAGGGCTCGCCCTCGACCAGACGATCGCGCAACCGCCGTGCCTCGGCCGAGGTGACGGCATCGGCGAGGTCCGCCGCCGCCGACAGGCCGTCGCGACGCGCCCGGGCGGTGTCGCGGGCGCCTTCGATCGCCGCGCGACGTTCCGCGATCTCCCGAGCCCCTGCCGCCGCCGCTGCCGCATCCCGCTCCGCCGTGGCCATGTCGGCGCGTGCCGCCCGGCGCGCGGTGGCGGGGGGGATGGCCGCGGCGATGTCGCTCTCCACTTCGGCCGCGGCGCCGTCGCGCGTCCGAACACCGGCCTCGTCGAGGGCGGCGAGGGCGTCCACCCGTTCGATCAGTCGGGCTTCGACCTCGCCCCGTCGACCCGCGTCGGCCGCTTCCGCCTCGTCCGCCGCGGCGAGACGGCGGGCGAGCTCGGTGAGCCGACGTTCGGCCGCCCGGCGCCGCTCGGCAGCTACCCGGGCTTCGCCGGCGGTGTCGATCCGTTCGCCGAGCCGCGCCTCGACATCTTCCCAGCGGGCGGCGAGGGGAGCGAGATCGGCGAGGCGGGCGAGGTCGTGCCGGAGCCGCGCCACCTCGGCGGCGAGCCCCAGGCGCCGGGCATCGATCGCCTCGAGCCGCGCCGCTTCGGCGTCGCGCGCCTCGCGGGCGGCACGGCGCGGCGCCTCGGCTTCGTCCGCCTCGCGGCGCGCCTCGGCGAGGCGGGCGCCGAGCGCGGCGGCGGCGTCCCATTGCGGGGTGAGATCGACGATCCGGGCGTCGACGGCGGCGAGCGCGGCGAGCGCCGCGTCGCGGCGTTCACGGGCGCGTTCCAGGTTCGGCGTGGCGACGGCGAGGTCGCTCTCCGCCTGCGCCAGGGCCGCGATTGCCGCCGCCTCGTCGCTTTCGACATCGGCGAGGGCGGCGAAAGCGGGGCCGAGGCTCCGGGCGCGGGTGATGCGATCGAGCCGATCGCGCATTTCGCTCGCCGCCTCTCGGGCGGCGTCGGCGGCGGTGGCTTCGGCATCGGCCTCGGCGAGGCGCGCCACGGCGGCGGCGATGCGGTCGTGTCGGGCGAGATCGGTGCGGGCCGCATCGGCCCGTACCCGCGACGCGGCGAGCCGTTCGGCGAGGCCGGTGCGATGGGCCTGCCGTTCGGCCAGGACCTCGGGGGCGAGGAGGCCTATGTCCCGCCGTCGCGCCTCCAGCACCGCCACCGCGTCGCGGGCGGCGCGCGCCTTGTCGAAGGCGCGGGCGGAGAGCAGGGCGTAGATCTCGGTGCCGGTGATCTTCTCCAGGAGATCGGCGCGTTCCTTGTCGTCGGCGCGCAGGAACGCGTCGAAATCGCCCTGGGCCAGGACGACGGTGCGGCGGAACTGGCCGAAAGTCAGGTCGGTCAACTCGACGACGCGCTGGTCGACCGCCGTCGCCTTGTCGGCGACGGTTTCCACCGCTTCGCCGCTCGGCCCGAGTCGATCGATCTGGCGGGCCGCCGGTTGCAACCGGCCACCCGGCTTGTTGCGGGCGCGATAGGCCGACCAGCGGGCGCGGTAGGACCGGCCGTCGACGCCGAGGAAGTCGACCTCGGCCCAGGCACTGGCGGCGCCACGCCGCAGGATCGAGCGGGCGTCCCAGGGCTTCAGCGCGTCGCCCTCGGCGGCGTCGGGGATATCCTCGGCGGCGATGGAGCGCGGGCCGAGGCGTGGGAATTCGCCGTAGAGCGCCAGACAGATGGCGTCGAGCAGGGTCGATTTGCCCGCCCCGGTCTCGCCGGTGATGGCGAAGAGCCCGGCGCCCGCCAAGGGCTCGGCCCCGAGCTCGATGGCGAAGGGCTCGGCGAGGCTGGCGAGGTTCTGTCCGCGCACGGCGAGGATGCGCATTCACACCTCCTCTCGGATCTCGGCGAAGGCGTCGAGATGCGGCGGCTCGGGATCGACCCCGTGGCAGCGGGCGAAGGCGAGGCGGAAGAGGTCTTCCGGGTCGCGTTCGGCGAGGTCGACGAAGGCGCCGGTCTCGGCCGTCGCCGTGGCCGGGGAGGTCTCCGGCCGGTCGATGGTATGCCCGACGAGGCGAACCGGGAAGGCCTCGGCGACGCGATCCAGCTCTGCCTTGAGGCCGGGGGCCGGGCGGTCGAGGCGTAGCGCCAGTTGCACCCACGGGTGCTCGGCGATCGGCAGATCGGCGACGAGGCCGAGGTCGACGAGGGCGGCTTCGATCTCCTCCGGCGCGAGCGTTCCCTGGCGCGGCAGCCGGAGGAACGGCACCGGACGTGGCAGCGACACGTGCTCGACCGAGACCGTGTCCGCGTCGAGCGTCACCACCGAGACGCCGTGGTCGTAGTCCCGTTCGGTCGCCGACAACGGGAAGAGCGATCCGGCATAGCGCAGTGTCGGCCGCCCGGCCGCCTGCGGTCGGTGCAGATGGCCGAGCGCCACATAGGCGAGATCGGCGGGGAAGAGATCGCTCGGTACCGCGTGTTCGCCACCGATCAGGATGCGCCGCTCGGCGCCTTCCGACTCCGTCGCGCCGCCGACCGCGAGGTGGCCGGTGACCACCAGCGGCGCCGCGCCGATGCGCGCTCGGGCCGCCGTGAAGGCGGCCTCGTGGAAGGTTCGAACCGCCCGAACCACCGGCGAGCCGGGCTCTTCGGATCGCCGATCGATCGGCGGCAGCGACGCCGGCCCGAGATAGGGCAGCACCAGCACGTGGGCGCCGATCGCGCCGCTTCGTTCGGGGAGGGGGACGAGATGACGGTCGAGATCGATGTCGCCGGCGCCACTCCGCGTCACCGTGCCCACCGCATGGATGCCGAGGGCGGCGAGCACCGGTCGCGGTGCCTCCAGCCGGCCGGCCGGATCGTGATTGCCGGCGGTGACGATCATCGTCAGGTGGGGAATGCGTCGGCGCAGCGTGATCAGTGTGTCGTAGAAGAGCCGCTCTGCCCGCGCCGACGGGTTCTGGGTGTCGAAGACATCGCCGGCGACGATCAGCGCGTCGACTTCGCGGGCGACCGCGGTCTCGACCAGCGCGGCGAGCGCCCGCTCGTGCTCGAGGTCGCGGCTCCAACCCATCAGGGTCTGGCCGAGGTGCCAATCGGCGGTATGGAGGATGCGGATCAACGGCGTCTCCCCGGCGGCTCCGAATCGCCGTTCACCAACCTAACGCGGTCCACCCCTTCGCCGCGATCGATCGAATTGCGTCGATCCGCATGACCGTTCGTTCACATCGTTCCGGGCTTTCGCTTCGTCGAGGCGGCGACCGGGCATAGACTTCGTCCGACACTGGTCTCTTCGGAGAGGACGGACATGAACGAGCCCCTGACCGAACGTCGCCGCGAGACGCGCCTGCGCTCGTTGCTCGGCGGCCACGTGGTGATGAACAATCGCTGTTCGACGGTCGACTGCCTGGTGCGCAATCTGGCCGAACACGGGGCTCGCCTGAAGTTCGGCGGCACGCCCTGGCTGCCGGAGGAGTTCGAACTGAGGATCGACGGCCGCAACGACAAGCGCAAGGCCCGCAAGGTGTGGATGCGCGACGGCGAGATGGGTGTCGAACTCGCCTGATCATCCGGCTCGGGCGTCCGCGAGCAACGCGCTGATGCGCGCATGATGGCCGACGAGACCGGCGCACGATCGTGCCGCGTCGCGGAGCGGGCCGGGAAAACCGCCGTTCAACAGATTGTCGGTGAAGGCGTGGAGCGTCACGTCGATCGTCGTCGGGCGGTCCGCGACGAGGAAGTCGCGCGTCCCCAGCACCGCCGCCACCGCCGTGATGTCGGCGACGCCGCGGGCGGCGGCCTCGTCCTGCGTCATCCGACCCGTTCCCTGGCCCTTCAGATCGCGGAGGATCTTGCGCCGGATGAGCGCGGTGATCAGCGGGCGGATCGGCGCCGGGATCATGCCGAAGAAGCCGTCGCGCACCCGCGGCCAGTTGGCGTCGCGTCCCCAGCGATCGAAGAGCATGGCGAAGTAGAGGCTCTCCTCCAGGGTGCGGCGGACGAGGTGCGCCGTCGCCCGTGCCGCCTCGTCGAGGCCGGCGTCGAGCGGATCGGGGCGGCTCGCCTCGAGATGGGCGAGGATGGCGCCGCTGTCGGCGATGGTGCGAGTGCCGTCGACGATGAACGGCAACTTGCCCTTGGGTCCCTTGAACGGCGGATCGACGGTCGTTCGGTAGGGAATGCGGCGCAGGCGCAAGTAGATCTCCACCTTGGCGCAGAACGGACTGGCGTTGACGCCGTCGACTGGTGCGAACTGGTGCAGTTCGATCATCACGTCCCTCCCACCGTTCCGAGACCGACAGCCATGTTACAGCGAACCGGAGGGGCAGGGGAGCCGTGTCGGAGGGCCGCGATCGGTGTGGCCGCTCACGAGCGGCCGTGGGCGCGATCGTCACGGCGAGACCATCGGACGGATTAACCCTCCGTCGTTCTTTCGATGGTCGGCCACAACCAGAGTGATATCATTCGACCGAAAGTTGACGGAAAGGGGGAGGACATGTCCGTGGCCGTCATCGGACTCGAACGCCGCCGGCAGCCTCGATCGAGGACCGTGCTCGGGGCTCGTGCCGTGTTCAACGAGCGCTACTCGACCATGGACTGCCGAGTGCGCGACATCTCCTGCGACGGCGCGCGTCTGCGTTTCGGCGGTCCGCCGGTGGTGCCGCGGTGGTTCGAACTGCTGCTGATCGAGCGCGGCGAACGCCGCCGGGTCGAGCGGATCTGGACCGCGGGCCAGGACATGGGCGTCGCCTTCGTCGCCGAGGCGTGAGCGAAGGCCGGATCGAGGTCTGTCGAAACGAAGAAGGGCCCGTCGCCGGGCCCTTTGTCGTCTTCACCGGTCGCGGTGCCCTCAGAGGGCTCGTCCGCCGCCACAGCAGCCGCTGTCCGCCGGGGCGATGTGGGCGGTACCGCCGACGCGGAACTGCGCCGCGATCTTCTCGGCGTCGCCATGGCCCTTGGGTGCCTCGCGATAGGCGCCGCGATCGCCCTTGAAGAAGATGCCGGTGGCGAGGTCGGTGTCGGAGAGCACCGCCGCGGTCGCCCGGGCACGATCGGAGGTCGGCTGGATGACGCCGCGCGCCACGCTCTTCTTCCACTCCATCTCCTCGGGGCGGAAGGTGATGCAGGGCGACAGCACCTCGATGAAGGAGAAGCCGGGGTGGCGCACCGCCTCGACGATCATCGCCGCCAGCGGCTTGACGTCGAGGGCGAAGCCGCGGGCGACGAAGTTGGCGCCGGCGGCGAGCGCGATGGCGAGCGGCGAGAACGGCTTCACGCCGGTGCCGCCGGGGGCGGCGTCGCTGTCCCAATCGGCCTCGGTGGTCGGCGACGGCTGGCCCTTGGTCATGCCGTAGACCCGGTTGTCCATGACGATGTAGGTCAGGTCGACGTTGCGCCGCGCCGCGTGCAGGAAGTGGTTGCCGCCGATCGAGTAGCCGTCGCCGTCACCGCCGACGGTGATCACCTCGAGGTCGGGACGGGCGAGCTTGAGGCCGGTCGCCACCGGCAGCGCCCGGCCGTGGACGCCGTGGAAACCGTAGGCGGTGGTGTAGGCGGGCAGCCGCGACGAGCAACCGATACCGGAGACCACCACCACCTCGTGCGGTGGCCGGCCGAGTTCGGCGAGGGCGCGCTGCAACGACTGCAGCACACCGAAATCGCCGCAGCCGACGCACCAGATCGGCTCGACCGACGACTTGAAGTCCTTGAGCGTCAACGTCTGCGGGCAGGCGTGGGGCTGTTCGTGGATGGTCATGCGGCGACCTCGCGGAGGATGTGGGCGACGATCTCGGCGGCGCGGAAGGGGGCGGGGCCGGGGCGGGCGAAGCTCTCCGCCCCGTGCGGCAGGGCCTTCTCGCCGCGCAGGTGGCGGTAGAGCTGGCCCGAATGGTTCTGTTCGACGACGATGGTGCGCTTCGCGCCGGCGAGGGCGGCGGCGAGCTTCGCCTGCGGCACCGGCGCCAGCAGACGTAGCGCCACCACCTTCGTCGGCGTACCGGCGGCGGTGAGCCGCGCCGCGGCGACCTTGGCCGGGCCGACGGAAGAGCCGAAGGCGAGGAGGGCGAGCGGCGCGTCGGCCGGCCCGAAGACCTCGCCCCAGGTGTCGCCGAAGTCGAAACCCTCGAGCTTGCGCAGGCGCTTCTCCAACTGGGCGACGTGGATCGCCGCCGAGTTGGAGGGATGGCCGCTCTCGGCGTGGGAGAGGCCGTCGGCCACCCACTGGCAGTCCGGTGTACCCGGCGCCGGCATCGGCGACACGCCGTTGTCGGTCAGCTGATAGCGGCGGAAGTCGGGGCCGGTGGCGAAGGGCACCGTGGCGCGCTTCAGGGCCGCCGGCCGGGCGGTGGGCACGTCGATGATGGTCTGGGTCTGGCCGATCGACTGGTCGGAGAGCAGCATCACCGGCGTCTGCAACGCCTCGGCGATGTGCACGGCGCGCTCGGTGGCGGCCGGGCAGTCGGCGATCGAAATCGGTGCGACGACGACGCGCGGGGCGTCGCCGGGCGTGCCGTGGAGGGCGATGTCGAGGTCGCCCTGGTCCGACTTGGTCGGGATGCCGGTCGACGGGCCGACGCGCATGACGTCGACGATCACCATCGGGATCTCGGCGGCGATGGCGAGACCGATGGTCTCGACCTTGAGCGCCAGGCCGGGTCCGGCGGTGATGGTCATGGTCGGCACGCCGCCGAAGGAGGCGCCGCAGCACATGTTGATGGCGGCGATCTCGTCCTCGGCGAGGACGACGCGGCCGCCGTGCTCCTGCATCTGAACGGCGAGCCACTCGGTGATCTCGGTCGCCGGGGTGATCGGATAGGCGGCGACGAACTCGATGCCGCCACGCAGCGCCCCGAGGCCGACGGCCTCGTTGCCGGAGAGCATCCAGCGTTCGACCCGACGACCGGGAGGCAGGGCCATGCTGATCCCGGTCGCGGCGAAAGCGGCACGGCCGGCGGCGCTGGCGCCGATCGAGGCGGTGACCGCCTTCTCGCCCTTGGCCCCGATCATGGCACGGATCGCCTCGTCGACGGCGCCCGGCTCCAGCCCGGCGAGTTCGGCGGCGATGCCGAAGCCGACCATGTTGAGACGGCCACCCTCGACCGACGCCGCGATCTGGGCGATCGGCAGTTCGACGACGCGGGCGCCGGAGCGGGCGATCGCCTCGGGAACGACGCCGTTCTTCGGATCGCAGACGATCAGGCTCGAACCGTCGAGCGGGATCTCGGGGGCGAAGCGGTGGACGTCCTGCCAATCGAGGGCGATCAGGCAGTCGAAACGATCGGGCTGGGCTTCGATCGGCCCGCCATCCCGCGCCGCGCCGATCTCGAGCAGGGCCGCGGCTTCACCACCGCGCACCTGGGCGCCGGAGAGCTTGGTCATCAGGCCGTAGTGGCCGTCACGCGCCGCAGCGGCGATGAGGGCACTGCCGGCGGTGATGGCGCCGGTGCCGCCAGAGCCGGCGATGACGATCGCGACGGACTTGCGTACTTCGGACATCTCGTCTTCCTCGTTGGTACCGGATCCGGCGGATCGCGTCGCGATGCCGGATCCATCCCGTCGAAAACGCCCCGTTGCGGACCGGACGATTCCGACGGACGAACTTACGAAATCCGAACGGCCGGTCCGAACTTCGTACGAACGCCACGTTCGCCGGCACCGACGGATCGATGCACGGATGGTCGAGCCCCATCGCCGTCGCTCCGACGGCGGCCGACGCTCGGCGCGGCCGTTCAATGCCACGATCGCGGTGGACGACTCTTTGACTTGTGACAAATGAACCCACAAAATCTTCGACAGGCCGTCGAACTTTTGTGGGGTCTCTGCGTCGGTCCGCTCGTCGTCCGCGAACGCGTCCATTCGCCCGAGCCGATCGAGAGTCGTCAACCTCTCATGAACCAAATTCGAGAATAGAGGGACGTGTTTAACGACTTCTTGAACGGATCGGCGCAATCTCGCCGGGTTTTCTTTCGCGACCGCAAGGAGTTCCCGCTCTTGTCGAGCCCCATCGCGCTTCGCCGCCTCGTCGCCGCCGCCGCTGCCGTCACCCTCGCCGCCGGTCTCGCCGCCTGTTCCGGTGGTATCGACCGCTCCGAATACACGCCGCCCGTCGCCGTCACCTCGGCGCCGCCGCCGGCCCCGGTGGTGCCGGTCGCCACCTCGGCCCCGGCGCCGACCCAGTCGAATCGCCAGCCGCTGCTGCCCCCGGTGCCGGAGGAGCGCTCCGGCCTGCCGCCGGTCACGGTGGCGCAGCTCATGCCGCCGCCGGTGAAGTGACCCGCCCGCCGCTTTGATCGCCGCCGGCGCCCGTGATAGAGCGTCGCGACGAAGAACGTAGAGCGGCGGACGACGCGAACGACGAGGGTCGCCTCCGGTTCGGACGGCGGCCCTTTCGTTCGAGCCGGCACGGCGGGGCGAGGGGAGGCGAAGGTGGGGACGAGCGAGACCCTGATCGGGCTGCTGCGCGCCTTCATCCGACGGCTCGTCGACAGCGGTCGCCACGGTGTCGCGATCCTCGCCCATCGCCGCGCCCGCCGGGCCGCGATCGTCGCCGCGCGCGACGAGAACCCCTCGTTCGTCCTGGCGACGACCCTGGCCGCGGCGCTCGCCGCGATCGCCTTCGTCGACCCCCATGCCCGCGGGCTCGTCGGTGGTGCGACCGGCGCGTGGCGCGGCTTCCTGAAGACGCTCACCTCCTACGGCGAGGGCGTCGAGATCCTGATCGTTTCGTTCGCCATTCTCGTCCTCTGCCTCGCCGTCTCACCCGCCGGCCTCGCCCGCCGGGTGCGCGCCGGTCTGGTCGAGATCGGCTTCGCCGCGGCCTTCGCGGTGGTGTCGGTCGCCGGCAGCGGCCTCGCCGCCTCGGCGATCAAGAACGCCCTCGGCCGCGCCCGTCCCGAACACCTCGGCGGGACGGCGGTGTTCGAACTCCACCCGCTGTCCTTCACCGCGAAATTCGCCGCCTTCCCCTCCGGGCATTCGACCACGGCGGGAGCGAGCGCGATGGTGCTGGCGCTGCTCTTCCCGGCGCTGCGCCGGCCGATTCTGATGGCCGGCGCGGCGGTGGCGGTCTCCCGCATCCTGCTCGACGCCCATTTCCCGGCCGACGTGATCGCCGGTTTCGGCTTCGGTGCCGCGTTCACGCTGACCGCGGCGCACGCTCTCGCCCGCCGCAACCTGGTGTTCCGCCAGCGGCGCGACGGTCGGCTCGAGCCGAAGGCGGCGGACCGGCCGGCGAACTGGCCCGAGGTGCTCGCCGCTCTGATCGACCGGGCGAGCCCGCCGAAGGCCTGAGTCTCAGACGACGAGCGCCGCCCGCCAACGGGCGAGGCCGGCGTCGAGGTCGGCGATGAGGTCGCCGGTGTCCTCGAGCCCGATCTGGAAGCGCAGCAGTGCCCCTTCCTCGCGCCACGGCACCGCGGTGCGGACGGCGCGCGGATCGGCGTGGATGGCGAGGCTCTCGAAGCCGCCCCAGGAATAGCCGAGGCCGAAGAGCTCGAGGTGGTCGAGGAAGGCGGAGACCGCCGCCTCGGTGCCGCCCTTCATCACCACGCCGAAGAGGCCGGCGGCGCCCGAGAAGTCGCGCTTCCAGATGGCGTGGCCGGGATCGGAAGGCAGCGCCGGGTGGAGTACCCGCGCCACCTCCGGCCGGGCGGCGAACCATTCGGCGATGGCGAGCGCGCTTCTCTGATGATGGGCGAGACGCACCCCCATGGTGCGGAGGCCGCGCAGCGCCAGATACATGTCGTCCGGCCCGGTGAACAGGCCGAGGTCGCCGTGGGTCGATTTCACCCGTTTCCAGGCGCGCCGCCCGCAGGCGATGGTGCCGATCAGCGCATCGGAATGGCCGACGACGTATTTGGTCGCCGCCATGATCGACACGTCGACGCCGTGATCGAGCGGCCGGAAATGGAGCGGCGTCGCCCAGGTGTTGTCGATGACGGAGAGGAGGTCGCGGTCGCGCGCCACCTCGGCGATCGCCGGTACGTCCGGCATCTCGAAGGTGAGCGAACCCGGCGCCTCGAGGAAGATCACCTTGGTGTTCGGCCGGATCAGCTCGGCGATGGCGGCGCCGATCGCCGGATCGAAATAGGTGGTCTCGACGCCGAACCGCTTCAGGATGCCGTCACAGATGTTGCGGGTCGGGGCGTAGACGCTGTCGATCATCAAGAGATGGTCGCCGGCGCCGAGCAGCGACATGAGCGCCGTGCCGCAGGCGGAGGCGCCAGATGGCGTCAACACCGTGCCCTCGGCGCCTTCGAGCTCGGAGATCGCCCGCTCGAGCGCTTCCGATGTCGGGGTGCCGCGCCGACCATAGGTCCAACGCGCCGGGGTCGCCGCCTTGCCCTTCATCTGCGCGACGCTCTCGAACAGCACCGTCGAGGCATGGATCACCGGTGGATTGACGAAGGCGCCGCCCTGCGGATCACGCCCGGCATGGGCGAGACGGGTGGCGGGAGCGTGGGCACGGTGGGCGGTTTCGTCGGTCATCGGTCTTCGGATCCTCCACGTTTCGTCGTTCCCTACCAGATCCCTCGGTCGCGATCGACGTCACAGGCGACGATCGGGTGTCGAACGCTCCGTCGTGGGCATCTGCCCAACGAATGAACATCTCGCCACTGCGAAAGGCGGACCGCCGGTGCGAAACCCGCTTCGTTCCGCCGAAAGGGTCGTATCGGGAACGATCATTCCGAGTCGGTCGTACATGAGGAAGGCTTTTCTCGCTTGACCGGTAAGAATCTTTGTCCTGTGATGGGCTTCCGATCGAACGGTCGCGCCGGGGGGAGGCGTTCCGGGCGTCGTCGTCGTGTGGGTCCGTCGCGGATGGACCCACGGACGATGCGGCAGGGAGCGGAAGGACCAGGTGCGATCCCGACGGATCACACGAACAACGGCGCTCGGGCCTGGTGGCCGCGAGCACACGACAAAAGGCGCGAACATGAAAACCAAGTTCCTCGCGGCGGCCTTCGGCGTCCTCATGGGCTCCACGGCGACCGTCGCACTCGCCGGCACGCTCGACGACGTCAAGAACAAGGGCTTCGTCCAGTGCGGCGTCAGCCAGGGTCTCCCCGGGTTCTCGCAGCCCGACAGCAGCGGTGGTTGGGCCGGTCTCGACGTCGACTTCTGCCGGTCGCTCGCCGCGGCGATCTTCAACGACACGTCCAAGGTCAAGTTCACGCCGCTCTCCGCCAAGGAACGTTTCACCGCGCTGCAGTCGGGCGAGATCGACGTTCTGTCGCGCAACACCACCTGGACGATGTCGCGTGACACCAAGCAGGGCAAGTTCGCCGGCGTGATGTACTACGACGGCCAGGGCTTCATGGTGCGCAAGTCGCTCGGTATCACCTCGGCCAAGCAGCTCGGCGGCGCCTCGGTGTGCACCAACACCGGCACCACCACCGAACTCAACCTCGCCGACTGGTTCCGCTCGCAGAAGCTCGACTACAAGCTCGTCAGCTTCGAGAAGAACGAAGAGGTGGTGAAGTCCTACGACGCCGGCCGCTGCGACGTGCTGACCACCGACGCCTCCGGCCTCTATGCCGAGCGCCTGAAGCTCACGAAGCCGGACGAGCACATCGTTCTGCCCGAGATCATTTCCAAGGAGCCGCTCGGCCCGATGGTGCGCCAGGGCGACGATGCCTGGTTCAACGTCGTCAAGTGGACCTATTACGCGCTGCTGACCGCCGAGGAGATGGGCATCACCAAGGCGAACGTCGACGAGACGCTGGCCAAGTCCGAGAACCCGGACGTCAAGCGCTTCCTCGGCAAGGACGGCTCGTTCGGTGCCGACATCGGCCTGACCAACGCCTGGGCGCTGCAGATCACCAAGCACATGGGCAACTACGGCGAACTGTTCGAGAAGAACGTCGGCGCCGCGAGCCCGCTGAAGATCGCGCGTGGTGTCAACGCGCTGTGGACCAAGGGTGGTCTGCAATACGCGCCGCCGATCCGCTGATCGAAACGGGACCTCCGGCCGGGCTCGTCCCGGCCGGAGCGCCGCATGGCCGCCGGTGAGGTGGTGGCGAACGGCGTCGATCCGGCGGCGGTCGCCGGTCGCAGGACGACGAGGGAGACGTCGTCTCGTTCGGAATCGAAGTCCGCCGGGTCTCGGGGCCGTCGGACCATCGTGAGGGGCCGGCGTCGGATGCGCCGGCAGGGGGACGAGCATGACGAAACGACCCGGAAGCAGCGGGGCGGACGAACCGCCGCGCGTGGCGTGGTACAACGATCCGGTCAAACGCGGGTACATCTTCCAGGCCTTGACCCTGCTGGCGGTGATCGTCGGCGCGTGGACGATCATCCACAACACCGCGGTCAACCTCGAGAAGCGCAACATCGCTCAAGGGTTCGGCTTCCTGGCGACCACCGCCGGCTTCGACATCGCCCAGACGCCGATCGACTATCCCCACGACTCCTCCTACGGCCGCGCCATTCTGGTCGGCCTCGTCAACACCGCGATCGTCGCGATCATCGGCGTCGTCTTCGCCACCATGATCGGCTTCCTCATCGGTGTCGGCCGCCTGTCGCGCAACTTCGTCATCTCGCGGCTGTGCGGCGCCTATGTCGAGCTGATCCGCAATCTGCCGCTGCTGCTGCAGATCTTCTTCTGGTACTTCGCGGTGTTGTCGATCCTGCCGGCGCCGCGCAATTCGCTGCAGATCGTTCCGGACTGGGTGTTCCTCAACAACCGTGGCCTCTACCTGCCCGAGTTCCACTTCGGCGGTTTCGCCGGCGCCGGCATCACTTGGGGCTTCCTCGCCGGTCTGGTGATCTCGTGGTTCGTGCGCCGCTGGGCGCGTCGGCGCCAGGAGGAGACCGGGCAGCAGTTTCCCGCCGGTTGGGCCACGCTCGGGCTGATCTTCGGCCTGCCGCTCCTCGCTTTCATCGCCTCCGGCTTCGACCTGACGCTGGTCGCCGCGAAGAAATCGACCTTCAACCTGCAGGGCGGCATCCAGCTCATCCCCGAGCTGATGGCCCTCGTGGTGGCGCTGGCGATCTACACGGCGAGCTTCATCGCCGAGGTGGTACGCGCCGGCATCCTGGCGGTCAGCCATGGCCAGACCGAGGCGGCGCGGTCGCTCGGCCTCAGCCACGGCCAGAACCTGCGGCTGGTGGTGATCCCGCAGGCGATGCGGGTGATCATCCCGCCGCTGACCAACCAATATCTGAACCTGACCAAGAACTCGTCGCTCGCCGTCGCCATCGCCTATCCCGATCTGGTGTCGCTCGGCGGCATCGTGCTCAACCAGTCGGGTCAGGCGATCGAGGTGATCGCCATCTGGATGGCGATCTATCTCGGCATCTCGGTGACGACCGCCCTGGTCATGAACGCCTACAACCGCCGCGTCGCGATCGTCGAGAGGTGAGACCATGACCGACACGTCTCTCGCCTTCGTGCGCAAGGAACTCGCCGAACGGCGCGATCCGCCCAGCTCCTTCGTCGGCCCGGTCGCCTGGCTGCGCACCAACCTCTTCGGCTCGTTGTTCGACGCGCTGCTCACCGTGATGGGCGTGGCGATCGTCGTCTCGCTGGTGTGGTCGGTACTCGATTTCGCGGTGGTCCGCGCCGTGTGGTCGGCCGAGAGCGGTGAGGCCTGCCGGGCCGAGGGGGTCGGCGCCTGCTGGCCCTTCGTCGAGGCCTACTGGAAGCAGTTCGTCTACGGCCGCTATCCGGCCGAGGAACGCTGGCGTCCGACGCTGGTCTTCGTCCTCTTCGCCGCGACGCTGATCCCGTTGGCGATGCCGAAGGTGCCCTACAAGCGCCTCAACGTCATCGCCTTCCTGGTGGTGATGCCGATCGTCTCCTACTTCCTGCTGACCGGTGGCATCTTCGGGCTGGTGCCGGTGGAGACGACCCTGTGGGGCGGCCTGTTGGTGACGCTGATCGTCTCGGTGGTCGGCATCGTCTGCTCGCTGCCGCTCGGCATCCTTCTGGCGCTCGGCCGGCGCTCCAAGCTGCCGATCGTCAAGATGCTCTGCGTCGTGACCATCGAGTTCTGGCGTGGTGTGCCGCTGATCACCGTGCTGTTCATGGCGTCCAACATGCTGCCGCTGTTCATGCCGGCCGGCATGGACGTCGACAAGCTGCTGCGCGCCCTGATCGGTGTGGCGATCTTCACCTCGGCCTATCTCGCCGAGACGATCCGCGGCGGCCTGCAGGCGATCCCCAAGGGTCAGTACGAGGGCGCCATGGCGCTCGGCCTCGGCTACTGGCAGATGATGGGCCTGATCGTCATGCCACAGGCGCTGAAACTGGTGATCCCGGGCATCGTCAACAGCTTCATCTCGCTGTTCAAGGACACCACGCTGGTGCTGATCGTCTCGATCTTCGACCTGCTCGGCATGATCCAGGCGTCGCTCTCCGACCCGATCTGGATCTCGCCGGTGACCGGCAAGACCGGGTACCTGGTGGCGGCGATGCTGTTCTGGATCTTCTGCTTCGGCATGAGCCGCTATTCGCAATGGATGGAACGCCGGCTCGCCACCGGTCACAAGCGCTGACGAGCGAAGGATTTTCGACATGACCGACATCGCCACCGCCGCGACCGCCACGGCCAAGGCCTCCTCCGACCCGTCCGCCCCCGCCGTCCAGATGGTCGGCGTCAACAAGTGGTACGGGGATTTCCACGTCCTCAAGGACATCGATCTGACGGTGAAGAAGGGCGAGAAGATCGTCATCTGCGGCCCGTCGGGTTCGGGCAAATCGACGATGATCCGCTGCATCAACCGGCTCGAGGAACATCAGGCCGGCCGCATCATCGTCGCCGGCACCGAACTCACCGAGGACCTCAAACGCATCGACGAGATCCGCCGCGACGTCGGCATGGTGTTCCAGCACTTCAACCTCTTCCCCCACCTGACGATCCTCGAGAACTGCACGCTCGCGCCGATCTGGGTGAAGAAGATGGCGAAGAAGGACGCCGAAGAAATCGCCATGCACTATCTGAAGCGGGTGCGCATCCCCGAGCAGGCGCTGAAATACCCCGGCCAGCTCTCCGGCGGCCAGCAGCAGCGCGTCGCCATCGCCCGCTCACTGTGCATGAGCCCGAAGATCATGCTGTTCGACGAGCCGACCTCGGCGCTCGACCCGGAGATGGTCAAGGAGGTGCTCGACACCATGGTGAGCCTCGCCAACGAGGGCATGACCATGCTCTGCGTCACCCACGAGATGGGCTTCGCCCGTCAGGTCGCCGACCGGGTGATCTTCATGGACGCCGGCCAGATCATCGAGTCGAACGAGCCCAACGCCTTCTTCGCTGCGCCGCAGCACGAGCGCACCAAGCTGTTCCTGTCGCAGATCCTGCACTGAGGCGACGACTGCCGATGTTCCGAACGGCCGTTCCTCCAAGGGAGCGGCCGTTTGCGTCGGTGGTCGTGTGGACGTTCCGACATCTCCCGCGCGGGAACCCTCGCAAAATTCGCGAGAGCCCCGATCCGTCGGCTCCGGTGCCTCGAATTCATACTCGGCGCGTGAAAATCGGACTCGTCCGACTTTCATGAGCGTTGCGGCCGGATCGATGGACGCTCCTTCGAGCCTGCCTTCGCGTGCGAAGCTTCGAACGGGCCGAAACTTCGTTCGCTCGGCATCACGGGTCGCTTCTGAACTGCGGTCACGTCGGATCGAATTTCGCGAAGATTCCGCAATCACCCAGCGAAACGGCTGGGTTTCACGCAAGCCACCGTCGCGGACGACGCCCCTCCTAGGCCCCCGCGCGTCCCAACGCTTCGGCCTCCGCCAGCCATGCCGCGCGCTTCTCCGGGGTCGACTTGCGCACCACCCCGAGGGTGGTGAAGCGGACCGGCGTGACGCCGCAGAAGCCGAGCACCTGGGTCTTCAGACGCCTGAGGATCGGCCGCCCCCACAGCCAACGCAGCACGAAAGGCGGGGTGTCCATGGTCAGGATCACCCGCGCCGAACGGCCGGCGAGCAACCGATCCCACCCCATCCCCTCGCGGTGGTAGCGGAAGGCGAAGCCGGGCAGCAGCACCCGGTCGAAGATCGCCTCGAGCCCGGCCGGTAGCCCGCCCCACCACATCGGCGCGACGATCACCCAATGTTCGCACCAGGTGAGGTCGGCCTGCAGGTCGGTCACCCACGCGGGTAGGAGGCAGGCGGCACCCTGGTAGTCGGGGACGGCGAGATCGGCAGGGATCTCGGCGAGGCTGCGCAGCCGCACCTCGTGGCCGGCGGCGCGGGCCCCGGCGGCGTAACGCTCGGCGAGCCCGGCGCACAGGCTCGCGGCACGCGGATGGCCGGTGAGAAGGAGAATCCTGGTCATCGATTCACTCCATGTTACCACTGGTAACATCATAATCTTCGTTGTGACCAATGGCAACATGCGGGACAGTGCCGGGGCGGCGCACCCCGGGCCACCGGCCCGACGGCTCGACGGCTCGACGGTGTTCCGGTGCGCCGGCTCGAGAGGGGGGAGTACGAGGGATGACGACGACGCGGACGACGGTCGAAGGCAAACGCGGCTTCCATCATGGCGATCTCGCCGGCGCTCTGGTCGCGGCGGCGTCGGCGTTGATCGCGGCGCGCGGTGGTCCCGATTTCTCGCTGCGCGAGGTCGCCGAGAGCGTCGGTGTCAGCCACACCGCGGCCTATCGTCATTTCGCCGCCAAGGCCGATCTCCTCGCCGAGATCGCCGCGCGCGGTTTCGCCCGTCTGCACCGGGCGGTCGACGCGGCGATCGTCCGTTCCGCCGGAGGGATCGACGCGGCTGCCTCGTTGGAGAGGGCCGGGCTCGCCTATCTCGACTTCGCCGAGCGCCATCCCGGCGCCTACCGGGTGATGTTCC
>ERZ1645192.871-NODE-871-length-25347-cov-9.120315_pt1 | contig 25347 bp, 27 predicted proteins | sample MGYA00575354_ERZ1645192 | MGnify/ENA primary metagenome ERZ1645192 (study PRJEB40844, sample SAMN11349763) | freshwater sediment metagenome | isolation source: river sediment | host: Sediment | place: India: Faizupur Khadar , New Delhi | collected 2017-02-21 ... | reverse complement strand
CTGGAGGCTCGTTCCTGTATGTGGTACAACGGGTCTCGCGGTTCGGGGCTCGGGTCTCGCTCCTGACGATCAACGATCAACCATCAACCATCAACTGACTCGGACTGCGGACCCGGGACCTGGATTCTGAGTCCTGGATCACGGAGCCCAGATCCGAGACCCATTCACCGATTCACCCAGTTACCCGTTCACCGACACACTTCGATGCATGCGCCGCGCTGCCGCCACCATGATGGAATGGCGGCGTGGTGCCGGCCGGAGCGCGCGGCCGTCTCAGTCCTTGACGGCCCGGACGGTCAGGCTGGAAGCCACGCCCGCCAGCTCGTCACCCACCTCTCGGGTTGCCGGATCGGTGATGCTGCCCCCGGCTGTGTAGGTGACGTCATTCAGGATCTCCACCTGCGCGAAGCCGGCCGTCCGGATGGCTTCAAGGTAGTCCTCACGCCGCAGCGCCCCGGCGATGCAGCCGGCGTAGAGGGCGTCGTTGTTTCGGAGCGCCGGCGGCAGGTCCCGGTTCAGGACGATGTCGCTCACGGTCATCCGCCCGCCGGGCTTGAGCACCCGGAACACCTCCCGGAACACCGCTGCCTTGTCAGGCGACAGGTTGATCACGCAGTTGGAGATCACCACGTCCGCCTCGGCGTCCGCCACCGGCAACGCCTCGATGTACCCTTGCCGGAACTCGGTGTTGGCCAGCTCCGTGGCGGCGGCGAACTGCGCGGCGTTGCGGCGGGCGAGCGCCAGCATATCGTCGGTCATGTCCACGCCGATGACCCGTCCGGAGGCGCCGACGATCCGGGCGGCGATGAACACGTCCCGGCCGGCGCCCGAGCCCAGGTCCACGACCACGTTGCCGGGACGCACCGCGGCGAACGTCACAGGGTCGCCGCACGACAACCCAAGGTCCGCCTGGGGCAGGCCCTTCTCCATCGGGGCCGCCGCGGGCGATCCGCAGCAGCTCTGCGGACCGCAGCAGCAGCCGGACTGCTGCCGCGCTACCGACGCGTAGGCCTGCTGCACCATGTCGCGGATGTCTTTCTTTTTATCCATGAGTGTTCTCCTGTTATAGACCAGCCGGTGTGGACACCGCACCGGCGCAGCGGAAGTACTTCCCGCGGATCTTGAAGGCCACGTTCACCAGGGCGATCATCACCGGCACCTCCACCAGCGGTCCGATCACGGCGGCGAAGGCCTCGCCCGAGTTGATGCCGAACACGGCCACGGCCACGGCGATGGCCAGCTCGAAGTTGTTCGACGCCGCGGTGAACGACAGCGTCGTCGACTGCCCGTAGTCGGCGCCGGCCCGCTTGCTCAGCCAGAACGACACCAGGAACATGAGGACGAAGTAGATGAGCAGCGGGATGGCAATCCGCACCACGTCCAGAGGCAGCTTGACGATGAACTCGCCCTTGAGGCTGAACATGACCACGATGGTGAACAAAAGCGCCACCAGCGTGATGGGGCTGATGACCGGGACGAACTTCGCGTCGTACCACGCCTTTCCCTTGAGCTTCACCAGGACCAGGCGGGTGAACATGCCCGCGAGGAACGGGATGCCGAGGTAAATGAACACGCTCTCGGCGATCTGGCCGATGGAGATGTCCACCACCGAGCCCTTGAGGCCCACGAGCGGCAGACCGACGGTGATGAACAGGTAGGCGTAAAGAGAGAAGAACAGCACCTGGAAGATGGAGTTGAACGCCACCAGACCGGCGGCGTACTCGCGGTCGCCCTCGGCCAGGTCGTTCCAGACGATGACCATGGCGATGCAGCGGGCCAGCCCGATGAGGATCAGGCCCACCATGTACTCGTGCTTGTCGGCCAGAAACGCCACCGCCAGCCCGAACATCAGCACCGGGCCGATCACCCAGTTCTGCACCAGCGACAGACCCAGCACCTTCAGGTTCCGGAACACCCGGGGAAGCTCCTCGTAGCGCACCTTCGCCAGCGGCGGGTACATCATCAGGATGAGCCCCAGAGCGATGGGGATGTTGGTGGTGCCGGCACTGAACCGGTTCCAGAAGTCCTTGATGCCGGGGTACAGGTAGCCGGTGGCCACCCCGACGCCCATGGCCAGGAAGATCCAGAGGGTGAGATAACGGTCCAGAAAGGACAGTCGCCTGGAGATGCCGTCAGTCATGGAGTGTTCTCCTGAATCAGTTTGAATTGCGAATCGTCGGGCGGCTCACCGCTCGTGGAGCGCCTCGGGCAGTCTCTCCACAAACCGCCGAATCTCGTCACGGACCCGCCGGTAGTGGGCCATCGCCTCCTCGTCCGAAGCCGCGTCGCACGCCAGTGCCGGCGGGTCGTCGAAACCGGCGTGCATCCGGCGGACGCGGCCGGGGAACACCGGGCAGCTCTCCGCCGCGTGGCCGCACACCGTGATCACCCAGTCAAAAGGCAACGGCGGCAGCTCGGCCACGGTCTTGGACCGCTGGCCGGAGATGTCCACGCCCGCCTCGGCCATGGCGCGCACCGCTCGCGGGTCAAGCCCCTTGGCCACCGTGCCGGCCGACCAGGGTTCCAGCGCGTCGCCCTTGAGGTGCCGGACCCACCCCTCGGCCATCTGGCTGCGGCACGAGTTGCCGGTGCAGAGGAACAGGATCTTCATTTTGTCCATTTCGGCGGCTCCTTTGGATTCACGGGTCGTAGCTTGCATGAACACTGCCCTCTGAGTTCGTAGTTGGGATCCCGCAGGACCGGCATCCCGTCCCGAACCCAGTCCACGATGCCGCCGATGATCCAGGTCACGTCCGAAAAGCCCTGTTCCGACAAAAAGCGAGCGATCTCTCGACCGCGCACGCCCACGTTGTCCAGCACGATGAGGGCGGCGTCCCGGGGAATGTCGGCCCAATGATCCATGAATGTTTTGTGCGGGAATTGGAGGATGGCAGGAACGTCGGGAACCCGGTAGTTGGTCTCATACGCCTCGCGAATGTCCAACAGCACGGCCCCCCGGCGGAGACGCTCCAGCGCCACCCGTGGCGAGACTGCCGAGGGTCCGAGGCCGGTTGGGATGGACATGTTCATGCTTTCTCCTTGACCTGAATCATTCGGATGCGTTTGCGCAATCGCGCACAAGTCACTCCGCCATGAACCGGTCGATCGCATCCTGCACGTAGCGGGCGAACTCGGTTTCGTCGCCATCCACCAACTCCCAAACCCGCTCAAGTTTCGCGTAGCCGGCCACCTTGTCGCCGTTCACGCGGGCGACGGCCAGGGTGGAGGTCTCGAGCTTGAACTCGTCGGAATAATGCCGGTGTTCCGGCCGGTCAATGTCTACGGCCCGCCACTGGACCTTGCCCTGCTCAAGGTAGTCGGCGTAGGCGTCGCGGACCGCCGCGGCTGCCAGCCGCTCGATCTTCAGGCAGGTGGGACACCGGAATTTGCCATGGAAATAGAACACCACGTAGTGCGGCGAAGCCGGATTCGCCGGTTCGGGCCGGGCGGTCGCCGCCAGGGCGGCGAGCCCGCCGAAGGCCGCCAGCCACAGGCCCAGGCCCAGCGCCGCCGTCAGGCGCCGGTTCATCGCCGCACCGCCTGCCGACGGCACGCCGTGGCAGGCTTCACCGTAGCTGTCGCGCAATCGGATGTCTCGGCGGGGTGGCGGAGGCAGCTCAGGAATGTCGTCACGCAGGGGAGGGTCAGGTGGTAGTACACCCACTGTCCTTTCTTTTCGTCGGCGATCACGCCGGCGTTTTTCAGCACCGAGAGATGCCGCGACACGGTGGACATGTCGCCGCCAACCAGCTCCTGGAGCTCGCAGACGCAGCGCTCGCCGGCGGCGAGCGCCTCCGCCACCGCCAGGCGGCTCGGGTGGGCCAGCGCCTTGAATACGAGCGCCTCCTTCCGCAATTCGGTCCAGTCCATTTTCACTTCAGCCTCCACGCAGATGAATCAGGCGGTGTGGACCAGGTACATGCCGCCCAGCAGCACCAGCACGCCGCACACCCGCCGCAGGATCACCGCTCCGCGCGACCGCTCGTTCCAGCGCAGGTACCGCTGCACCACCTCGGTGAAGGTGCCCGCCGCCACGATCACGCCGCAGTGCCCCAGGCCGTAGCAAGTCAGCAGCAGGGCGGCGAACACGGTGTTGGCCGCCGCCATTTTCACCGTCACGGCCAGCACCGGCGCCATGTAGGCGAAGGTGCAGGGTCCCAGGGCGATCCCGAAGACGAGGCCCAGGATGAAGGCGGCCAGCAAGCCGCGGCGCTTGAGGCCGATGTTGCCGGGTCCGGAGAAGGGGAGCGGGATCACGTCCAGCAGGTGCAGCCCCACCAGGAAAAAGATGGCCGCCACGGCGTAGTTACCCCAGGGGCCCACGTCGCCGAGCATCCGGCCCAGCGCGGCCGTGACGGCGCCGATCAGGGCGATGGTGGCGAGGATGCCCAGACTGAACAGCCCGGCGATGGCGAACGCGCGCCGGGCGGTTTCCACCCGTTGCTCGCTGATGAAGCCCACGATGAGGGGAATGCTGGCCAGGTGGCAGGGGCTGAGCAGGATGCTGAGCACGCCCCACAGGAACGCGGCCGCCAGGGCCACCGGGATTGAGCCTTCCACCGCGTGCGTCAGAGTGGTGAACAGCGATTCCATGTGCCTGCCTCAGTCCGAACCTTGTCGGGTGCGAAACGTCGCTCCCGATGATCGATCCGGTCAGAACGTGATCCCCTTCTCCTTGAACCGGGCCAGGATGTCCTCTTTGGGGTAGAAACCCACGTGGCGGAAGAATTCCTTGCCGTCCGTGTCGTAGAAAATCTGGGTGGGGATGCTCTGGATGCCATACTGCTCGGCGGCGCCCGGATTTTCCCAGACGTCGATGAACTCCACGTCCAGCCGGCCCTGGTAGTCTCTGGCCAGTTCCTCCAGCAGCGGCGCCATCATTTTGCAGGGAACGCACTTTTTCGCGCCCAGGTCCAGCAGCTTCGGCAGCCGCTTCTCCGGCGCGGTCGGGGCCGCGGCTGGAGCCGGCGGATCCGGCTTCGCTGACTGGGCCGCGTTCTGGCCGGAGGCGCCAGATGTCGCAGCCGGCGGCGCCGTGACGGGCTTGGTCTGCGCCGCTGCCCGAACTGCCGTTTCCGAAGTGAGCGCTTCGGACTCAGCCGAGGGCGCCGGTTGTTCCGCCGTCGCCGGCAGCGGCATCGCCGTCTGGAATTGCGCCGGCCCGGCGGCGGGCACGGTCGGTGCCGCCGGCCGGTGCTTCGTGGCCAGGATGACTCCCACCACGGCGACCAGCGCCGCGACGATCAGGATTTTCCATCCGGTGGTCTTCATGGTCTCCTCCGACGGGCTCAGCGGCTCAGGCCAGGATTTTTTTAATTTCGTCAGCCGAAAGCAGTTTGCCGGCTGACTTGACCACATCGTCCACCGCCAGGGCCGGAGTTATCATCACGCCGAATTTCATGATCTCGTTGATCTCGGTGACTTTGACCATCACATACTCGAGGCCCAGTGCGTTGGCGGCTGCTTCGGCGTTTTCGGCCAACTGCTTGCACTTCGGGCAGCCGGTGCCCAGGATCTGGATTTTCCTCATCGTCGTCTCCTTAAGCGAATAGTGCGCCATAGATCATCCCGGTGATCGTGGCCATGACCACGACCAGGCAGATGAACACGACCGTTTTCTTCGTCCCCATGACGCTGCGGAGCACCAGCATGCTGGGCAGGGACAGGGCCGGACCGGCCAGCAGGAGCGCCAGGGCGGGTCCCTTGCCCATTCCGCTGCCGATGAGCCCCTGCAGGATCGGCACCTCGGTCAGGGTGGCGAAGTACATGAACGCTCCCGCCAGCGAGGCGAAGAAATTGGCGGCCAGCGAATTGCCGCCCACGGCCGCCGCCACCCACGCCGACGGGATCAGCCCTTCCTGACCGGGGCGGCCCAGCAGGAAGCCGGCCACCAGCACGCCGGCCAGCAGCAACGGCAGGATCTGCTTGGCGAAGTTCCAGCTTTGGCTGAACCACTCGCCGCCCTCTCCCGAGCCGGTACTGGCGGCCCATGACAGGCCGATCACGCCGGCCGCGAAGGCGAGCATGGGTTCGTGCGGGAAGACGACCGCCAGCGCGGTCGTGGCCGCGCCGGCCAAAACCACTTTGAACCAAACCAGCCGGATCCAGAACACCAGGATGAGCCCGAGCCCCGCCGCGCAGAGACTCGTCAGGACCCACTTGACCGAGTGGACGGCGACCCAGAAACCGGTCGCCTCCGCCGGTTTGCCCCAATTGGCGAACACCAGCACGCCCACCATGGCGGCAAAGAAGAGGGCATTCTGCCAGAGCGGCCGGCCGGCTTCCGGTTCGGGCAGATCCGCCTGGTTGTTCGCCTTCTCCAGCTCTTCCTTGCGGAAGATGAAGTGCATGGCGAGGCCCACCACGACCGAGAACACCACGGCGCCCACTGCCCGGGCGATGCCGAGCTCCAGGCCCAGGATGCGCGCTGTCAGGATGATGGCCAGCACGTTGATGGCCGGCCCCGAGTACAGGAAGGCGGACGCCGGTCCCAGCCCCGCCCCCATCCGGTAGATGCCGGCGAACAGCGGCAGCACCGTGCAGGAGCAGACCGCGAGGATCGTTCCCGAAACGGACGCGACCCCGTAGGCCAGCACCTTGTTCGCTTTGGCGCCCAGGTATTTCATGACGGACGCCTGGCTGACGAACACGCCGATGGCCCCGGCGATGAAAAACGCCGGCACCAGGCATAGCAGCACGTGCTCCCGGGCGTACCAGCGGAGCAGGTACAACGATTCCCAGACCGCGGCCTTGAGCCGGGTCCAGCCCTGCAGGTATTCCACCGGCAGGTAGAAACAAGCCAGAAAAGCGACCGTCAAAAACGTCAGGTTTTTCCACTCGCGCCGCCACATAATTTGGTTATTTTACAAAACAACCAAATATTGTCAATCAAAATTCTGTCCTCGTGTTGAGGGACTCGACTGTGGCGGCGAGCCGGCGGAGAGTCAGGGGAGGGCCGGGAGCGACACGGTGACGGTGGTGCCGGCGCCGGGCGCGCTGCGGATGTCGATGGCACCGCCGTGCTGCAGGACGATGTTCTTGACGATGGACAGGCCCAGGCCGGTGCCGCCGGTGGCCCGGGAGCGGGACTTGTCCACCACGTAGAACCGCTCGAAGATCCGCGGCAGGTGCTCGGCGGCGATGCCGATGCCGGTGTCGGCCACCTCGACGGCGGCGCGGGCGGCGTCGCGGCGCAGCCGGACCGTGATCCCGCCCCGCTCGGTGTAGCGGGCGGCGTTTTCCAGCAGGTTGACGAAGACCTGCTCCAGCATGAAACGGTCGCCTTGAACCCGGGGCAGGTCCGGCGCCGCTTCGATGGCGAAAACAAGGTTCTTCCTGGCCAGCAGGGCCTGAAACAGCCGACCCGTGCTCTCGGCCAGCTCCCGCAGGTCCACCGGGCCCAGATCCAGCGCCTTGGCCGGCTGCTCCAGCCGGGCCAGCAGGAGCAGGTCGTCGGTGATGCGCGCCAGGCGCTCGGCGTTGCGCCGGATGATCGCGACGTACTCCCGGTTCAGAACCGGTTCCTCCTCCAGCGCCTCGGCGAATCCGCGGATGGCGGTCAGGGGTGTCTTGAACTCGTGGGAGATGTTCACCGCCAGCTCGCGTTTGATCTCCTCAAGGCGTTTGCGTTCGGTGATGTCCACGAACAGCGCCACCGTGGCGGCGTTTTCGGGCAGGGGATTGAAACCGCAGAGGAAGGTCCGGTCCCCCAGGGTGATCTCTTCGGCGGCGCCGGCGCCGGTGGCCTTGACGGCGCGCAGGCCCTCGGCGAACTTCGGCGACCGGACCACCTCCCAGTACGGTCTGCCCGGTGCGGGGTCGCAACCGAGGATCCTCCAGAGCGCGTCGTTGGCGTGAGCGATTCGGGCGTCGGCGTCCACCACCACCAGGCCCTCGCGGATCGAGGACAGGATGACGCGCGACTCCTCGCTCCGGCGCGCCGTCTCCTTGAACAGCCGGCTGACCTCGGCGGACATCCGGTTGAACGCGTCGGCCAGGGCTTTCAGCTCGTCGCGGCGGTTCAGGAAGACGCGGGTGTCGAAGTCGCCCTGCGCCACCCGCTCGGCGGCCCAGGCCAGCTTGCGCACCGGCCGGGTCAGCAGCCGGGCGAACAGCAGCGCCAGCAGGAGCGCCAGCAGCAGGCTGACGCCGGTGATGCGGAGGATGGAGTCCAGGAGCTGCTGCCGGAGGGCGACGACGCTGTGCAGCGGCTGGCTCACCCGGATCACGCCGCGCGCCGGCCCGTCCTCCGGAAAGGTCCGGGCGACATACAGCAGATCCTCCTTCAAGGTGTCGCTGTAGCGGACGGCGCGCCCCTCGCCCTGCGTCATGGCGCCGACGATCTCGGGGCGGCTGCCGTGGTTGTCCATGCGGGGCGGATCAGCCGACGAGTCGGCCAGCACGACGCCGTCGGGATCCACAAAGGTGATGCGGACCAGCAGCCGGCCGCCCAGGATCTTGACTTCCCGGTCCAGCCGCTCGCGGTCGCCCGATTCCGCGATCGGACCCAGCTCCCGGCCGATGGTCTGGCAGAGCGACCGCAGCTTGGCCGACACGCTCTCCAGGTTGTAGTCCGTGATGCGGCGGCTCATGAAGTAGAGCCCGCCCAGGGCGACGACGGCCACCACCAGGACGTAGCTCAGGAAGAGCTTGACGGAAAAGGGAATCGTCTTCATTCCTCGATCTTATACCCCACGCTGCGGATGCTCTTGATGTATTTGCCGGCTGCGCCGAGCTTGTCCCGCAGGTTCTTGATGTGGACGTCGATGGTGCGGTCCACCACGTACTTTTCGTTACCCCAGAGGGCGTCCAGGAGCTGGTCACGGGAAAAGGCCCGTCCTTTGCCCTCCAGCATGACACGGAGCAGCCGGAACTCGGTGGAGGTCAGCTCCACGCGGCGGCCGCGGACGGTGACGGTGAACGCCTCCGGGTTCAGCTCCAGCAGGCCGGCCAGCTCCAGCACGGCGCCGGCGGTGATGGGCGTCTTTTTCCGCCGCAGCAGGGCGCGCACCCGCGCCAGCAGCTCGCGCGGCGAAAACGGCTTGGTCACATAGTCGTCAGCGCCGAGTTCCAGGCCCAGCACCTTGTCGGTCTCCTCACCCTTGGCGGTGAGGATCAGCACGGGCATCTGGGCGGTCTCGGGGGCGGCCCGGAGCTGCCGGCAGATGCTGAGGCCGTCGGTGTCGGGGAGCATCAGATCCAGCACCACGGCATCCGGAGTGCGCCGCTTCGTGTGGCGTAGAAAATCATCCCCCCGGGTGAAACCCAGTGTCTCCAGCCCGCCCTTGTCCAGCGTCTCGGTGACCAGCTTGAGGATGTCGGGGTCGTCTTCGACAATGGCTACGATTTCCCTCGGACTCATGGGCAACACCTTCCTCCCGGCACTCAGGGTTCGTCCCGGTGGCCGTGCTTGACCACGCGGCCCTGCACCAGGTAAATGACGTTTTCGGCGATGTTGGTGGACAGGTCCGCCGCCCGCTCCAGGTTGGCGGTGACGCGCATGAGGTGCAGCGCCCGCTCGATGGTGGTGGCGTCGGATACCATGTAGGTGATGAGCTCGCGATAGATCTGGTCGCGGTACTCGTCGATCCGGTCGTCGCGGGTCAGGATGCCCTCGGCCAACGCGGCGTCCTCGCGGATGAACGAGGTGATGCTGTCCCGGAGCATGGCCCGCGCCTCGGCGGCCATGTTCGGGATGTCCACCAGCGGCTTGACCGGCGGGCGCTCGATGAGGAACAGGGCGCTCTGGGCGAGGTTCACGGCGTGGTCGCCGATCCGCTCCAGGTCCGTGGCCATGCGAAGGGCCAGCAACACCAGCCGCAGGTCCCGGGCCCGCGGCTCGTGCAGGGCGATGATCGTGGCGCACTGCTCGCCGATCTCGATCTCCAGATCGTTGAGGCGGGCTTCGCTCACCGTGAGGAGCTCCCGCAGCAGCCGGCCGTCCTGCTCTTCCAGGCCCCGGATGCTCTGGTCGATCATCTCCTCGGCCAGATTGGCCTGCTCCATGAGCCGCTCGCGCATCTCCCGAATTTTCTCAGCCAACATCCGTGTATCTCTCCCTAACCGAATTTGCCCACCAGGTACTCTTCGGTGCGCTTGTCCTGCGGCACGGTGAAGATTTTTTCGGTGGTATTGTACTCCACCAGCTCGCCCAGGTACATGAACGCCGTGTAATCGGACACGCGGCTGGCCTGAGCGATATTGTGGGTGACCAGGCAGATCGAAACGCTCTTCTTGAGCTCCTCCATCAGCTCCTCGATGAAGGCAGTCGCCTTCGGGTCCAGGGCGGAGGTGGGCTCGTCCAGGAGGATGATCTCCGGGTTCATGGCCAGCGCCCGGGCGATGCACAGGCGCTGCTGCTGCCCGCCCGACAGGAACGTCCCCTTTTTGTGGAGGTGGTCCTTGACCTCCTCCCACAGGGCGGCCTTCCGGAGGGATTCCTCGACGATCCGGTCCGCCTCGCCCCGCTTCATCCGGATGCTGTTCAGGGTGTAGCCGGCGATGGCGTTTTCGAAGATGCTCATGGTGGGGAACGGGTTGGGGCGCTGGAAGACCATGCCGATCATGCGCCGGACTTCCGTGGGTTCCATGGCGTAGAGGTCCTTGTCCTTGAGGAACACCTTGTTTTCCACCCGGGCGCCGGGGATCAGCTCGTGCATCCGGTTCAGGCAGCGGATCAGGGTGCTCTTGCCGCAGCCCGACGGGCCCATGATGGCGGTGAGCCGCTTCTCCGGAACGGCCATGGTGACGCCCTTGAGCGCCAGCTGGCCGCCGTAGTAGGCATGCAGGTTGTCCGTTCTCAGAATTGGATTTTCCATCGCGTGATCACGACCCTTGAAATGATATTGGTGGCGAGCACCAGCACGATCAGCACCACCGAGGCGCCCCAGGCCTGGGCCTGGAGGTCCTGATACGGGCTCATGGCGTAGGTGAAGATGGTCAGCGGCAACGAGCCCACCGGCTTGAGCGGGCTGAACTCCAGGAACCGGTTGCCGAAGGCGGTGAACAGGAGCGGCGCCGTTTCGCCGGCGATGCGCGACACGCCCAGCAGCACCGCCGAGATGATCCCCGGCAGGCCGCACGGAATGATGACGCGCAGCACGGTGCGGTAGTGGGGGACGCCGAGGGCCAGCGACGCCTCCTTGATGTGTGCCGGCACCAGCTTGAGCACCTCCTCGGTGCCGCGGACCACCAGCGGCAGCATCATGAGTGCCAGCGCCAGGCCGCCCGACAGGGCGGTGAACTTGCCCATCACCCGGACGAGCCACAGGTAGGCGATGATGCCGATGACCACCGACGGCATGCCCTGCAGCACGTCCACCGCCAGGCGGGTGAAGTAGGCCAGGCGGGACTTGCGCGCCTCCGCCAGGTACACTCCCGCGGCCACGCCGAGGGGCACCGCCATCGCCGCCGCCAGCCCGATGAGCATCAGGGAGCCCACGATGGCGTTGGCGATGCCGCCGCCCGTCTCGCCGGTGGCCCTGGGCATGCTGACCAGGAAGTTCCAGTCGATAACCGGCAGGCCCTTGCGGAACACGTCGAAGAGGATGAGGAACAGCGGCAGCAGCGCGCCGCAGGCCAGGACGTAGATCCCGGCGCGGAAGAGCCCGTTGAAAAGGAGACGGCGGCTCAGTTTCGATTCGCGCATGTCAGGCCTGCACCGTCATTTTCTTGATGATATACGTGCCGATGAAATTGATCACCGTGGTCACCAGAAACAGCACCAGGCCGACGGCTATCAGCGATGAATAATGAATGGCTGTGGTGGCTTCGGCAAGCTCGTTGGCGATGACGCTGGCCATGGTGTTGGCCGGCGCGAAGAGATTGGCGGGCATCTCGTTCGTATTGCCGATGACCATGGTGACGGCCATGGTCTCACCGAGGGCCCGGCCGAGCGACAGCAGGATGCCGGCGAAGATGCCCGAGCGGGCGTACGGGACGATGACCGAGCGGACCACCTCGTAGCGGGTGGCGCCGAACGAGTAGGCCGCCTCCTTGAGGTCGCGCGGGACCAGCTCGAGGACCTCGCGGGCGATTGCAGCGGTGTTGGGGATGATCATGACCGCCAGCACCAGCGAGGCGGTGAGCACGCCCACGCCGTAGGGCATGATCTCGATGCCCACGCTCTGCCCGAGGGGCATGAGCCACATCTCCGCCTCGCGGACCAACGGCACCAGCACCATCAGGCCCCAGTAGCCGAAGATGACCGAGGGGACGGCGGCGATGAGGTCCACCAGGCTCTTGAACACGTTGGACAGCCACCCTACCCGGAGGAACTCGCCGAGCAGGATGGCCATGGACAGCGACAGGGGCAACGACAGCGCCAGCGCCAGGAACGAGGTGGCCAGCGTGCCGGCCAAAAACGGCAGGGCGCCGAACTCGTCGGTCACCGGGTTCCAGTGGCTGCTCCACAGGAAGCCGAGACCGAAATGGCGCAGAGTGGGGGAGGCGCCCCAGAACAGGGTGATGGAAATCACCAGCACGTTCAGCCCGACCAGCCAGGCCGCGAGCCGCAACAGGTTCCGGAACAGCCTCTCCCGCCTCATGCGCTCCACCGCTTACTTCAGGATGGGCTGGCCGTTGAAGGTCATGGACTTGATGATCTTCTCGGCCTTGGTCTTGACTTCACCGGACAGGGGGGCGTACAGCAGGTCGGCGTTGTACTTCTGTCCCTCGTGGGTCATCCACCAGAGCAGCTTGGCCAGTGCCTTGGCCTTGCCGGCCTTGCGGTCGCCGTACGCCTGCTCCTGGTAGACCAGGATCCAGGTGAAGGCGCTGATGGGGTAGCCGTCCTTGGCGTCGGTGTCGGTGATGGAGACGCGGGTGTCGTCGGGCATGGAGGCACCGGCCGCCAGCGACACGCTCTTGATGGACGGAACGATGAAGTTGCCGGCGCGGTTCTTGACGACAGCATACGGCAGGTTGTTCTTCTTGGCGTAGGAGAGCTCGACGTAGCCCACGGCGCCCTTCATCTGCTGCACCAGGCCCGCCACGCCGGGGTTGCCCTTGCCGCCGAGGCCCAGCGGCCACTTGACCGCGGTGCCGGCACCGACTTTATTCTTCCAGTCGGGGCTGACCTTGCTCAGGTAGTCGGTGAAGACGAACGTGGTGCCGCTGCCGTCGGAGCGGTGCACCACGACGATGGGGTCGCCCGGGAGCTGCACGCCGGGATTCAGCCCGGTGATCCGGGAATCGTTCCAGCTCTTGATCCCGCCGAGGAAGATGCCGGCGATGACGTCGGGGGTCATCTTGAGCTGGGGCTTGCCAGGCAGGTTATAGGTGACCACCACCGCGCCCATGGCGGTGGGGATGTGGAGCAGAGAGTTGTCGGGGGACTTGGCCAGCTGCTCGGGGGTCAGGAAGGCGTCGGTGCCGCCGAAGTCGACTGTCTTGCCCAGGATCTGCTGGATGCCGCCGCCGGAGCCGATGCCCTGGTAGTTGACCTTGTTGCCGGTCTGGCTGTAGTAGACGTCGAACATCTTCGAGTAAAGCGGTTCGGGGAAGGTCGCCCCGGCACCCAGCAGCTCCTCGGCCGCCAGGGCCGCGCCGCCGAGGCCCAGGACCGCCAGGATGGTCAGGATCGTCGCCGATATTTTCATGATTCCTCCTCTTTGATTTCGTGATCATGCAAACCGGGCGGCCTCCGGGGTCCGCCCGGTTTGCATCAGAACTTGTACTCGAGGTCGATGTGGAGCCGGTTCCAGTCGTCAACGCCGACGATCTTGTCGGTCATCCAGAAGGACACGCCCAAAGTGAGGGGGTCGTAAATGTTGTATTTGAACTTCAGCTCGGAGCCCTTCCGGTTGTTGTGGCCGAAGTCGGAATCGCTGAAGGCGCCCACCACGGAGTTGGCCTCGATGTGGGCGTAGCGGTAGGCCACGGACCAGTCCTTCTGCTTTTTGTTCTGGCCGATCTGCCCGCCCACACTCCAGGCGGTATCCTGGTCGCCGTAGGGGCCCTCGGCGCCGGTGTTGACGGCGTAGTCCACGAAGAACTCAAGCGGGTACCTCGCGTCATAGGTGACCTTGCCCAGCACTTCGAAGATGTTGAAGTCCAGAGCGTCGAGATAGGCGCTCGAGCCGCTGCCGCTGACGGTGTTGCCGTTGGCGTACTTGTAGTTGATGTCGTAGCGGACGTAGTCGTAGTACGCCAGCGAGAGCGAGGCGCCGAACTTGTCCATCTTGGCGTTCAGGCCGCCCTGGTAGACCAGCGCGTAGGCGTCCTTGCCGGAGCCGTTTTCCTTGATGATCAGCTGGCCGAAGGTGAAGAACGGCTCCACGCCGCCGAAGTCGTTCTTCACGGTCTGGTAGAAGCCTTCGGGATTCACGTCGGTGTCCCACATCATGGGGGTGGAGAGGTACGGGTTGGCGGTCCGTCCGCCGCCGAAGGTGAAGAAGTGGCCCTCGATGTCGGGCGTCCAGGTGATGTAGGCCTGGTCGAGCCAGATGCCCTTCTTGTCGAAGCTGTCGGTCAGGGTCTGGTTGGTGGACGTGGCGCCCGCTTCGGAACCGGAGGCGAGCTGCAGGTAACCGGTCACGCCCCAGCCGATGTTCTTGGTGACCTTGAACCGGCCGCGCAGGCGGAACCGGTTGCGGTCCTGGCTGGACTCGCTCTCATAGTACGTCCCCTCATAGCGGAGCCGGACGTCGCCGCCGAACTTCCAGCCAGTGAGCCCATGGCTCTTGGTTTCCTTGCCAATCTCTTTCTGGGCGGTTTCCAGCGCGGTTTTTTTGATCTCGGCCGTGGTCTCCGCTTTCTGCGCCTCCATCGCCTGCTTCATCTCTTCCAGCATGGCCTGCTGGGCGGCGATCTGCTCCTCCATCTTCCGGATCTTTTCGGCCATCTCCTCTGCGGAATCGGGCCGAGCCCAGGCGGGCGCGGCCGCCAGGGCCAGCAGCGCCGCCGCCAGAATGACACGCAGCAGTCTCATGGTGATAACTCCTTGAAAGGGATTTGTGCGTTCAGGCACACTCTGCTCCGGCGCGCGCATTCTGGCCTCGGACCGTAAGTTTCAGATGAGGATTAAATCAGCTTGAGGACAGGATCTGATGTGGGAACGGTTAAGAACCGATTAAGAAAGATGACATTTGGCGGCGGGACGAGCTGAGGCGGACCCGGCCGGCGGTCGGCCGGTCCGGGTCCGGGGGGATTCGGGTCTGGCGGGGGAGGCGGAGTGCCGGGCGCCGTCACCGCGCGGGCGGCGGACCGAACAGGTACGATGTCGGGAAGAGTTCGTTGCTGGAGAATGAGCCGTCGCGCTGGGTGGGCTGGCCCGTCGTCGGGGTCAGCACCAGGTTCCACTCGCCCAGCCCCTCGAAAAAGTGGTAGCCGAAGCGGTAGGTGGTCGTTTCCCGCTCCGCGGGCATGGCATCGCCCTGCTGCTGGCCGGCCTTGTTGCGCAGGATGCGTCGGGCGGTGCGGGGCGTGACGGTGAGGGTGTCGCCGGCGACGCGGTAGGCGCCCGTCTCCTCGTGGAACCAGTACTCCTGGTACTTGTTCATGGACCAGAACTCGCGCGTGAAGGCGTACGTGCCGTCTGCGTTGAATATGTAAGACCAGCGCGTGTAACCCTGGTTGCCGATCTTGGCGATCTCAGCGGCCGAGGGGTTGTAGCCCCAGTTGGAATAGGAGGCCACCGACTTGTACCACTCCCGGCCGGTGAGGGGGACCTGGCCGCCGGCGCCGGCTGGCGCAGCGACCACCGTCGTCGCGGGGGCGGCCTGAGGCGGCGGTTCGCGCAGTTGGATGCTCTCGAGGAACGGGTCCACCTTCGGCTGGAAACGCTGGTCGTTGAGGTTCACCAGCACGGACACCTTGACGCCGTGGCCGCTGAACACGGCCAGCATGGACACGAAGCCCTGCGTCCCCTCGGCGTGGACGGGGGCGCTGCCCATGGTCAGCTTCCAGCCGCCGTCGAGGTTGGCGGTCTCGGTGTTGAGCTCGCCGAGAACGCGGTAGCGCCGGGCCACCAGATCGTCCCACTCGGCGGCGAAATCGCGGGCCGCATCGCCGCTGCCGGGGGCGCTGCGGTAGACCGCGAGCTGGAGGAATGCGTTGCCGGCGGTTTCGGTGAAGCCCACGTGGTCGTTTCCGCTGCTGCGCTGGCCGGCCGGCGTGGCGAACGTCACGAGGTCGAACGTCTCGGCCTGGGCCGGCGAGGCGGGCGTGAGGATCGCGAGGGCGCCGGCTATCAGAAAATACACCAGCTGTTTCATCGGGCGCTCCAATCGGGAGATTTCAATCAACATCCAATTGTTGCGTTTAGAGGATCGCCGGACGGCGGCGGATTCACGGAAACAGGTGGACTACGTTTGAGGGGAGCTCAACTGGGGGACCGGAGAGCGACGCCGGGAGAGGTGCGCTGGAACAGTTAGCGGGCAATGTGCGCGCTGCCGGCGGGCTTGGCCCGCCGGCCCAAGAGACGGCGGGACCCCGGCATTGGATCGCCGGGGTCCTTGCGCGGGCCGTTCGCGAGTGTTCGCTTCAGAGCCGGTTCGTGTTGAAGGTGTCGCCCCGGTTCATGTCGCCGGTCTCGTAGCCGAGCCGGAACCAGCGGGCGCGCTGTTCGGACGTGCCGTGGGTGAAGGAATCCGGCACGACGTAGCCCTGACCGGCCTGCTGCAGACGGTCGTCGCCGATGGCCGAAGCGGCATTGATGGCCTCCTCCAGGTCGCCCGACTCGAGCAGGCCCCGCATCTTCTGGGTGTGGTGGGCCCAGACGCCGGCCAGGAAGTCGGCCTGCAGCTCGAGGCGCACCGAGAGCTGGTTGGCCTGCTCCTTGCTGACGCGCTGCTGGGCCTCGTGCACTTTCTGGAGGATGCCCAATTGGTTCTGCACGTGGTGGCCGATCTCGTGGGCGATCACGTAGGCCTGGGCGAAATCGCCGGGGGCGCCGAAGCGGTCCTGCAGGTCCTGGTAAAACTGCAGATCGATGTACACCTTCTGGTCGGCGGGGCAGTAGAAGGGCCCCGTGGCTGAACCGGCGATGCCGCAGGCCGACTGAACCTGGCCGGTGAACAGCACCAGCTTGGGCACTTGGTAGGTCATGCCCTCCCGCCGGAACTGGTCCACCCAGACATCCTCGGTGCTGGCGAGGACGACCGATACGAATTCAGCCAGCTTGTCTTCTTCCGGGTTGGTGGCCACCTGGCCGCCCTGGTCGCTCGACATGGACGTGGTGCCCACCTGCTGCAGCAACTGCATGGGATCGGCGCCCATGAGCAGGGCGATCACGATGAGCGCGATGCCGCCCAGGCCGCCGATGGCCAGCCCCGCCGGCCGCACGCCGCGCCGGTCTTCCACATTGTCGCTGCGCCGCTCGCCTCTCCAACGCATCGTCCACCTCCAGTCGCAAAAATCCTGACTGCCAATAAGATGCCACAATAATTGTACTCTAAAAAACACGGCCTGTCTTCGGGTGATGCCGGGACGGGCAGTCGGCTGTCTGTCCGACCACCGGTCGCCGCCCCTCAGAGGAAGGCGCTGCCGATGGTGAAGTAGACGAGGATGGTGGTGATGTCCGTCAGGGCCAGGGTGAGCGGCCCGGCGGCGATTTTCGGGTCGAGACGCAGCGAGTGCAGGAGCGACGGCACGCTCAGCCCGTACAAACAGGCCGACGCCAGCGACAAGCCGATGCTGGCGCCGATCACCAAGGCCTGCGCCGACGCGCCCCAGCCGGCCCAGACAATACCCGCCACCGCGCCGCCGCAGCCGAGGCCGAGCAACACCGCGGTGGCCAGCTCCCGGGTGGCGGTGGCGGTGTACCAGCGCCAGGTGGGGCGGACGAAGCGCAGCGACTGGATGGCGATGGTCATGGACTGGATGCTCACGCTCTCGGCCAGGGCCAGCACCAGGGTCAGGAAAAAGGCCAGGATCAGCGCCCGGGCCAGGGTGTCGGCGAACGCGCTGGCCAGCCAGGCGCAGAGCGTGCCGCTGAAGATGGTGGCCAGCAGCCACGGGAAGCGGATCGCGAACGCCGCCGGCGCGCCGGCGCGGCGCAGCTGGCCCACGCGGAAACCGATGGCCTCGAACGCCTCATCCACCTGGGCCCGCGCGGCGATGTCCTCGATCTCGTGGGCGAACAGGTCGATGTCCACCACGCCGACGAGCCGCCGCGCGGCGTCCACCACCGGCAAGGCCAGGTAGCGGTGCGTGTGGAAGTACTCGCAGGCGTCCAGGACGGTGGCGGTGTCGGGAATCGCCACCACCCGGTCGATGGCCAGGTCGCCGATGAGAGCGTCCAGCGGGGCCGTGAGCAGGCGCCGCACCGGCAGGACACCGGTCAGGCGGTCCTCCGCGTCCAGGAGGTAAAAGTAGACGATCCGTTCGCCGAGGACCTGTGACCGGATGGAGTCCATGGCCTGGGCCACGGTCATTTCCCGGCGCAGTGTGGCGAAGTCCCGGCGGGCGTGCCGCACCACCAAGTCATGGGGGTGCCCGCCACCCTCAGTCGGCGGATCAGTTGTCACCTCTCGACGGCGTACCCAGTGGTTCCACATGCGATTTCTCGCTTTCTCTCAGGCAGCAGGGCTTCTCCGGCGCAGGCCCAGGATCGCCGCGCCAAGCACGCCGGCGGCCAGGGACGCCAGCAGGATGCCCATCTTGGCGGCGTCCACGATGATCGGGTCGGCAAAGGCCAGCCCGTCGATAAAGATGGAGACGGTAAAGCCGATGCCGGCCAGGGCACCCACGCCGGCCAAGTCCCGCCAGTTCGCCCCGGTGGGCAGCCTGCCCAACCGGAGCACCACCGCCAGCGCCGCCGCCCCCAGGATGCCCACGGGCTTGCCCACCACCAGGCCCAGGATCACGCCGGCGGAGGCCGGCTCCCGGAGCACCGTCGCCAGGGACATGCCGGTGAACGAGACGCCGGCGTTGGCCAGGGCGAAAACGGGCAGGACCACCCAGGCGCTCCACGGATGGAGCGCCACCTGCAGGCGGGCCAGCGGCGGCACCGCCTCCCGCGCCAGACCGGCCACCTCCAGCAGAGCCGAGTGGCGCGCTTCGCCCGGCGGCATCGCGCCGACGCCGTCCAGGATGCCGCGCGCGGCGTCCGCCGCGGCCGCCGGCTTGTGGAAGGGCCACACCGGCGTCAGGAGACCCAGCACCACTCCGGCGATGGTGGGGTGGATGCCCGCCTTGTAGAGGGACAGCCACAGCCCGGCGGCCAGCACCAGGTATGGAACGAGGGAGCGCACCTGGATCCGCTGCAGGATGACCACGGCGGCGCAGGCCCCCGCGGCGGCTCCCAGCCACACCCAGGCGATCCCGCCGCTGTAAAACAGGGCGATCACCAGGATGGCGCCGATGTCGTCGGCGATGGCCAGGGTGAGGAGGAAGACCTTCAGCGAGGGGGGCACCCGCGCTCCGAGCAGGGCCAGGACACCGAGGGAGAAGGCGATATCGGTGGCCATGGGGATGCCCCAGCCGGCGGCAGCGGGCGTCCCGGCGGCCAGCGCCAGGTAGAGCGCCGCCGGGACGATCATTCCGCCGAGGGCGCAGATCACCGGCAGCGCCGCCGCCTTGGGATCGCGCAGCTCGCCGAGGATCAGCTCGCGCTTGATCTCCAGCCCTACGACGAAAAAGAACAGGGCCATCAGCAGGTCGTTCACCCAGTGGTGCAGGTCGCCGCCGAGCTGGAGCGGGCCCAGCCGGAACTCCAGCGGCGTGTGCCACAGCGCGTGGTAGGCCGACCCCAGGGGCGAGTTGACCCACACGAGGGCGATCACCGCGGCGCCCAGCACCAGGGCGCCGCCCGCCACCTCGGTGTGCAGGAAGTCCTGCAGCGGCCGGACGATCCGGCGCGGGATGGCCTGGTCGCTGGCCGACCAGGGTCGGCCCAGGCCGTCAGGTGGGGGAGAGAATGTCTCGGGTCGTTGGTCGGTCATAAACTGAATTCTAAAGGAACGGCCGGGGGAGTCAAGCCGTTTCGGCCTCGCCGACCCGAGGCGGGCGTTCATCCCTTGATTCGAGTTCCAGCCGCTGAGTCCGGTCCGATCTGGTACAATCATCCCAGCGAATTGACAACCCGATCCGATGGGGGGTGGATTGACGCGATCCCGCCATCCCTCACAGGAGGCATCCAATGAACCGTGTCACTCTGCTGCTGATCCTTGTCGCCGCGATGGCCGGCGCCGCATCCGCCGATGTCGTCACCCTGGCGAACGGCGACCGGATCACCGGCGCCATTGTCAAGGCCGACGCCACGGCGCTGACGCTGAAGACCAAGGCCATGGGCGACGTCACCATCGCCATGGCCGAGATCGCCACCATCCAGTCCGACCAGCCGCTGTACCTGGGGCTGTCCGACGGGCAGACCGTGGCGGGGACCGTGGCGACGGCGGGCGCCGACCTCCAGGTCGCCACGAAGGAGACCGGCACGGTGACCCTGAACCGCGCCGCCCTCCAGACCATCCGCAACGAAGCCGAACAAACCCTGTACCTGGCTGAGGCGGAACGCTACCGCAATCCGGGCCTGCTGGACCTGTGGAGCGGATTTGCCGACGCCGGCCTGAGTCTCGCGTCCGGCAACACCGACACCCTCACCTTCACCCTGGGCGCCAACGCCGTCCGCGAGACCCGGCGGGACAAGACCTTCCTGTACATCGGCTCGCTCTACAGCCGGTCGGAGGTGGGGGGCGAAAGCCAGACGACGGCCAAGGCGGTCAACGGCGGGGCCCGTTACGACATCTTTCTGTCGGACCGCTTCAGCGTGTTCGGGATCACGGACCTGGAGTACGACGCGTTCCAGCAGCTCGACCTGCGGCTGGTCCTGGGCGGCGGCGCCGGCTACTACCTCGTCAAGAACGACGTCACCCGGTTCCAGGTGTTCGGCGGCGGCAACCTGAACAAGGAGTACTTCTTCGTGGACCCCGACCGCACCACGGGCGAGCTGATGCTGGGCCAGAACTACGCCACCAAGCTGGCGGGGCGGTTCGGTTTCACCGAGAGCTTCGTCGTCTTCCCGAACCTGAGCGAGACGGGCGAGTACCGCTTCGTCTTCAGCGCCGCGGCGGTGACCACTCTCAACAAGTGGCTGGACTGGCACCTGACGCTGACCGACCGCTACAACAGCTACCCGGCCGCGGGCGCCGAGAGCAACGACGTCCTGCTGACCACCGGCGTGCGGTTCAACTTCAAGCGATGATCCCCGGCCGGAACGGCGCGGCGGTTGTCTCGTTGTCCGTCGCGCTGCGGCTGGGTGTGCTGCCCGGGACGAAATCCTGCTGAAATCGGAGGCGTTCATGAATGGCCGAATCATCGGAATGGGCCTGTGGATCTGCCTGCTGGCGGCCGGCGTCCTGGCCGTGGAGGCGGCGGAGGCGGTGCCGCCGGCGCGGCTGGAACTCGCCGCGCAGTTCGAGGGCGGCCGCCTGTACCGGGCCGGCGACATCCGCGTGGTGGAGCTGACGGGCAGCTACCGGCAGATGGGACGGCAGTACGGCGCCCTGTTGCAGGCCGAGATGGCGGCCCTCTACGAGACGGCCATCGAGGGGTACTACCTCCAGACGGCGGGCTTCGCGCCCGAGCGCCTCGACACCATCGCCCGGTCGCTCTACGACCGCTACCCCCGGCGCTACCAGGAGATCCTGCTGGGAATGGCGGAGACCTCGGGCCTGGACGTGAACCGCCAGCTCCGCCTCAACGCGCTGGAGTGGTACACGAAGATCAACCACCTGAACTACGGTCGCTGTTCGGGCGTCGCCGCCTGGGGACACTCCACCGCCCGCCGGCCCCTCGTCTTCGGGCGCAACAACGACGACTCGGCGTTCTTCAGCACCTTCGCCCGGGTCATGGTGGTGGCCGTCTTCAAGCCCGGCGACGGGAGCATCCCGGTGGCCCTGATCAACTACGCCGGGGTGATTTACGCGGCCACCGGGATCAACCGCGACGGCCTCTTCCTGGAGCTCAACGCGGGCCCCTGGATGGGCTTCAGCCTCGGCCGGGCGTCCGTGTTCACCACCCTGTTCAGCATCCTGCAGGACTACTCCAGCCTGAAGGCGGCGCAGCAGGCGCTGCTGGCCACCCTGCCGGACATCTGCTCCATCGTGAACGCGGCCGACCCCACCGGCGCCTGCTCGTACGAGATGTCGCTGTACGACAGCCGGCCGCGGGGGGGCAACGAATTTGAATTCCTCGCGGCCACCAACCACTTCGTGGGGGCCACGTGGCCGCTGTCGCAGATGGACGAGCAGGTGGTCGCCGACACCAGCCAGCGCCGTTACAACAACCTGGTGCGCCTGGGCCGCCTCCACCGCGGCCGGTTCACGCCGGAGGTGATGATGCAGGTGCTGGACACCACCATCCCGTTCGGCGGCCCCACCGAGGTCGAAACGACCATCTACCAGGTGGTCGCCGAGCCGGCGAGCCTGCGGATCTGGCTGAAGGTGCCCCGCATCCAGAACTGGACCGGCCTCGACCTGGCGCCGCTGCTGACCGCGGATTGAGGGTGACGGACACCCGGATCCGGACCGGCCGCCTTAAGCTGGGGCTGACGCCGGAGCGTGGAATGTCACCGATGGCAGGCCACTGGGCGGGGGCGGCGACGGGCCGCGACGCGCCCGTGGCGGGACAGGCCGGTTCACTTGATGTTGTCGATGATGTCGTCCTTCGTATCCCCTGACTTCTTCGTGATGTTGGAGATGGTGGAGGCCATTTTTTCATTGCGGTCCATGCGTTGCTGCAGCTCCAGGGCCGATAGCTCCGTCTCGTCGGAAACATCCTCGGAATTCTGGAGCCGGTCCCCCCGGATGCCGTCCGGCCCGTCGGGGAAACCGGCCGCCGGCCGCGGCATCGGTCCGGGGATGGTGGAGACTTGCCCCAGGGCCGGCTCCGGCAGCGGTCCGGGCATGGTGGAGACTTGCCCCAGGGCCGGCTCCGGCAGCGGTCCGGGCATGTTGGCGACTCGCCCCAGGGCCGGCTCCGGCAGCGGTCCGGGTATGTTGGCGACTCGCCCCATGGCCGGCTCCGGCATCGGTCCGGGCATGTCGGCGACCTGGCCCTGCAACTGCTGCTTCACGACTTCGGCCTGGAAGGCCATCTCAGCCAGCTTGGTCTGGGCCGCAGAACCGACCAGCGGCGCTTCCGCCGCGATGTCCGACTGGAGTTCCATCCCTTTGCTGCCCGCCGGACTCGCCACTTCGGCGACGGACGGAGCCGTCCGGGCCTCTTCGACTCCCGGAAGGAGTCCGTCTTCGATGGGCATGTCGGGTGGCAGGCCACCGATTTTCATCACGCCCTCCTGATCAGAAAACAATTTGCTTATTAATCGACCCATTCGGTCCGAAAGTTGCTCGAAATGTTGCGCTTTAAGTGGCTTTTAAAGCCGTGCGAGACAGATCACGCCATCCGCGCCGCCGAGCTCTTTTTCTCTTGAGATCAGATCGATTTGTCGGCCGCATCGGGCGGCGGCATTCAGCGGATATTGTCGATCACATCTTCGACGGTTTCTCTCTTGGTGTCGATCACGTTGGCAATAACCTTTTTCAGTTGGTCCTCTCTTGCCTTTTCCTCCGCTGTCTGGAACTCCTGCGGTTCTGCATTCTTGGGGATGTTTTCAGGCAGCGGGGCGGACTCGGTTGGGGGGCCGGACGGCGATTGAGAAATGGTGCCAGGCAGATCGCCGGGTGGTCCCGACGCAGGATTCGACATCGGGCCGGGCATCTCCGTGAATTGCCTGAGCAGCCGATGTTTCATCGTGCTGGCCTGAAACGCCATCTCACCGTGGTGGGACTGGGCCGAGGGGGCAACATCGGGCGGAGTCTCGGCGGCGACATCCGCCGTGATCGCCCCGGCGTCCAGGCCGGCGGGCCGGGTGATCCCCGCCGCGGGCGGCGCTCCGTGAGCCTGCTCCGGTTGCGTGATGGCCTCGGTGTCGATGGGGACATTGTTGGGAATGCGGCCGATACTCATCCTGCACCCCCTCAAAGACGATCTTCACTCTATTATCGGCGAAAAAGCGTGGATGTTGCGTGAATCCTAGTCGATGGCGCCGGCTCTATTTGTCCGCCTGCATCTGCCGGATGAAGGCGTTCGCCTCGGCGATGGACGCTTCCATGTCGCGCACCAGGCTCCCCACGTCGCTCTGGATCCGGTCGGCGTTCTGCTGCAGCGACGAGATGGCGCGGGCGTTCAGGTTGTGCTTCAGGAACAGCACCTGGTCCTTGAAGGCGCCCAGCACCGGGGTCATCCGCGCCTCGGCCGTCTCCATCACCTCGATGAGCCGGTCGTACTGGCGGCGGGTGTCCGCGAGCTGCCGTTCGCTGTGGCGGCGCAGATCGGCGTTGGAGTACTGGTCCAGTTCCTGCCGCCACTCCTGGAACAGCGCGTCGGCGACCTGCCGCACCTTCCGGATGCGGTTGTGCACGTCCTTGGCGCGGCTTTCGCTGCGCTCGTACTCGCGGTTCAGCTTGTCGTACTGCGCCTCCAGCTCGCGCAGCTCCGCGCCCGAGACCTCGGTCACCGCCAGGAACTCCTTGAGCGCCGACTCGAACTGCTTCTTGGCCGCCTCCTGCCCGTCGCGGGCGTCCTCCACGCGGTCCACGAGCTGCTCGCGCTTGGCGTAGCCGAATTTTTCGGACAGCGCGATGCGCTGCGACGTGCAGCCGGCCAGGGCGGCGATCGCCAGAATCCCCAGCACTATGCCGCGGAAGCAGGATGCGATCATGGGGCACCTCCACATGGTGATCCTATTATAGTACAAGAGTGCGCGCGATCCGCCCGCGTGGCGCTCGGCGACGGGCGCTGTGTCCGGGGCCGTCCGTGGGATCCCATCGGCGGGGACGCATGGACTGACGGCAGTCCGAAAAAAGAGTTGCCAGTCGGAGGGTCTGCTGGTAAGATACGCACCGCTCCACGGGGCGGCCGGTGCGTAATTTTCCGTGAGCCGGGCGGCGCTTCCGCCTGAGCGGTATTCTGACGCCGGCGCCGGCTCGCGCAATTGACATCGCTATCCACGGTGGGTATAGCTCAGCTGGCAGAGCACTGGATTGTGGCTCCAGGTGTCGTGGGTTCAAATCCCATTACCCACCCCAATATTCCCTCCACGGGCCTGCGCACGCAGGCCCGTTCGTTTTCATCCAAACCTTGCGGCGACTGACCGAAGAGTCGTCGGGGTGTCGGTTGAAACTTCCCTCCGATTCGCGGGTTATATCAGGCGAGGCGAGCCGACGCGGCAAGCCGGCCGCCGGAGAAACCATAGGAGGAAGCATCATGTATCCGCATTCGCAATCCACAACCCGAGGGACCGCAAAGGGGTTCGTCATCATCCTGCTCGCCGGCCTGCTGCTGGCGGCGTCCGCCTGGGCGCTGGCCGGCCCGCGGGGGCCGCGCCACGGCCGCCCCGGCGGTCCC
>ERZ1645192.870-NODE-870-length-25351-cov-6.758578_pt1 | contig 25351 bp, 21 predicted proteins | sample MGYA00575354_ERZ1645192 | MGnify/ENA primary metagenome ERZ1645192 (study PRJEB40844, sample SAMN11349763) | freshwater sediment metagenome | isolation source: river sediment | host: Sediment | place: India: Faizupur Khadar , New Delhi | collected 2017-02-21 ... | reverse complement strand
CGGGAGGAAATCAGTTCCGTAATCAGGGACCTCGATGGTGATACTGACTCCTGACACTCCTTTTCCAGAACTGTCAACAAGCCGGCCCATCAACTCTACATCTGATCCCACAGTCGGGCGGAGGTTATTGGCCGAGAGAGTCATACTGGTTATGACTGGAAGGTCTGATGCCGGTGCAGGTGCCTGTGTTGCTGCAGCAATGATTGGTCCTGATGCTGGTGGTGTTGATGCAGGTACGGTTGATTCAGCCGGGACATACCCGGAAAGCCCGCTGGTCTGGACAATCTCTGATTTTGCTATTGTTCCACTTACTTTCGCGACAGCCTGGAAGTAAGGGACTGTTTCAAGTTCATCAGGAACTGCCCAGACAAAAATCCCGTTCTCCTGGGCCTTTGTGGTTACAATATCATGAAATTCATCATCGACCTTCATCTTGCCGGTGATGGTAACCTCTGCATTGTAGTTCCTGCCACCCACATATCCTGCAAGGATCGCGGGTTGTCCTGCCTCAGTTCCAGGCGGATAGTAGGCCATTTTTACCCAGGTGTCGCTGGATACTTTTGGGAGCGGTCCTGCGGTCGGTTTTGGTGTCCAGTCAACTTCTACGGTTGGAAACAGACCGATTCCGGCAACTGATGATAGCTCTATGTCCCATCCTTCGTATGGGTTCCATGAGTGAGTCTCAGGAAAAACCGCACTTACCGTCGGAATTGTACAGAGAAGAAGTCCCCCAATGAGAAGAGCAAACAGAAAAACCCTGTATAAAGCAGGTTGTCTGATACACCCGTTACATGTCATACGATAGAGTGTACCATACGAAAAGAAAGAGTTGCTGAGAAAGAGGTTTATATCGGTTATCGTCCCAGAGTGCTGTGGGCACGGGCAAGGTGCTGTGCTGCGAGGGCACCAAGCAGGGATAATTCTCCGGCAAGAACGCCTGAGGCGATGATCTCAGCCAACTTTCTGGCATGTGAACCGGGCGGATCACCACTGCCGGAAACACCAAGCATCCGCAGGCACTCTGCCTGGGTTTCAACACTGGTTCCTCCCCCGACGGTCCCGACCGGAAGAGCCGGAAGCGTGACTGAAACATAGACTCCCTCCGGAGCAGGATCTACGGTTGTCAGACAAAGTGATCCCTCCACCACATGGGCAGGATCCTGTCCGCAGGCAATAAACATCGCTGCGACAATATTCGCCGCATGAGCATTGAACCCGAATGAACCTGCACGGGCCGATCCAACCAGGTTCTTTCTGGTATTGACCTCAAGCAGGGATGATGCATCGGTCTTCAGCACCTTGCTTATCAGATCCTGGGAGAGCAAAACTCCTGCACTCACGGTCTTTCCCCTTCCCATGACGACATTCACCGCTGCCGGCTTTTTGTCAGTGCACCAGTTCCCTGAAAGGGCAATAAGGCGTGCCCCGGTCTCCCGGCAGATAAGGTCTGCTGCTTTTGCTGATGCGATGGTAACCATATTCATGCCCATTGCATCGCCGGTAAAAAAGGAGAATCTGACAAAAACCGATGTTCCGGCTGTGGTCATTTCAATACTGGTAAGTTTCCCGAACCGGGTGGTTGCCTCTGCCTCTGCCCTGATATCAGGTTCGTGAGAACGTATCCAGTCACACATGGCCTTTGCATGGACAACGCTGTCAGTTGCAAAAACCGGTGCCCGGGTCATACCATCCTTTAGTATCCTGACATCAGCCCCTCCTGCAGCAGTAATCAGGCTGCATCCCCGGTTTACTGATGCAATGAGTGCCCCTTCTGTTGTTGCAAGCGGGAGATACATCATCCCGTCTGCATACTCTCCCTTTATCCTGATGGGTCCTGCTACCCCGAGTGGTACCTGGATTGTCCCGATCATATTCTCACAGTTCTTCTTTACCACCGATTCAAGGGATATGGAACAGTCACCAATCCGGTCAAGCGGCACTCCGGTCTCTTCTTCAATATATTTCCGGCGGATAGTGACAGCATCATCCGGTGCAAGTTCTTTTTCCAGCGCATATAATTTCAGTGTTCCATCACGCAGTCTGCGGAGGTACTCATCCATGCATACCTGTTATACCGGCCCGGCCATAACACATGAGGGATGCTGACAAAACGCTGGTGTCTTAAGGTGCACCGGTCAGAAGGGGAAGAGACCCGAAAAAGGCTTCTGGAGGAGGAACTTCTTGACCGGCTGTGCCGGATTCGGTCTGAAGGGGATTATCTGCTCATCCCGGTTGTCAGATCTATTGAGGGAGCGGTTTGTCAGGAATTTGCCTGTGTTCCGGAGAAAAAAGAGCTGCCACGGTTTGAACAGGTGGGCGGCATTGCCATCATGCAGGATGATGATCCGTCAGGTGCTGCTGCTATCCTTGCTTCGAAAAAGAGCTACCATACCATTCTCTTTGCAGAGAGTGCAGTCGAAGGGCCGTTCCGGACAAAAAAGTTCAAAGTCCTTGCCGGAAAAGATACCACGGCAACCGAATATATTGAATATGGTCACCATTTTTCCATTGATCTCGCTCTCGCGTACTTTTCTGCACGTCTTTCTGGTGAACGCCAGCGCATTCTCTCGCTGATGCATGACGGTGAACGAGTCATTGACATGTTTGCCGGTGTCGGGCCTTTTGCGATCACCCTTGCAGGAAAAGCCTCGGTTGTGTATGCCGGCGATATCAATCCTGAAGCGGTCATTCTGATGGTCAGAAATATTGCACGGAATCATCTGACCAATGTCGTTCCCATCCTTTCGGATGCCATCAACCTCCCTGATATCATTACGAACCCTGCAGACCGGATTATCATGAACCTGCCCCTCCATTCGATACCGTTTCTTACGGCAGCGTTCAGGATGACAAAACCGGGTGGTATGATACACCTGTATGCCCTGGTAAGCCGTGAAGATGAATATCTGGATACACTCCGATCATTTCCGGCTGAAAAAGTTGAATACCAGTATGTCAGATCCTATTCTCCGGACCGGTTCCACGTGGTGTATGACATTGTTCGTGGCGAAGGAGAATTGGATCTGATTACTCCGTGAGTTTGATAGCAGGGACTCTCTAACAGAAATGGCATTCCATGGGTATCCCTAAAATCACTAATTTCGGGAGACTTGTGTCTGCTTCCTCACTGATGTTATTATAATACGCTTCAATTGACTCATTTTTTGTGTAATGGCTGGTCGAATTGAGAGTGAAATTGATCAGGTCTTCTTTCACCGGACTTGCAGCAGAAAAGGAAAAAATAACGGGTGATGAGTTCTCTCCGGCATTAGTCTCTGTATCTGCCAGAACCATACTCGCTGATCCAAGCAGGATGATGAAGAGACACAGAAGAGTGACCGGATGTTGCACCATAGTACTTTCCGCAAAAAAAGAGATAGTTCTTCTCACCGGTTAGATCGCCTTTGTATCAGAACAAATACCGCTGCAAGACTGATACCAGCACAGAGTGCGAACAATGGCGATGGCGCTTTTGTTGGTGTTGGTACCGGGGTCTGGGTCGGTTCCTCAGTTTGTGGTGCAGTCGGTACCAGGTCAATCATAACATCCGTAGTATTTCCACCGGTTATGGTGATTGGCCTGACTGCATCATTGTATCCGTTTATTCGGAGGGTCAGGGTATGGTCACCGGGGGGAACTGATGGAAGGGTCAGGGGAGTAATTCCTTTAAACAGATTATCAAGGAATATTGCTGCACCAGAGGGATTTGAGTTTACCATAAGGGTCCCGTTGATGCTTGTTGGTACTGGAGCCGCCTGTAATGCAACATTCACAGTACTGACCTGTCCTGCCGTAACCGCAACGGTTCCCTGGTAATCCTGATTCTGGGGGTGGCTTATCCTGATTGCGTAGGTACCCGGACGAAGCATGGGGAGATCCAGGTATCCGGTATCCGGAGTCTTTCCTTCATAATTATCATTCAGGAATACCTGTGAGGATCCGGGCATGCTTGCAACCTGAATCGATCCATACTGGGGTCCCTGGCGTTCCAGACTGGCTGAGATCTGGTTTTGCTGCCCTGCAGATATGGTTACACCAGACTTCCAGGTATTATATCCTGCCAGCCTGAGCTGAACGGTATGGCTGCCGGCAGATGCAGAGAGGGTATACGGTGTCTGACCATAGTACACACCATCAAGCTGGATGTCTGCACCGGAAGGAGTGCTGGAGACATACAGTGTTCCGGTCTGGGTAATCTGATTCAGTTGAGCCTGAATTTGTGACTGCGATCCGGCATTTACCTGAATCTGGGAAGTGAATGGCTGGTATCCGTCTTTGATAACTTTTATTGTATGAAGCCCGGGCATCAGGTCATAGAAGGTGCAGGGGGTGAGATCCTGGTTTCCTCCATCAAGAATTGCAATACTTTTCGTCGGGTTTGATGTCACCCGGATACTTCCATACTGGGCCTTGGGGACCAAAGTTGCCGTGATAGGAATGGTTTGATCCGGAAGCGGGTTATCTCTCATGGAAGAGGTCCAGTCATAATACCCGGTCATTCTGACGAGGATCTGGTGTGAAGGGGTGCCGGTTGAGTACACTTTGACGAGAGCCGGAGCAGATCCCTGGTATGTCCCATCAAATGTCACCTCTGCACCGGACGGGATTGAATTAATTGAGACCCATCCATAATCCGGACCGATCAGCGTGGGGGTTGGAGTCGGAGTCCATGTTGGTGTCCAGGTCGGAGTATAGGTAGGTGTAATCGTTGGTTCCATTGGAACAAGGATTGCATTGACCGGAATTGTCTGACCCGGGGGCGGGAGTTCGGAGAGGGAGGTGCTCCAGTCCTGGTATCCGTCCATTGAGATGTAAATCTGGTGGAACCTGGACTCCGTAAGTGATACCTGCACCGTCACCGGACTCTGGCCCTGATATGATCCGTCAAAGGTGACCATTGCACCAGAAGGAACTGAGTTTATGGAGACCCATCCATACTGCTCCTGCGGTGTTGGTTCAATGGTTATGGTGGGATATTCTGTTGGAAAATCTGTGGGTATATACGTGGGGGAATCAGTCGGGTAGTCAGTCGGATAATACGGGGGATTATCATCTTCATATCCGTCGGGAATAAACCCGATAGGTTCCGCCTGATTGGTAAGTTCTTCAGAAAACCCAAAACCCGCCAATGCCAGCATAAGCAGGGCGCTGAGTATCCATAACCGGAGTGGTGCCATAAGAATGAGTTGGAGTAGAATCCAATATAGTTACTGGCATGCGATGCAGGTTATTGCAGGCCCAATGCACATATTGATAATTCACGGCGTGAAACATATCAACACCGGAGATGTGGGATGGAAAAACTTCCGTGTGAGACAATAGTATGGGATTCGCTCCCGGCAATTCGTGCAGCGATTGCAGTAGAGATGGTTAGGTGCGGGCTTTCCCAGAAGATGGTGGCAACCATTCTGAACATGGCACCTTCAGCAGTATCACAATATCTCTCCGGAAAACGAGGATACCGGATTGTTTTTTCAGAGGACGTTACTGAGGCGATCGCTGAACTGGCAAGAGACCTGGTATCTGCAAAGATCAGTGATCCCCGTGACAGGATATGTAAGATATGTGTGTTGATACGCGGTGGAGATATGATATGTTCTGCATGTGATAATCCGGAAACAGAACGGTAAACCGGCAGAACAAGCGCTCGTTTAATGTTCCCGTATGACGATGCAAACACCACTGACGATATTTTCCTGAAAGGATAACCGTGACGTGGAGAGCAGAACCCTTTTCTTTCTTCCTCCCCGTGCCCTGATTATCGCTTTCAGATCTTTTATCTCCTCTCCGTTACAGGTTTCCAAAACCAGATCCCTGCCGGCATTCAGTTCAGGAGTAATGATGGAGAGTGCCGTACTGCCAATTAGCTCATCACGGGGGTACCCGGTCATCAGTTCAGCCCCCCGGTTCCAGGAAAGAACCTTTCCTGCAGGAGTTGTTGTAATCACCGCTTCATTGAGGAGATCCATGAGGGATGCAAGAAGAACCGGGGCAGAACCTCCTTCCTGAAAACCGGTTATGTCACGGGAAAAGCCGATGATCTCTCTGACTTCCCCTTTATTATCCTGAACCGGAAACAATCGCTCATCAAACCACCTGACCTGATCCCGCTCCTGAATGGAAAATAGCGTCCGGTACGGTTCACTCCTGCTGCAGACATATCTTGCGGCCTCCTGGATAAGTGGTTTTGCATGATTATCGCAGATATTCACCCGGTTCTCACCGATGAATGACTGCGGCTCCCGCTTGAATGCATGACCAAACCGGGGGTTGACATAGGTAAAGACCAGCTCGGGTGTCATGACAAATACCCGTTCATCTGTCTCTGCTGCAAGAGCGTGAAAGAGTGCGTAATATCTTCTTTTGCTCTCTTCTGCCTCTTTCCACTCATGAACATCTTCAATGACAAAATAATGGCCCTTGGCCCCGTCATACATGACAACATCCGCAACAGTCAGCCATACAAACCGTTTCTGATCAGACCTGACAAGTTCGAGATCTGATGCAAACACAAGGGGGCGATCAGATGAGAGTATTTTTGTCCGGACCTCCTGTTTTAATCCCTGTAATGCTAGAAGGTCCAGGATATTGCGTCCTGTGAGCTGAGTAAGGTCGGTGTCGAGAAATTCTGCTGCAGAGATATTTGCACTTTGAATATGATACCGGTCATCTGTCTGAACAACCGCAGAAGAGAGATAGTTGAGAAGAGTTGTTACGGGGATGCGTTTTGATAAAAAAAATATCTTTGCCTTTCCGACGGTTCGCACATCCACCATCCCGGACAGGAACATCATTTCTATATACTTTCCAATGGTGTTCCGTGACATGGACAAACCATTTGAAATTTCAGAAATGGTCATTCCATCCCGATTCTCACGTAAAAAATCAGAGATCCGGGAGATGTAATAGTGGGTATTGTCCATCGATGGAAAGAGATTGTTTATGTCATCATAAATAGTTAATGGAATTCCGATGGAGGATGTAACCAATCAAAACAGGGTGTCAGGAGGATGATGGCTTTCAGATTATCTCCCCTGTCGTGATTGCACCGCCAGTTCTCCTCCGGCTGGCTCTCCTCAATATTTAAATCCTGTAACAGTGCATGCTGCATTATGACTCACTCCCCAAACCGGCTGGCAAAAGAACACAGTCCCTATCTTCGTCACCATGCACACAATCCGGTAGACTGGTATCCCTGGGGTGATGAGGCTTTTTCCAGGGCAAAAGAGCATGATATGCCGGTTTTTGTCTCTATTGGATATGCTGCCTGTCACTGGTGTCATGTGATGGAGACTGTCTGTTTTGAGGATGAGGAGGTTGCATCCCTGCTCAATGCTCATTTTGTCTCAGTAAAGGTGGATCGTGAGGAGAGACCGGATATTGATCAGGTATATATGAGTGTGTGCCAGGCAATGACCGGGTCTGGGGGATGGCCCCTGCATGTCTTTCTCACCCCGGATAAGCGCCCGTTTTATGCAGCCACGTTCATCCCGAAGATGAGCAGTCCGAATATGCCTGGCATGCTTGATCTCCTTTTGTATCTGGCATCAGTCTGGAAGGATCAGAGAGAGAAGGTCATTGAGGTATCTGAACAGATTATTTCAGCAATTCAGGAACAGACCAGGCAGGGCATCCTGCATGATCCTAATGATCTGATTCACACCGCTGCCAGGCGTCTTACCGCGTCGTACGATAAAAACCATGGTGGTTTTTCGCCTGCTCCAAAGTTTCCTTCTGTTCCTGTTCTTCTCTTCCTCCTCAGGTATGCGGCCATACACAAGGACCGATCCATCCTTGATATGATCACGACGACCCTTGACCACATGGCCTTTGGTGGGATGAGAGATCATCTTGACGGAGGGTTTCACCGGTATGCAACCGATACAGCCTGGAAGGTACCTCACTTTGAGAAGATGCTCTATGATCAGGCGATGTGTGCGATAGTCTATACCGAGATCTGGCAGGTTACAAAACAGGACCGGTACCGGAGGGTTGCTCTCTCAGCTCTTGAGTACATGAACACCTTCCTCTCTGACGCGCCCGGCGGGTTTTACTCATCAGAAGATGCCGACAGTCCGGGCGGAGAAGGGGCATACTATCTCTGGTCCTATGATGAGATTGAAAAGCTCTTCGGAGAAGATACCCCGCTTGTCTGCACCATATTTGGCATCATCAGGGAAGGGAATGTGTCAGGGATGCATGGGATGAAACCCGGAGATAATGTTCTCTTTCCAGAGCGGGATCCCCTGGAGATCGTAGCCACAATGGGAGTCAGAGATCCGGAAAAAACCTATGTTACTATTATCGATACGCTCACGAATGCACGAAAGGGGCGGGAACGACCCCCCCTTGATGACAAGGTCCTGACCGACTGGAATGCCCTTGCAATTTGGGCACTCGCCTTCGCCGGGATGGTCTTTCATGACGAATCACTCTGCATAAGGGCCTTATCTGCAGCAGAATTCCTCTTTTCGACGATGGTTCAACCGGACGGAGTTGTCCTTCACCGATGGAGGAGGGGTCAGGCCGGAATTGCAGGAACTGCAGGCGATTATCTGAACCTTGCATGGGCCTCTATGGCACTCTACCAGGCAACAGGTAACTCCATATGGCTTGAGCGGGCGATATCACTGGAAAAAAGCGTATCTGACCGGTTCTATGATTCTGCCCAAGGCGGGTATTACCAGGTCTCTCCGGAGACCGATCTGCCGGTAAGATTAAAGGAGATGACCGATGGTCCGACATTATCAGTGAACGGTACCGGGTACCTGCTCCTCAGTGCTCTCTACACTATCACCGGGGACGAATCATATGCTCAAAAAGCCCGGCAGATAGAGGATTATTATCGGTCTCTGGATCCCCGGATGATAACCGGGTCCTGTGCCTTTTTATGTGGGCTGGTTGAGAAAAACCATGGGGGCACCGCTGTGCTCTGTGGGAACTCCGAAACTCATGAAAGAGATGAGATCTGGCGCCTTCTCTGGTCTTCGTACCTTCCCGGAATGGTCCGGATATCTATTAGGGAGAGATCAGATTCATCCATACTCAATATCCCTGCGCAATGTCAGGGGGATGGAACTGCCCTTCATATCTGTTCACAACGGCAGTGTCATCCTCCCCTGTTCACGGTGGATGAGTTCCGGCACTATCTCCAAAATCTAAATATTCTTCAGGGCGATGAGGTTCCTGACACCGTTCAGGCGCCAGACCAGTGAGCGTTCCTCTTTGCAGATAGATTCAGGAGGATCCTGAGGCGAATGTCCGAGAGCTCCAAGAATGTTTGTTGACAGGTTCTGCTCCCGGATCAGATTGACAAACCGCTCCCTGGTGATCTTCTTCTCGATTGAGTCATTGACCTCTTCAAGATATCCCTGGAGCGTGACAAACATGTAGCAGGAGAGATCCTTTGTATACTTGTCAATCTCCACGGAGACGTAAGGGGATTTTCTGAAGTATTCAATCTTTTTGCCATATTTTGTGGAGAGGAAATAGAGGTGGTTTCCGTCATACACATACAGGAATGGCGCAATATAGGGATATTTCTCCCCCGAAAAAGCGATTCGTGCCATGAAACGGCTGTGAATCAGTGCATCATACTCTTCTTTTTCCATGCGGGGGATTTTCACGATCTCCATGATACCTAAAACAACATGCACGTTCCATCTAATAAACTATGCAGACCTGAATCCCGGACAAAAATCTCTCGCATACTATACTCTTTCATGAAATGATAAAACGAGGACTTTTCTTTTGGAAAGAGAAACTACTTTATTGAATCCGTCACACCCAGAATGGAATCTTTGAGTATAATACCGATGGAATTACCTATGACCCGATGGCATGGCATGGTTTTCGCAATCCTTGTCTTATGGGCATCTGCTCTGGTGATCTGCCCTGTTGTGACTGCTGAAAATATGCAGGACGCAACGGTCTGGATAAACAAAGGAAAAGATGCTTTTCAAAAGAAGGATTATGTAAGCGCGATCGCAGCCTATGATCAGGCCCTTCTTCTTGATGAGTATTACACGGAAGGGTGGAAACTACGCGGCGATGCGATGATGGAGCTCAAGCGGTATGCAGAAGCTGCCGAATCATACAATCGCGCCATCACAATTGACAAGACCAATGCAGATCTTCTTGGAAAAAAGGGCCGTGCCATTTATGAACTGGGTAATTATCAGGAAGCGCTGGATATCTATACCCGGGCTGTTTCATTGAATCCCTATATCTTTCAGAATCAGGATGGGTATGGCGATGTGCTGGCGGCATTGAACCGGTTCACCGAGGCTGATTATGCGTATACTGCTGCACTGAAGATTGATTCGAAAAATAATGCGACATGGAATAAAAAGGGAGAGGTACTTGCTAAGATGTACCGGAATGATGAGGCCATTGCCGCATTTAATCAGTCGATCCAGATTTACCCTGATTCAGCCAAGGTCTGGAATAATCTTGGGAGTGTTCATTTTACCATGGGCAACCTGAATAAAGCCCTGACCGCATTTGAAAAAGCAATATCACTGGATGAGAGTTATATCCCACAGAAATATACCGATACCTTAAGCAGGCTCGCAAACGTGAATCCTCAGATCCGAAAAGCCAACACAAATGAAGAGATAGAGGTGCCGGTGGTAAACACGCCCTTTGTCATGCCTCCGGCGATATTTGTTCTGAATTATGTTATGATTGGAATTGGTATCATTGCAGTAATTCTCCTCGGTATCGTCGGTGTTATGAAAAGGCGGCCAGATTAGAAAGAGCGTGTATAAGAATCAGGAATATCTGGTTAGAATATCCTGAATTACTTTTTTCCGGTCAGTCTGTTGTAATTCACGCTTCTCCGGCAGTGATGGCCGGATTGTTTTGTAAAATATCCCGAGTGGGATTGGTCCGGGATCAGAATAGTTCCATTGCTGCCCGGTCCGACAGGCCATGTCAAACTGGGAGACATTTGCTTCAGATGTCTCGTATACCTGCTCATCATACAAGGACGTCATGTTAAAGAAGGTTGCACAGATCTGCAGTACGTCGATGTGGGCAAACCCCGGATGACAGATGGCTTCGTGAATGATCCGTTTCAGAAGCGGAGTATTCCGTGAGTATGCCCTGGCTACAAAGGATGCTCCCGAACCGAGCAGCATCTCAATAATATTGAGCGGGTACTCATGGATTCCATTCGGAGTGGACCGGCCCTGGTATCCATAGGGGGACGTCGGGGTATACTGGCCGGTAGTAAGACCATACACGCGGTTGTTGTGACAGATAACCGTGATGTCAATATTTCGTTTCGCCGCATGGATCAGATGATCAAGACCCTCTGCATACAGGTCCCCGTCTCCTGCAAAACAGATGACCTTCAGGTCGGGGTTCGCCATTTTTATCCCGGTCGCAACAGGGATTGTCCTCCCATGGAGGGAATAAAAACTGTTCAGATTAAAGTAATCCACAATCTTTGCATGACACCCGATGCCTGAAACCAGGACAAATTTCTCTTTTGGGATCCCTTCCTTCTCAAACTCCTCGATAACATACCGAAAGGCATGCTGAATTGCAAAATTGCCACACCCCGGGCACCAGGTGTTCTTTGCTTCAGAGACAAGTGTTGCGTTCGGACTCATAATACCCTCCTAATCCTGGTTTCAAGTTCTTCAATCGTAGAAGGTCTCCCGTCATAACGCAGGAGGAGTTCATCAGGAACGATTCCGAATTCTTTGAGGATTTTATCTATCTGCCCTGCTACACTCTCTTCAACTACAATAATTTTGGTAACACCCTCAAGAGCAGCCATGAATGCTTTTATCGGGAATGGTTCGATGATGAGCGGTGATACAACCCGGAAAGAGTTGTCTTTGGCAATCTCTGTCACCTGTCCACGGACAGAGCCCCATGTAATGACACATACCGGCGCTTTCTCATCACCAGCAATGATTACACTCTGCGGCTGGTCTGTGTACTCTTTTAAGCCCTGTTCTTTTCGTTTTCTCTTCTCAACCATCGCGATTGTTATCTGGGAGTCTTCTGTTGTGATGCCTTTGAAATCATGGGTATAACTGTTTATCTTCACGACCTCACCAGGATGCGGGGGAGCAAGAAGGGGTGAGATACCATCTGGCATGTCCTCGTACCGGTGATAGGGAAATGCAGGGGCAGAAACCCGGTGTGGAGGGAAGTCAGGCAGATCTGATGACCCGGTGAACAGCCCCTCCGAGAAGGACTTATCGGTTACGATAAAGGCAGGAACCTGAAATTTCCATGCAATCCGGACCGCCTCTGCTCCCAGAAAGAGGGCTTCTTCCGGGGTTGCCGGAGCTGCAATCCATCGGGGGAATTCTCCCTGGCCTGCATGGCGGATGAACAGGAGATCAGATTGTGCGGTATATGTCGGCAGTCCGGTTGACGGGCCGGTTCGTTGTGAGACGACAATGACAATAGGAATTTCTGCCTGGCCTGCAAGGGAGAGTCCTTCGGTCATCAGACAAAACCCCCCGCCTGATGTGCCGACCGCTGCCTTCTTCCCTGCATAGGAGAATCCGAGTGCCATCAAAATGACCGCTATCTCACTCTCCGGATGATAGACCTGAATACCTGCCTCATCTGCAATGGAAGCGAGAAAATGAAGGATGCCTGAAGACGGAGTCATCGGGTAGGCAACATAGGCATCAAGTCCGCCGGCCAGAAGACCAAGTCCAATCCATTCATTACCTGAAAGGAAGGGTTTCGGGGCTCCACCAGGAATACTAAGTTCCCGTGACGGTGAGAGAATGTCCCAGGCGGCCCGGGCAATCTCAAGATTCTTCTCCTGACTCTTTGGGATCTTTCTTTGAAGGACCGGTTCCATCATCTCCCACGGCACACCAAGATACCTGAACAGGGCACTGATCATCGCGGTATTGCCCATTATCGGAATCCCCTGATGTTTGCTTATCAGCGTGCCGAGGGAGATCTCAAGACCCTCAGTCTTCACCCGGTCAGTGTCAAAAATGATGATCCCGTCATCTGACAACCGGCCTTTATGGAGATCTGCAGTCTGCTGATCAAAGGCGATGATGACATCAACACCGGATCGAAACGCCGTCACAGGGGACTCTGCAGCACGAATGATACAGAAATTATGCCCGCCCCTGATAAGTGACGGATAATCGACATACTGGTACACGTGATATCCAAGTGATGAAAAGACAGAACCGATAACCTGACCTGCCTGTGAGATCCCGTCTCCTGCTTTTCCCCCGATAAGGACTGAAAATTCTGCCACTGTACCTGCCTCTCTGTGGGAAATGTGCTTTATCTGGTAATGAATATTGCCACCGGTACAGACTATCGGGTGCAAGGTCTCTCAATATGAATGAAAAAAATATAGAGTGATTGAGAATTGTATTGTGGCATAATAGATACTATAGGTCTCCCATGCAATCAAAATAGGGATTTCAGCAAATTTATATAGTATTGGATCCTGGTGTTATGTATGCGCGTTTTATCGCTCTCTGCAAGTCATGTGAAGAAGGGTAATACCGGTCAGCTTATCGGATATCTGAATGATCAGATAGAGCAGGCAGCCATTGAAAACCTCAAGATGAAATCAGTAACCCTCACCGGTGCAAAGATTGGTCCCTGCAGGGGATGCCGGAAATGTATGGAGACCGGGTCTTGTGTAGTCAAGGATGATTTCAACTCTCTAGCTAGAAAAATGCTCAAGAGCGATCTCATCATCATCGGATCACCGGTGTATTTTCATGATGTATCCGGCCTTGTAAAAAATTTCATTGACCGGACCTATTCCCTCTGGCATGACCGGCAACTCAAAGGCAAAAAGGTAATTCCGGTAGCAGTCAGTGCAGTGTCAGGAGAGGATCGGGCACTCGAGACACTTCGTATCTGGGCGCAGGCTCATGAGATGAAGATAATCAGGTCTGTTCACGGACATGGGTACAAGAGGGGTGAAGTGCTCAGTGATAAAGAGGCAAAAGATATGGTAAAAACAGCAGTAAAAGATCTTGTCGGGGAGCTCCAGTCAGAACGCTGATGGTTTTTCTTCCTACCTGCAGGCCTGCTCAATATGTAGCTTCGTCCTGAACGTTCTGAAGAATGAATCCTTTTCAGACTCAACAGCCCATATCTCCAGTGAGCAGTCAGACTTGCATGAGACGGATAAAACAACCCTGTCTTTTTTCCTGATAAATTCCACCAGTTCAATACGACGGTCATGACTGCGGTCCAGGTTTTCTGCAAGCCTGAGCAGAAGGGAGAGCACCCTGACCATTCTCCGGTCGGTCCGGTCCAGTTCCTGAAACGGATTATCCCTCTGTCGTGGCAGTTTTTTCCGGTGGTACCGTGCAATAAGCCCGATCATGAGGACTTCATGCTGGTTAAAACCCAGAAGGGGAACCTGTGTTATCAGGTAGAATGAGTGCTGGTGATGGTTGGAAAACGAGATAAACTGTCCCACATCGTGCAGATATGCCGCATGAGAGAGGAGTTCTTCTGATTCTTCATGCAAGGGAAAAAGCCCTGCCCTGATCCCGGAATGGTAGAGCTGCAACGAGAGCTCGACTATATGGGCTGCATGGAGCTCATCTATGTGACAGAGCCGGCCAAGGTGTCTGACTGATCGTTCCCGGATGGAAACCGGTTCTGCATGGGGAAATTCCGGGATCCGGGTGATATAATCAACGAGCAGGCCGTCCCGGAGAGAGCGGGATGACGTAAACACCCCTTTCAGCCCGGTTACCTTTATAATCTCATGAAGAATGACTGCCCCGGCAATGATGATATCAGCCCGGTCAGAATTCAGACCCTGTACCTCCTTTCGTACTTGCAGGGGCAGATTTGAGAGGTACCTGATAAGAATATCCAGCTCTTCGATGCTGAGAAACCCTGGAATATGGTTCTCTGCACATGGTTTGTACGATGCCGCGACAGTTTCCAGGGAAAGAATGGTTCCGGAGCTCCCAAATCCCCGGGTGATGTTCCAGGTGCTCATGTGCCTGGCAATATGCACGATCTCATGTTCGATATGCCGTCTGAGTGACATAAGTGCCTGTTGTGAGATTCTCCCATCCTTTTCAGCCTGAACTGACATCCCGGTCGTTCTGATTGCCCCCAGTTTCAGACTTCGCAGAAAGAATGGTTCATGCTGATCTCCAACAATGATCTCTGTCGAACCACCGCCGATATCGATAAAGAGTGCCGTTTCACCTTTCAGATCAATCCCGCTTGAAACCCCGAGCCAAATCAGTCTGGCCTCCTCGGCTCCGGAGATGATATGAATCCGCACTTTGGTGAGTTCTTCAATCCGATCGCAGAGTTCTTCTCCGTTTGATGCCTCACGGGTTGCAGATGTGGCAACGGCGACGAACTCTTCCGCCCCTCTGCTTCTTGCCAGTTCAATCAGCCGGACTATTACCCCGGTAGCCCGTTCCATGGCTGTATCGGTCAGCCGGTTATCGAGAAACTCCCCTTCTCCAAGCCTGATGACCTCTTTCTGCTGGGTAACCAGGGTGTATGATCCGTTCTGATTGAGCCTGACGACAAGAAGACGTACGGAATTCGTCCCAAGATCAATAAATCCAATTATCCGTGGAGTATTCAGGTGCATGAAAGACAAATCCTGCGATGGGTGAGTTCTTGTAAAAGCATGCTCTTCTCGGCAAAAACAGATGAATCATGGAATAATGGTACATTACAGGTACAGGAGATGACGATATCATCTGATGATATTGAGCAGTGAATTTCCCTGACCTGGTTCTGATGTGCCCGGTCAAGAACATCAGCGATCCGGAGTATTCCCGAGCACCATGAGACGATCTCCTGATCACCCTCACTAAGTTCCTTAAAGACTGCATGGTCGGGTCTTGGATGCGATTTCCGGTGATATCGTGCAGTTAATGCAATAATCATTCTCTCCCTGGTTGTGAGGTTCATCGCCCTGTCGCTTAAGATGATGTCTCGTGATGCCTTATGATGAGGCTTATCTGGGATACTCCATCCAATATCGTGGAGGAGGGCAGCTGCTTTTAAAAAGTCACGGGTATCCGGGGCCAGGTGGTGCAGGGGATGCAGGTCGTCAAATAGCATACCTGACAACCGGCAAACTTGTCGTGCATGATCAGGATCCGGGTCCAGCCTGTGTGAATAGTCCATGATAACCGGCCAGACCGATGTATCCATCAGACAGAATCCTCCGGTTCGGATACGACATCCAGGGGTTTTCCCTCGGAGACGATCCTGGCAAATGAATCAGGCAGATGTCGGTTTCTGATGGCTTCAATTGCCTTTGATATATCATAGGGAACTCTGACATGGACGATTGAGAGTGGATCCAACGTCAGCAGGGCATAACAGGCACGGGGATCTCCGTCTTCTGTCCTTCCGACACTTCCACAATTGACAAATACCACATTATCAATCTCCCTGATGGATGGGAGATGGGAATGACCGGTGACGATGATGTCTGCCTTGGTTTTTTGGGCAATTTCACGAAACCGGGATTCAGGTGTCTCCTGGACAAGATATTCGGTCAGTGAATCAGGGCTCCCATGGGTGACCAGAAGGGTGGTTCCTTTTACCCTGAGCCGGTATTCCCGGGGAAGAGCAGCGAGGTATGCCCGATTCTCTTTTGAAAGATGATGATATGCAAACCGCATGGCTATCTGCTTATCCCGCGACCGGGGCCGTCCTGTCTTCCATTTTTTAATAAGGACTGACTGGTCATAATTACCAATAACCGAGAGCACATGTGATGAGCGAAGTGATGATATGACCTCATCAGGGAATGCACCATATCCAATGCTGTCACCGGCATTGAGAACTGCCGTAGCGCCCTTCTGCCTGGCATCAGCGAGCACCGCCTCAAGAGCCGGAAGATTTGCATGCACATCAGATATCAGGGCGATCGTAACCGGCCCGTCTTGACAGAGGTCAGAACGCTCCTGGAACGAATGATGGACCGGATATGATACCTTCTCCATCAGCTGGTCCCAGAATCCTTCCTGCTTGAGCGAGTCCCAGAGGGTATGGAGTTCAGAAAAAAGATCTCCTCTCTTCTTTTTCCGGTTATCAAGAAGTTTTAAAAGTCCCTCTTTTAGGATTGAAAAAAAGTCAGAATTTCCAAAATACCTGACTGCTTTTTTTTCTTCATCGCTGATGCAGAGGGGGATTTTCTCAATCCAGACATCACAGTCATGCATGTCTCCAAGAATATCCTGAAGATTTTTAAATGTCTTAATCTCCGTTTTTAATCCGCATTCATACAGACCCGCGAAGGACTCCAGGGTATATCTGAGCCGTTTTGCAGCGATCCGCATCTCATGATGACGATGGATATTCTCCGGTTCAAAAAGCCAGGGTTCAAACCAGAAGAGATCAGAGATGGCGGTCATGATATTGACAAATGCCTGCTCATATGAGAACTGAGAAACTCCTCCCCCATCCTCAATTTCTGCCCTGACTTTGAGTTCATGCAGACAGGTCGTCATTGATTCAAGAGCCGCTGTCTCCTCCAGCTGGTCAACAGCCCTGACAAGATTTGGTTGAATCTGCTGGCGCCGGGTTTTTAATCTGTGGAGCAGGCATTCAAGCCCTGGTCTGTGCATATCAAATGATGAGGTGCAGAAAAGAAGGTTCTCTGATCCGGACTCTTCATCGGGACCCTCACCTTCTCTCACCCTGGAAAAGAGCGGGTGGTGTAGGTGGTCATTCTCTGAATCATCATCCGCTGGAGGGTGAGAATAAAAAAAAACCACTCCCTGGCAGGTATCCCGGATCTGCTTTGAAATAAATGTATTGATGAAATCTATCTGAACATCCAGGTCACGAGCCTCACCAAGTGACCGGGTAATGTTTCTGATGGTGCGTCTCCATGTTTTCACATTTTTCGACGGAAGAGAGGGAGAGAATATGGTAAGGCATGCCCTGAGCCGGCGGGTTGCAACCCTGGCCCGATGGACATATTCGATATCGTCTGCCGCTTTGACTCCTGATAATTCCTGCTGTAATGACCGGAGGAGAGGAAGCATCGTTTCAGCAGCATACCGGGAAAACGCAGGATCCTGTGCAGGTCTGTGATCACATCTCATCCATTTTCTCCCATGCAGGTACCTCGGCTGTCTGGTATGTATGGTATTATGGTGAGTCTATTTCACTCCTTTGATCATGATACCGTTCGTCAGATACAATCTGAAATCCTGCTTTACTTCTCTACTTCAAGGCGGTAACAGTAATCTGCCGCTGTCTCTCCTTTCGCGTCTTCCTTCTTTTTATCATAGAGAGCTGCAGAAAGAATAGCCTTTATGACCATGGCTATAGAGAAGATACAGATTCCAAGCACCAGCCACATCAGAAGTGAGACATGGTCTGATATAATCGGAATGTTACCAATCAGGTATCCGCCTCCGACAAGTCCCCCGGTCCAGAGTATTGCGCCGGCGACATTATAGAACAGAAACCACTGGTAATTCATATTCCCGATCCCGGCCAGAAACGGGGCAAATGTTCTGACAATCGGGACAAACCGGGCGATAACTATGGTAACTCCTCCATATTTCTCAAAGTAGTGATGTGTCTTTTCCAGCCATTCTTTATGAATGAATGCAGAAAGACGGCCCTCCATGATTTTACAACCGGCATATCTCCCGATCCAGAAGTTTGCCGTATCTCCGATTATTGCAGCAAGCCCGATAACAAGGAGCAGAATCCAGATGTTGAGGACACCGGTTCCGGCAAGAGCCCCTGACACGAAGAGAAGCGAATCTCCTGGCAGGAACGGGGTCACGACAAGTCCGGTCTCACAAAAAATGATGAGAAAGAGGACAGCATAGATGAGAGGTCCCAATTCGCCTGCCATCTGCTCAAGCGATGAATCAATATGAAGAATCAGATCAATAAGAGCAATATCCATATCTGCGGATCTGTTCCCTCTCCGGGGCAATAGGGTTTCCCATACTATGATTCAGGGAGAAAAAGTCTGGACTGGGATCAATAACTATCGTTGTCAGTTATACTGACCCGTCCGGGTCATTATCCGGGTGAATCAGAAAGACTCCATGATGACGGTGCAGGTATTTGAGTATCTTTGTAGACTCATGCCACCGCTGGTCCAGCTGGTCAATCATCTGGTCTATCTCTTTGACCTGTGCAAGGATCTGTTCGGCCTTATCACCAAGCGTCAGTTCTGCCTGGCCTGCGATTACCGTGAGGGGATTTCTGACACCATCATTTAATATGGCTAATTCAGCAAGGTTTTTCTGGATCTGGCTGAGGGCTTCTTCTTTCTGGGATTCAATGAGTTTTTGTTCAGAAATATCAGTGAATGTCCACAATGTCCGTACCCCCACCTCAGGACCCCCGGTCAGCATCTTTCCTGATATTATGACCGGAATCTCTCTGCCGGTCGAGTGGATGATAATAAGTTCGGATTCATACACCGATCCATACTCTGTTATGTCAAGGAGGATACGTTGATAATCTTTGAGACTTTTTTCAGGAATTAAGGTCATAAATGATCTGCCAATGACATCGGCCTTAGCATATCCCATCAGCCTTATCCAGGCCTCATTGACCTCGATTATCTCCCCATGTTCATTCAGGGACTGGTAGGGGACCGGGGCCTGCTCAAAAAGCAGACGGAACCGCTCTTCGCTCTCCCGAAGTGCATCCTCTGCACTTTTTTTGGCAGTAATGTCCCGAAAACTCCATACCTTCCCAACAATCTCTCCATCAATCATCTGGGGCTGGGAGTATCGCTCATAAATCTTCCCGTTTCGCAGCTCGATGATATCAATTCCGGGCCTGATTCCTTCCTTGATCCGGTAATCGGTGCGATTGAAGAAGTGATTCGGATTGGTTATCTGCGGGAGTATATAACTGAGTATCGCGGAATAGTCCCCTCCTTCCACAAGATGATAGGGTATATTCCACATCTGGACAACTTTCCTGTTCCAGGCAGTGATCTTTCCCTCGCTGTCAACGACCAGAATGCCATCCGCAGTAGATTCAAGGGTGGAGCGAAGTAAAGCAGTGGTCTCTTTCACCCGCTTTTCTGCATAATATTTCTGGATGGCGAGGTTTACCTTTGAATACAGATCTGCAAACTCCCTGCCCGGCTCACCTGATTTCTGGAGGTAAAAGTCTGCTCCGTTGTTCAACGCATCAATTACCACCTCTTCCCTGCCTCTGCCGGTATAGATGATTATAGGACAGTCAAGTCCGCTTTGCCTGACCTCTTTTAAAAATTCAATGCCGTTCACATCAGGCATGTAATAATCAAGAACAATGGTATCGTAGCTTGTCTTTCTGACAAGTTCCATTGCTTCATCTGCTACCGGGCATGTATCAACGAGCATTGATCCATAACTTTCCAGGTACATCCTGACAAGTTCAAGGATGCCGGGTTCATCGTCTACATACAGCACGCGATACATGAGAAGACCAGATTATTGAGTAATGATAAGTATCCGAGATATTACCAGAGATTCTGATCTCAAAAAGACCAGTGAATTGTAGTTGTATCAGTGGGGTTCTGATAATAAGTCTCCGGATGTCTGACATTCATATCTCTATGGCACTATAGAGATATCTGATATCTCTATATTCTCTGGAGATAATCAGTTTAATATCTGGTTTCGTTATAGGTGTTGATACGTGAGATACCATGACTGGTAACACTACTATTGTATCAGGAATTATCCTGATTGGGCTCTTTATATGTGCTGTGCTCCTCTGCGGATGTACCGGAACTACTGAAAATGAAAAAACCACCCCTGTTTCAACCGGTGAAAATCCCCTGAAAGAGACAAAAGTTCAGCCCGGAGCAGCCGGTGTTCTGACGATTACCGGTTCAACGACGGTGCTCCCTGTTGCAGCGCAGGTCGCAGAATTCTACATGGATACCCATCCGGGTGTTGATGTTCAGGTTAATGGCGGAGGCTCCGGGGCCGGGGTCCAGTCTGCCGGAGAAGGGACAGCCATGATTGGAATGGCCTCCCGTGATCTGAAGAAAGAAGAGAAAGAAAAATATCCGGAACTGCTCGAGCATCAGGTAGCAATCGACGGAATCGCGATCATTACTCATAAGAATAATCCAATCGCCTCCCTTACCCTTGATCAGGTAAAAGCGATTTATAATGGAAATATTACCAACTGGAAAGATGTCGGTGGAAATGATGGAAAAATTGTTGTCATCGGCAGAGACAGTGCATCAGGGACCAGGGAGTTCTTCCATGAGAAAGTCATGAACAAAGAGGATTTTGTTCAGACTCAGCTGGAAAAGAACTCGAACGGGGCAGTAAAACAGAGTGTTGAACAGACTCCGGCAGCAGTCGGGTATGTCGGTCTTGGATATATTGATGAGTCCATCCACGCTGTGCCGATCCTTGTCAATGGAACGCCCGTTATTCCTTCTATTGAATCGGTAAAGGACAAATCATATCCAATCGCCCGCCCGCTTAATTTCCTGACAAATGGCGAGCCATCCGGGATTATTGCTGAGTTCATTTTATTTATCGACAGTCCTGAAGGACAGAAGATTGTGACTGAAGAAGGCTTTGTTCCCCTCACCAATTAACCTTTTTTGTTTTTTCTTTTTATCCCGTTGACCTCATAGTCATCTGTTCCAGTTCTCTCTTTTTGACGTTCTGACAACAGGTGCTCTGGAGGTATCCTGCTGGTGACTATGGTCCAGGTCAGAAGCCGTTCCAGATGAGTGTAAAACCTCATACTGATACAATGACAATACTGTGTACTATTCAGAAAAATGTCTGAAACGGAAAAAGAACAAAAAAGGGAAGAGAAAATCAGATAATTTCTACTCGTTCGCCGGTGACCATATATGTCGTCATCTCGGCAATATTACAGGCCTGATCGCCACACCGCTCCAGGTACCGGTCAATGATAACATACCGTGCGAGGATTGGGACATCGTCTTTATTCTGTTCCATTCTGGTGATAAGATCCCGCATGACCTCACAATACAGGCGGTCAATCTCTGAATCCCGCCCTCGCATATTCCTGATACGGGTCACTTCACGGTCCTCAAAAGCATCACGTGCATCTTCAATCATGGCAAGGACTTTTCTGCCAACAATGATGAGTTTATCAGGATCGGCAAGACCGCAGCATTGCGAGAGGGTTTTGATAGTATCACCGATATCATATCCCATCCGCCCAATCCGCTCAAAGTTATAGATAATGCGAAGTGAGGCGACGATCTCCCGCATGTCCCGTGCAACCGGCTGATATAATGCCAGATGCCTGAACATGGTCTCTTCAACGGCAATAAACCGCTTTTTCAGTTCAATTTTCCGGTTACAGACATCCAGGGCCAGTTGTGCATCGCCACGTTCAAAGGCATCAATACTGTCCCGGAGCATGGCTATCGCATATTTTCCAAGGTCACATGCATCGGTGTGGATTTGTGAGAGTTCAGAGCGTTCTTTTTCGGTCATGGTCTTATCCGAATCTTCCGGTGATGTAGTTCTCAGTCAATTCTTTGTGTGGATTCTCAAATATCTGTCTGGTCTCCCCAAATTCGATAAGGTCACCGAGGTACATGAATGCCGTATAATCTGAAACGCGGGAAGCCTGGGACATACTATGGGTGACGATGATCACGCAGTACTCCTTTTTGAGTTCCTCAATAAGATCCTCAATCTTTGAGGTTGCAATTGGATCAAGAGCACTGCAAGGCTCATCCATGAGAATGATTTCTGGATTGACAGCCAAGGTTCTTGCAATACAAAGACGCTGCTGCTGACCTCCGGACAGGCTCATTGCTGAATCATGCATCCGGTCTTTTACTTCTTCCCAGAGTGCAGCTTTATGGAGGCATGATTCCACGATCCCGTCAAGTTCTCTCTTGTTTTTTATTCCATGCACCCGGGGCCCGTATGCAATATTCTCATAGATGGATTTAGGAAACGGGTTCGGTTTATGAAAGACCATTCCGATCTTCCTTCTGAGCTCCACCGGGTCTGCTTCAGGCCCGTAGATATTCTGCCCATGGTAGAGGATGTTCCCCGTGACACGACACCCTGAAACCAGATCATTCATCCGGTTAAAACACCGGATAAGCGTTGATTTTCCACATCCGGACGGACCAATCAGGGCAGTGACCTTTCTGTTTGCGACTGGCAGGGTTACATTGTGCAGAGCCTGATTATGCCCGTACCAGAGGTTTAAACCCTGCACATCGATGATAATTTCTTCATTCATAGGTTACCACCTGACTTTTTTATCATAATGGTTTCTGATGACAATCGCTCCTCCATATATCATGATAACCAGGACCAGGAGGACGACTGCTGTTGCATACTGGTTGTTCCTGGCACCCGGGACATTGGTTGCCAGGATGAACAGATGATAGGGGAGAGCCATGACCGGATCAAGAAACGAATCCGGAAGACGACGCTGCATGAATACTACGGCAGTAAACATAATCGGGGCCGTCTCACCTGCTGCCCGGCCAATGGAGAGGATAGCCCCGGTAATGATGCCGGGAACTGAGGGGGGCAGAACAACCCGCCGAACCGTCTGCCATCTGGTTGCTCCAAGAGCATAGGATCCTTCGCGGAGACTGTCCGGAACACTCTTTAAAGCTTCTTCGGTTGTTCTGATCACCGTTGGCAGAACCATGAGGGCCAGGGTAATCATACCGGCAAGGAGAGATATGCCAAATCCAAGGAAGAGCACGAGGAACGTGAACCCGAACAGCCCGAAAACAATAGATGGAGTTCCATTGAGCAGGTCGGTTGCCGTCCTGATAAACCGGGTGAGAACATTCTCTTTGGTATATTCCACGAGGTAGATGGCAGCACCAATACCCAGGGGCAGAGCGATGAGAATTGAACCAATAACAAGGTAGAATGTTCCGATAATGGCTGGGAAGATACCTCCTCCACGACCAAGGTTTCTTGGTGATTCGGTCAGGAAATCAAGCGTGACATACGGGAGACCGTTTGAGAAGATATCATACAGGATGAAGATGAGAATGAGGGTAACGATCCCCATCATGATCGTGACCAGAGAGAACCAGATCTTCTGTACCGTCTGCCTGATGCAGTACCGGTCAATCAGCCGTGCGGTCAGATAGAGTATCAGAATACCAATCGCTCCCTGCCATAATCCAATAAAGAGAAGGAATAATCCGAGAAGGGCTGTCAATCCCAGGGGAAGGTGGGGGGTGATTCCGGAGAGCCGGTCCGTGATCATACGACATGAGAACATCCCTTTTCGTGAGCATCCCCCCGTCTGTGAACTCTTCAGTCTCTTCATCACCGTCAGGGCAGCCAGGTTGATGAGCAGGGTTATCAGAAGTAATACAACAGCTACTCCGAAAAGAGCATGATAATGGAGTGATCCAACCGCTACTTCTCCCATCTCAATTCCGAGCGTTCCGGTCAGGGTCCGTACCGGTGAGAGGATATTCCAGATTGGGTCAGGGATGATCGCTGCGTTCCCGGTAACCATGATGACCGCCATCGTCTCACCGACAGCACGTCCGATTCCAAGAATGACTGCAGCGGTAATGCCGGAGAGTGCAGCTGGGACGATAACTTTGGATATGGTCTGCCAGTGGGTTGCCCCAAGGGCCAGGGACCCCTCTTTCAGGTACCGGGGCACTGAACTGATGGCATCTTCTGATACGCTGATGATGGTCGGAAGGGACATGATACCAAGAAGAATTGAACCCGCAAGGACTGATTCTCCGCTTGGAACCGCCAGAACATCCTGTAAAAATTTCACGAGGATAACGAGACCAAAAAATCCATAAACCACGGATGGAATCCCGGCAAGAAGTTCAACAGCGGGTTTCAGAATATTTCTCATCCGGGGGCTTGCAAGTTCTGCGATAAAGATTGCACAGGCGATACCAAAAGGAACAGCAAAAACCATTGCTCCGATGGTAACGAGCAGGGTCCCGACAATGAGGGGGACAAGCCCGTACTTCGGTATGATGCTGGTTGGATCCCAACGCTCCCCGGTCAGAAATGGGATAAGCCCGATATCCAGGAATGCGGGTACAGCATCATAGAGCAGGAAGATGAGGATGAAAAATATGCCGATGATCGAAGAGATGGCACAGAAGAACCATACGGTATGCATGGTCAGTTCAAGTGGTCTTCTTTTTTGACGGAATTTCAGGGGGTTTTGCTGACCAGTTGTCACGATCTCTCTGACTCCTTCGCAGGGTGTATCCGGACTTTTGAATATGAGAATATTGTACGCAGAGGTATGAACATGTGCATACAGAGTCTGGTCCGGACTACTCAGGTTCTGTATGATACTTCGGAAACCTACATGATGGTATGTTCTAGAGATTACGGAGAACTATAGAGGGATATGATGTCTCTATAGATGT
>ERZ1645192.868-NODE-868-length-25361-cov-5.406030_pt1 | contig 25361 bp, 23 predicted proteins | sample MGYA00575354_ERZ1645192 | MGnify/ENA primary metagenome ERZ1645192 (study PRJEB40844, sample SAMN11349763) | freshwater sediment metagenome | isolation source: river sediment | host: Sediment | place: India: Faizupur Khadar , New Delhi | collected 2017-02-21 ... | reverse complement strand
CATTGTAAAATTTAAAATATCCGTTGGATTATTTTAAATTTACAATTGGTATAATATATTGATTATTTTCCTTATTTCATTGCACTAAATGTAATCATTTTCCTTATTTTTGTAAAAAACCATTATCTATTGGAAACAAATCCATTTTCGACCAACTATATTGCTAAAACCATTTCCGGATTAGAAGAAGTGCTTGCAAATGAGCTAACTAACTTAGGCGCTCCCGATGTAAAAATTATAACACGAGCTGTTAGCTTCGGTGGAGACACACGAATGCTATATGAAGCCAATTTATGGTGCAGAACAGCCTTACGTATTTTAAAACCTCTGTTTTCGTTTACAGTCAAATCGAACGATGACCTTTATAAGAATATATACGAATATCCGTGGGAAACCGTATTCACCGTTGATCATACATTTTCCATCGATTCTGTTATTAATGAATCGGCATTTACCCATTCTCATTTTGTTTCACAAAAAGTTAAAGATGCCGTTGTTGATAAATTTCGAAGTAAATATAATACAAGACCATCGGTAGATACAGAAAATCCGGATATTCGAATTAACATTCACATCTACAAAGAAGGTTGTGATGTTTCCCTTGACAGCTCAGGAGAATCTCTGCATAAAAGAGGATACCGCGTATCTTCCGGTTTAGCCCCTTTAAGTGAAGTATTGGCTGCAGGACTCATTATGCATACAGGATGGAAAGGAGATACCGCTCTTGTTGACGCTATGTGCGGTTCGGGAACTATCTTAATTGAAGCAGCACTTATAGCACAAAATATTGCACCCGGTAGTTTCAGAAAATCGTTTTCCTTTATGAAATGGAAGGATTTTGATTTAGAACTATGGGAAAAAATAAAATTAGAAGCTATTGAAAAACAAAAACCTATTAATTGCCGTATTTCCGGCTCCGATATGGAAGCAAGAGCTATTCGTAACACGAGAGGGAATGTTATTGCGGCAGGTATGCAAAAAGTAATTGGATTACAAGTAGCCACTTTTGATGAATTTTCTCCTCCCGAAGAAGGAGGAATTTTAATTATTAATCCTCCATACGGAGAACGTATGGAACAAACAGATATTATCAGTTTTTATAAAACCATTGGAGATGCCCTCAAAAAAAATTATAACGGATACGATGCATGGATTATAAGCTCTGATTTAAATGCAATGAAGTTTATCGGGTTAAAACCTAGTCGGAAAATACCTGTTTTTAATGGTCAACTTGAATGTCGATTTATGAAGTTTGGTATTTACAAAGGGAGTAAAAAAGATCAATATATTAAATAAGAATTCCCGTTTTTTAAAATGCGTTAAGTCGACATCATATTTCTTTGCAACTAATTATTGTAATAAGAACTAAAATTTATTAATAATGAATTCTTCTACTTTTAATGTTCAAACACTTGGTAAAAGTACATTAAAATCACCCATTCAACTTGGTTACGACAAAGGTGATGGAATATATAATTATATTAAAGATGAAGAAAGAATACTTTATGAAAAAAATTATACTAGCATTTTAAAAGACCTTAAAGAAAAAAAGACACCTATTTCATTCGAAAAAGCAGGACCACGTGAAAATATTTTCTTTGAACCGTCTAAAACAAAAGCAGGAATTGTAACATGTGGTGGCTTATGTCCGGGACTTAACAACGTTATCCGAAGTATTGTAATGGAATTATATTATCGCTATGGCGTTGAAAAAATACTAGGATTTCAATATGGGTTTGAAGGACTTATTGGCAAATACAATCATCCTTATATTGAGCTAACCCCAGAAGTGATAGACGAAATCCATTTGTATGGAGGTTCTATTTTAGGGTCATCGAGAGGAGATCAAGATATTAGCGAAATGGTAGATACCCTTGAGAAAAATAACATAAATATATTATTCTGTATAGGAGGTGATGGTACATTAAAAGGGGCAAATGATATTTTTAAAGAAATAACTAAACGAAAACTAAAAATAGCAATTGCGACGGTACCTAAAACGATTGACAACGACATCAGTTTTATTGAAAAATCGTTTGGATTTGAAACAGCATTTTCAAAAGCACACGATATTATAAGAGATGCACATAATGAAGCAAAGGGGTATTATAACGGAATTGTAATAATAAAATTAATGGGTCGTGATTCCGGTTTTATTGCAGCACATGCCGTTTTATCTATGCAAGAAGTAAATTATATTCTTATACCGGAGATGGGCGAATTTGAGCTAGAAGGCGAAAAAGGATTTTTAAACATTCTTAAAAAGAGAATTGAATTAAAACACCACGCTTTAATTGTTGTTGCTGAAGGTGCCGGACAACATTTTTTTAAAAATACGACCAATAACATTGATAATTCGGGCAATATAAAACCGAACGATATAGGCCTCTTTTTAAAAGATCAAATCTCATCCTATTTTAAGAGTCAGAAACTGGCCGTTTCATTAAAATATATTGACCCTAGTTATATTATTCGAAGTGCTTCAGCGGTGGCTAACGACAGTATGTTTTGTAGTCAGCTAGCACAAAATGCGGTACATGGAGTGATGGCCGGGAAAACAGGCTTCGTTGTAGGTACATGGAGTAATTATTTTACATACATTCCTATTTCTGTAACTGTAGGGGGAAGAAAAAAAATTGACTTAGAAAGCGAATTGTGGTGGAATGTAATAGAAGCTACCGGACAACCCATGTGTTTTAAAAATTAACACGAAAGTTAAGTATATATTAAAATGGAACGGATTACCCTTTTTGCGGATGTATTATTACCCATATCCCTCCCAGGATACTTCACCTATCGTGTTCCCTTTGAACTAAATAATATTATTAAACCAGGACAACAAGTAGTAGTTCAATTCGGCAAAAAAAAAATATATACCGCTCTCGTTCGAAAAATTCATACCACCGCACCCCCTATTAACGATATTAAATATATATTATCTATATTAGAAGTAGAAGCTTTAATTTATGAAAAACAGTTTCTTCTTTGGGAGTGGATTGCTTCCTATTATATGTGTACTCCCGGAGAAGTAATGAATGCAGCCCTTCCATCTGCTTTAAAACTTACGAGCGAAACAAAAATCATATTAAATCCTTCCTTTGATGGGGATGTTTCTCTATTAAATGAAAAAGAATTGATGACAACAGAAGCATTAACTCACCAAAAAGAATTAACATTAACAGATTTAGCTAAGCTTATAGAACAAAAAACGGTTATTCCATTGATTAAAAATTTAATCGAAAAGAAAATTATAATTGTAAAAGAAGAAATAACGAATACCTACAAACCTAAAACAGAATGGTATGTTAAATTAGAAGAGAAATATAAAGACGAAAAATTACTTAAAGAAATATTCGATCAATTAGAAAAAAGAGCGCCGAAACAACTGGAAATACTGATGTACATTTATAGTAAAACCACATCATTAAATGATAAAACACACAGAATTAAAAAGGCAGTAATGCTCAAAGAATTAAACACATCGGTAGCTCAACTAAATTCATTGATAAAAAAAGGCGTGTGTACACAATTTGAATTAGAAATTAGTCGACTTGAAAATTTTGAAAAAACAGATGATAGCTCTATTGAACTAAACGAACATCAACAAATAGCATTAGATGCAATTAACGATGAATTTAAGAAAAAAGATATTGTTCTATTACATGGAATAACATCGAGCGGGAAAACCGAAATTTATATTAAACTCATTAACGAAACTATAAAACAAGGGAAACAAGTTCTATACTTATTACCCGAAATTGCACTTACCACGCAAATTGTAAATAAATTACGTAAATATTTTGGCAATAAAGTTGGTGTTTATCATTCGAAATTTAATGAACAAGAACGAGTAGAAATTTGGAATAAAGTTTTACTAACAAACGATGTAAATAGCTCGTATCAAATAATACTAGGAGCAAGATCGGCACTTTTCTTGCCCTTTAATAATTTAGGATTAATCATTGTTGACGAAGAACACGACTCATCGTATAAACAACATTCTCCCGCTCCCCGATATAATGCAAGAGATACCGCCATTTATTTATCTAAACTGCATGGAGCTAAAACAATTTTAGGAACTGCGACTCCCTCTGTGGAAAGTTATTATAATGCAAAAACAAATAAGTATTCGCTGGTAGCTTTAAATAAAAGATATGGGGGCGTTTTATTGCCTGAAATATATGTTGCTGATGTAAAAGAAGAGACAAAACAAAAAAAAATGAAATCTCATTTTACTTCTTTTTTATTAGAAGAGATAAAAGAAGCTTTAAAAAATAAAGAACAAGTCATTCTTTTTCAAAATAGAAGAGGGTTTTCAACAAGGCTAGAATGCGACGCATGTAACTGGATACCAGAGTGCAAACATTGTGATGTTACATTAACCTATCATAAAAAATCCAATCTCTTAAAGTGCCATTATTGTGGGTATTCTATTAATATTCCTGAAAAATGTCCGGCATGTAACAATAATAAACTTGTATTGCATGGTTTTGGTACCGAAAAAATTGAAGAAGAACTACCTATTTTTTTCCCAGATGCCAAAATTGTACGAATGGATTTAGATACAACGCAAAGCAAAAATGGACATCAAATTATTATTAATGATTTTGAAGATCGAAAAATCGATATACTCGTAGGAACACAAATGGTTACAAAAGGCTTAGATTTTAACAACGTACATGTTGTTGGTATTATGAATGCTGATAGTATGATTAGTTTTCCTGATTTTAGATCGTTTGAAAGAAGTTACCAATTAATGGCTCAAGTAAGCGGAAGAGCCGGTAGAAATAAAAAAAGAGGAAAAGTGATTATTCAGACGTACCACCCTTACCATTCTGTAATTCGCTATGTAATTGATCATGATTACACTTCCATGTATGAAAGTCAAATTCAGGAGCGAATGACTTTCAAATACCCTCCTTTTTATAAGCTTATTCAAATTTCCTTAAAACATAATAATGCGGAAACATTAAATAATTCGGCTAAAGAACTCTGTAAACAGTTAAAAAAAATATTTGGTCAACGTGTGCTAGGGCCTGAATACCCTACAATTTCGAGAATTAGAAATGAATATATTAAAAATATTCTCCTTAAAATCGAAAAAGATTTTTCCTTATCACAAGCAAAAATAGTTTTGAAAAAACAATTAGATAATTTCAAATCCGAACACGATCATAAAGGAATAAGAATTGCAATAGATGTAGATCCCTTATAGAAAATTTGCTTAATTATTTTGACTTAAATTGGTTAAAGATCCAAATACCCACCCTTTATCTCCTTCTGACTTAACTTGGTACCAATAGTCCGTTTTCCCATAAGCTTTAGATAAATTTCCTCTTTTAATAATAGGACACTCTTGTCCATTTGCAAGGCCTCTAATTACCGCACCATTAGGGGAAGGAGACTGACGTAAATACGTAATGCCATTACAAATAATTGTTAACTGTTTGGGCACAATAGTACTCGATTTGGTAGTTGTTGAACGCGTCGTGTTTGTGGTAGAAACAGTAGATCCTGATTCTGTAGTTTTCGTTTAATTCGTTTTAGATATATTAGAAGCTGTTGCCGGATTATCGGTTGTTCCACTTTCTCTTGAAGAAGAACTAGTAGTAGTCGTACTTACTTCGCTATCGTCGGAATTTAATTCGGAAGAGTTATCGGCAGTAGAGCTTGAATTATTTTCGTTATTATTAGTGCTTTCCTTTTGATCTTTAATTTTTGAATATTTTACAGCTCCTTTTAACAACTTCTTATTTCCAATTAGGGAATAAGTAGGTCCTGTTCCATCGACAGAATTTAATATTTGTCCATTTAATTTATAGGCATAGGTGGTTCCAGCATTGTTTGTAATAGTGAACAACTCATCGGCTTTTTCAATTTCTAAATACATCTTTCTCCCTTCTTCTTTCCATGTTCCTAGCAATATATTTTCTATTGAATCTTCCGTTGATTTTTTTTCATTTTTATCGTTTCCTGAATTACAAGAAATAATGGTAGCGAATACGCTTATAAAAATAACAAATAATACATTTTTCATTTTCGAGAATTTAAAAAGTAAATTTAATAAAATGCTGCTTCAAAATCAAGAACTTATTTTATTTTAAAAAAGAATTATTTTTCTTTATTTAATGAAGAGTCCTTTTTTATGATAATAAAAACATCTTCATTATCTCTTTTCATTAGGTAAGTTTCTCGAGCAAATTTCTCTAGGTTTTCGGGCTTGGTAAGCAAATTATGTAAGTCGGTTGTATCTTTTTTTATTTGATCTAGGTAATATTTTTTATTTTGTTTTAATTCGTTGTATTTCCGGGCAAGTTCAAATTGGGAAATAAAATTATTTTGATCAAAAACAATCATCCAAACAAGAAATATTATGGTAGTAATAACATACTTGTTTTTAAATAAAAATAAAATTTTACGAATAAATCCCTTCATTTTAATAAAATAAAATTAAACTAAAATAAATGGGTAAACCGAATAGAATAAAGGTTTTTGCTAACATTTAAATGTTTACAACGATTAAAACAGCCCGTGTATACTTGCATCCACTTTATCAATAACTTTACCAAGGGCTTCGGGTGTTTCGGAAAAATGAATATTATCTACATCAACTATTAATATTTTACCGGATTCATAGGTAGTAATCCAAGCCTCATAACGCTCATTTAAACGTTTTAAATAATCCAGTCGAATTGTATTTTCGTATTCTCGGCCTCTTTTTTGTATTTGATGAACCAATGTTGGCACACTGGCTCTTAAATAAATTAATAAATCGGGCGCTTGCAAAAAAGAAACCATTAAATCGAACAGAGAGGAATAATTTTCAAAATCGCGTGTACTCATTAAGCCCATTGCATGTAAGTTAGGAGCAAAAATATAAGCATCTTCGTAGATTGTACGGTCTTGAATAAAATCTTTCCCTCCTTTTCTCATTTCTACGATTTGGCGAAATCTATTATTTAAAAAATAAATCTGAAGATTAAAAGACCAACGCTGCATATCTTCATAAAAATTATTTAAGTAGGGATTGGTATCTACGTCTTCAAATTTAGGTTTCCATCCATAGTGCTTAGCCAAGAGGCTTGTAAGCGTTGTTTTACCTGATCCTATATTTCCTGCAACAGCAATTTGCATGATTTTCTTTTTTAATTTTAATTACTAAAGTACTATTTTTTTAATTAAAAAATAATTTTATAAAAAATTAATTATTCTTATAAATATTTATCGATACGGAATCTTGAAGAAACAATCTGTTTTTTTCAAACCTTCCCATAATTGCATTATTAAATGGCATTTCCATTATTTGTTCTTCGAATGTTTTTATATTAAATTTTAACAGGTGATTGTTCTTAAAAAATATTATATCTTGATTCATTATTTGAAAAGAGGAAAGATTTTTTAGCGGAATTAATTTATCGTAGGTACCGTATTTATCAAACACAAAAATACCTGTATCCGGGTTATTCACAAACACCCTATCTCCAGATTCCATCATAAAATTGGGATTTAAATGAATCCCCGAATCCTGATAGATATTTCCGCTTTGATTGGTTTTTTTTCTGTTTTTATCAAATCTTATTATTTGAAAATTTTGATGTTCATAAACCCAAAATCCATTTTCAAAAGAAGTACAAACCAATAAGGGTTGAATCATTTCTATATCATCAAGAACGATAGGGTCGTTAATTGGACTTAACATGTTATCTAAAAAAATTATTTGACGAAAATCTTTATCAAAAAGAAGTATTTGTAATGGGTTTGTTACATCCATAAAATTAATATTTCTGCTAATTTTATTACTATATGTTTTTAATAAACTCCCATTATTGTCATATTTTAGCACTTCATTATTTTGAACGAGGTAAAGATTTCCTAAATTATCGGTTGTTATAAAGGATGCATCGGAAGGGATTGTTTTTATTATAGAATAATTATCTGAACAAAAAGAAGATAATATAATAATTCCCAATATGTATTTTAATATTTTCATTATTTTTCTATCATTTTTAATATATCGTCAATATATCTCCGATCGTTATAAAGGCGGGGTACTTTATGTTGTCCGCCTAGTTTTCCTTTTAACTTCATCCAATTATAAAAAGTATTATCAGGAACCGATTTAATTAAAGGTTTTCGCAACACCATATCCTGATATCTTTTCGCTTCATAATCGGAATTAATCGATTTTAACGCATTATCTAAAACTTCGGTAAAATAATTAATACAAGAAGGTTCTTTTTCAAATTCGATAAGCCATTCATGTCCGCCGCTATTTTTATCGCTAAAAAAAATGGGCGCAGCAGTAAATTCTTTTATTAACGCATTTGTTTTATCACAAGCTATTGCAATGGCTTTTTCGGCATTATCTACAATTAATTCCTCGCCAAACGCATTAATAAAATTTTTTGTTCTTCCGGTTATTTTAATACGGTAAGGATTTTTAGAAGTAAACGTTACGGTATCTCCAATTTTATATCTCCATAAACCGGCATTTGTTGTAATAACGAGTGCATAATTCTCCCCTATTTCTACCTCTTCTAAGGTTAATGTTTTGGGTGTTTCGTTATCAAAATCGGATGATGGAATAAATTCATAATATACTCCATAATCTAGCATTAATAACATATCATCTGCATTATTCCTATCCTGTATCCCAAAAAAGCCTTCCGAAGCATTATATGTTTCTAGGTAGTTCATTTTAGCTGAAGGAATAATTTTTTTAAATTGCTCTTTATATGGTACAAAGCTAACGCCTCCATGTGTAAACAGCTCTAAATTAGGCCAAACTTCTAAAATATTATTCTTTCCTGTTTTTTCTAAAATTCTTTTAAGTAATAGTAACGTCCATGATGGAACTCCGGAGATATTAGTAACATTTTCATCTTTGGTAACATCCGCCATTTTCTCAATTTTGTGTTCCCACTTATCCATCAATGTTATAGAAAGATTAGGTGTTCTCATAAATTCAGCCCACCAAGGTAGATTTTGAATAATAATAGCAGAGAGATCGCCATAATAGGATTCATTATTAAAATCGGAAATTTGATGACTTCCTCCAAGGGCTAATGCTTTTCCATCGAAAAGAAGTGTTTCCGGGTTATTGTTGCAATACATAGAAAGCATATCCTTGCCCCCTTTAAAATGACATTCTTCTATTGCTTCGGCACTTACCGGAATAAATTTGCTCTTATCGGTAGTTGTACCGGAAGATTTGGCAAACCATTTAATATCTGAATGCCATAATAAGTTTTGCTGCCCTTGCCTAAGTCTTATAATATAAGGCTTAATTGACTCATAATCAATAACAGGTACCCGGTTAATATATTCTTTATGATTTGTTATTGTTTTAAAATCATATTTATTTCCTATTTCGGTATCTTTAGCCGCATTCAATAATTTCTTAAGCCATTCCGTTTGAACATCAGAAGGATATTTCATAAAAAGATCAATCTGATGAATTCTTTTTTTAATAACCCAAGAAACAACCGAATTAATAAGCGCCATAACGAAAATAAAAAATGATTTTTACAGATAAACAAAAGTACCAAAAAATAATTGGAATCAAAATTACAGAATTACAGATTTACTTATCTTTGAACTTTAAAAAAGACAAATGATCTGCTTTCCTAATTGTAAAATTAATTTGGGATTGAATATTGTTGAAAAGCGAAATGATGGTTTTCATAATATTGAATCTATTTTTTATCCTGTTCCATTAAATGATATTCTTGAGATAGTAAAAAGTGAAAAAATCGTTTTTACTATGAGTGGCACTAAAATACAAGGGCCCGCAGATTCAAATCTATGTATAAAAGCATATCGACTTTTACAAGAAAAATACGAACTCCCTCCTATTCATATTCATTTACACAAAGTTATCCCTACCGGTGCCGGACTAGGAGGAGGCTCTTCCAATGCTGCATTTATGATTAAACTTATTAATTCCTATTTCTCTTTAAATATGTCAATTGCCCAAATGCAGGAAATTGCAAGAAGTATTGGAAGCGATTGTGCTTTTTTTATTGAGAATAAACCGGTATTAGCTACTCAAAAAGGGGATACGTTTAAAGACTGCCAGATTGATTTAACAAATTACCATATTATGCTTGTAAAACCGAATATTCATGTTTCAACTCCAGAAGCATATTCACTTATTACACCTAAAAAAACAACTTTCCCTTTAACTAAAATTCAAAACACAAGCATGAACGAATGGAAAGAGTGTATAAATAATGATTTTGAAAAAGTAATTTTTGAAAAACATCCTGAAATAAAAAAAATAAAAGAACGTTTATACGAAATGGGTGCCATTTATTCATCTATGAGTGGAAGTGGTTCATGTGTTTATGGTATATTCGATAAAACGGTACCTATTCCGAACATATTTAATTCATATTTTACGTGGCAAGGATTACTTAATCAAAGTGAATCATCGAATAAAATATTATAATTACAATAAAAATGAATCAAAAAAACAAAATATATTTTGCATCCGATTGTCATTTAGGGGTTCCTAACTATGCAAGTAGCTTAGAACGAGAAAAAATATTTGTACATTGGCTGGACTCTATTAAAACCGACGCAAAAGAGATTTTTTTATTAGGCGATATTTTTGATTTTTGGTTTGAATATAAACGAGTGGTCCCAAAAGGGTATGTTCGATTATTAGGGAAACTAGCCGAATTAAGCGACTCCGGTATTATTATTAATTATTTTACCGGTAATCATGATATGTGGATATTCGATTATTTTACGAAAGAACTAAATATTAAAATTTATAGAAACCCTATTGAGAAAAATATTGATGGAAAGCTTTTTTATATTGCTCATGGCGATGGGATTGGTCCAGGAGATTATAAGTATAAGTTTATAAAAAAAGTTTTTTCTAATAAAGTATGTCAACGATTATTTGCTTATTTACATCCCGGTTTTGGGTTATGGCTAGCTACCTATTTTTCTACAAAAAGCCGAATTGCAAATGGGAATTCCGATGAAATTTTTTTAGGAGAAGAAAAAGAACGATTAATTCAATTTATTAATGAAAAAGAAAAAACAACTCATTTTGATTATTATATATTTGGTCATCGTCATCTCCCAATAGATATGCAAATAAAAAACACTCGATATATAAATCTAGGGGAATGGGTTAATCATTTTTCGTATGCAACATGGGCTAATAATAGCTTGGAATTATGCTATTTTAAACCATAAAAAAAACTCCGCCGGTATATAACAGCGGAGTGTTGGCAAGCATGAACAAAGCACAATTATTCAATGTTAGCCTTTTATTACCATAAATTTTTCCGTTTTTACAAGCTTGCCATTATAAAGTACTTTATAAAAGTATATTCCTTCTTCCATAGACGTTACATCTAAAATATATTGTTTATCGTTTGGAATAATCGTTATAATAGGCTGACCGGTTAATTTAAATACTTCTACTATTAATAAATCTAAATTGTTTGTTTCAAATACGAAATTTAGTTTAGTAACAGCAGGATTAGGATAAGTTGAAACAGCTGCTTTTTCTAGTTGATTATTAACGGTTAAATCGTTATTTATTTGAGAAAACGTATTATACGTAAATCCGACCGTTAATATTGTATAAAGAATGAATATTTTTTTCATGGCCAAATTATTTAATATTTCCTTATAAATAAAATATCAAAGATTATACCAAAAAAGAAAACCCTGCTATATTAATAACAGGGTTTTTTAACTTTTATTATTTGTGATTATGATATTTTTTTAACCAAGTCGACTAATCTAGAAGAATACCCTAATTCATTATCGTACCAAGAAACAACTTTAATAAAATTGCCCCCTATTACTTGTGTTAAAAGAGAATCAAATATGGAAGAGTGATTATTTCCTACAATATCTGAACTAACAATAGGTTCGGTACAATATTCCAGAATTCCTTTTAAATAACCTTCGGCTGCTTTTTTCATTGCATCGTTAATTTCCTCTTTGGTAACCATTTTAGAAAGTTCGCATGTTAAATCAACAACAGAACCATCGGGAGTAGGAACTCGCATGGAAAAACCGTCTAATTTCTTATCAAGTTCAGGAATAACTAATCCAACCGCTTTCGCAGCACCTGTTTTAGTAGGAATAATAGACATACATGCCGCTCTGGCTCTTCTTAAGTCTTTATGAGGAAGATCTAAAATAACTTGATCGTTCGTATACGAATGGATGGTATTCATTAAACCTCTCACTATTCCAAAGTTTTCATGTAACACTTTAGCAATGGGAGCTAAACAATTAGTAGTACAAGAAGCATTAGAAATAAGTTGATGTTCCGGTTTAATTTTTTCATCGTTAACGCCTAATACAACTGTTATATCTACATCTTCTTTGTTATCGGCAGGAACAGAAAGAACTACTTTTTTAGCACCGGCAGTTATATGTTTACTCAATTTTTCTCTATTACGAAAAACCCCTGTACATTCAATTACTGTTGCAACTTCTAAATCTTTCCATGGTAAATTTGCAGGATCTTTTTCGGCATGCACTTTTATTTTTTTTCCGTTTACAATTAAAAAACCTTCTTCCGATTGAACATCTCCTTGAAAACGGCCATGAACAGAATCGTATTTTAATAAATGAGCCAGTGTTTTACTATCTGTTAAATCGTTAATAGCAACCACTTCTATATCGTCATTTTTCATTATCTGGCGGAAAGTAATCCTTCCGATTCTTCCAAATCCATTAATTGCAACTTTAATTTTAGCCATGTTATTATTATTTTTTTTGATTATTAATTCACATTAAATATTGTATTTATTCTTTAATTTAATAAGGTGATAATTCCCTTATAATTACTTCCATCCGATAAATTTAGAATATAATAATACGTCCCTTCGGAACAATCTTTTCCTGCCCATTCGTTCTGATAATTTAAACTTTCAAAGACTTTATCTCCCCATCTATTTAAAATAACCAGCTTACTGTTAGGATAATTTTCTATATGTTTTATCTGAAAATAATCATTAAAATTATCTGCATTAGGGGTAAAAATATTAGGAATTTCAATAGGGCAAAAAACGTTTACGTTTAATGAAGCTATTGCTGTTTGGAGCCCACAAGAATCGGTAACAGTAACAAAATAGATTGTATTTTGCAAAGGGGTTATTTTAACACTACTTGTAGTTGCGTTATTCGGAGCCCATTCATAAGAAAATGGGCCATTCCCTCCTTCTATAGAAACACTAAGAGTAGTTCCTTCACATATTAATGTATCTCCAACAATACTAACATTTAGTGAATCCACATTTTTAATATACATGTGAGAAACTATTGTGTCGGTAAGATTATTTTTAGGAATTTTAATAGTAATTGTATCGGTTTTTTCTTTTATCCAATCCTGTACAGCAATAATTTCTAGTTCAACTACGGCTAAGCCGGCAGGAAATAAAATACTATTAGGAACAATTTGAGAACTAACTCCATGATAATCGACTCCGTTTATGGCACTGCCTGTAATTATAAAATTAATAAGGGTATCGGTATTAATATTTGTCCCATTTCTGCGAAAAACAAACTTCCCTATATCACATCCTTCTGCTAAAACAGAATCGCCAGAAATAAGCAATGTATCTATATTTCGAGAGGAGGCGGAATGATTGGAGAAATTCTTTTTAAGATTATTTTGACCTATACTATTCTGCATAAAAACAAACTGCAAAAAAGTAATTAAAAAAATCGAAAAAAAATATTTTTTGGGGATAAACGTCTTTAGACTCATTTTTAATATTTCGTTATTTAAGAGTCTAAAATTACACATATTTTTTTATTCTCAAAACCGATTTTACAAAAGAATGTTACACACTTCGTATTTTTAACACAATTACCCTATTCTCTATGCTATTTTTCTTCATTTATGGTTGTATTTGCGGAGGAAATGCTAAATTTTTAAGATTTAGCTAAATTATGATTACAAAACAAGGAGCTTTCTTTTTTAAGAAAACTCCTTGTTTTAATTTATTTTAGTTGATATCAATTCTATTATTTCGTTCTTTTCTCAAATTCTGTTACTCCATCTTCCAAGAATTTAACAAAAGCATCTACATCCAAGTTATATGCTCTGGGTTGTACAAGAGGTTCCCCTTTTGAATCGAGTAAAACATAATACGGTTGCGAATTGATATTAAATCTTGTTATTTGCAAATCGGCATATTTTTTCCCGATTGTTTTTTTTACTTTTCCATCGTATTTTGATGTAATCCATTCATTTTCTGGCAGTTCTTCTTTGTCATCCACATAAAGTGCCGTTACTATATATTTTTCTTTCAATAACTTTAACACTTTAGGATTAGACCAAACGGTAGCTTCCATTTCGCGACAATTAACACAACCATGACCTGTAAAATCGACGAAAATAGGTTTGTTTTTCTCTTTAGAACATGCAAGCGCTTGCTCATAATCGAAATACCCCTTTAATCCATGTGGTAATTTTAAATTTTTGGTATATTTTGGTTTTTCACATAATTGGTCTTCAGAAGAAAGCGTTTCAGCATTTCCGCCTCCTCCATTTTCGCGGATAATTGAATTTAAATCGAAATCGTGCGATTCCTGTGGAGGCAAATAACCCGCCAACATTTTTAATGGAGCTCCAAATAAACCGGGAATCATATATAAAACAAAAGTAAATGTAATTATTGCCAAGGTAAGTCTAGGAACAGAGAGATGTTTTGTTTCGCTATCGTGTGAAAATTTTAATTTTCCCAACAAATACAATCCCATTAAGAAAAATATAACAATCCAGAATGCAAGATAAATATCGCGATCTAATATTCCCCAATGATATGCTTGGTCGGCTATACTTAAGAATTTTAATCCGAGTGCTAATTCTAAAAATGCCAATACCACTTTTACTGAGTTAAGCCAGCCACCCGATTTAGGCATATTACTTAACAAAGAAGGGAAAAATGCAAATAAGGTAAAAGGTAATGCAAACGCTAAAGAAAAGCCGAGCATCCCAATAATAGGTTTTAAAATTTGTCCACCGGCAGATTCCACTAAAATAGCACCAACAATAGGTCCTGTACACGAAAAAGAAACCAATACTAATGTAAACGCCATAAAGAAGGCGCCTACAAATCCGCCTTTATCTGCTTGTTTATCGGTTTTAGTACCCATCCATGAAGGGAGTGTTATTTCGAACATGCCAAAGAAAGAGGCAGCAAAAACCACAAAAATAACGAAGAATAAAATATTAGGAAGCCAATGGGTGCTTAAAAAATTAGCAAAATTGGCACCTAAGGTAATAGCTACAATAGTCCCAATAATTGTATAAATAAAAATGATAGAAAGTCCGAAAACAATCGCTTGAAATTTTGCTTTTGCTTTATTGTCTTCGTTATGCATAAAGAAAGTAACCGTCATCGGAATCATAGGAAATACGCAAGGGGTAATAATTGCGAGAAGTCCTGCTAAAAAAGAGATAAAAAAGAAAAACCAAAAAGATGTTCCTTTCCCCGTTAGCTCCGATTTTTCTAAATTTACTTTGGTTGCTAAAGAATCGTTGTTGTTAGAAATATTACCACTATCTGCAATTTGTACAATATCTTTATTTGCTGTATCAACAGAAACCACTTCTTTCGCTTTTGTATAGCCATCTATATTAAATGAAAATTCTACATCTTCGGGAGGTAAACATTGTTTATTATCGCATGTCATAAAATTCAACATTCCTTTTACAATAAATGGTTTTGTTGAATTTATTTTTATTTGTTGTACAAAAGTTGCGCTATTAGAAAAGAATTTAAGATCCATATCGAAATTGGGATCAAACTCTACTTTCCCTTTAGGTTCAATGGTTTTGCCTTGTAAAGAATAATCTTTGCTTTTATCGAACGTAAATGTGGTAGGAACAGGCCCTTCCCCTTCAATAAATTGCGAATACACATGCCAATTGGGGTCTATGCTTGCTTTAAAATATAAATTGGCAGTGGAGTCGGAAGTTTTGGAAGAACTAAATGTCCACTTAACGGGAGTTAATATTTGTGAAAAAACAATGCTATTTAAGAGCATTAAAAATGCGAATATTAAATTTCTTTTTTTCATTCTATTGAATCTTAACTTATTTATAAATTTAAATACATCTATATTTTAACAAAAATAGTTATTTTTTTATTTTCTCCACAAAATAAATATTTTTTGTTTTGGTAGAAATTTTATATTTTTCACTAATTCTATAACCAACTACCCAGATAATATCTCCATTTTTATTACATAAAAGCCAACTATTTTCTTTATCGTATAAAGATAATTTCAAATCTGTAAAAAAATCACTTAATTTCTTTTTCCCTTTCATTCCAAATGGGTGAAAATAATCTCCTGCTTCCCAATTTCTAAGTATTAGCGGAAATGAAAGTTTATCCAAATCAATCATAGCAAAATTATTTTCTTTTCTTATTACAAATTGATTTGTATAAGGGATAGATTTTAGTTGAAGACAAATTGGGATTTCAATTTTTTTAGTTGATTTATTAATTTTAAACGATTGAGTTAATACTTGATTTTCACCGCTAAGAATTAGAGAAGAACGATCTTTAATGATGCGATGTGATGAAGAAAAATATTTTTTACCCGATTCGCGAGTTAAGCTATCCGATATTTGATGAATAATATCTCCTGAAAATCCATAAGGTTTAAGAAATTCGTAAAGGTACAGTTCCCTATTTTCGAGTGCAATTAGCTTTTCAATATTTATTTTAAGAAGTTCATTTTCTTTTGTTACGATTGCTAATTTTTGTTCTTCAACAATTTTTAAAAACTCTTGTTCTACTTGTCTTATTCTATTAATTTCAACATGAATTGTTTTTTCTATCTCTGGGTTAATTTTTTTAAAAAAAGGGATTAGTTCATGTCTCACTTTATTCCTAATATATTTTAGAGAGGCATTACTGCTATCTTCTCGATATTTTATTTTATTTTTTTTAACAAATTCCTCTATTTCTTTTCTATTAGAATACATCAAAGGGCGGACAATTTTTCCCATTTTAGGTTTTATTCCGTGAAAACCAGCCAAACCAGTACCTCTTATTAAATTAATAAAGAATGTTTCTATTTCATCATCTCCATGGTGAGCAATAGCAATATAATCGTAATTATTTTTTTTTCTAATTTCTTCGAACCAGGCATAACGGAGGTCTCTTGCGGCCATTTGAATAGATATCCCCTTGCTTTCGGAATAATTTTTTGTATTAAAATGGGCTAAAAAAAAAGGAATTTTTAATTTTTGAGCAATTTTTTTTACAAATATTTCATCTTCATCCGATTCTTTGCCTCTTAATCGAAAATTACAATGTGCAATTGCAATAGAGAAACCTGCATTATAAAGCAAATAACAAAGGGCAATAGAATCTATACCTCCACTAACAGCGACAACTATTTTATGGTGTTTATTAAAAAGCTTTTGTTTATTAATAAATGCTATTAGATTATTCTTCATTACAAATAAATGAGTGTAAATATACAAAAAAGCCTGTCATAAAATGACAGGCTATGACCTAAACTTATAAATTCGAATTTATTTTATTTCCCAAGTATCTCCACTATTTAATAAATCATCAACACATTTAATTTTGGAATTAGCTTTAGCAAATGTAATCTGTTCTTCAACCATATCATCATAAGTTGGGAACATTGCTGAGCGGATAACGCCTAATGCCATTGGGAATAATGGAGGAGCCATTTTAGCTAACATTAAATGGATACCGGGGTCTTGATCATACTGATCATGAATTAAAATATCATTTTCTGTAATTCCATTTTTTCCTATTTCAACCACTTCGAGGTGTGGTCCATTTAAGCGAATTCCTTTATCTTTATTTTTACCAAAAATCATATGTTCGCCATTTTTCAACACAATTTGAGCATCATCTCTCACTTCTTTAGCTGTAACATCATTATGAGTACCATCGGCAAAAATGACACAATTTTCCAATATTTCAACGATAGAAGTACCATCATGTTTAGCTGCTTCAAACATTACTTCGGTCATTAATTTCGGGTTTGTATCAACTACTCTGGCAAAAAATGTTCCTTGAGCCCCAAGAACTAGTTCTCCGCAATTAAATGGATGTTCTATGGTACCTTGAGGAGATGTTTTTGTAATTTTTCCCATAGGAGTAGTGGGAGAATATTGGCCTTTGGTAAGTCCATAAATTTGGTTATTAAAAAGCATAATATTCAAATCCACATTACGACGAATAATATGAATAAAATGATTTCCTCCAATAGCCATAGAATCTCCATCTCCAGTAGCAACCCATACGCTAAGATGTGGATTCGCTATTTTAATTCCGGTAGCGATAGGGTTTGCTCTACCATGAATACCATGAAAACCATAGGTATTTACATAATATGGAAATCGGGAAGAACAACCAATTCCAGAAACCATCATAAAATTTTCTTTTTTGTAGCCTATTTTAGGAAAAACATTGGCTACAGAAGAGAGGATAGCATGTGCACCGCATCCGGGACACCATTTCACCATCTGATCGCTAACAAAATCTTCTTTTGTAAGCGGCACTCTAGATCTTTCTACTGTTAAATTTTCTTCCATAGTTTATTTCTCCTGTATATTTTTAATAAAATTTTCTTTCAATTCGCTAACCATAAATGGCAATCCTTGAGTTTTGTTAAATTGATAATATTTAAATTCAGGAAGTGTTAATCTTAAATATTTTACAAATTGTCCCATATTTAATTCTGCAACCACAATTTTTTTGAATTTTTTAAATATATCGGCTGTATTTTTTGGTAACGGGCTAATGTTTCTAAAATGAGCTAAACTTATTTTATGTCCTTCCGCTTGCAATTCTTTAACTGCAGAAAAAACAGAACCAAAAGTACCACCCCAGCTTACCACTAATAAATCGCCGCTTTCTTCACCAATTATTTTTTGTTTTGGGATAAAATCGGCAACTTTATTTACTTTATCTTCGCGATATTTACACATAATTTCGTGGTTTAAAGGATCCATCGAAACATTTCCGGTAACATCCGATTTTTCTAAACCGCCAATTCTATGACGTAAGCCTTCTGTTCCTGGAAGTGCCCACTGACGAGCTAATCTTTCCGCATCGCGCTTATACGGCTTATAATCTGGATCGTTTGGTTTAGCAATAGGTGGATTTATAGAAGGGAGTTCACTCACTTTTGGAATTTTAAAAACTTCCGAACCTTGCCCAATATAACCATCTGTTAAGCATATAGCAGGAGTCATGTGCTCCATTGATAATTTGGCAGATTCATAAGCGGCATAAAAACAATCGGCCGGACTTGACGCAGCAACAATAATAACAGGACCTTCCCCATTTCTTCCATATAATGCTTGTAATAAGTCGGATTGTTCTGATTTAGTAGGTAGTCCTGTTGAAGGGCCTCCACGCTGAACATTTACAATTATTAGAGGTAATTCAGTAATAACGGCTAATCCAATGGCTTCCGATTTTAAAGATAAACCAGGACCAGAAGTAGTTGTACATGCCATTGAACCAGTATAGCTAGCACCAATTGCTGAACAAATACCGGCTATCTCATCTTCTGCTTGAAAAACTTTAGCACCTAAGGATTTATGTTGAGATAATTCCATTAATATTTCGGTTGCCGGTGTAATAGGATATGAACCTAAGAAAAGAGGTCTTCCTGATTTCTCGGATGCTGCTAACAAACCCCATGCGGTTGCCACGTTGCCCGAAATATTTCGGTATTTTCCTTTTTCTGATTTTTTTAAAGAGCTAACTTTATAAGTAGAATGAATTGCTTCGAGTGTTTCGGCATAATTAAATCCGGCACGAAGAATTTCTTTGTTTACATTTATTAATTCTGGTTTCTTTTTGAATTTCTTTTCAAAGAAAATGTCTGTTGCTTTAAAATCACGGTTAAACAAAAAGTAAGCTATTCCAAGAGCAAATACATTTCGTGTTTTACTGGCTGACTTCGCATCTAAGCCCAACTCTTTTGCTTTAGCTACGGTGAGTGAGGTAATTGGAGCTTTAATTAATTTATAGTCTTTAAGCGAGTTGTCGGTTAAGGGATTTTTTGGAAACCCTGCCTTTTCGATTATTTTTTCTTCAAATGTATCGGCATCTACGATAATTGAAGCTCCTTTTTTAGCCCATTTTAAATTTGATTTTAAAGATGCAGGATTCATTGCAACAAGCAAATCGGCTAAATCTCCCGAGGAGAAGATTTTTTTACTGCTTATTCTAGCTTGAAAGCCCGAAACACCAGCTACCGTATTATGAGGAGCACGTATTTCTGCAGGATAGTCCGGAAAAGTTGCTATTTCGCTTCCAGCTAATGCGGCTACGTCAGCAAATAGATTCCCTACTAGTTGCATCCCATCGCCTGAATCACCAGCAAAACGAACTACAGCGTCTTCCATTTCAACTACTGTATTTTTCTTTTCAGTCATTGTTATATATTTTATGATTATATTTTTTCTGCGAAGTTAAAGTCTTTTTTAATAAGCACCATAAGAATTCATTTATTTTTTTTATGTTTTATTAAAATATAAATTGTTAACTAAATAACAACAAAATAATTAAGGAGTTACTACCAAAAATTTTATTTGTTTAAAAAAAAACTCAAAAAAATTTCATTTAGTTAATTTAAGCAAATATCTTTGCATGAAATTATTAACTAAAAACTATTAAAAAATGGCTTATAAAATTAGCGACGACTGTACTGCATGCGGTACTTGTATAGATGAATGTCCTGTTGAAGCAATAACAGAAGGTGATATTTATAAAATTAATCCAGACATTTGCACAGATTGCGGTGCATGTGCTGATGTTTGCCCTGTTGAAGCTATTCATCCTGAATAATTTAAGGAATTTATCTTACACAAAAAATCTATTTTTAAAAAGCTACTTCAACTATTTGATGTAGCTTTTTTCTTTTTTAAAGCATCTTTCTTTTATTAAATTCTTAAATTTGATTTTTATTCTTCTAAAATGAGATATACAGCAGATTTTTTAATTATTGGATCAGGTATTGCAGGCTTAACATATGCCTTAAAAGTTGCGCCCTACGGAAAAGTAATTATTGTTACCAAAGACAATATAGCAGAATCGAATACACGATATGCACAAGGAGGAATTGCCGCTGTTATGTATAATCCCGATTCTTTTGAAAAACATATACAAGATACGATTACGGCAGGAGCTGGATTATGTGATGAAAAAATTGTAAGAATAGCTATTTCAGAATCAGCCGAACGGATAAAAGAATTAATTGAATGGGGTACCAATTTCGATAAAACAACCAGCGGAAAATACGATTTAGCAAAAGAAGGCGGACACTCAGAATATAGAGTTCTTCACCATAAAGATAATACCGGAAAAGAAATAATACGAGCACTTACCATTCAAGCTCAACAACATCCAAATATTGAAATATTAGAAAATCATTTTTCTATAGAAATTATTACTCAACATCATTTAGGGATGATAGTAACTAAAAAAAATTCTGATATTACTTGTTATGGTTCTTATGTATTAAACACAAAAGAAAATAAAATAGATACTATCTTATCGAAATTTACATTAATGGCTACCGGTGGCTGTGGCAATGTATACACAACGACTACAAATCCTCCGATTGCAACAGGAGATGGAGTTGCTATGGTATATAGAGCTAAAGGAAAAATTGAAAATATGGAATTCATTCAATTTCATCCTACCGCTTTATACAATCCAAATGAACGCCCTTCTTTTCTTATAACGGAAGCTTTACGCGGATTTGGGGCATTACTAAGAACAATTGACGGGAAAGAATTTATGCAAAAATATGATCATCGGAAAGAATTAGCACCCCGAGATATCGTTGCCAGAGCAGTTGATAACGAAATGAAAATTAGCGGAGATGATTATGTTTTACTAGATTGTAGACATTTAAATAAAAATGAATTAATTAATCATTTCCCCAACATTTACGCTAAATGTTTAAGCATAGGAGTAGATATTAGCAAAGATATGATTCCGGTTGTTCCGGCAGCCCATTTTTCGTGTGGAGGTATTAAAACCGATGAATTTGGACGATCTTCTATAACTAACTTATATGCTGTTGGCGAATGTGCTTGTACCGGACTTCATGGTGCAAATCGCTTGGCCTCCAATTCCCTTTTAGAAGCCGTTGTTTTTGCTAATAGAGCAAGCATAGACACCATTTCAAAAACTAATTCCGTTTTTAATTTTGAAGGAATTCCCGATTGGAATGCAGAAGGAACTGTTTTAAACGAAGAAATGGTTCTTATTACACAAACACTTAAAGAGCTGCAATTTATTATGACCAATTATGTTGGAATTGTAAGGTCTGATTTACGTTTGAAACGTGCTCTTGACAGACTAGAAATTATTTATAGGGAAACCGAAGAAATATATGCAAAATCTATTCTAACACAAAAAATATGTGAGTTAAGAAATCTAATAAACATTGCTTATATTATAATTAAAATGGCAATGAATAGAAAAGAAAGTAAAGGATTACATTATTCACTAAACTATCCAGAAAAAAAATAAAATGGCAATTATAAGAACATTAAACGGATTCACTCCAATATTTGGTATAAATTGTTTTATTGCCGATAATGCTGTTGTTGTTGGAGATGTAATTATGGGAGATGATTGCAGTTTGTGGTTTAATGCGGTTGTTAGAGGGGATGTTCATTATATTCGTATCGGAAATAAAGTAAATGTTCAAGATGGTGCAATTATTCATGCTACTTATCAAAAAGCACCAACAAATATAGGAAATAACGTTTCCATTGCACATAATGCTATTGTTCATGGATGCACCATTCATGATAATGTACTTATAGGAATGGGTGCGATTATTATGGATCATGTGATTATTGAAAGCAACAGCATCATAGCTGCCGGTGCTATTGTTTTAGAAAATACGATTGTTGAATCAGGCAGTGTGTATGCTGGTATTCCTGCAAAAAAAACAAAAACAATTGATAAGGAACTAATTGAAGGACAAATTAATCGTATTGCCAATAGTTACCTTAAATATGCCGGCTGGTATAAAGAAGAAAAATAAAAAAAGAGCAGATAATAGGAACTATCTGCTCTAAATATATTAAAAAATATTTTTTATTTAATACCTATTTTCTTTTTAACAAGAGGCATTAAGTTATCGCTTTCTGATTTATAAAGAAGTATTCCTACCGCAGAATCGAAAATATAGGTATACCCATTTTCTTTGGCAACTTCTTCTATTGCTTTTAACGCTTTGTCTTGAATGGGTTTAAACAATTCTAATTTTTTTGTTTGAAAAGCAGTATCTGCAGAAGCGGTAAAACTTTCAATTCTTGTGTTAATATCTTGTAATTCAGCCATTTTTGTTTGCTTAATTAATTCAGACATCGTAGACAAGTTAGTTTGGTAATCTTGATATTTGGTATTTAATTCGGTTTGCATTGTTGTTAGTTGCGATTGGTACGTTTTATATTCTAACTGTAAAACTTGATTTGCAGAATCAACGCCAGGCATAATTAACATTAGTGAATCCGAATTAACATATCCCAACTTTACTTTAGATTGAGCGTTAACAGTTATAGTACTGATAAAAATAATAATTAAAAGACTAAATTTTACTATACTTTTCATATTCTTTTTTTTTAAAATAAATTAATTTTCGGGCAAAGTTAAAATAATAAATGATATGATAAACATATTAGAAAAAACAAGATTTAAAATTATTCTTCTTTCGTTTTTTCGTTTACAGTTCCGGGTTTATATCCTAATTTAGCTAAAATATCATCGCTTTTATCAAGTTTTGAATTAACATAAAGCATGGTTAAAGAGCCTGATTTATCGAAAATTACGCCATAAACTCCTTCTGTTGCATATTCTTCAATAGCATTATAAACTTTATCTTGTATAGGTTTTACTAATTCTTGTCTTTTTTTGTATAACTCCCCTTCTTTCCCAAAATACTTTTTTTGTAACGCTTTAGCTTCTTTTTCTTTGGCAATTATCTCTTCTTCCTTTTTCAATTTTACATCTTCCGGAAGCAACACCGATTCTGTTTGAAATTTTTTATACAAACTATCTATTTCTTTAAATTGAGCTTCTATCTCTTCTTGCCATTCTATAGAATATTCGTCTAATTTATCTTGTGCTGCTAAATATTCTGGAATATTTTCCAAAATATATTCTGAGTCAACAATAGCATATTTTTGCTGACTATATGAAAAAGATGTAATAAATATTAAAAATACGATTCCAATTATTTTTTTCATATTCTTTCCTCCTATATGTTTTTATTTAATTTATTTAATCTATTGATTGATTAATTGAAAAATGGAACTGTCCTTTATTAGCGGAAGGAACTCCTTTAATTTTATCAAATCCGTAGCCCCAATCTAATCCAAGAACGCCAAACATGGGCAAATACATGCGTAATCCGATACCGGCAGACCTTTTAACATCGAAAGGGTCAAACGATTTAAATTTCAACCACGTATTACCTGCTTCAACAAAACTCAATACATAAATTGTAGCCATTGGATTTAATGAAACCGGGTAGCGTAATTCCATAGTATATTTATTAAAGATAACTCCGCCGATATAACCGGTATTATCCATAGGGGTTAATGAATTATTAGCATATCCTCTCATACCGATAATGTCGCTACCTGTAAATTGTTGATTATATCCACCTCCCGACATGCCGTCGCCACCTAAATAAAACCTTCCAAAAGGAGTTGTACCAATATCTTTATTATAATATCCAATAAAACCGAATTTTGCTCTTGTATTTAATACCAAATCTCCTGCAATTTTAGTAAAGAAGTTCGTGTTAAACTTCCATTTATGATATTCAATCCATTTATATTTTTCTGCCGGCTCTAAGGTCTTAAAATCTTTTTTGGAAAATAAGGAATATGGCAAAGTTGCTTGAACATTTAATGAAATTTCCGAACCAGATCGGGGGAAAATAGGAGCATCGATTGAATTTCTACCAAGTATACAGCTATAATAAGCACTATTCGATTTACCATTGGTTATCTCCATTAAAGAATAGTTATTTAATGTATAACGCTGATAATTAATTCCTTGGTAAATTGTAAAAAAATCATCTGGCCATTTTAGTCTTTGACCTAATTCTAAAGATAACCCATCTATAGCAATACTTCTTCTACTTGAATCACTTTTTGGTAATCCGTTTGCAATATAAATAGAATGGTATGCCGATCCACTTAGTGCATTTGGCTTTTTACCACCTAGCCATGGCTCAGTAAATGAGGCACTAAAGGACTGATAATACCTTCCATTCGATTGAGCACGTACGCTTAATCTTTGTCCATCGCCTGAAGGTAAAGGTCTCCAAGC
>ERZ1645192.867-NODE-867-length-25369-cov-7.174607_pt1 | contig 25369 bp, 14 predicted proteins | sample MGYA00575354_ERZ1645192 | MGnify/ENA primary metagenome ERZ1645192 (study PRJEB40844, sample SAMN11349763) | freshwater sediment metagenome | isolation source: river sediment | host: Sediment | place: India: Faizupur Khadar , New Delhi | collected 2017-02-21 ... | reverse complement strand
TGTCAGATGCAGCAAGAAGGCGCAAGCTACAGGATCGGGCTCAAAGAACATTAGCAGCAATTAAGCAACACAAGATTGAGGCGGAAAAGAAAAGCATAACGATGAGAAGCCGCACTCCAGTCGTTGAACGATATCTATTTTCCAGATATCCTCTTGCCGAGCAAAAAGAGATCGACGCCATTGTTTCTTCGCTCAATGGAAAGCCGGGACTCACTCTGGAGGAGTTAAAGGCTATTGTTGATGCGAAAATGAACAATAAGCCTCAGATCTGGGCGAAGGCACAAAAAGACTTTGTAATGCAGGCAAGGCATAAGGAGAGATTGCGATAGTCAACGGAGAGTGCAATGAAACTTAAACCAAGACCGCTTACTTTCACTGCCGAAGACACTGTTTTCGAGTCAAGGCAAGAATTGGCGGAAAATCTGACGAACTTGGTAAAAAATGTTGAGGATGGTCTTGTGTTGGCACTTCATGCCGATTGGGGCGATGGGAAGACCACCTTTTGCAAATACTGGATTCAAGAACATCTTGAAAAAAGTGAAGGTATCTTTCCCATCTATCTCGATGCTTTTCAAAGCGACTACCATGATGATCCGCTTATGGTTATCACCTCGGAAATCGCCAAGCTATCGAAGGAAAAGTTTCCGGAAGATAAGAAACAAGCCTTCGTTGACTCGGCCAAAAGGATATTGTCTGTGACCGTGGGTGTTGGCATACAGGCCGTGATTGCAGCAGCAACTGGCGGTGTGGGCAACAAAGCGGTCGAGGGAGCGGGCGAGGCGTTGAAGAATCTCACCGACAGCTATATCGATAAGCGGCTGGAGGAAAGAACGCGAATTGACCAAGATCTTCAAGCATTCAAAGGAACATTGAAGTCTTTTATAGCGTCATCCCAGAAGATAGTTTTCATTATCGATGAACTTGATCGATGTAAGCCTCGATTTGCCGTTGAATTGCTTGAGACCATTAAGCATTTCTTTGATGTCGATGGCATGTTCTTTTTGCTTTCTATGAATCGTTGCCAACTTGTTTCTTATGTGGCTGGTGAGTATGGTATAGATCGTCAAACCGCCGAAGCATACCTAAAGAAGTTTATTTATGCAGAAATCCTCTTGCCTAAAATAAACAAACAGGGCTATAAGAGTGACACCTATAAATTCTGTGATAAACTTAATGATGTGGATAATTTGAAGAGCGTTTTTGATTTCATGTCAAGCAATGATCCCCGGCCTCGGAACGAGGAACAATGGTGGATGCATGGTCAGCGAGATGTATTTCCCAGATTGGCCTCCTTGGCCACGCCGTGGAATCTCTCTTGTCGAGATATCCAAGATACATATAGAACCATTCTGCTTTCCTATGCTGTTACGCCAAGAAACCAAGAATTTCCTTTTATTTTAGTGTGCTTTCTTGCAATAGTAAGAACGAAAAATATGCGCTTGTTCGAAGGGCTAAAATCGCAGACACTGTCCTATCAGGATGATCTTGAGAAAGAGCTTTTTCTTTCTCGAGGAGCAGAAGAGGAGATAAAGGTCATAAAAAGTATTTTGAAATATTGCATGGCTGATGAGAATAGAATAAAAGATATCAATTACATAAGTGAAGAGGAATTGAGGTCCGCACAGGAAGTCCTGAACCGATTCGGATTTAAAAGAGAAGCTGTGATTCCTTTAATCTGTAAAAGGCTTGATTTTGAAGCGAAGATTGACTGATTAACTTGACCTGCCTTTTCTGCGAAGTCAAATCTGAATTCTGACCTTCCCCTGCGCGAACTGGCTGAGCACCAACTGCATGAGCGTCTGGTAGGGGATGTGTTCCGCTGCGGCCTTCGCCCGGATCAATAGAGGAAGCCGAAGAGCCAGAGCGGTATGCGCCCCTTCGTGCCGGCCTCTATTCCATCGACCGCCAGATATGCGTTGTCGTGTTCCTTGATCTGATCGAATCCCTTATTCTTGCCGCCCACCTCGAAATAGAGCGTGTCGTCCACCACGAAATCGCCCCGCGCCGGGACCGCCACCCGATGGGCGCTCAACAGCATGTTCGCGAAGAAGGTCTCGCGCATCGTCCCCCGGCTCTGCCCGGCGCCGCCCCCGATAGCCGCCATCTGCGTGGTGTTGTCGAGATATATCTTCCCCGGTTTCTCAAGCCGTCCCATCCCGACGCCGCCGCGCGGCAATATCATGATGAGTCCCGCGTCGGCGAGATACTGCAGGTAGTTCTTGAGCGTCCGGTCGTCTCCCACCGCCAGCACCGAACGCAGACGACTCAGGTCGGGGATAAAGGGGACCTCGCGGGCGATGAAACCGAGCAGGAGTTTCATCCGCTTCACGCTTTCGCCCGAAAGCGACGGATAGATCGCCGGGAGATCGCCCTCGATGACCGCGCGGATATTCTGTTCGACGGCCAGATGGAACGAGTCGTCGTTCTTGAAGTCGCGGAAGTAGGGGTAGTGGCCGCGGCCCAGATAACGGTCGAAGAGTGGCAGGATCTTTCGCCCCTTTTCCGCGATCGCCGCGCACACCGCGCCGGCCAGTTTCTCGTGGCGCGACAGGATATCGGAGAGCGAATGGGCCGGGAGTTCAATGCCCAGTTCCATCTCGATGTATTCTCTCAGCGACATGCCGCGCATCGTGTAGACCAATGCACGCCGTGAAAGATCGTGAGAACCCTTGTGTATCTGGAGTGCGTTGCTCCCCGATGCATAGACGGTGAGCGCCGGGAAGGTATCGTAAATGCTCTTCAGTTCCATCGACCAGTCGGGGTATTTGTGTATCTCGTCGAAACAGATGTGGGTGCCGCCCGCCTTCAGGAACTCCTCGGCGATCTCGTAGAGCGAATACTCCCGCACGGTAAAATGGTCGGCGGGGATGTAGAGTATCCGTTCGGAGGTCTCGTCATTCCCGGCGACCGAAAGCAGGTGCTGAACGAGCGCGGTTGATTTGCCGACGCCCCGCTGACCGACAAGAATGGAAAGTCGGTGATCGAGCGGCTGCACCTTGAGGAAATAACGCTGGTAAGGCCGTCGGTATGCGGCTATGTTGGTGCGGGAGAGAGAAAATAGTTCATTCAACATGGGGGCCTCCGTCTGGAGTGCATTCCATAAATACAGGTCTTATTCTAGGAGTGCGGTCCAGAAATGCAAGTTTTCTTTGTGCGGGAAAAAACGGCGGATCACTTCTCCTGCGCGGTGGTGCCTTCCTTCTTCTGGTACGGTTCGGCGCGACCGCCTAAGCACTGTGCAAGGAACTGTTCAGCGCGCCCGTTGAAATCCATCCGGTTCTCGGGCCGCGCGAACCCATGCCCCTCATCGGGATAGAGAATGTAGGTGACCGGGATCTTCTTCGCCCGCATCGCCGCGACTATCTGGTCCGACTCGGCGACCTTGACGCGCGGATCGTTCTGCCCCTGCCCGATCATGAGCGGCACCGTGATGGCGTCGACATGGAAGAGGGGCGATATCTTCTTGTTGAACTCCTGATCGTTCTCCACATCGCCGATACGCTTGAGCATCTGCATCTTGAACGGCTTCCAGTAGGCCGGGATGGTGGCCATGAGCGTCTGGAGGTTCGACGGCCCGACGATATCGACGCCGCAGGCATACAGATCGGGGGTGAAGGTGAGCCCGGCGAGCGTCGCGTAGCCGCCGTAGGAACCGCCGAAGACCGCCACCTTCTTCGGGTCGGCGATCCCTTCCTTGATGGCCCACTGCACCGCGTCGGTGAGGTCGTGCTGCATCTTGCCGACGCCCCATTCACCGTTCCCGGCGTTCACGAAGTTCTTGCCGAACCCGGTCGAGCCGCGGAAATTGACCTGCAGTACCGCGTAGCCGCGGTTGGCGAACCACTGCGCGCCGGGATCGTAACCCCATTCGTCGCGGGCCCACGGGCCGCCGTGAACATAGAGGATGAGCGGCAGTCCCTTCGGCTCGATGCCGACCGGCAGGGTGAGGTAGGAAACGAGGTCGAGTCCGTCGCGCGATTTGATGACGACCGGCTTCACCGTCGCGAGCTTGTATTTCTCCAGTTCGGGCTGGTGAGTGAAGAGGAATTCGGCCTTTTTTGCCGCCCGGTCGTAGATATAGAAGGCGTAGGGGGCGTTGTCGAGTTCGTAGCCGACGATCCATTTGGTGTCGGCGCGGTCGCGGTTGACGACGAACAGATCGCCTTCGCGCACCTTCTCAAGGATGTCGAGGTCGGCCTTGACCAGCGGATCGAAGACCATCCATTCCTCGCGCAGGTAGGTGAAGCGGACCGCCTGCACCGCGTTGGTCTCGGGGTGGAGCATGATGCCGCCGACATCGGCCTTGGGATTGTTGGCGATGAGCCGTAGCTCCTTTCCCGTTGCTGGGTCGTACTCGACGAGCCGTGTGGTGTCGCCGCCAACCGAGGTCTCGATGTAGAGGGTGGTATTATTCTCGGTGAAGTCGATGATGGAGCCGTCCTCGCCGAAGGGAACGACCATGAAGTCGCGCCACGGGGCATCCTTGCCGTCGCGGATGCGGAGGATGGTGTCGGCCGTTTCCAAGTTCGAGGCGACGGCGGCGCGGATCACGAAATCGCGGTCGGTGACCCACCCTTCGATGTCGCCCGAGTTCTCGGCCGCGAGCGTCAGTTCACCCGTCACGAGGTTGAGCAGGTACATGTCGAACACCTCGGGATCGCGCTTGTTGAGGCCGATGTATATCTCGTCGGGGTGCTTGCGGTCGCTGATGATGTTCGATGCCTTGACGCCGGGGAAGGGGGTCAGGTCGGTGGTGGTGAGCGTCGCCAGATCGACCGCGTAGAGGTGGAAATTCTCGTCGCCGTTGTTGTCCTGTATGTAGACGATCTGCTTGTCGTTCCATGCCCAGCCGTAACTGCGGATGCCGCGGTACTCGTCCTTGGTCACCATCTTGTCGTCGTTCTGGCCGACGGTCCGCACCCAGACATTGAGCACATCCTTGTCGGGGCTCGGGGCGAGGTACGACAGCCGCGTGCCGTCGGGCGACAGACGGACGGCCGCCTTCACCGGATTGCCGAAGAGCACCTCCCGCGGGATGAGGGGGGGCAGTTTCTGGAATCTCTGGTCCATGGCGGTATCTCCCTTCTGGTTTGACGAACAGGCGGTCGCGATGAGCATCGCGCACACGAAAAGCACGAATCGGCGCATGATATCCTCCCGGATGTTTCCGTTTCCGGTGACAGTATAGCGTGCCCGGCGGAGAATTCAAATGTAAAATGAAGATATTGAAAAGCGATTCGAATAGTTGACCGCGACTATCGAAAAAGATATACTGCGCCGTCTGAAAAAAGTTCTATTGATGGGGGGTGCCATGAAGAGTTTCATGCGTTTCGTTCTCCTTTCGGTCATTTTCGTGCTTCTGAACATGCTGTTCGCCGGATGCGAAAAGGTCAAGCAGGAAAAGCCCGATATCGACGATTTCTGGAAGAAGAACATTGCCGCCTACCCTAGTGGCGCGATAGCGAAAAAGGGACAGTTGCGGGTTGAATTCTCCCGCGCGATCATATCGGACGAACAGATAAAACAGGAGCCTCCGGCCGTTTTTTCCATAACGCCCGCCGTTGCCGGGAAGACGATCTGGAGCATGAGCCGTGGACTGATATTCATCCCGGAAAAGCCCCTGGAGGCGGGAGCGACCTACACCGTCAAGCTGGAAATGCAGAAGCTTATGGAAGTCCCGGCCGATGTCAAACCGTTCACTTTCCCCGTTTCGGTGATCAAGCAATCGGTAGCGGTGAGTACTGAAGAATTGGCCTACGAATCGCTTTCCGATCTCAGCCTGCAGAAGCTCAACGGCATTCTGTTCACCGCCGACGACGAGGAGGGGCCGGCGATCGAGGCGTTGTTGAAGGCGACGCAGGAGGGTAGAACGCTGGCGATATCCTGGATGCACGACTCGGACAATAAGACCCACCGTTTCACCGTCCTCGGTATTCGCCGTTCCGCGGATCAGTCCGAGGTCGTTCTGGCGTGGGACGGCACGTCGATAGGGGCGGAACAGAAGGACGAGATCAAGATCGGCGTACTGCCGCGCGGTATTTTCGATCTGATCGCATCGGATGCCTTCCCGGGCGATGAACAGTATGCGCTCCTGACCTTTTCCGATCCGCTGGATGAGACGCAGGCGCTTGAAGGGATCATCACCGCCGGCAAGAAAGATCTGAAATTCTCGATAGAAGGCAATGCCATCCGGGTCTATTTCCCGCGCGACACCTGGGGCGATGTCAGTATCGTCGTAGAACCGGGACTGAAGAACAGCGAAAAAAAGATGCTTAACGAGCGTCGCGTGGCGGATGTCACTTTCGAATCGCTCAAGCCGGGTATCCGCTTCGTCGGAAAGGGGGTCATCGTCCCCGAAAAGGATCGTTTGACCATCCCGTTCGAGGCGGTCAGCCTCAACCGCGTCACCGTGATGGCGATGGAGATCTATTACGAGAATATGGGGCAGTTCCTGCAGGTGAACGAACTGGCCGGTGAGGCGGAACTGGAGCGGGTAGGTCGTTACGTCTGGCGCAAGAAGATGGATCTTTCCCCGACCCCCGAAAGCGTCGGCCGCTGGACCCGTTACCATCTCGACGTGTCCGACCTCTTCAAGAAGAATCCCGGCAGGATGTTCCGACTGATACTCTCCTTCGAACGCAGCGATTCGGCATATCGTTGCCCCGAGGGACATCCCGCGCCCAAGGAGAACGACGGTTCGCTGCCCAATATGGATGGAGGCGGCACGAGGGAACATTCCCATTGGGACGATTACGAGGAGTACGATTATTACGGTTACGGGTATCGAGAGGGGTGGTGGGAGAATCGCGACAATCCTTGCCATGATGCCTACTACTCGAAAGCGTACAATCGGCGGGTGACCGAAACGGCACGGAATTTCCTGTCGTCGAATGTGGGGGTCATCGCGAAACTGGGGCAGAGCGGCGATCTGTTCGTGACCGCCACCGATATCCGTACGACCCGCGCGCTGTCCAATGCAACGGTGACCGCCTACAACTTCCAGAATCGTCCCGTTGCCTCGGGTACGGCCGACAGCGACGGGATGCTTGTCCTCAAACCGAAAGGACCCCCGTTCTATGTCGAGGTAGCCGCAGGCGGCGACAGGGGATTCCTGCGGATGTCCGGCGAACGCTCGCTGATGGTCAGCCATTTCGATACGGCGGGTGACGAGGTGAAAAAGGGGATAAAGGGCTTCATCTACGGGGAGCGGGGTGTCTGGCGTCCCGGCGATCAGATATATCTCACCTTCGTGTTCGACGATCGCCAGGGGAGTTTGCCTGACGATCATCCGGCGACACTTGAACTGTTCAATCCGCAGGGGGCGTTAACGGGGACCTTCCGTCCCGTCGGTGCGTCGGGGACCTTCCGTTCTTTCGTGCTGTCGACCGCCGCCGAAGCGCCGACCGGCAACTGGACCGCCCGGGTCCGACTGGGCGGCCTGGCCTTCGAGAAAAAACTGAAGATAGAAATGGTCGTCCCCAACCGGATAAAGATCGACTTCGATCCGGGCGACAAGGTACTCCTGCAGAGCGCCATGCCGATGAACGGGAAGATCGCGGCGTCCTGGTTGCATGGAGCGCCGGCGGCGGAGTTGTCGAGCGATGTCAACGTCCAGTTGAAGAGCGCCGCGACGCGGTTCTCGAAATATCAGGATTATTTCTTCGACGACCCGGCCCGTCTGTTCGAGGCCGAACCGCGTGAACTGTTCTCCGGCGAACTGGACGGGAAGGGGAACATCTCGTTCCGCTATGATCTGGAAGAGGGAAGCTATCCGCCGGGCACGCTCGACGCCACCTTTACCACCCGGGTCCACGAACGCGGCGGCGGATTCTCCATCGACCGGGTGACGATCCCCTATCATCCCTATCCCCGCTATGTCGGGATCCGTCCCCCCAAAGGAGACATCATGCGCAATATGTTGCTTACCGACAAACAGCACATGCTCGAGATCGTCACGCTCGATCCCAAGGGGAAACCGGTCTCGGTGCCCGACATAGAGATCTCGGTCTATAAGCTCGATTGGCGCTGGTGGTGGGATACCGCGCAGGACGATCTGGCGCGCTATGTCAGCGCCATGGGGAATATCGCCGATCGGCACGGGAAGGCATCGACCAAGAACGGGAACGGACAGTGGAAGTTCGAGGTGAAATACCCGGAGTGGGGCCGTTACCTAGTTCGTGCCTGCGATACGGAAGGGGGCCACTGTACCGGACGCATCGTTTTCGTCGATTGGCCCGGCTGGGCGGGACGTGCCGGTATGGAGCGCAGCATCGGCGCGACGATGCTTTCGCTTTCGACCGACAAGACCAAATATGAGGTCGGCGAACAGGGAATGCTCCATATCCCGGCGTCGAAACAGGGAACGGCGATGCTGTCGATAGAGAACGGATCGACGGTGCTCGAACGGCGATGGGTCACGGTAGGACCGGGGGAGAACAAGGTGAAATTCACCGTTTCGGCCGCCATGAGTCCCAATGCCTATCTGCATGTGACGTTGCTTCTGCCGCATGCTTCCAAGGAGAGCGATGCGCCGATCCGGCTCTACGGCATCGTTCCGATCATGGTGAAGGATCCCGGCAGTGTGCTGGCACCGCTCATCGAGATGCCCGACGAGGTGAAGCCGAACAGGGAATTCCGGCTCACCGTTTCGGAGCGGAGCGGTCGTGAAATGGATTATACGATCGCGGTGGTCGATGAGGGATTGTTGAGTCTGACCCGTTTCGCCACGCCCGATCCGCACAAGGAATTCTTCAAGAAAGAGGCGATCGGCGTCCGAACGTGGGACCTTTTCGATGAGGTCGCGGGCGCATACGGCGCTCAGATGGAGCGACTTCTTTCTCTCGGCGGCGACGAGGCGGCGGTCGACAAGAGCAGCGGCAAACAAAGCCGTTTCCCGCCGGTCGTCCATTTCCTGGGGCCGTTCCGGCTGGAGAAGGGGGCGCGTGCGGAACATGTCGTCCCGCTCGGTCAGTATATAGGTGCGGTGCGTGTCATGGTGGTCGCCGGCGGCGGCGGTGCCTACGGCAGTGTCGAGAAATTCGTGCCGGTGCGGGAAGCCCTGATGATCCTGCCCGGTGCTTCGCGGCTTGCCGGTCCCGCTGAAGAACTCAAGGTGCCGGTCGCGATCTTTGCCGGCAAGAATCTCGGAACGGTCACGGTCCGCATGACCGCCGATCCCCGTTTCTTCGATGTTAAGGATGGTGCCGAACGGCAGGTGCCGATGAAGGTGCCGGGCGAGAAGACGATATTCTTCACCGTCGCGGTCAAGAATGTCGCGGGTACGGGTCACCTTGCATTCGATGCAACGGGTTCCGGACATAAGGCGGGGGCGGTCATCGATCTGCCGATCATTCCTAAGAATCCGCCCACGGTCGAGGTGAAACGGGTGATCCTCGAGGCGGGACAGAAGATGTCCGAGGATATCGAACCGTTCGGTATCGATGGTTCCAACGCTCTTTCGGTCGAGATATCGTCGGTACCGCCGTTGGGTCTCGAGAAGCGTCTGCGGGAACTCATCAGATATCCGCACGGCTGTGTCGAACAGACCGTCTCGGCCGCGTTCCCGCAGCTTCTGATACCGGAATTGGCGAAGATCGGCCCGGAGGAGCAGAAACGCATTGAGAAACACGTCAAGGCGGCGATCACGAAACTGCGTTCGTTCCAATCATCGGTGGGCGGTTTCTATTACTGGCCGTCGTTCTATTATCCCGTCGATTCCTGGAGTACGAGTTGGGTCGGTCACTTCCTAGTGGAGGCCGGGAAACGGGGTTATTATGTGCCTCCCGAGATGCTTCTCCATTGGAAGAACCATCAGAAGATCGAAGCGAACGCGTGGACCGGCGGTGACAGCTCCTCTTCTGAACTGATACAGGCCTACCGGCTTTATACACTGGCGATCGCCGGCAGTCCCGAGCCGGGACCGATGAACCGTTTGCGCGCGATGCCGGGACTGGAGCCGTTGCCGGCACATCTGCTGGCCGCGGCCTACTATGCCATCAGCCAACGGAAAGCGGGCGACGACATCCTGACCGCCTCCCTGGTGAAGTGGATGCCGCCGCAAAACACCAAGGACTATCGTTACTGGTATTCTTACGGTTCGCCGCTTCGTGACATGGGGATAAAGCTGCTGGCATTATCGGCGGCCGGGAAAGACAAGGAATCTCAAGAGTTGGTCTCCCTGATTGCGAAAGGCTTGGCCTCCGATGAATGGTATTCCACGCAGACCGCCGCATTCTCGATGGTGGCGGTGGCGGACCTCTTCCTCAAAAAAGGCGGTGGCAAACGGCTCGATTTTTCCATCATTACGCCGGGAGAGCCGGTCCGTAGCGTGAATTCCGAACGCGCGGTCTACATGGAATCGGTCGATCAATGGCCGGCGAAGGGAAAACACATGGAGGTCGCGAACAGCGGCGACACGCGTCTCTACATAACGCTCGTCAAACGGGGGACCGCCGCGACCACGGTCGAGAAAGAACGCGCGGACGGAGTGCGTTTGTCGGTCGATTGGCGGACGCCGAGGCATGCGCCGGTCATCATGGATCGTATCGCACAGGGTGACGACCTCATAGCGGTGGTGAAGGTAAAGAATATCTCTGACCGTAAATTGGAAGAGTTGGCGCTCACCGTTCCGATGGCCAGCGGCTTCGAGATACATAACCCCCGGTTCGAGGAGCCCGATGAAACGGAGAAAAAGGACGAGAAGGATGATGAGGCTCGTTTGCAGATACGTCCTCCCCGGGACAAGGCGGCCGAGGTATATCAGGATATCCGCGACGATCGCATCTATTCCTACTTCGACCTCGATTTGAACGATGAGCGCGAGTTCAAGGTGTTGGTGAATGCCGCGTTCCCGGGTCGTTATTATCTTCCCGCCATCGCCATCGAGGAAATGTATGACGCTACGGTCGGCGCTTCGTTGACGGGTAAATGGGTCGTCATCGGTGAATAGACGACGACTGGCGATCGTCGGCGCTCTGGCGACGGTCGCTGGCGCCCTTCTGTTTTTCTTCAATACGACCGTTCTGCCGTTCGCCGGTACGCCCTATTCTCCGGTGCTGTATGCGAACAACGGATCGTTGTTGTCGGTACGGATAGCCGCCGACGGCCAGTGGCGTTTTCCGTGCGGGGGGCAACTTCCGGAGCGTTATCGGGTGGCCGTTCTGGAACAGGAGGACCGTCGTTTTTTCTACCATCCCGGCGTCGATCCGATCGCGCTGATACGGGCTTTTTTCTCAAACTTGAAGGCCGGTCGCGTGGTCAGCGGCGGCAGCACTTTGACCATGCAGCTCGCCCGCCTGGAAGAGGGCCGCCCGCGGACCTTATGGAGCAAGCTGTGGGAGGCTTTTCGGGCTTTTCGCCTGGAAGCGGGCCACGACAAGGAAGCACTGTTTTCCTTTTACGCCTGTCAGGTGCCGATGGGGGGCAACATCGTCGGTCTGGAGGCGGCGGCGTGGGGCTACTTCGGCAGGGCGCCGAAGGACCTGAGTTGGGCCGAAAGTGCCTTGTTGGCAGTATTGCCCAACGATCCGGCGCTCATCTACCCCGGCAGGAACCACGAACGGTTGAAGCGGAAACGGGACAATTTACTGGAAAAGTTGTTCCACCGAGGCCTTCTCCCGGAGTTGGACCGCGATCTGGCCGTATCGGAACCGGTCCCGGACCGAATGCGCGGTTTTCCCAAAAAGACGCGGCACCTTCTCGATACGCTGGCGGCCGGTCACACGAAAGGTCCCTTCGAGAGCACCATCGACGACAGGATACAGGAGACCGCCCAACGCATCTTCGATGAGCATGCGGTCGAATTGAAATCCCGGGGTATCTATAACGCGGCCTTGCTGGTATTGGAAAATCGCGATGGCCGCGTGCTTGCCTATATCGGGAATGTCGGCTGGTCGACGGCGGAAGGTGATGGCCGCGATGTCGATATCGTGCGGTCGCCTCGCAGTACGGGCAGTCTTCTCAAGCCGTTCCTGTATGCGGCGATGCTGGAGGAGGGGACGTTGACCACAAATATGCTGGTCCCCGATGTCCCCACCGTTTACAAGGGGTACAAGCCGGAGAATTTCGACCGCACTTACAAGGGGGCGGTCAGTGCTTCGCAGGCGTTGGCGACATCGCTCAATGTTCCCGCCGTTCGTCTGCTCAAACAGTACGGCGTGGGCCGTTTCCGCGATCTATTGGCCGGTGCCGGCATGACCACGCTGACCCGTTCGAACGATGACTACGGACTTTCGCTGATATTGGGCGGTGCCGAAGGAACGCTCTTCGAGTTGACCGGTCTGTATGCCGGTATGGCACGGCGATTGCGCGAAGGTCCCGGGAGCGGTTTTCATTTCCGCCCGGTGGTGCTGACCGGCGAAGAGGGGCCCGAAACGCGTTTTCCGCCCGGTCCGGGAGCGGTGTGGCTCGTGTTCGAATCGCTGGTCGAGGCGAACCGGCCGGAAGGAGAGAATTTCTGGAAAAGTTTCGAGCACCGGCGACGTATCGCGTGGAAGACCGGCACCTCCATCGGAATGAGGGATGCATGGGCCATCGGGACGACCCCCGAACTGACCATCGGGGTATGGGCCGGCAATGCCGACGGCCGCGGTGTCAGCGGACTCACCGGTCTGACGGCCGCCGCGCCGTTGATGTTCGATCTGTTTCGGGCGTTACCGCTTTCCGAAGGGTGGTTCACACGGCCCGACGGCGACCTGCGTACAGTGTCGCTTTGCAGCGAGAGCGGTTATCCGGCGACCGCCGCCTGTCCCGCCGTGGTCGCGCAGGTCCCTTTGCTCGCCGCCGGGGTCGCGCCGTGTCCCTATCATCGCGTGGTGCATCTTGGCCGGGAGGGCAAGAGGGTCCACAGCGGGTGTGCCGATGTCGCTTCCATGCGACATGAGAGCCGTTTTATCTTGCCGGCGGTCATGGAATACTATTATCGCTCCTATCACCCCGAATACCGGAGCGCGCCACCGTGGCGCGAGGGTTGCGAAGAGATACGAGAGACCGACAGGCCGATAGGCATTCTTTATCCGCCCGTTGACACCGCGATATACATCCCGATCCAACTTGACGGGTCGCGCGGCAAAGCGATCTTCAAAATGGTGCATCGTGACCCATCGGAAAAGGTCTTCTGGCATATCGACGACCATTTCATGGGGAGTACGACACTCTTCCACGAACTGGAGGTCGATGTGGCGCCCGGCGAACATCTCCTGACGGTGGTCGACGAGGAGGGGAATCGGGCCGAGCGCCGATTCAGGGTATTGCCGCAAAACCGTTAGGGTGACGAGAAAGCCCCTTCGCCTTCATTATAGTGAAGTCATAAACCGAAAAATTGGCGCTCTTCGTTTTCATTGCTATAATAGCCCCCGACTGGAACGGATAATGGAGGCATTGACCATGCGGATCAACCGGACGATCTTCAGACAGTACGATGTGCGCGGTATCGTGGGGAAGGACCTGACCGACGATTTCGCCTACACGCTCGCCAAAGGCTGTGCGAGTTATTTCAAAAAGCAGAAACCCGAACTCACCGCCGTCAGCATCGGCCACGACGCGCGGCTCTCGTCGCCCGGTTTCGCCAAGGCGCTCATCCGCGGCTTCAACGAATCGGGCATCGATACGATATTCGTCGGCATGGTGCCGACCGGGCTGTCGTATTTCTCGCTTTTCAACCTGCCGGTGCAGGGGGGCGTGATGATCACCGGGTCGCACAACCCGCCCGAATACAACGGCTTCAAGATCAGCCTCGGCGACCTGCCGGTCTACGGCGACGGGATACAGGCGATAGCCGATATCATCGAGAAGGACGACTTCATCGCGGCGGCGAAGAAGGGTTCGGCGCGCGAACACAATATCATCCCCGACTTTGAGGCATACATCCTCAAGAACATCCACATCAAGAACCCCGGCCGCCTCAAGATAGTGGTCGACGCGGGCAACGGCGTGGGCGGCTTCGTGGCGGTGCCGATACTGCGGAAAATGGGGATCAATGTCGTATCGCTCTTCGAGACGCCCGACGGCACCTTCCCGAACCACCATCCCGATCCGACGGTGGTCGAATACATTCAGGAACTCATCAAGACCACGAAGAAGGAGCATGCCCATGTCGGCATCGGCTTCGACGGCGACGCCGACCGCATCGGTCTGGTCGATTCGCAGGGTGAGGTCATCTGGGGCGACCAGATACTGACCATCTTCGCGCGGCAGATACTCAAAGAGGTCCCCGGCGCCACCATCGTCGCCGAGGTCAAATGCAGCAAGACGCTCTATGACGACATCAAGGCGCGCGGCGGCAAGGGGATCATGTGGAAGGCGGGCCATTCGCTCATCAAGGCGAAGATGAAGGAGGTCGGCGCGGCGATGGGCGGCGAGATGAGCGGCCATATCTTCTTCAAGCACCGTTTCTTCGGTTACGACTGCGCGATCTATGCGATGTTCCGGCTTCTCGAGATACTGTCCGAGCGCGACGATCTCGATGTGCGGCGGCTCCTCGACGGCATCCCGAAGACCATCACCACCCCCGAGATCCGCTTCGAGGTCGACGAGGAGAAGAAGTTCCCGGTGGTCGCCCGGACCGTCGAATACTTCAAGAAGCAGGGGCTCGATGTGAACGACATCGACGGGGCCCGCATCACCTTTGCCGACGGCTGGGGACTCCTGCGTCCCTCCAACACGCAGAATGTCATCGTCATGCGGTTCGAGGCCGAGACCGAGAAGCGGCTGAACGAGATACGGGCGCTCATCGAAGGGAAACTCAACGAATATCTGAAATAGGGGAACTCGTATGTCCAAAACGCTGGTCATGGTACTTGCGGGCGGTCAGGGAAGCCGCCTGATGCCGCTCACTACCGAACGGGCGAAACCGGCGGTGCCCTTCGGCGGCATCTACCGCATCATCGATTTCGTCCTGTCGAACTTCGTCAACAGCGGCTACATGCAGATAAAGGTGTTGACGCAGTTCATGTCGAACTCGCTCAACCAGCACATCGCCCGCAACTGGGGACTCTCCATGCAGTTCAACCAGTATGTCGAGACGGTCCCGGCGCAACAGCGGACCGGCGACAACTGGTATCTCGGCTCGGCCGACGCGATATTCCAGAACCTCAACATCATCCGCGACGAGCGCCCCGAGCATGTGTTCGTCTTCTCGGGCGACCATATCTACAAGATGGATGTGTCGCAGATGTTCGCGTTCCACATGCACAAGGATGCCGACATGACCATCGCGGCGATCCCGGTGCCCCTCAAGGAGGCGTCGGACTTCGGCGTCATCGAGGTGGACGAGAACTGGCGGATGATCGGGTTCGAGGAGAAACCGAAGAAACCGAAAAGCATTCCCGGCAATCCCGATCTGGCGCTGGCCAGCATGGGGAACTACATCTTCAAGCGCGATATCCTCGCACAGGCGGTCACCGAGGATGCCGAAAAGGATACCGTCCACGATTTCGGCAAGAATGTCATTCCGGCGCTCTACCCGCAGAAGAAGGTCTACATCTACGACTACCTTTCCAATAAGATACGGCTCCCCGACAGCGACCAGTTCGAGAAGCCCTACTGGCGCGATGTCGGCACCCTCTGGAGTTACTGGGAAAGCCACATGGAACTCGTCTCGGTCAGCCCGGCGGTCAACCTCTACAACCGCAACTGGCCCATCTTCGGCTTTCCCGATGTCAACATGCCGTCGGCCAAGTTCGTCTTTGCCGATCAGGCCAACCAGCGCGTCGGCCTCGCCACCGATTCGATGGTCTCGGTCGGCTGTATCATCTCCGGCGGCCGGATAGACCGCACCATCCTCTCACCCGGCGTCCGCGTCAATTCCTATTCGCTGGTCGAGAACAGCATCATCCTGAACAATACCAATATCGGGCGTTACTGCCGCATCCGCAACGCCATCATCGATAAGAATGTGACGATACCGAACGACACCGAGATCGGTTACGATCCGGAACAGGATAAGGCGCGCGGATTCACCGTGACCAACGAAGGACTCGTCGTCGTCCCGAAAGGGTACAAGTTCTAAACGGTTATTTCATCCCCAGCTGATCCATGAAGAAGGCCCATTCCATGGCCGCCTCTGCGATGCGGGCATCGGTCCCTTTCCCCTGACCGTGGCCCGCTTTGGTTTCGACGAAGAGCAGTATCGGGTCGTGCGAGGTATTGGCCCACTGGAGTGCCGCCGCCATTTTCTTGGCGTGGAGCGGGTGAACGCGTGAATCCGATTCGCCGGCGGTCAGCAGGACGGCGGGGTAGCGTTCCCCCTGTTTCACCTGATGGTAGGGGGAGTAGCGGTAGAGCCATGTGAACTGCTCCGGGTCGTCGGCCGAGCCGTATTCGCTGACCCAGTAGCGGCCGATGAGGAATTTATGGAACCGCAGCATGTCGAGGAGCGGCACGGCAGAGAGCGCCGCCTTGAAGAGTTGCGGCTCGCGGGTGATGAGCGCCCCGGTGAGAAGCCCGCCGTTTGAGCCGCCCATGATGCCGAGCGTCGCGGGGCTTGCGTACTTTTCGGCGATGAGCCAGCGCATCGCGTCGGCGAAGTCGTTAAAGCAGGTCTCTTTCTTGTCGAGCATACCGGCGCGGTGCCACGCCTCGCCGTATTCGCCGCCGCCGCGGATATTGGCGACCGCCAACACGCCGCCCCGTTCGACCCACGCCCAGTTGGCGGGCGAGAAATGGAGCGGGTAGCTGACATTGAAGCCGCCGTAGCCGACCAGCGCCGTCGGGTTCATCCCGTTCTTCTCCAGCCCCTTTTTGTGGACGAGGAACATCGGTATCTTGGTCCCATCGGCGGCGGGGTAGAAGACCTGCGTCGTTTCGACGGCCGACGGATCGACCGGGACATTGGCGCGGAAGAATTCGGAGATGTTCTCGGTCGGCGTCCAGCGGAGTATCGCCGGGGGATATCCGTAGCTCGAGAAGCTCAGGAAGAGTTCCTGCTCACCGGGCGCCCCTTCAAGGCCGTGGACCGACCCGAGCGCCGGAAGGGTGAGTGTCGCCACCCGCTTGCCGGTCAGATCGAATATGGCCACCTGCGAGGCGACATCGTGCAGATAGTTCACCGCGATATGGTCACCGGTGACGACGACCGCCTCCATGACATCCTTTTCGTGCGCCGGGATGAATTCCTCCCACGCGAGCGTGGCGGCATCGACCCGGACGATCTTCCAGTTCAGCGCCCCCTCCTTGTCGGTCTTGAGGTAGAGTTTGCCGCGGAATACCATCCCTTCCCAGATATTGTCGAAGTTGTCGACCACCGGGCGGACGGCCTTATTCTGCGCGTCGTAGAGGTCGAGCCGCGCCTTTCCCGACGAACCCTGATATTCGGCGATGAGGAGCCACCGGCCATCCTCGCCGAGCGTCGATACGATGATCCCTTCCTTGAGCGTCGCCTTGGCGATGACCGCATCCTTTTCGGGGTCGTCGCCGATGCGGTGGAAGCGCACCGACTGATCGGTGTCTATCTCGGCGGGGTTCGCGCCGTCGAGCTTGCGGGAGTAGAAAAAGCCTGTTTCATCAGGCAGAAAGCTCACCGATGCGTAGCGACAGCCGGTGATGGGGGTGTCGATATTCTTTTTCGCCGCGACATCGTAGAGGTGGAGCACCGACTGCTCAGAACCGTTCTCCGACAGGCCGTAGGCGATATACTTGCCGGTCGGCGATGCGTACCACCAGTCCATCGCGGTGGTTCCTTCCTTGGAGAGCGTATTGGGGTCCACGAGCGCCGTGTCGGCGCCGTTCTCGCGCAGATAGAGGACCGGCTGGTTCTGAAGTCCCGTCGTTTTGCGGAAAAAGAGCTTACCCTTGCGCGCCGCGGGCGTCTGCATTTTATCGAAATTCCATATCTCGGTCAGCCGCTGTTTTATGGAAGGATACTGCGGAAGCGCCTCGATATACTTCGTGGTAAAGGCGTTCTGTGACTCGGTCCACGCCGCCACCGCCGGATCTTCGGTCGCCTCGAGCCACCGGTAGGGGTCGGCGACGGAGGTCCCGTGGAGCGTCTCGACGAGTGTCTCGCGCTTCGTCTCGGGGTAGGGGGGGAGCGGTTTTGCCTGTTGACTGATGATCGGGCCGCGCCAACATGCTGTGAACATTGATAAAACAAGGATAAGGGGTAAGAGCCGATGCATGAGGTACCTCCAAATAACGGACCGGCGTACTGTAGCGTGACCGCCGCAGAATGCAAAGAAAACTATGCGGCGAAGCGCCATAAATATCTTGACAGGCAGGCCTTTCTCCTTACAATGCCCCCGCTGTCGTAAGACGGCAAAAAAAATAGGAGGTATTCTAGGTATGACAAACGTCAACAACAACCCGAACCCGACCCAGAGTTTCGAGGAACTGCTCAACGAGTTCCTCCCCAGTGAGAAATCGTTCTCCGGCGAAGAGATCATGAAAGGCGTCATCCGTGCCGTCGGCCGTGATTTCATCCTTGTCGATGTCGGCCGCAAGTCGGACGGCGTCATTCAGGTCGCCGAGTTCGAGCCCGCCGAGCTCAAGAGCCTAAAGATCGGCGACGAAGTGGAAGTGGTCATCGACCGTTGGGAAGATGAGCGCGGCAATATCTGTCTGTCCCGTCAGAAAGCGACCATGCTCCGCATCTGGGAGACGGTCGGCAGAGCGTACGATACGGGCGAGTTGGTCCGCGGCACCATCGTGTCGCGCGTCAACGGCGGCCTGCAGGTCGATATCGGCGTCAAGGCGTTCCTGCCCAATTCGCAGGTGGCGCTCCGCCCGATAAAGAACATAGAGGAACTCATCGGCAAGACCTTCGATTTCAAGGTCATCAAGTACGACCAGAAACGCGGCAACATCGTCATCTCCCGCCGCGACCTGCTTGAAAAAGAGCGCGAAGAGCTCAAGGGCAAGACCCTCGAGCGGCTTCAGGAAGGGTCGGTGGTCAAGGGTCTGGTCAAGAACATCACTTACTACGGAGTCTTCATAGACCTCGGCGGCATCGACGGCCTGCTCCATATCACCGATATGAGCTGGGGCCGCGTCAATCACCCCTCCGAGATGTTCAAGATCGGCGACGAGGTCGAGGTCAAGGTCCTCAAGTTCGACCGTGACGCGGAGCGCGTGAGCCTCGGTCTCAAACAGATATCGGACGACCCGTGGCAGCAGGCGACCACCCGCTACAATTCGGGCAAAGTGGTGCGCGGCAAGGTCGTGGCGCTGGAAGATTACGGCGCGTTCGTGGAACTGGAGCGCGGCATAGAAGGCCTTATCCACATCAGCGAGATGAGCTGGACCCGCCGCATCAAGCACCCGTCGAAGATGGTCGCGATCGGCGACGAGATCGAGGTCAAGATACTCGAGATCGATGTCGACAACCGCCGCATCAGCCTCGGTATGAAGCAGACCGAACCCAATCCGTGGGAACAGCTCAAGGATAAGTATCCGCTGGGCACCAATGTCAAGGGCGTCATCCGCAACATCACCGACTTCGGCCTGTTCGTGGGCGTCGAAGAGGGGATCGACGGACTCGTCCGCACCAGCGACATCACCTGGGACCGCAAACTCAAGCATCCCAGCGAATATTACAAGAAGGGTGACGAGGTCGAGGCGATCGTCCTTAACATCGATTCCGAGAAACAGCGCTTCAGCCTGGGGCTCAAGCAGCTCTCCAACGACCCGTGGAAGATATTCCGCGATTCCTACAAGGAGAACGACAAGGTCGAGGCTGAGGTGGTCAAGGTCACCGATTTCGGCATCTTCGTGAAAGTGTTCGAGACGGTCGAAGGGCTCGTCCACAAAAGCGAGTTCGAGGACCCGAACAAGCAGTTCTCGATCGGCGACAAACTTGAGGTCATCATCAAGTCGGTCAGCGACACCGAACGCAAGGTCTCCCTTTCCATCAAGGCGATCGGCGATGCCGAAAGCCGCCGCAACATGGAAGAGGCCCGCGCCAAGACCGGCGAAGTGCCGGAACGGCTCGGCACCATCGGCGACGCGTTCAAGAACCAGCAGTAAAAAGCGGTTCCCCGAAAATTTGATTTCCCCAACACTCCCCATATAATCGGCGCGGCTGTTCATTGAACCCTAACTATATGAGGAGTACATCATGGCCGTGAACCTGAAAGGAAGAAGCTTCCTGAGCCTTAAAGATTTCACCCCCGAAGAGATCCGCTACATGCTCGACCTCTCGCACGACCTCAAGGCAAAGAAACGCGCCGGCATCAGAGGCGACCTGCTGGCGGGCAAGAATATCGTCCTGCTGTTCGAGAAGGCGTCGACCCGTACCCGCTGCGCTTTCGAAGTGGCGGTGATGGACGAGGGTGGCCATGTCACCTTCCTCGGCCAGAACGACAGCCAGATCGGCAAAAAGGAATCGATAGAGGATACCGCCAAGGTGCTCGGCCGCTTCTACGACGGCATCGAGTTCCGCGGCTTCAAGCAGGCGACCGTCGAAGCGCTGGCCAAATACAGCGGCGTCCCGGTGTGGAACGGACTCACCGACATCGAACACCCGACGCAGATACTGGCCGACTTCATGACGGTCGAAGAGCATGTCCATAAACCGCTGAACAAAGTGAAACTGGTCTATCTGGGCGATGCCCGCAACAACATGGGCAACTCGTTCGTCATCGCCTGCGCCAAGATGGGGATGCATTTCGTCGCCTGCGCGCCGAAAGAACTCTTTCCCGACAAGAAACTGGTCGACGAGATGAACAAGGTCGCGAAACAGACCGGCGCGAAGATAGAACTCATCGACGACCCGGCCAAGGCGGTCAAGGGGGCCGATGTCATCTACACCGACGTGTGGGTATCGATGGGCGAGGAGCACCTCTTCGGCGAGCGGATCAAACAGCTCAAGAAGTATCAGGTCACCGCCGACATCATGAAGAAGACCGGCAATCCCGACGCGATATTCCTCCACTGCCTGCCGTCGTTCCACGATCTGGAGACGAAGGTCGGCAAAGAGGTCTACGAGAAACACGGCGTCAAGTCGATGGAGGTGACCGACGAGGTCTTCCGCAGCAGCGCCTCCAAGGTGTTCGACGAGGCCGAGAACCGGCTCCATACCATCAAGGCGATCATGGTCGCCACCGCGGGCAGATAATGAATATATACGATGTCGCGATAGTCGGCGGCGGCCCGGCGGGGATGACCGCCGCGATCTACACCGGCCGAGCGATGCTGATGACCGTCATCATCGAGAAAGGGGTGGCGGGCGGCCTCATGGCGCTCACCGACAAACTGGAGAATGTCCCCGGCTTTGATTCCATCGGCGGCGGAGAACTCTCCGAACTGATGCTCAAACAGGCGACCAAATTCGGCGCCGGGCTCATGATGGCCGATGTGTCGAAGGTCGAGAAGAAAGGCGATCTCTTCCTCCTGCATACCGATAACGGCGAAGTGACGGCGCGTACCGTCATCTGGGCCGCCGGGTCGTCTCCGCGTAAAGTGGGAGTGCCGGGCGAGATGGAATACATCGGCCGCGGCGTTTCCTACTGCGCCGTGTGTGACGCCGCCTTTTACCGCGATCTGCGGGTGGCGGTCATCGGCGGGGGCGATTCGTCGCTCAAGGAGGCGCTCTACCTGACCCGGTTCGCCTCGGAAGTGGTCATCATCCACCGCCGCAACGAATTCCGCGCCGAGAAGATCATTCAGGACGAGGTGCGCAAGCATCCCAAGATAAAACTCATCCTTGAATCGGTCGTCGAGAAGATAACGGGGAAGGATTTCGTCGAATCGGTCACGGTGAAGAATGTAAAGAGCGGCGCCCTCTCCGAACATCCGGTCGACGGCGTATTCGTCTTTGTCGGCTACACCCCGCATGTCGAGGCGGTAAAAGAGCTCGTCACCCTGTCGCCCACGGGCCGCATCCTGCTCAAACCCGACGGCGCCACCGGCACGCCGGGGCTTTTCGCGGCGGGCGATGTGGTGGAAAAACTGGTCTATCAGGTTGCGACGGCCATCGGTTGCGGCGCATCGTCGGCCACCGCCGTCGAACACTATCTGGCGGGACATTAAATCCCCCATACTCCCCCTTTGACAAGGGGGATGAAGGTATATTTATTCCGGTTTCACGCTGCGGAACGCCTGCGTCATGGTCAGGAGCATCATCAGCAGGACCGCCACCGCGTTGAGTTGCGGTACCTGCAGTTTGAAGATGCTTAGGAACAGCGGCAGGATGAAGGGGGCCGAGGCGACGGCGACCGACCGATAAAGGCGCGGCCGTATCGTGGAAAGGATGATGACCAGTTTCATGATGTTGATGAGATAGGGTTCGGTGAGGTGGATGTCGGCGTTCTCGTCCTTCGACGCGCCCCAGCCGACGCTGATGTAGGGACAGTCGGCGGGAGGCGCCTGCGTGATGAACAGATCGCCGTGCCGCGGTGAGAGTTCGGCGAGCGTTCCGGCGACCGGCACCGCGGGGAAGTTCGCGCTGCCGCTGCCGACGATGGCGGCCGTGACGCCGTATTTATCGCGCAGGAGATCGAGCATGGTCTGGTTCGCCGTCTTGTCGAAGCGGTCGATGACATAGTAGCCGATGATGCGGTCGTTCTCGGCCATCGCCACATACGATTTCGCCGTCAGATCGGGCGGCAGGGCCAGCCCGTCGGTGCGATACTTCTCCTTCTTGATGAGGAGATAGAGAGTGCCGATGGTCAGTTCGGTGCCGTCGGCCATCTTGCGGCTGAACTTCGCGTCGCGTTTCATGAGGTCGTTGTTCTCGTCGGCCGCCGCGAACTCCTTGTTGAGCAGATTGACCTTCTTGAGGAACAGGTCGCGCGATACCCCTTCGGCGGTGATGATGCCCGAGAGGTTGACCTGCGCGAGCGACAGGAAATCGGCCGAGTCGAAGATGATCCGTTCTATCTTCGCGCCGTGGATGAAGAGCCGGAAATTGTTGAGGACGATATTGAGGCTCGCCGTCTCGATGACGAAGCGGAGGAAGACGACGACGGCGGTCAGTACGAGCGCCGGCGAATAGATGGCGAGCATGAGCTGGAGCGCTTTGACGATATCGCGGTTGCTGATGAAGTTGACGAGCGGCAGAAAGAGCGCCAGCGCGAAGAAAACGCCGTAGAGCGGCGTCAGCAGGCTGGTGAAGAGGGGAGAGGAGCTTTTTTCCGACTTGAGCGAGAAGGAGAAGAGGACCGCGATAGGCAATACACCGGTCACCTCCCAGACCGGCGCGGCGCCGCTCAAGGTCAGCCACACCGAGGTGAAAAACGGGAGCGCCAGATAGAGCGAAAGGAGGAGCGATGCGCGCTTTATCCGGGCGTTCAGGGTCCGGAAAAGGGTGTAGAGAAAGAGCGGCGTGAAGAGATAGATTCCGAACTCGTAGCGGCTCTTCATCACGAACACGACCGTGACCAGATAGCCGAAATAGGCGATCGCGCCGAGTATCAGCAGAATAGGATCAAGGGCTGGTTTTTTCATCGATCAGACCTCGTGAACGGCAAAAGTTCTCTTTTGTTTCATAGGACGCGTTTATCTCGACGAGCAGTTTCAGGCTTCCGTCGATGAATTCGTTGCGCTCGTGTATCCGCCGGGCGCTTTCGATGCTGCCGGTGAGGGTCCGGCGCGCCTTTTTCAGGAGCCCCGCGGTCTTGCCCCACAGTTCGCATTCGTAGACCGGGCGCTCCTCTTCGGTCAGTTCGGCCGGTACGGGATACTGCGCCATCTCGTCGAACAGGGCGCGGTAGAGGGCGGCCAGTTCGTAGGCGCTGGCGTTGGTCCAGTAGATGATCCCGTTCTGTATCGTTTTGAGGAACCAGCGCTGCGCCTCCTGTATGAGGGTGCATTTGCGCAGGAGTACGTCGCCGTTGTTATCGAAGGGGAACGAGCCGAATTCGGCCACCGCGCTGCGTCCCATGACGAAGTAGGCCATCGCCAGTTCGGGGATGAACAGGAGGTCGTCGGGGCTCCGTTCTCGCCGTATCTCGTAGATAACGTACTGCGCCGTGGTGCGCGCCTCCGCCGGTTTGCCGGTCATGGCGGTCGCCTCGGCGCGGCGCAGGAGTATCTCGCGCAGCGGTTCGGCCGGTATCCGGTCGCCCGTCAGATCGCTTTTGAGCGCGCTGTCGGCCACATCGAGCAGTTCCTCCCAGCGGCCCAAACGCCCCAGTGCATGGAGGTACAGATTGAGCGCGTCCAGTTTGTCTTCCGTTCTTCCCGTGGTCAGGTAGGCCGCCTTGAAATTGCGCTGAGCCGTATCGAAGTCCTTTTTTTTGAGGGCGATCAGGCCGAGATTATAGTAGCAGAACGGCGTGAAGAGGTAGACCGGATTGTAGGTGAGGATGTCGCGGTAATACTGTTCGGCGCGGTCGTAGTCGCCGTCGTCGAAATGCTCGTTCGCCAGTCGGAATAGCTCGTCGAAATCGCGTTCTTCGGGGGGCGACGGTTTTGCGGGCAGCGTCTTGGGAACGATGATCACCGGTTCGGTGATGAGATAATCGACCTGACGGCCGTGCGTGGCGCAGGCGGCGGCAAGCAGAAGACAGAGCGTGGCGAGGAGAGGACGCATACGGTTCATTCGAAACCGTCTACCGGGCCTTTGCCGAGGCGGACTATCTCGAACTCGTCGCGGTCGAGCCGGATGATGCTGGTCAGTTCGGCCGGCAGATAGCCGCCGTCGGCGAGGATGTCGACGAGATGCAGCCACTCCGGTTCGTCGTTGTCGGGGTCGGCGAAGAAGCCTTCTTCATCCCCCCCGCCGGCGGTAGAGACGATGATCGGTTCGCCGCAGGCGGCGATGAGTTCGCACAGGAAGGGGCTGTCGGGGATACGGATGCCGATCTCCTTGCGGTTCTCCAGCATGATCTTGGGTATCTCGCGGCTCGCCTTGAGTATGAACGTGTACGGGCCGGGGAGCGACCGCTTGATGACGGCGTACTGTTTATCGGTCACTTCGGCGTAGCGGGCGAGTTCGGAGAGGTCGCGGAACATGACCGAATAGAACTTCTTCTTCCGTTCCTTGATGCGGTTCAGTTTTTCGATGGCGTTCTTTCTGCCGATGCGGGCGGCGAGCAGGTAGGAGGTGTCGCCGGGCAGCAGCGCGACGCCCCCTTTTTCAAGGACGGCGGCGATGAGCTCGAGGCTCCGTTTGTGGGGATTCAGCGTGTGTACGGTGACGCGTTCCATGTGAGTATCATCCAAAGAAGGTTGCGAGCGCGAGATCGAGGGCGTTGTGCGCGGTCGAATCAGGCAGTTCCAGATGTTCCGCGGTTTCCTGAGAAAGGGCGAGCACCTGCGCGATATCGGGTATGACCGAGAAGGCGTAGAGTATCGACGCGAGACGCAGTCGTTCGCCGAACTGACGGAGGACCGGATCGCCCACGGCGCCGAGTTCTTCGATCGCCGCGGCCGCTTCGTCCTGATGTTTTTTCTTGAGGCCGCGCAGGAACGCGGTACGCTCCTTGCCCGACAGCGC
>ERZ1645192.866-NODE-866-length-25405-cov-7.083826_pt1 | contig 25405 bp, 18 predicted proteins | sample MGYA00575354_ERZ1645192 | MGnify/ENA primary metagenome ERZ1645192 (study PRJEB40844, sample SAMN11349763) | freshwater sediment metagenome | isolation source: river sediment | host: Sediment | place: India: Faizupur Khadar , New Delhi | collected 2017-02-21 ... | reverse complement strand
TGGAGTAATCCAAAGGGGGTGTTTCGGTTTCGACTGGCGGAAGATCAGGCCAGGGGCTGCAAGCGGAGCGCCAACTCCTGAAACTAGCAAAAACAATTAACTGCCAAAAAAGAAGACGAAGTCTCCTTCGACGCAGAATACGCCCTCGCTGCTTAACAGCACGATGACGTACAGGTCCGAATACTGCCGCTCTTAAGTATCGGGAGCCTGTAAAAGTAAGGGCTAACCCTTTCTAAGGCCTATGGAGGAAGGGAACACTACAGTAGGATACAGAAGATGTACGTTTTGCCCGTGAACCTGACGTCTTCTGGAAATATTGATCACAGGCTAAGCTTGTAGACGTCACTGGGTGGCACGTTAGGACGGGGGTTCGAATCCCCCCACCTCCAAAACACCGAGACCGGATTACTCAATGCATGAGTGGTCCGGTTTCTTTTGGTTCACCTTCAGTGGGCGACATAAGAAAGGATAGGTATGATACTTCCCCTGTTGGCCGTTCTCTTCGGCTTGATCGTCCTGGTAATCAGTTCCGATCGTTTTGTTGATGGTGCTGCCGCGACAGCCCGATATTTTGGAATGCCTTCCTTGCTCATCGGAATGGTCATTGTCGGCTTTGGCACAAGTGCACCTGAACTTGTAGTATCGGTCCTTGCTGCAATGCAAGGTAGTTCCGGAATTGCCATCGGCAATGCGTATGGATCGAATATTGCAAATATCGCGCTCATTTTAGGATTGACTGCTTTGCTCAATCCCGTGCAAGTCAGCTCAAAAATCCTCAGGAAAGAACTTCCGATCCTTACGTTTGTTACCCTGCTTTCAGTCGGATTGCTTCTTGATTTGGAATTTTCCTCGTTTGATGCTGCAGTCTTGCTCTTGTTGTTGGCGCTTCTTATGGTTTGGACCATTTTCAATGGCCTGAAAAAGGAACCGGATGCATTGGCTGTTGAAGTGGACCAGGCGGTACCAAAGCCGTTGACTCTGAAAAAAGCCTTGCTTTTTCTGGTATTTGGCTTGCTCTTTCTCATTTTGAGTTCGCGAATCCTTGTTTGGGGAGCCGTGGAAATTGCACAGCTCTTCGGCGTAAGTGATTTAGTCATCGGCTTGACAATTGTAGCAGTGGGAACATCGCTGCCGGAGCTGGCTTCATCAATCCTGGCTGCCAAAAAAGGCGAGCATGATATTGCCATGGGCAATGTCATCGGTTCAAACCTATTCAATTCAACCGCTGTAGTTGGCGTTGCAGGTGCAATCAAACCCTTTGTCATAGATGGTTTGGTCCTCAGGCGAGATATGCTGGTGATGACACTGCTTACCATATCACTGTTTATCATCGGATATGGGTTCAGAAAAAACAGGCAGGGAAGGGTGAATAGATTCGAAGGAGCAGGACTGCTCATTGTATACGCAATCTATACAATCATCCTGATTCGAACCGCATAAAACGAACTGTCAGCCTTTTGGCTTCCCATATGTCAGGGCATATTGCAATTTATGCAAGAGCTTGAACCCCTCCATAGCGTGTTCAACTTCCATTTGGTATCGCTTGATATCATACTCGACCCTGCAGATTTTACACGTAGCAACGCCCTCTGTGAGACTGAGGAGGGCATAGCTTGCACGGACATCCCCGTCCAGCGAATAGCCCACAGCACCAGGGTTGATGAATCGAATTCCGTTTCTCTTGAAATCTGCAGGAATATGGGTGTGGGCATGCAACACGATGTCCACTTGTTCATCAGATAATTGTTTCTCCAATGCAGGAGCAAATGGAATATTCTGGTACAAGCCTTCATTCATGCTGTACGGTGTTCCATGACAGCAGAGGAAAGAAAGCCCTTCAAGTTCCATGCGTTTTGTGGCGGGGAAGGCAGCCAGTTGTTTTTTTGCTTGGGTGTTCATGCGTATGTCAGCATATTTGACAAGCTTCAGCATGTCTTCATCCGCTGGAGATTTCCCATTCAACTCGGAGATTTTTTCCAGGTTCAGATCAGTGTTGCCTTTTATTGCTACGATTGGTTTTTGCTCCATGAGCAAGTCAAAACACATCTGTGGATCCAACCCCATGAATACAAGATCTCCAAGGAATATTACGTAGTCTGCGCCAGAGGCCTTAGCATCAGCAAGTACCGCTTCGAAGGCTCGAAGGTTTCCATGGATGTCACTCAGCACAGCACACTTCATTTTGCTACCTCCTCTGTAGTATATGCAATTACTGTACCATACGACCTTGGACAAGGAAACCTTTGCACCGGCCAACTATCATCACTTTCTTGCTTGCAGAAAGTTTAGAACCAATTGCAATAAGACCGAAAGCGATATATTGTTTTCTCGGTGAGGGTGGTGGGGATGAATACTCGCGCGATTCGAACGTTTCTACAGAAGGAACCAGTGCTTGCAATAGCCATGGTGCTTGCATTTTTTTCTCTCTTTCTCGTACCTCCGAGCTTGGAGTATATCGACTATATTGACTGGAAAACACTTGGTTGCTTGTTCTCTTTAATGGTTGTTGTTGCAGGTTTTAGGAAAATGTACTTGTTTACCAAGCTTTCTTCGATCCTCCTGACTTTTGCACATAATCCGCGTCAGGTCAGCCTGATTTTGGTGGGTGTCACCTTCTTTTCCTCCATGCTCGTAACCAACGATGTCGCCCTCATCACCTTTGTTCCTTTGACCATTGTCGTTTTTACGTTGTGCAAGGAGACAAAACCGATTCTCTTCACCATTGTCCTCCAGACGGTTGCAGCCAATGTCGGCAGCTCCCTTACCCCGGTCGGCAATCCCCAAAACCTTTTCATCTATTCGTATTACCACCTCAGCCTTGTCCAATTTTTCATTACCATGCTGCCGTATGTCGTATCCGGCGGGATCCTGACAGTCATTCTGCTGGTTTGCATTCCCAAACACTCTGAGACCTTCAGCTTGCAGGTGCAGGAAGTCAAGCCGATCCACAAACCTACGCTTCTTCGCTATACGCTTTTGTTTCTTCTTTCTCTTTCTGCAGTCTTTGATATCGTCCCTTGGCCGATCGTCGTACTTGTCGTAGTTGTCGCAAGCGAGAAACTCTTGCTCAAGGATGTCGATTACTCCTTGTTGCTTACGTTCGTGGGTTTCTTCATTTTTGTGGGAAACATCGGTCATCTCAACCAGGTGACCGATTCATTGACTAGATTGCTGCTTGGCCGCGAGTTCTTCGTATCATTGCTAGCCAGCCAGCTCATCAGCAATGTGCCGGCAACCCTGTTGCTGGCACAATTCACCGGCAATGCCACTGAACTCCTCAAAGGAGTAAATGCAGGAGGTTGCGGTACACTCATCGCATCCATGGCTTCAGTTATTTCCTTTAAAATGTTCGCCCATTACGACGCTAAACACACGCTTGTGTATCTAGGAGTCTTCACCCTCGCCAATATGCTCTTTGTTGTTTTGTTCCTCGTCATCCATCTGTTCTGGTGACGGCAGGGATTGGTTGATCAAGGGGAGAATATTCTTTTGCTGGGCAAGAGCGACACTCTTCAGACCCCGTTGACTCAAGTGCGAATACAGATCGCTGAGCTGTTGGCTGCTATGTCCTATGGTCATCCGCAGCACATGCTCATCAACCGACCCCCTGAGCAGGGTGTTGGCCATATGCCGCAAACTGTGAAAGGTGATGTTTCTCTCTTTCAAATCAGACTCTGTAAAGATTCCGGAATGTATGAGTTCCTGAGAGAATCGTTCGCTGAAATAGTGGCTCGACACCACTGCTCCGTTTCGCTTGCTCCAAAAAACCAAGTTTGGCATGGAAACGAAAGGGTTCTCAAGCGCCAGTTCCTTGAGTGCAGTGCAAAGAAATGCAGGGCAGGGGACATAGCGTGTCTTCTTGCCTTTCGGAGCCTTTATACCCGCCTTGTCGGCATACGCTTGGTCGATGGTAATCATATCGCTTCCAATTGCGTCATATCGGAGAGCCCGAAGCTCACCCGACCGCATGCCGGTAAGCAGTGCAACCAGACAGGCCAGGTATATTCTTCTCTCGCTCTTCTCTTTTGCATAGTGCATAAAGCCGGCAAGCTCTTGTTCGCTCAGGATTCCCCGCGGAGTATGGAGACATGACAGGCTGTCCACTGCCAGAGACCGCGAAGAGGGAATGTCTCCTTTGCGTTGAGCTTCACGCAAGGCGGAAAGTACTGCTGACATGCATATGTTTATCGTTGCATGATGCAAAGCTCCCTGTTCAACCAATTGAAGCTGCAAACGTTCCAATACTCCAACCGTTACTCTTGATAGTAACAGATTCTTGTCACAGAGCGGAAACACATGGTTCTCAAGCAGGTTTTTTCTCGTCCCCATATAATCGATGGAGATACTGCCCACAGAGAGGGTATTTTTTCGTTTCACGTACTCACTGACTTCCCAGGTATAGAAATCACGAAGATACGAAACCAGTGTTTGTTCTTGATGTTTCTCAAAAACGATGCCTTGCTCCAAAGCCTTCTGGCAGATGCGTATAGCTTCATCACGTCGCTTGATGGGTGAGGTTTCTACGATCCCAAGAGCCTTGCGCAGTGTCTCAACGCTTTTCTTGTTGGTGCGCTTTGCTGTGACTGGATCGCGAAAAAGAGCGTAGTAATAGACTCTTTCTCCTCGATGTATTCTGCAAAGGGTAAAAGGTGCTGGACTGGCCATTGTTCATCTCCATATTCCGCATTTGTTCAATTGTTTGTTCAATCGTCATAATCCAAGTAATTTTAATTCAATGTATAATGCCATATAAATCTTTATTAAACAGTACTATATCAACTAGTATTTGTCTAGCAATATTTTCATCATACTTACTTATATAGAGTAAGCACGATATTAATTAGATATAATTTTATATATTATATATAAAATGTATATGCATAGAATACGCAAAATATACATTTTTATTAATTATATAACTGAAATATATAATAAAACTTAAATACACTTAATAATCATAAAACTTACATATATATGTTGATAAGATTATATAAATGCAATGTAATAGTATTACAGAAACTCATATAATGTGGCTAAGAATATATATGAAATACATTTTAAATGCAATAATATACATATACAATAAAATATGCATTGCAGATAATTTATTATGACATATACTGTGTATGTGTAATTTATGGCATGGCTTCACGAATCATGCATGCAATAAAAGATTGGTCTTTCAAACATGAAAAAAAATCACCAAGGAATCATTTCCCTGGTGATGGAGAGTACTGTATTCGGATTTAGTACTGCAGCTGCTTTACTTCCCTGCGCATGTCCCTGTTCAAATCACGCTCCTTGGTTGCTGCACGCTTATCATGCAACTGTTTGCCACGGCACAAGGAGACTTGTACCTTGACCAGGTTGCCACGCAGGTAGATGGAGGTAGGGACCAGCGTAAAGCCTTTCTCGATTACCTTGCGCCTGAGTCTCTTGATCTCACTCTTGTGGGCGAGCAGTCTCCTGTTTCTATTGGGGTCATGGTTATGGATGTTCCCATGTGTATACGGCTGTATGGTAAGGCCTACCAGAGTCAGCGTTCGGTCGGTGACCGTCACGTAGCTGTCGGCAAAACTGAAACGGCCTTCACGCAACGATTTCACTTCAGTACCGACCAAAGCGATGCCGCATTCCAAATCTTCCAAGACCTCATAATTGAAGTACGCCTTCTTATTCTTCTGAAGTAGCTTGAACGTATTCTTATCTTGTTTCATTTACTCATACCAGGCAACCCGGAAACCGATAAAGTCCCCGCATGCATCAGGATCGACAACTCCAACAGTATTGGATGAGATGGTTTTCGCATCATTCAAGTAACTTCCCCCTTTCACAATCGGCTGGATAGGAAGGCCGAATCTCTGGTGCAGTGCATGGGCCTTCTGGTAATCGGTGATTCTTGCCAGGGGAATGTGGGTGGTGCTTGTCAGCTCCCATACCCCGCCGAGCAAGGAAACAGGTTCCTCCAATTGTGTGGGAATAGGGGAGAGGGAAGCTGCGAATGCAAGATTGCTGTGACTCAATGCAGCGGCTGTCCACATGCTTTCGGAAGGAATGAAGACAGTCTTGCCGGTTTTTTTGCTGAGCCAGTCGCAAAACGCCTGGGCGGCATAATAGCTGATATTGTGGATGGGCCTATTGGTAATGAACACTGTTGAGGGAGACAGTCCTGCAAGGTATGCCTCATCGACCAAACCTTGTGCTTGAAGCGCCGCTAGATTGGCTTTCTCCCACATGGGGTTCTCCTGTAAAAAAAGAGCCCACTGATATTGGCTGACTTCATGGGAAGCCAAGACAAACGCAGGAGTTGTTACTTCAACGCCCGCCTCGTTGACGGCAGGGTAGGCAAGATCAACGGGTCCACCCATGACAAACCGTGCTTGAGGATAGAGATATCCAGTCAACTCAAGATCGCCTGCTTTCAGATTTCTTGCTTCCTTCTGCAAAGCAATGATTTCGCCAGGCAGGCCTGCCTTGTCAGGAGTGTTTTCCACAATGCTGTGTGCAGCAGCCAATAGTTCCTTCAAAAAGGGAGTCTGGGAAACCTGAAACTTTTGCAAAGCCTCCTGTGCGTCTGCAAGCATGGTCTCATTGGTGCAATAGAGCAGTGCCAGCTCGAGGACCTCTGCGAAGGTTTCATCAGGCACATCCATTGCGATCAAATCGGTAATGAGGTTTGTGTACACCCCTTCATACCGGGTAACAGCATCATAGCTGAGAATGGCGCCAGCTGTTTGTATCTGCTCAAGATCATAACGGATGACCTCCAGTTTCTGCTCGGCACTCATGCTGAGTACGGGAGAGTCGGCCGTTTTGGTTCGATGAAAAAGCCACGTCAAAAAGACCGGATGGTCAACTTCCACCAAAGAGGAGGCATACGGCACGCCACCCTTCATGTAGGTGATCTCATGACTTCCGCTTTCGATAAAATATTGGTTGTCCGCAGAGCCGAGGTAGGTGCCGTCCAGCACGATGCCGCTCTCGGAAAGCGGGGCTGGGAAGGTGACGTATCGACCACCTTTGAGAATGCCGGGAAGGAACGCTATGCAAAAGATTGCTGCTGCGATAAACAGGGTATAGAGAATGAGGAGATACATGCCTGGTCTCATCGAAAAGAGGACGGGCAGTTTCACCTCCTCCACTTCTGGAAGAACGATACGTCTTTTCATACATAGTAAGGTAGCGGTCCGCCCTTGGCTTGTCAACTCAGACCTATTGTGATAGCGTGCTTGCTATGGAACAATTGTTGAGTTTTATCGAGAGAAACACCATACGGTTTCTTACCCATAGGAAGGCCTTGAAAGCCTATGAAATTGCAAACAAACCCAAACGTACCTTCATGGGCGAGGTCAAGGGATGGGCTGATGCACTGGTATTCGCCGTATTCGCAGTCCTTTTGATCAACCAATACATTTTCCAACTCTTTGTCATTCCTACACCATCCATGGATGGGACGCTCAATGTGGGCGACCGAGTCTTTGTAAGCAAAACCATCTATGGGATTGAAATCTATCCCAGCGGACCAAAAATTCTCTCCAAAAACAGACCAGTGAACCGTGACGACATCATAACCTTCTACAACCCCGAATATACCTCGAAAGGACCATTCTTCGACGTTCTTTCACAAATCATCTATATGGGCACGTTCTCTCTCGTAAACATAGACCGCAACGAGGATGGGAGCATCGCCGAACGTTTGTATGTCAAGCGCGCCATCGGCATGGGATCGGAACACATTCGGTTCAATGACGGCAATATAGAGATCAAGAAGGCAGGCTTCGCCGATTATCAGGATGACGAGAGTTTTCGTTCCTCACTGAATCTGGTCGATGGACCGCACCGCAGTATCGATGCAAGCCTTTACAGCGGCATCAAGGCATGGGGCTCGTTGTTCGGCTACCAAGAAGCGGGGTTGGACATGAACAGCGCACCCTCGTACCTGAAGAGTCAATACGCATCGGTTCAGAATGACAACTATCCCGATGACATGTATGCCTTTGAAAAGGCAAAATACCGGACCAAGCATCTTTTCGATCCATCCGACAGCAGCGCAAGAAGTGCATATGCCTCCTACCGGCGCGGCATCTATGTACCGCACGACACCGTATTGCCGTTAGGGGATAATCGAGACAACAGCCGCGACGGCAGATACTTCGGTCCTGTCTCCCAGAAGAAAATCAATGGAAGTGTGCGGTTCCTCTTCTGGCCGCTGAATAGAATCAGGTACATGGGGAATAAATAGTGCTCAGCTTCCCCACCGATGGAAATCTTTCACTCTACCTGCACATCCCGTTCTGTACTACCTGCTGCAGTTACTGTGCCTTCTACTCAGAACCGGTGGATGCGACGAAAGCGTATCTGCAACCCTATGTTGACCGGCTGGAAAAGGAGATACGTGCTTGCAAAGCACACCTTGACCGCTTTTTTACCATCTTCATTGGAGGCGGGAATCCCGGCTCACTCACCGCTGATCAGCTGCGCCGGCTTCTTGTGGCGGCGAAAGCTGATGCAAGTGATGAAGTAACCATTGAAATGAATCCCGAAACGTTCGACGAAACCTATTTCAGCCTGTTCGCAGAGGGTTTGGTGACAAGACTGAGCATGGGCATCCAAAGCATGGACGACCCTACGCTCATACGTCTTGGACGCAATGCAAGACGAGAGGACAACCTGCGCTCAATCGCACTTGCCCGGCAGGCTCGACTGCAATACGGGATAGAGCTGTCATTCGATCTCATGGTCTGCCTGCCGGGACAAACCGTTGACTTGGCGATAGCCGACCTTCATGAGATCCTTATGCTCAGCGAATCCGATCATATCAGCCTGTACTGCCTTACCGTCGAAGAGGGCACCGAACTGGCGCTTCAGGTCGGCCTGGGCAACACGACTGTGTTGGATGAGGATGGGCAAGAGGATTTCTTGCAGAAGATGTGGTCTGAACTCAGACGCTTGGGTTTTGAACACTACGAGGTCTCCAATTTTTGCCGCAACGGGAAAAAAAGCAAGCATAATCAGGTGTATTGGAGATTGGACAATTACCTGGGACTTGGAAGCAGTGCAGCTTCCACGCTTACAGAAGGGAGTCTTGCCCGCCATTATACACAAAACCAGAGCTTGCAGGAGTTTGCCTTATCACAATGCTTCAGTGGGTATGAAGAGGAACATGTGGATGCAAACCAACAAATCGAGGAGTATGTGATGATGGCTCTGCGAACCAATGCAGGGATTGACAAGCAGGTCTTTGCAGCACGATATCAGAAGGATTTCGACTGCCTCTTTGCATCAGCAATTTCCTCACTCGATTCCTCCTGGTATTCAGACACAATCCAATTCTTTGTCTTGACAGAATATGGCTTTATGGTTATAGACGAAATCCTGCTGCGACTGGCTCTGGAAATTTCGTAAGCCCTTGACCGCCTCTACCCGTTGTGATAGCTTAATTGGGTTGAGACTAATCACGCATTCTAGAAGTTAAGAGGTTCAATTATGTCCGGCCATAGTAAATGGGCTACAATCAAACACAAGAAGGGTATCGCTGATGCAAAGCGCGGTCAGAAGTTTACAAAGCTGATCAAGGAAATTTCCGTTGCAGCAAAAATGGGTGGTTCAGACCCTGAAACCAACGCACGTCTTCGTACCGCAGTCCTGAAGGCTCGCGCAGAGAATATGCCCAAGGACAACATTGACAGGGCAATCAAGAAAGGTGCAGGAGAGCTTGACAACTCCACCTATTATGAACTTACCTATGAAGGGTATGCTCCCGGCGGTGTTGCCTTGATCATCGATACCCTGACTGACAATAAAAACCGGACTGCAAGCGATGTTCGTTCTACACTTACCAAGAATGGCGGCACTCTTGGGGCAACCGGATGCGTGTCCTACATGTTCCAAACCAAAGGCATCATCACCTACGATGCGAATAAATACAGTGAAGAACAAATTTTTGAGGTAGCCTTGGAAAATGGGGCTGACGACGTGACCACCACTGATGATGTCATTGAAGTCATTACCGCCCCTGCCGATTTTGCAAACGTGTTGGAAGCCATGCAGAATGCTGGTTTCGAGCAGGAGAGTGCAGAGGTGGAGAAGGTTGCAGATCAGACTGTTACACTTGATAGTGAGAAAGCTCGCAAAGTGCTCAAGATCATCGACAAACTCGAGGAATTGGATGACGTCCAGCAGGTTTCGTCAAATCTGGAACTCCCCGATGATTTTGAGGATGGCGACGAAGAATAACGCATGCGAATCCTAGGCATCGATCCAGGATATGCACAGACAGGCTGGGGTGTTGTCGAATCGGATGGACAGCATAACCGGCCTGTTTCGTTTGGTGTTATCAAAACTTCTGCAACGCAACAGGATAGCGATCGGATTCATTTCATCGCAAAATCAGTAGGAGAGCTTGCTGTTCAACATCGGGTTGTCATCTGTGGGATGGAGGATATATTCTTCACCAAGAATGTCAGCTCCGCCATCCCGATTGCCAAGGTCATCGGGGCCTGCGTCCATCAGCTGGCACTGCTTGATATACCGGTACGGTTGTATAGTCCGCCTACCATCAAGACAGTAGTCACCGGCTATGGCGGTGCAGAAAAACACCAGGTTCAGGAAATGGTCCGCATCCTGTTGGGCTTTGAAAAGATTCCGAAACCGGATCATGCGTCGGATGCCTTGGCTGCAGCCTTATGCCTCGCTGTATATGATTTTACCCAGATAAGGATGAAATTGTAATGATCAATGCAATCATTGGGGATGTAGTTCGGGTTCAGGAAGGGGAGGTCATACTCCGAGCAGGGTATGTGGAGTACACACTCTCGGTTTCGGCGCAGACAACCAGCAAGCTCAGCAACCTTTCCTTGGAAGAGAGAAAAGCTGTGCGGCTGCTTACCGTCCTGGTGCACCGGGAAGACAGCATGTCGCTGTTCGGATTCTATGACGAAGCCGAACGAGAGGCATTTTTGCAGCTGCAGACAGTCTCCGGCATCGGTTCAAAACAGGCATTGAAAATACTCAGCGGCATCAGCGTCAAACATTTGGCCGAGGCACTTGATACTGGAAATCTGAAGCTGCTCTCGTCAATACCGGGAATCGGGCCGAAAACCGGGCAGAAAATGATACTTGCATTGCGCAATGTATTGGTTTTCGAGGATGAAGGCGGCAAGACTGGGGTGGAAAGAACCCAAAGCAAAACCAGCCTGTGGTCTGACATCGTCAACGCTTTGGTTGATATGGGCTATGATAGACGAAGAGTTGAGGAAGTAATCGACGGTTTGAGCAGGCAGGAAGCTGAAGCAATTGGATCACTGAGCCACCATGATGCAGAGCAACTATTGTTCCGCAGTGCTGTCAAACTGCTTGGATAAAGGGAGAGGGAATGGACAAACACCAAACAGAATTGCAGGATTTGATACAAAGCTCTGTGGTTTCCACCTCCTTCCAACAGGAGGCTGACAAACAGGAGAACATCCTTCGACCAAAAATGCTCAAGGATTTCCAGGGCCAACAACGGCTGAAGGACAACCTTGCTGTATTCATCCAAGCAGCCCGTGAACGTAAGGAACCCTTGGACCATACGTTCCTCATCGGTCCTCCAGGTTTGGGTAAACCCACCTTGGCAAGCATCATTGCCAATGAGATCTGTGCTGAAATCAGAATGACCAGTGCACCGGCTCTTGACAAACCCAAGGATCTGGCAGGAATTTTGACAAACGTGACCGAAGGTTCGGTGTTTTTCATCGATGAGATCCATCGTCTCAAACCAGCTTTGGAAGAGATGTTGTATATCGCGATGGAGGATTTTGAGATCGACTGGGTGATCGGCCAAGGCCCTGCGGCCAGGACCATGCGCATACCCCTGCCAAAATTCACCCTGGTGGGTGCCACCACCAAGGCGGGCTCGGTATCCAGTCCGCTCTCCTCACGGTTCGGCATCACCTGCCACATCGATTTCTACAATGAGACAGAGCTTGCTTCCATCATCCATCGATCAGCACAAATCATGGATGTGAAGATGGAAAATGATGCCATAGTCCAACTCGCACGCTGCAGCAGGGGGACGCCGAGAATCGCAAACCGGCTGCTCAGGCGCCTCAGGGACTTTGCTTCGGTAATGGGGGATGGAAGGGTGACGATTCCCATCGTCGACTATGGTATGGAGCGGCTTGGCATCGATACCAACGGCCTTGAAACCCAGGACAGGAATATCCTGAGAACCATCATTGAGTTTTATGATGGCGGCCCCGTAGGAGCCGAGACCCTTTCCATCAGCGTCGGTGAAGCCATAGAATCACTTGAGGATTTTTATGAACCATACTTGATCCAAAAAGGATATCTGAAGCGAACACCACGAGGAAGAATGACCACGAAAAAAGCCTATGACCTGCTGGGCCTTCCCTGCAAAAGGAACATGGATGACAATCAAGGAATACTCTTTTGATCTTCCCGAGCATTTGATCGCCCAGACTCCGGTGGACCGACGAGGCAACGATCGCCTGCTTGTGCTCAACAAGCAGACCGGTACGATACTGGATGAGCAGATGATCAACTTCGCTTCATATCTTGAGGAGGGAAGTGTTTTAGTCATAAACAACAGCAAAGTGCGCAAAGCACGGGTATTTGCTGTAAGCGATACAGGCAGCCGGGTGGAATTTCTCTTCTTGGAAGAGAATCTCGACCACAGTTGGAATGTGATGGTCACCAAGACCAAGAAGCAGCATGTCGGCAAGCACTATACCTTCAGCAACGCCGAAAAGAGCTACAGCCGTACCGGCTGGATAACCAAGGAAAACCCCGATGGGACCAGGACCATCTGTTTCGACCAGGTGCTTGATGAAACTTTTTTCATGCAACTCGGTCATGTGCCGCTGCCGCCCTATATCAAACGCGAAGACAGCTTTGCCGATGAGAGCAGATATCAGACGGTGTATGCCCGAAAGGAAGGATCGGTGGCCGCCCCTACGGCAGGTCTTCATTTTACCGAGGAAATTCTTGCTTCAATCCGGTCGAAAGGGTGCACCATCGTCCCGGTGACGCTCCATGTCGGACCGGGAACCTTCCTGCCGGTGAGGACGGAACACCTTGAGGACCACCATATGCATTATGAGTCATATGAGATAGAGAAAGAGAGTGCACGCATCATCAATGCTGCAAAAGCTGAAGGTCGAAAAATCGTAGCCACAGGAACGACCAGCGTACGAACCCTTGAAAGCGCCTTCAATGAGGAAACTGGATTGCTTGCAAGTGGTCCGGGTCGGACAAATCTCTTTATCCGACCCCCCTATACGTTCAAGATGGTGGACCAACTGCTGACAAACTTCCACACCCCTGAATCGACCCTCCTGGTCCTTGTATCCACATTCGCAGGCAAGGAACACATCGACCAAGCCTACCGGCATGCAGTATCCCAGTCCTACCGGTTCTTCAGTTACGGAGACGCAATGTTCATCTGTTGAAAAGAATCTCCTGGATCTGTGCAGCTATCTCCTCTTTCTTCAACAATCCATCCAAACGAACCAATTTCACCTCAGGGTCGAGCGTGCTGAAGATGCGTTCGTAGTTCGCCTTGACTTTCTGAAGGAACCCCTGCCTCTCGAAAAGCTCGGTCTCGTTTCCCCTGCTGCTGATTCTTCTCAGGCACTCCTCAACCGGAGTGTCGATGAAAAATACATACTCGGGGGAAGGGAACTCATTGAGGCTCGCTATCTTGTCAAAATCACACTCAACGCCTTGGTAGGAAAGCGAGGAGTAGAGGTATCGGTCGGAAATGACAAGCTTTCCAGCTTGCAGATCCTGAATCAGTCCATACACCGGATTATACAGGTGGTCTTCACGGTCGGCGGCATACAGCATTGCCAGTGCCAACGGTGTGGTCAAAATCTGTTTCTGCAACACCGAGCGAACCAAACGCCCGATAGGTTTGTCGGTTGGTTCAAAGGTAGCGCGACACGGACGATCGGACCGGTCGCACGCTTCTGCAAGCAATTGCATCTGCGTAGTGGTTCCCGCTCCGTCCAAACCCTCAAACACTATGAAATTGGTCAATACTGAAGGCATATGCATATCTCCTATCATACGTATATGGTACGGTAAAAGCGAAGCAAGGTAAATGAGTTTTTGCTATGGACAGTCAAACTCCATCGAACCAACATGAAAAGAGGTGCCCAAGATTTCGACAATGGGATATACTGAAAAACGGTGAGATATCATACAACACTCAAAGACATTGCGGTTTCGGTTCTGGTCCTCGTAAGCTGTGCCATTCTCTGCCTGTATGGGATGGTCCATCTTGGCATGGGCAACCCAAGCCAGTATATTGCAGATCGTCTCATGCAGGCCCTTGATACAGGGAATCAACCCACTTTCAAGGCTGAGAGCATCGATCGAACGTTCCTCAAATCCCTGATCATCAACAAAGCCGAGCTTTCGCTTGCAGAAAACTCATCCATATCGGCCTCCCAAGTTGAAATCTCAGGCGGTCTTCCCGCCTTGCTCTCCTCATTCTTGTTCGGCTCGAAGCAAATTTCGGTTTCTGTCAAGCAACCCGAGCTGCTTATCGCTGACAGCCTCACACCATCCATGTTCGAAGGGCGGGACTCTCCAGGCAGGCTGAATGCCTGGATAGAGGCAAATACTGTTTCCGTAGACTTTCAAATGCTGCATGCATCCCTTGACATACCCGATTATTCAGCAGAGGTCCATGATGCCTCCCTTCTGTTGCAGCTGGGCGGTTCACAGCCATTTCCCATTGTCAGAAGCAACATTCCTACCTTCACCTTCAACTCCCCCCTAGGTTCTGGACGCCTGATCGAAACGGATCTCAGCCTCGATCGAGGGGGTAATGCCCTGGTCAAAGTCGACAAGGCGTCGTTGTTGAGGCAAGGTCTGGAGGTTTCCTTCAACCAGCTGGTTGTCCTGGGTGCGTTGGATGCCGGGTTGAATACGGCCATCGACCTCTCCCTTGCAAACATGAAGGCAGTTGGCGAGCAGATTTCAGTTGCGGTTCCTACGCTCTCCGGCACCTTGCGGATGCAGGAAGGAGCATTCGACTCAGCTACACTCTCCTATGACCTGCTTGAGGCAACATATGACCAGATTGAAATCGTCTCACCGACCGCCACCGTAACAGCACGAAAGCAGGACCAAAATCTTTTGCTCGGTCTGGCAACAAAACAAGACTCTCTCTTCAAAGTATCCTATGGCCAAAACCTGTCCCTTGAGCTTAAGACGTTGCTTGCAAATGCGCGCTATACATCACAGGCAATGGATCTCCAACTCTCGTTGGGGCAGGTGACCTATGGATATGAAGAGTTTGTCGCAGAGCTTTCGGATGTGTATGTCGAAGCTGAATCAGAAATGCAAGGCACCACACTGCTCAACACCAATCTGAAGCTCCAAGCAGATGCAAAAGCCGAGTTCACCACGAACGAGATTTTCTTCAGCTCGCCGCTCTCGGCATCGCTTCTGTATCGCAACACAGATGCATCGCTGAGCAGTTCGGCAGAATTTTCGAACTTGAATTCCTCATTTACAACGATGCCTCTCTTTGCCAGATTCTCCTACCAGTCATACAAACAAACAAGCCAATTGCAGGTCGAACTCGACTATGAGGACAAGCTGGCCATCCGTTCGGTATACGACCTGCCTTCTTCCTCCGAGGGAACCTTCCATCTTACCTCTCGGTTGGACAACTTCCCGCTCTCCATCCTCTCCCCGACGTTTGAAGCGTATGCACCATTTATCCAGCCGTATTATCAAGAAGCCACCAACCTGATCGGAAACATCTCCTTCCAATCCTCCAAGGGCGGGGGGAGCATCCTTCCTTTCGATGGGAAAGCCGCCATCGATCTTGCCTTGCTCAGGGCAAAGGTGGGAAACGTTGAACAGGATGCAGGTTTCACGTTCCTCGCCGATATCAAGGGGGACTCGGTCTTGGTTGATGCAATGACACTTGCCAGCAGTGGATATCGTCTTGTTTTCTCCGGTTCAACCGAACTCAACTACTGGTTGCCCAGAGGAGAACTCGAGCTGCTGCGCATCGATGATGGACAACGTCTGGTTTCCGTCAATTTTTTCGATCTTCCGCCATCTTCCTATGGATTCAATGTTACCACCCCCTTCGAGCCATCCTTGCTTGCTGAAGGAACCATCCGCAGGGAAGAGACCAAATTCATTGTGGGAAGTGCACATCTCTCCCTATTCTCAACCAACTATCCGTTTACCTTCAGATTGGATACCAGCAATCTCCAGTTCTCCCTTGAGCAAGAAGAGCATCTTGTTCTCACTGCCAATCTTGCACCTCCTTTGAGTGCAAGCCTGAGAGCCGATGGCCTGGTACTGCCTGATGCTGGTTTCTTGGCCCGGACTTCCATTTTTGGAGACTTGGATGTTGAGTATTTCTCACTTCGCGACTGGAGGCTGAAAAGCAGCAAACTTGGAATCCAGGGTGTTCAGTTCCAAAACAGGCTGTACGACATAAAAACGTCCCTGACTGCATCAGAGCGCGAGCTGTTGCTTACAGACATTCAGCTGCAAGATGGTTCTCTGGTATTTCCCGGTAGATTCAGCTATCGCGGTACCGATTTTGTTTCGCTCGTGCAAGCTTCATTCCTTGCACCTTTCGAGGCCACGTTCAGTCTTGATGCAAACGATGAACGAAAAATTTCCATTTCACTTTTGGGAGGACCGGAGCGCATAAGCGGGGCCTTGCAGCTCTCCTCACTTCCCCTGGATCGATTCTCGAAAGTCCTGGAAGGAACCGTTGTTGATTTCTCAGCCGTCGGGTACTCGGATTTCCAAAACCAAGCGAGCGTAGACGGACAGCTTTCACTGATCCGCGGCGATGCAAGCTTCAGTTCCAACCTAGCATTCGATCAAGATGTACTGCGCCTGTATGACTCACGCCTTTCCATGCCCGACTTTTCCTATACAGGGGAAGTCCTCTCAATCCAAAACGCCACAGCGCGTTCCACAGGCAGATTTGAACACATACGCCATCTTTCGTACACCGATCAGCTGTCACAGCTTACCTACGATCTGTCCATCGATCTTTTTGACATGCCGTCGATGTTCGCACTTCCGAGCACCCTAAGGCTGATACTCGATGGAACTCTTTCAGCCAGGCTTGATGTGTCGGACATTCTTCTGTATGGAGAGGGCGGAATACATTCAGGCACCTACCTGATCAATGTTTCCGATGGATTGCTCACGATCGGCGGCGATCATTTGGATCTCATCTACGAAGGAGACTCGAAGGACTTCAAGGCAACCATGAACAAGTCGTTCGGCATCGGCTTTACAGCTGAAGGTTCTTTGGCTTCAAACGATTTCGGCTTGTCCATCACTGATATCTACATGCCCCTTCCACTCTTGAACCGTACGTTCCTCAAACCCATTTTCTCATTCCTCGACGGCGTAGCCGAGGGTGAGCTTTTCATTGCCAAGACGGAGGACGGCCTCAGGCCGTACGGCCAGCTGTGGGTCGATTCAACCCGCATGCAACTGTTCTGGCTCCCCCAGGACATCATCACCATGAAAAACATCAGTGCCTCCAGCGATGGAAGCCGGGCGATCACAGCGCGTGTTCCATTCTTCTCGACCAACAGTGTTACTGGAAAAACCATACAAGGCTATGGATGGATGGGAGCTTCCTTTGACGGTCTTCGTTTGGAAAACTACGAAATCCATGCAGACAGCGGCTCCGAAATGGTGTATGTCTGGATACCCATGCAAGAGTTTGATGCAGATATCAGAACCTATGCAGGAGGAACCTTCAACCTTTTCGGGGTTGGTTTTGAAACCTGGCTGGATGGAAAGGTCACCGTCCAAGACACCACGATGACGTTGGGCATCAAGGATCTTCCTTACTGGTATGTTGCGAACAATTTGACCACGACACACTTTGATGTGGTTACCGGCAAAAATGTTTCCTTTTTCTATCCAAACACCCCCAATCCGTTCATAAAAGCGACCATAACTGAAAACCAGAATATTTCGTTTTTGTACGACCATATCACTGACGAATTCGTCGCTGATGGAACACTGTCGTTCAGAAGCGGTGAAATCTACTACTTCCAGAAGAACTTCTTCATCACCGAAGGTTCCCTTGCCCTTCATACGGACGCACTGACCGGTCGGAATCAAATCCTGCCTACCATCAACCTCCGTGCAAAAATGACTGACTTTGATGCACAGGGCAATCGGGTGGACATCTTCCTCGTGCTTCGTGATTCAGGGCTCTCCAACATCAAACCCCAGTTTGAATCCATTCCTTCAAAGGATGTGAATGAGATTCTGGAAATTCTCGGCCAGTCCATTCTTCCCACCGGCGCCTACGGGCAAGTCAACCTCTACAGTGTCGCAAGCCTTGCTGCAGCAGCGACCGATGTTGCGGAACGTTTGGGGTACATCGATGCCGGTCAGACCACGGCCCTGACCGAGTCGATACGCATCTCCCTTGGTTTGGACATGTTCAGCATCCGCAGCAACATCCTGCAGAACATCCTCTTCGATGCACTGCCGGGCAGCAATATCGGCAACACCCTGACACCGTTGGCACGCTATCTGAACAATACCTCCATCTTCATGGGAAAATATGTAGGAAGGGAGTTCTTTTTGCAGGCGTTGGTGCATCTGACCGCCATGGACCGTTCACGGGTGAAGCGATCCTTCATTTCATCCGACCTTTCACTCGATCTCGAACTCTCGCTTGACTGGGTCAATCCAGTGGGAACTTTCTCATTCTTTACTCAACCCAACGAGTTGTCGTTTACCAATATTTTAGATACCATTGGCTTTAGTGTAACCAAACGAATAGTTTTGCGTTAAACAGGTTTATAGAGGAGATATCATGGACAAGCGCCTTACACGCTTTCTTGTAAGCATCGTGCTTATTTCGGCCCTTTCTTTTTCCTTCCTTTCTGCTGCTGATACCGACCCTTGGTATGTAGGCAAGCGGATTGCATCTTTTTCCAACAGCGGTTTGCAAAATGTGAAGGAAAGTGTTGTCTTGGACATTCAGTACAAGTATCTGGGAAAACCCTTTAGCGATGAGCTGTTTAATGAACTGCAGGGTGAACTTTACGGTTTGGAACACTTCTTGTACTTTCTCGCAGATGCCCGGAGAACAGGGGAGGGCGACAACGAGCTGCAAATAGCAATGACCTTCTACGAACTGCCGTATATCAAGACGACAACCATTGAAGGCAACCAGGGAATCAAGACCAAGGATATCACCGAGGTCCTTTTGGCAAAGGAGGGGCTGTTCATTGATGAGCAGAATATCGAGTTGTCCAAACAGAAGATACTCGCCTTATACCAGGAGAAAGGATACGCCGACGCCCAAGTCGAGAGTGAATATGTCATTGACGAGGTCACCAATACTGCAGATTTGAAGTATATCATCAGAGAGAATCAGCAAAAACGGATTGGTCAGATTGTCTTTGAAGGAAATGAGAAGCTTTCCTCGGATATGCTCTCCAAGCAGCTTTCTTCAAAGCAGGTAAGCTATTTCAATTCCGGGTACTACAATCCGTCGACCATTGAAACCGACAAGCAGAAGATCATCACCTTCTATCAGAGTAGAGGGTATATCGATGCCGCGATTACCGATGTTCGTACAGAGGATATCAGCACCGAGGACGACACCTACACCCGCCTCAGGGTTGTGTTCACTATAGAGGAAGGAGAACAGTGGTTCTTCGGCGGCATCGAGGTTGAAGGAAACACGGTTTTCAGCGACGAGCAGTTCCAGTCGCTCATTTCCATGCGAAAGGGTGCGGTACTCGATGTATCGCGTGTCCAACGGGAAATCACCGCGATCACCGACCTGTATTGGAACAACGGCTATATTTTCAACCTGATATCCAGCGACATCATCCGCAATGAAGAGGAAAAGACCGTCACCTATATTCTCAAGGTACAGGAGAATCAACAGGCGGTCATCGAGGACATCCGCATCGAAGGACTTACGAAGACAAAACCCTATGTTTTCGAACGGGAACTCACCTTCGCAAAGGGCGATATTTTTTCCAAGGAAAAGCTTATCCGAAGCGCCCAGAACATTTACAACACCCTGATTGTCACCGATGTGCAGTTTGACATCATCAACGGAACAGAAGAGGGTAGTGTGATTCCAGTATTCACCGTCGTCGAAGGAAACCAGATGGACATCCAGTTCGGGGCAACCTTCGGAGGCAACGTAGATGGATTCCCTGTTTCAGGATTCCTGCAATGGTCGGACAAGAACCTTGGGGGAACAGGACGGGACCTGGCGGTCGCCACCAATCTCAGCCCCGATACTCAGAACATCTCGATTTCCTTCACCGATGGATGGTTTGGAAACAGGAGATGGTCGAACGGATTGTCATTCAATTTTGAGCGCAGCGTCAAGGAAAACATCCTGCAGCGAGGTATAGGCAGCAAGTACTATACCGGTCACGATGAAACGAATATTGAGGAGAATCCATTCCCCTACGGATATGACAGTTATGCAAGCTATCTCGCCGCGGACCAGGCCCTGCCATCCTCTCGCTATCTGATGACATACACCTACTATCGCATCTCCTTGGGCTATAATACCGGCTATACGTTCATGTTCCAACCCGGCTCATTGAATGTTGGGGGAGGCATTGCTGTAGGCTTGAATTATGCGCAGTACGATGACAATGTCTATGATCCCTATGAGCGATTGATCAAGTTGTACCATGACACGTGGCAGTTCAGCAATCGGCTGACGCTCTCCTTTGCCTGGGACGGTCGCGATTTGATCGAGAACACCAGCCGTGGATACTACCTGAGCCAATCCTTCACCTACGCCGGAGGCATCCTGGGCGGGCTTTCCAACTATATCCGCACCTCGAGTTCGGCCAGTGGATACCTCACCCTGTTTACTTTCGACCTGAATGAGAAGCAGGCGAACGTTGTATTGGGTGTCACCACCAGCTTGAGTGCGATGCTTCCCCAGTACTCCAAACACTATGATACCGGCGTTTGGGACTGGTACGATGCCAAGGAAGGGGCGACACGCTACGAGATGCTGTACATCGACGGCATGAATACAGGTCGAGGCTTTCAAGTCATATTCGACCAGGCTTACTTGTGGGACAATCAGGTTTCCATCAGCTGGCCGCTTGCACAGAATGTACTCTCAGCGGAACTGTACGCCAGCGCCACCGGTGTCAGCCCGGACCTGAATACAATCAAGGCAACCGATCTGGCTTGGTATTTCTCGATGGGAGCCGGCGTCAAGCTCAAGGTTCCCGGTTTTCCGTTGGGATTGTACTTGGTCAAGAATGCCACCTATATCGATGATGCATTCTCCTGGGTGGGAGGCAACATCTTCAAGGGCACCAGTGCTGACAGCGGTCTGTCTCTGGTTCTTGCAATCACTACCACGTTGTACTAGCCATGGATGGAGAAGCCGAGAAATTGACTCCCATGATGGTGCAATACCGTCAGATAAAGGAGCAGCATCAACAGACCATCCTCTTCTTCCGTCTCGGGGATTTTTATGAGATGTTCGAAGAGGATGCAGTTGAGGTTTCTCGTCTACTCAATCTCACCTTGACAAAACGCAACGGCCAGCCGATGTGCGGGATTCCCTACCATGCGGCAAAAGTCTATATCAAGCGTCTCTTGGAAGCCGGAAAGAAAATCGCCATCTGCGAGCAGACTGAGCTGCCTGAAGGAGGCCGACAGCTGGCAAAGCGGGAAGTGGTGCAGGTTGTGACACCCGCAACGGTGGTGGAGGAGGACTTTCTTGAAGCGAACTGCGACAGTTTTGTCTTGAGTATTTCGTTTCAAAAACAAGGTCTTGCAATAAGTTATGCAGATATCACCAGCGGACAGTTCATGCTGCGCATGATCGAGAAGGACAGCCGGTATGCGATGCTGCTCAGCGTCCTGCAACAGGTAAATCCCAGGGAGATTTTGGTAAATGAGGATGATTATTTTCTTCATCAAGATTTCCAAATCCTGATGGATGCCCATCCTGCGATGGTCACCAAGCTCCCCTCCTGGCATTTTTCCCTTGCAGAAGGATATCAACGACTCTGCAGCCAAATCGGGTCCTCATCACTGAAAGCTTTTGGTCTTGAAGAGAAGAATCAGATGCTCAGCAGTGCAGGCGCACTCTTGTGGTATCTCCAGGAGACGGCAAAAACACGTCTCAACCAGATTGAAGGCTATACAGTCGTCCCCGAATCGCAGTTTCTGCACATCGATGAAGCCAGCCGCAAGAGTCTTGAGCTGTTGACCAATCTCTCCGATGGATCGGAGAAATACACCCTCTATGCATCCATCAATGCAACGCTGACCAGCATGGGGGCCAGGCAGCTGAAACAGTGGATAACAAGCCCGCTTACCGATATTGCACAGATTGAGTCCCGCCAGTATTGGGTTACGCTCTTGTACGAGGACCGTGATGAACTTGCACGGGTTCGTTCACATCTGAAACAAGTATTGGATTTGCAAAGGCTCTCCAGCCGGTTGGCTATGCATCGACATCTGAGCAAGGATTTGGTTGGCATCAGCCAAACCGTCCGCTCATTTTTCAATCTTGCCGATGTTCGCTATCAAAAGCTCTTGGGTGAGGGACTTGACCAGAAGAGCCTTGAAGCGTTGGCCATCATGGCAAAACATATTGCAGATGGCATTTCTTTTGAGCATCAAGGACCGTTCGAGGAAGGGAAAGTCATCGTTTCCGGTTTTGACGCAGAGCTTGATGCATTGCGGTCCATCAAAGGCGGCGGCAAAGCAATCCTGGATGCGTATTTGGATAAAATCAGGCAGGAAACCGGTATCACCACCCTCCGGCTTTCTTCCAACAAGATTCTCGGCCACTATATCGAGGTTTCCAAAGCCCAGGCTGACAAAGTTCCCCCTTCCTTCTACCGCAAGCAAACACTGGTCAATGCTGAACGCTTTACCAGTGATGAGCTGATGGCGTGTGAGCAAAAAATCCTTGCCAGCGCTTTTGAGGCGGAAAAACGGGAACGGCAGGTATATGAAGCTTTGGTTGAAGAAGTGATGAATCTGCAGCAGCCCCTCGTAGCAATCAGCCGCTTCCTCAGCAATCTGGATTGCCTGCAGAGCTTTGCTTCAACGGCAATCACCCACTCCTATTGCAAACCCGTGTTTACCGATGAGGATGTGCTTGAGTTTGAGGGAGGAAGGCACCCGGTTGTGGAACAATACCTTGGAACCGGGCAGTTTGTCGCAAACGATCTTTTTATCAGCAGCGCCGGCAAGCGGTTCTGCCTGATAACCGGTCCCAACATGGCCGGCAAGTCCACCTTCCTCAGGCAGACGGCTCTCTTGGTGCTGCTCAGCCAAATCGGCAGTTACGTACCAGCTTCCAAAGCCCGCTTGGGAATTGTGGACAAGCTGTACTGCCGGGTGGGGGCGAGCGACAATTTGGCCCGCGGGGAATCCACCTTCCTGGTGGAGATGCAGGAAGCTGCGCACATTTTACGTACCGCGAGCAGGAACTCCCTGGTCATCATCGATGAGTTGGGTAGGGGCACCAGCACCCAGGACGGCATGTCCATCGCCTACGCCGTGATGCAAAAGCTCTTGCTCATGCAATCGAAAACGCTCTTTGCAACCCATTATCACGAGCTTGCCAGAATTGATACTTCTGCCATTCAGTTGCTTACCCTGCAAGTTTCCGAGCAGGGTGGGCAGGTACGCTTTTTGCGGAGGGTGATTGAGGGAATTGCAAATTCATCCTACGGCCTCAATGTAGCGAGGATGGCAGGCATCGGCAGGGAAGTGCTCGCCCATGCCCGAACATTCCAGAAGCAGCATTTTGCCGAGTATGATCTTATGTCCATCCAGCCCGATTTGTTCAGTGCCGTCAGTGAGGACTCCTCACAGCAGGTCTACTATGATGAAACCGAGCAGGAAGTACTGCATCAGTTGCGGTCTTTCTCGATAGAGCAGTCTACGCCGCTGCAAGCTGTATTGTTCCTGAAAGAACTTCAGGAGAAACTACAAGCGAAATGACGTTGGTCGCACCTTGCAAGGTATGTGGTGCCTCTCATGCAATGCCCTCACTGATTCTCTGCTTTGCCCTGTTTGCAAGAAAAAGCTTGCTTCGCTTTCCTTCGCACAACTCTATGAGCACAGGTGCCCGACCTGCGGCACGCCCGTTCTTGATCCAATTTACGGCTGTGGGTTCTGTCAGGATGCCTTGCTTTCCTATGGTGTGTACGACGGGGTGCTTGAGCATTTGATCACCGGCTACAAACATGCCGGGCACATCCAGGGTGCCTGGCAATTGGCAGAGTTGTTCATTCCCTTGGTCGCTCGTTTCGGCTCCCCGATTCTCATCCCCATTCCTTCCTCCCGATCAGGCAGGCGGTCGCTGGGGTACGACCACATGGCTTTGGTGACGTGGATTCTCTGCAAAAAAATGCATCTTCGGTCTATTCGATTGCTGGCACAGCAACCAAAAGGCCACTATACCTTGTTGTCGCGCACGCAAAGGCAACAAACGAGCAATCTGGTGTTAAGGGAAAAGAATGTGAGGCGCATGGAGTCTCTGGTTCAATCACAAGACAATACATTCCTCATTCTTGATGATATCTATACCACTGGAAACACGTGCAGAAGGGCTCGTGAACTCATACAGTCGGCATGGGATGTTCCTGTTGGTTTCTGCATACTGGCTCGGGCATGAACCCACTCACAAATGATGGCCGCCCACGCGGCCATCCATCCCATCAAATCAACTACTTGAAATTCTCGTTGTACTCCTTTTCAAGATCGGCTTTGGTTTCGGCCATTACCGTATAGACATCCATATTCGCGATAAGCAGTTTTTCCAACATCTGGCGAAGGATCTCGGTCCCCTTGGGAAGGCTGATCACACTGGCTTGCGGTTGAACGAACTTCAGTTGGTCGATGGCAACTTTCCAATGAGGATTGGCAGCATAATACTTTACGAGATCAGGATGATTGCTTGCAGAAGTGCTGTTCGGCATGTATCCGGTTTTCTCGGCAAGATACGCCTGGCTGTCTGTGCCGGTAAAGAACTTCATGAACTCCCACGCAGCCCATTGCCGCCACTTGTCGGTGCTCGGCATGGCGATGACGGATCCTCCTACCGGCACACCGTTGCGAACCTGGCCCGGGATGAATGCAGGCAATACCTTGAACGTTGCACGGTTCATTACATTACCCATCGATCCCGTCGACCCGAATACCATGGCGACCTTCTTGTTGAAAAGATCGTCATGAGAGGTGGAGGGAACTGCACTCTTGTCCTTGAATACCATATCCTGCCAGAGTTTTGCTGCAGCAACCGCTGGGGCCTCCGTCAAATGCACGACAAAGTTTTCATCGCTGTTCTTTCCAGCAAAGGCATACACTGCACCTTGGAAATACCAGTGAGCCGTTGTAGCACCCA
>ERZ1645192.864-NODE-864-length-25413-cov-7.591450_pt1 | contig 25413 bp, 21 predicted proteins | sample MGYA00575354_ERZ1645192 | MGnify/ENA primary metagenome ERZ1645192 (study PRJEB40844, sample SAMN11349763) | freshwater sediment metagenome | isolation source: river sediment | host: Sediment | place: India: Faizupur Khadar , New Delhi | collected 2017-02-21 ... | reverse complement strand
ACCAAATGTCTTGACGTATCTCCTCTCGGTAAGATTTTAGATGTCTTGATTCGGTGTCTTGACAATGGGGGCCATTTCAGGTATCATGTCCGACAAATGTAAGTTCTGCGGTTCCTCGTCGTATGGGAACTGCCCCAAGAGTCCGCACAAGGTTCATGAGCACATCGGGGACGAGAAGCACTGTGTTTTTTGCGGCTCTTCTTCCTACGGAAATTGTCCCAAGAGTCCGCACGGTCAGCACCAACATGGTCACGGCGGCGACAAATGTATCTACTGCGGCTCGAAGGCGACGGGCAATTGCCCGAAAAGCCCGCATGGAAAACACGAACGGTAACTACTTTTTACAGGAGACAGAATATGGAAACTTTGCTCAAGGAGTTGTTCTCTGACGAGAAGTTTGTTGAACTCATCGAGGATCATCTTCGCTTTGCCCCCGAGCTCAAACTGGAGAACAACTTCACGACTTTGATATCTATTTTTCTTAACAAGAAAGGAGTTCCCTCGCGAAGAGAAGAAAAGAAAGGTAATAGAAAAAGATGTGATCTTCTCATTAAAAACAAAATCGTTATTGAGGCGAAGTATCATCTCGACTGTGATCTCATTTTTGCACATTGGTATTTTAAAAACAAACTCATTAAAGAAAACCGGAACATCGAAGAAGAAAAGGGGATAAAGAACTGGAGGGGCGTAGGAATAGAACTTCTCTCTGATCTTACAGGCAAGAATGATTATTTTTTATGGTTCTTGTGTGTAAGAAATCCCTTATACCGAAAAGAGTATAAATATCAGAGCATGACGAACAATTTCTATAAATGGACTGAATGCAATTACGAAACATCGGATGTCGTGATTCAAAAATTGATGCCTGAAATCAATGAACTTTTCCATCATTATCGAGAGTTCGACTTCTATCAGTTGCCACTTATTTCGACAGAAAAGGCAACGCTTTGGACATTTCTATATAAATTGAACGACAGAAAAGACGCAGCCTAATCTCGTCTCCAATTCTCTTTTTCAAGCAACTCCGTCACTCTTTTCGGCGTGAACTTCCAATGGGGCGGTATTTGCTCGGTTTGTCCTGCCGCCGTTTTTGAGCGAGTTGTCCATATGTGATTTTCGTAGAGTATAGAATCGCCTCGACCATTAGCTGTCTCTTTCATGCGAGCTGCAATTTCTTCTGGTGTTGCAAGGTAAATTCGCGGCATCTCGTCAAAGGCGACATCTTTGAACTGGACCAAGCAAAAGACCGTTCGTGGTTTGTGACGCGCAAGCCATGCGTCAATAGCTGCGTGGTAGTCGGCATTTTTCAGAAGAGACTGCGTAAGACCCCAGCTTCCATCTTGGCTACCTTTAACGGATATTTTCAGAAGACTTTCTCCATTTGCAACCATAAGATCGTATTCGGGCTGGTTGGCACCATATTGAACTGAAACATCCAAGCCACAACGAGCGAACAAAGCCGCTGCTATGGCTTCTGCTGCAACGCTCACATGCCATGAGGATAAAGATGATTTTACCATGCCAAGAACCTCGCAATCGTTGATGCAAACAGTCACTTCCCGGATTTTCTCGAAAGTGACATTATCTCCTCATATTGAGACCGGGTTAAATTTCTTATAGCACTTTGTCCTTTGGCAAAGCCTTCCAGCCCTTCTATTTTCCTGATATTCTCAATGGAAACAGCATTTTTATAGACACATACGGAATCCATGTTGATTTTATTGTTCCATATGTACTTTTGGCCTTGCTTTTTTCGGTAATAATTCAAAGAGACTTGCTCAATTTCAACTTCAGCTGTTAGCGCATGTCTTTTCTTATCGTAAAAGAGAAGTTTACGGCCTTGCCCATTTAATTGTTTATATTCTCTAGGCGTATGCCAATTTTTCCAATCTCCGTCTTTCAACTCATCAAGATATGTGTCACTGCAAACGCCACTTTCGCCAAAGTCAATTCTAAGGATAACTGCTGAAAAATCTTGAGATACAATTTGATCTTCAATCGCTCTATTGAAGTTTGTCATCAGTTCTTTTAAGACACATTCTTTCGTTTTTTCTGTTTGTAAACTGAAGAACTCATATACTTTTTTCCACTGAACATGAACTATGTCTTTGTTGATATGTTTGAATTTTTCTACATATCCTGAAGTCGAGTCGTCGGGAGTAAGCAAAACCAGAATCTTCCTTTTCCTAATATTTTTCATGCTCTTCAGGTGTCTTTTGACCTGGTCTCTATCAAGAGTGCCAGACCTGATTTTAGATTCAAATAACACATAATGAGAAGCATCCTCCATTAGTGCATCAGGCCTGCTCTCTTCGGCAGGTACTTGAAATTTAAAATTTGCACTTTTCCCAAGTTTTGATCTGAACCCCATGACATTACTAAGAAACTCATCAAACGATTTTCGCTCATGAACATGCATCAATTGCAATATCCCGAACAGCCCGTTTGTAAAGTGATCTTCTGGCTGTTTGTAAAGCTTAAAAACATTTACCATGGCGTTGCCTCCCTCAAGTCAAACACTCATTGACTATAGGTGGAAAATACTCAAAAACCAACTTTTTTCCGTCCAATGCCTTTTAACGACGCCTCCTCGGTGCAGAGCGATTCGAGACGGTCGAGGTCAGGCTTCCCGCTGAAGAGAGTATCGACGATATAGCGGCGCGCCACATTCTCGATCTCGCCGCCCGATAGCGAATACTCGGCGAGCGCAAACGCCTCGGCCTCGGTCAGTTCGGTCAGTTTCGACCGCCATATCCGGGCCCGTATCGCCGGTGTCGGCTTCGGGAACTCCAGTTTGTAGAGGAATCGACGGCTAAAGGCAGCGTCGAGCATGCTGGTGAGATTGGTGGTCGCGACGAGGATCCCTTCGAACTTCTCCAACTCCTCAAGAAGGATATTTTGCATCGTGTTGTTCATCGTCTCGACCGAGGTGCGGGCATCCATGCGGCGGGTGAGGAGCGCGTCGGCCTCGTTGAGGAGCAGTATGGGACAGGCGGACATCGCCCCGGCGAGGGTGCGGTATTCGGTGAAGATGGCGCGGGTCCGTTTCTCCGATTCGCCTACCCATTTATCGCGGATGGCCGACATCTCGACCTGCAGGATGTCGCGTTTGACCATGCGGGCCAGTTCATGGACCGAAGCGGTCTTGCCGGTTCCCGGCGCACCGTGGAACAGGGCGGTGAACCCGGTCGGCATCCCCCGCTCCTTGAGCCGTCGGGAGAACAGCCGCCGGCCGTCGCCGGAACGGGAAAGGGCGCGTGCGACGGTGCCGAGTTCGGCGGCGAGCGAGCCATCGAAGAAGAGTTCGAGTCCTTTGTTGCGCCACGAGCGGTGCGCGAAGATGCCGGGGATGTTGAGTTTCTCCTTGCGGGCGTTCTTATTCGCGCCGAAAAGCTGCATGCGCGCCTTGGGGGCGATGGTGAATTCGGGCGACCGGGAGAAGGGATCATCGCCCCGGTCGTTGATCACGATCAACCCTTCCTTTATCATCTCGTTCTTACCCTGTGTCACATCCCGTAGGAACGCGGCCTGCTCCTTGATCGATCCGAAGAAGTTGGCGGCGAATTCGCGCAGTTCGACCCCGTTGCGGTGGGCGGTAATGTGGTCTATCGCGGCGATAACGAACATGATCTGTTCGGTGAAGGGAAACGCCTCTATCATCTCGTGCAGGCGGTTTTCGGGGGCCATCTTCTTGAACAGGATCTTCGCCTCGTCAGAGAAATAGCGCGGCGTTATCTCTTTCTCTACCCGGTCTTCCCAAAGGTCGGATATTGCCTGTATCAGCGAGAAAGGGTCGGCTGGGTCGAATGGATCGCTTCCTAGATCGCCCTGCGCCAGCATCTTCATTAGGAACGGTTGTACCATACAGCAGAGCGGAGAGGTGTTCTTTCGGTAGGGGATGGAAACAATCATCCGCTTCTTCATCAGGGTGAAGTACTCGTTGAGGAGCGTCCGGTAGGGAGCCCCCGTGATTTTATAGCGCTGGGCGATGTCGGTGAGACTTTCCTGCCGGTCCTCCATCTGCGCCGCGAAGACGAACATGAAAATGGCTGCGCCGATGGTGGAGATTTCATAATTTTTCATCAAGAGCCGCTGTTGAGGTCCGGGGTGAGAGCGACCGATGAACAACCGTTTGCCGACGGTCGTTTCCTGTATCGCTTCCATGGGGTCGAAGGCGATGGGCATGGGATCCTCCGTATCGTTGTGCGCCATTTCTCAGCCTAGCATGACCGGCGGGACACGGTCTGTCCCCGAACTTGACAAAAGAGACGCAAAACAGGATACTGGTGCGTTCTACTCACGGGAGGGAACCATGTCCGATCAAGCGCGCCGCGCTTTCGCCATCCACGAACTGCTCAAGAGCCGGAAGATCGTTCCGCTCGCCCTGTTGGCGGAGGAATTGGAGGTCTGCGCGCGGACGGTGAAGCGCGACATCAAGACGATGCGCCGCGAGATGAAGGCGCCCGTCGAGTATTCGCGCGAAAAGAACGGGTATTACTACACCAAGCCCTACGACCTCTGCGACTACGGCGACGAGAAGATGCTGCTGTTCTACCTTTTTGCCCAGCGGATCGCCAAGAACCTGTCGCTCATGCCCATCGTGTCGCGCGACCTGCTCGACACCATCGAAGAGCGGTATCTGAAGGATTATCAGCCGATACTCGACCGGATCAGTTACGAACTGGCCGACCACGAGAAGTTCCGTCCCGGCGTGGTCAAGCAGGTGCTCGACGCGATGCGTTCTTCCACGGCGCTCGGGCTCATCTACCAGAACGCGGCGGGGGAGCGGTCTCAGCGTTTCGTGGAGCCGTGGCACCTGATGAACTATTCGGGGAAATGGTACATCCTCGCGTGGTGCCGCTCGTCGAAGGAGCCGCGCACTTTCCTCCTGTCGCGTGTCATCGAGACGATGGAGACGGGCGAGCCGTTCGAAAAGGAACTCGATGAACGCCTGCTCAAGAAATACCTTGAGGAAGGCTACGGCATCTTCAAACTGCCCGAGGCGCAGGAGATGACGATACGGTTCCATGAGCCGATCCTGCACATCGTCCGCGACCGCGAATGGCATCCGAAACAGCGCATGGTCGAGACGACCTGCGGCGGGAAGCCCTGCATAGAACTCACCCTGCCGGTCGCCGATCCCATCGAGATAACTTATATGGTTCTCGGCTTCACCCCGCACGCCGAGGTGGTCGCGCCAAAGGATTATCGCAAATACTGGCTCACCCGCCTCAAGAGTGCCGTGAAGCGGTGGGGGTAAAACGGTGCCTGACCGGACAAGTAATTGGATAGGAGAAAAGTTGCATCGGGCGTGAAGCGGGGGTAAAGTGAAGCGTTCCCTTTCCCGTGAACCGGAGCAGAGCGTATGAAATTTTATACTGAAGACCCGCGGTGGCACGAAAAGATCGGCGACATTCACGCCCTGCTTGAACGCGTCAAGATCAGCGAGGAGCGCTCCGGCGATGTGTTGCGTCTGCGCAAACTCGGCCGCATCCTCTCCGTTCACGCATCCACCGCCATTGAGGGGAACCGGCTCACCTTGGATCAGGTCACCGACATCATCAACGGAAAACCCGTATGGGGTCCGCCCAAGGACATCAAAGAGGTGCAGAATGCATGGCGTGCTTACGACGAGATGGCCCATTATGAGCCGTGGTCGGCGGGCGACTTGCTGAAGGCCCATGCGCACCTGACCGATACGCTCATCGAGGAGTCGGGCCGGTTCCGCTCGGTCGGCGTTGCCGTCGTGCGGGGCGACGGCGTGATCATGCACCGTGGCGCACCGGCGAAACAGGTCCCCGCTCTTGTCGAACGGCTCCTGCACTGGGGGAAGACCAGCGAAGCGCATCCGCTCATCAAAAGTTCCGCCGTCCACTACATGCTGGAACACATCCATCCCTTCCGTGACGGCAACGGCAGGATCGGGCGGCTGTGGCAGACGCTGATCCTTTTCAAATGGAATCCGTTGTTTGCTTGGATGCCGGTCGAAACCTTGGTTCACCACAATCAAGCGCTCTACTACAAGGCGTTGCAGGATTCGCATACCGACACACAGGATTGCCGCCCGTTTATCAGTTTTCTGCTTGATGTCATTGGGAATTCGCTGTATAAGTACATCGATGTGGCGTCGGAAACCGTGGCGGATGTCGGTGTAAATGTCCCTGTAAATGTCCCTGTAAATGTCCCTGTAAACGAAGTGTCGGACAAAATCCTGATCATGCTGCGGGCCGATCCTAAAGCGACGGCTCAGAAGATGGCGATCGCGCTGGGTGTGACCGACAAGACCATCAAGCGCCATCTCAAAACGCTCCGTGAACAGAGCCGACTGAAACGCATCGGTTCAGACAAGGCGGGCCATTGGGAAGTCGTCGAGTGACCGCCTCCGCTCACCGATCAAGCCGTAACATGAACCCCCGCCTTCGTTCCGAGGGAGGGGCAGGGGCGGGTTATTGCGGGAGAGCCTCTTCCCCAATATATTGTTGCCCTTTGTTTTGATTGTGTTATACTGCGGCCGTTCGAGAGGTGTGTGAGCGACAATGCAGATAGTTTTCCTACACGGCTTTGCGGCGGGCGGCGCGGTATGGGATCAGTACCGTCCCGAATTTCCCGACGCTCTCATGCCGACACTTCATTTCTCCGATGATGGCACCGCGATACTTCCCGAACTCACCGGACCGGCCATCATCGTCGGCTGGTCGATGGGCGGGATGATCGCGGTCGAGATGTTGCGGCGTCAACCGCAGTTCGTCAAGGGGCTGGTGCTCATCTCCTCCGCCCCGTCGTATGTCGCGAGCGACCTTTTCCCCGAAGGAAAGCCGCTTTCGGTGCTTCATGAACTGCGTGATGCCGTGGCGCAGGGCGACCTGAAGGTGTTGCAGGATTTCCAGAAACAGTTATTCACCCCCGCCGAGATACGCGACGGCTGGCTTGCCCGTTTCCGCCGCGCGGTCGGGCCGTCACTGCCGACCGAACCGGCGACGCTTCTGCCGCAGTTGGCGTTCCTTGAAAAATGGCGCACCGCGGCGGCGGAACTTTCCGCGACGGCGCCGGTGGCGCTGCTGCACGGCACGGGCGATGTCATCGTCGACCCGTCGGCGACCATGGCGTGGCAGCAATTCTTCCCGCAGGCGCAGGTGAAACTCGTCGAGGCGGGACACGCGCTTCCTTTTGTCCATCATACGCTCGTATCCTCCACGATCACCCTTCTGCGAGGTTCCCATGGAGCATAAGGTCCGCAAGGATAAGGTCGTCGCGAGTTTTTCGCGCGCCGTCGAAAGTTACGACCAAGCGGCGGTCGTCCAGCAGCGCAACGCCCGTCACCTTGCCGGCATCCTCAGGACCCATTGCCCCGATACCCGGGCGCTCGTCCCGTTCCTCGAGATCGGCGCCGGGACCGGTTTCCTGACCGAAGATCTCGTGCAGCTCGGCCTGTCGCGCGGCATGGTGACCGATGTCTCCCCGGCGATGGTGCGCGTGCTCGGGAAAAACTACGCGGAATTTCCCGGCCTGACGGTGTGCGAACTCGACGGCGAACGCTTCGCGCTGGGCGAGCGGTTCAACGCCGTCCTCTCCTCGTCGACCTTCCAGTGGTTCTCGTCGCTCACCGACCCGTTCCTGAACATACGGAGTCATCTTACTCCCGGCGGGCTGTTCACCTTCTGCATGTTCGTCGACGGCACCTTCCGCGAACTGCGCAACGCGGTCAGCGCGGTCGGTTGCCCCTTCCCGGGGCAACGGCTGTTCGAGGCCAACGAGGTGGTCCGTGCGATGCTCGACAGCGGCTTTTCGGTCGAACATTTTTCGGTGCTCGACATGCCGGTCCGTTATCCCGATGCGCTCCATTTCTTCCGCGCGGTCAAATCGATCGGCGCCACCAACGCCCACCGCGATCCTCTGCCGCCGCGCGATCTCAAACGGGTCATCAACCGCTACGATACCGAACACCGGCGCGCCGACGGCGTGACGGCGACCTATACGACACTGTTCCTGCTGGGACGGAAAAGAGGCACACAATAACCGTAAGGGAGGCTCTCATGGCGGTCAGTTATCGTGAATTGGGACTGGTGAACACCCGCGAGATGTTCAAAAAGGCGATGGCGGGCAAGTATGCCGTCCCCGCCTACAACTTCAACAACATGGAACAGCTGCAGGCGATCATCGCGGCCTGCGTGGAGACGCGGTCGCCGGTGATACTGCAGGTATCGTCGGGGGCGCGGAAATACGCCGACGCGACGCTCTTGCGCTACATGGCCAAAGGGGCGGTCGAGTACGCCAAGAAACTGGGCGTCGAGATACCGATCACGCTCCATCTCGACCACGGCGACACGCTCGAACTGTGCAAGGACTGCATCGACAACGGCTTCTCGTCGGTCATGATAGACGGGTCTCACCATCCCTACGAAAAGAATGTCGAACTGACCCGTCAGGTGGTCGAATACGCCCACAAGTTCGATGTCACCGTCGAAGGGGAACTGGGACAACTCGCCGGTATCGAGGACGAGGTGTCGGCCGAACATTCGACCTACACGCGCCCCGACGAGGTGATCGATTTCGTCAAGAAGACCGGCGTCGATTCGCTCGCCATCTCCATCGGCACCTCGCACGGCGCGACGAAGTTCAAGCCGGAACAGTGCACCCTGTCGCCCGACGGCGTACTCATCCCGCCGCCGCTCCGCTTCGACATCCTCGAAGAGGTCGAAAAACAACTGCCCGGCTTCCCGATCGTCCTGCACGGCTCCTCGTCGGTGCCGGTCGAGCAGGTGAAGATCATCAACCAGTACGGCGGGAAGATGAAGGACGCTGTCGGCATCCCCGAAGAGCAACTGCGCAAGGCGGCGTCGTCGGCGGTCTGCAAGATAAACATCGACTCCGACGGGCGGCTCGCGATGACGGCGGCCATTCGCAAGGTCTTCGCCGAGAAGCCCTCCGAATTCGATCCGCGCAAATACCTCGGCCCCGCCCGCGACGCCCTCAAGGAACTCTACAAGCACAAGAATATCAATGTTCTCGGTTCGGCCAACCGGGTCTGATGCGCATTTATCGTTCCCTTTCAGAGGCGCCGAAGAGCGAACGGTTCTCGGCGGTCATCGGCAACTTCGACGGCATTCACATAGGCCACCGCGCGATATTCGACGAGGCGAAGCGGCATGACGGGACGCTCGCGGTCATCACCTTCGACCCCCATCCGCGCACCGTTCTCCAGCCCGGCTATCCTCCGCGGATGCTCACCACCTTCGAGGAACGGCTCGCCTTCTTCGCGGCACTCGGCGTCGAGGCGGTCTTCGCGCTTCCCTTCGAGCCGCTCCGGTCGTTCACGGCGGTCGCGTTCCTTGATCTGCTCAACCGGTCGATCGGGCTGAACGCCCTCACCGTCGGCTTCAATTTCAACTTCGGCCGCGGGCAGGAGGGGAACACCGACATCCTGCTGTGGTGGGCGAAGGGGACGGCGGTCGTGGCGCGCGTGGTGCCGCCGGTGCTCCACGGTGCGATGCGGGTGAGTTCGAGCGCCGTGCGTGAATACATCCTCAACGGCGAGGTGGAACGGGCCGCCGGACTGCTCGTCTATCCCTATGTCGTTTCGGGCATCGTGCGGCGCGGACGGCGCGTCGGCACTCATATCGGCTATCCCACCGTCAACTTCGCCCCCGGCGACAAACTTCTGCCGCCCGACGGCGTCTACGCGACGGCGCTGGTGGTGAAGGGGATGCGTTACGGCGCCGTCACCAACATCGGCACCAACCCGACCATAGACGCCGAAGAGACGAACCGCACCATCGAGACCCATGTTCCCGGCGTGACGCTTCCCGAACTGTACGACCAGCGGGCGGCGGTCTATTTCCTGTCGCGGATACGGCGCGAGATACGGTTCAGTTCACGCGACAAACTGCGGGAGAAGATCGCGCAGGACATCGCCGCCGCGCAGGAACGCCTCGCCGGTATCGACCTGAAAGGATTGCCGGAGATATACAAGAGACCATAAAGGGGGAACACGATGCGTATGCTGTGGTATCTCATCGCGATGTTGTTGCTTTTTTCCTGCTCGGCAGGCAACACCGCGAGGAACGATCTCGATGAATTGACGGCGGGAGACACCGACCTGACCGATTCGTCCGATCCGACCGAGCCGTCGGATACTGTAACGCAGCCGGACGAACTTCTGGGCGATGATGCCGGACCGCAGGCCGAGTTCCCCGACGAGGGCTACCCGAGTCCCGATCCCGACACCTGCGCCTTCATCGGCGCGAACTGCGGCGAAGTGACGCTCGACGGCGGCGAAAAACTCTCCTGCGGCGAGTGCGCCGATCCCGACACCTGCGGCGGCGGCGGGACGCCGAATGTCTGCGGCCATCCGCTCTGCGAGGAGGGATGGTGCTGGGAGCATCCCTATCCGCAGGGCGACGATCTCAACGACATCTATGCGCTCGACGCCGCCCATGTCTGGGCGGTCGGCGATAGGGCGGTTCTTTTCTACAACGGCGTTTCGTGGGAGCGGATACCGTACCAGTTGCGGCAGGGGGGCAACATTCAGGCGATATACGCCGCCGACGCCGATACTGTCTGGGCGGTGGCGACCGACGGCTGTATCCTGTTCCTCAATGAAGAGGGGCTCCTCACCTGCGACCGCGAGATAGACGAACAGGGCTTCCCGACCCATTGGACCGAGACCGAGACCGCCCTCTACGACATCCACGGCACCGGCCCGAACGACATCTGGGCGGCGGGTCGCGAGCTCATTCTCCATTGGGACGGCGAGACATGGACGACGGTCTCGGAACTGCCGTCGAAGGTGAACGCGATCTGGGCCGTCGCGCCGCGTGCCTTCTGGGCCGCCGGCGAGATGGGGCTTCTCTACCATGACGATACGAACTTTTCCTCGACGATGACCTCCACCGTGTTCAACGATATCGTCGGTCTTCCCTCGGGTGAACTCTGGGCGGTCGGCGACGGCGGCGCGGTGGCGCGCTACGACGGCGAGACATGGCAAACGGTCGAACCGCCGCGCGCCGATATCGACTGTGTCGCGGTCGGCGTGCTTGCCGACGATCAGGTGTTCGTCGCCGATGCGGAGGGTCTGTTCTGGCGGCACCTCGACGGGGCGTGGATCCCGATGCCGGTCGCCCTGCAAGGGGCGCTCCGGAGCGCGAGCGGCGCGGCGGAACGGCTGTGGTTCGCGGGCGATCGGGGGCTCATCGGTTCGTGGGACACCAAATTCTTCGCGACGAACCGTCAGCGTCTGCCGGGAACGGTGAAGGCGCTGTTTGCCAATTCGCCGTTCGATGTGTGGGTGGCGGGTGACAAGTTCTTCGGTCAGTGGAACGGTACGGCGTGGCGTTTCATGGCGTCGCGCCGCGATATCACCGATCTGTACGGCACCGCGTACAACGATATCTATGCCGAGACCGCCGACGGATATCTCCACTACGACGGCACCCGCTGGATGACCGCCGAGCCCGACGAGGCGACGGTGAGCGTGCTCAAAACGGCGCGCGAAGGTTTTTTCGATAGACCCGAAGAGGATATGGTGCGCTGGTGTTTCGAGGAAGGCGCCTGCTGGTCCTTCACCGGACTCCGCTTCGTGCGAGACACCCTGACCGAGAACATATCTTCCTTCGAATGGCCGCTTGAAGGCCTTTCGTGGCTCGAGCCCGGGCCGATCGGGCTGACCGCCGCCTGCGCCATGAATGACGGCCGCTACTGGGCGACCGACGGTTTGCGGGCGATCACCTTCGACAACGAGAAATGGCGCCAGTTCGATCTTGACGCACCCTTCGGCGTTGCGACGACCGCCGCCTGTGAAGGCGACGACACCTATCTCGCCGACCACGCCGGTACGATATGGCGGCTGCGCAACGGGATGATCGAAGAAAATGTCGGCCTTGTCGAAGGGGGCGATATCGAGATCATCGACCGTTCAGTCGAAGGAACGCTCTACGCGATGATCGATGTGTTCATGGGCAACGGCGTGCTCTACCGCATCGAGAACGGCGTCGGCGTGAAGGTCGCGATACCGGGCGATCCGCCGCTCCTTTCGCTGGCCGCGATAGCCGACGATGACATCTGGGTCGGCGGCGCCAATGCGCTGTACCACTGGGACGGGACCGCGTGGACGACGACGCTCCCGGCCGATCTGACCGACCGCGGCCTTCCGACCGGCGAGACCGAGGTGAATCTTACCCGCATCTTCGCGCTCGACGCGGACAACATCTGGATGCTCGGCAGTTCGCCCGACGGCGCCACCGCCTACATCTTCTCCTACGACGGCACGAAATGGGTGAACGACGCCCGCACCTCGCTCTACGGCGAACTCGCCTTCACCGATGTCTGGGCGACCGACCAACAGAACGCCTACATCACCATGAACGCCGAAGGGTGGGTCTACCACTACAAGAACCTCGGCGCGGTCGGGATGATAGACTATGTGCACGCTCCGACCGGGACCCCCTTCAGCGCGATAGCGGGGCGTGCCGGTGAGGAAATGCGCATCTTCGCGCCGGGCGGCGCGATACTGCGGTACGATTTCTAGCCGAGTGTTTCGCGGAGCGCGCGGATCGTTATCGCTTTGAGTTCAACGAGTGTTTCCACTGAAATGTTGAGCGGCGGCAGCCAGTAGAGGGTGTTGCCGAGCGGCCGCAGGAGTGCGCCGAGTTCTATCGCGCGGCGATAGACCCGGTAGCCGGTGCGCGGCGCTTTGATGAATTCCGGTCTTATATCGGCGGCGGCTATCATCCCGATTCCGCGGACCTTGGTAAGCATGCCCGTTTCGGCGGCAACTTCCTGCATGAACCGCTGGAGCACCGGAGCGGTCGCGGCGACCCGCCCGGCGATACCTTCATCTTCATATATCTTCTGTGCTTCGAGTGCCGCCGCCGCCGCGAGTGCGTTCCCGGCGTAGGTGTTCGAATGGAGGAAGTCGCGCCCGGTGCCGTAGTCGGCGTAGAAAAGATCGTAGAGTTCTCCCGACAGCACCACCGCCGACATCGCCGCCCATCCGGCGGTAAGGCCCTTTGAAAGACAGACGAGGTCGGGGGCGATACCGGCATGGTCGCCGGCAAGCGGTGCGCCGGTGCGATGGAACCCGGTCATGATCTCGTCGGCGATGAGGTAGATGCCGTTCAATTCGCTCCAAGTACGCAGACGCCTCAGCAGGTCGGCGCTGTAGATGAGCATCCCGCCGGCCCCCTGCACGACCGGTTCGACGATAACGGCGCAGAGCGTATCCTTCTCCCGTTCAAGCTGTGTTTCCAGCGCGGGCCACGCCGCACCGCAGTCGGTGAAGAGCGGGTCGTCCGGGCCGGTGCAGTAGGGGATCCCTTTCAGCATCGGGTAGTCGGGGGCGAGCGCCCGGTAAGGTTCTTTGTAGATGCCGAGGTCGGAGACGGCCAGCGTCAGCGCCGTTTCGCCGTGGTAGCCGTTCTCGAGCGCCATGAAGTTCTTCCGCTTCGTTTCGCCGCAGATCAGCATCGCGTGGAGCGCCATCTTGAGCGCTATCTCGACGGCGGTCGATCCGTCGCCGCCGTAAAAGACATGCCGCCGTCCCGGCAGAAGCGCCGCGAGCCGTTCGGATAGTTCGGCGATGGTGCGGTTCACCGTGTTGGCGAGGATGACATGCTCGAACTTATCGGTCTGCGCCGTGACCGCCGCTTTGATGCGCGGATGGCCGTGGCCGAGCGATTTACACCACCACGACGAGAGCGGATCGATGAGGCGCTTCCCGTCGGCGGTATACAGGTAGGAACCTTCGGCGCGGACTATCTCCAGCGGTTCGAACGATTCGTAGTCCTTCATTTGGGAGCAGGGATGAAAAAGGGGAGATGCCATCACTTGGCGCAGCGGATGCCGGTCTCGGGTGTCTTGGCGTTCGGGGCCGCCTTGTCGCGCGAATAGGCTTTCAGTTTGGACTGCACCGACCCTTTCCACGAACCGCCGCGCAGGACCCGTTCCTTGCCGCTCTTCGGGCCGGTCGGGTTCTTGACCTCGCCCGATGAATAGCCGTCGTCGTACCAGTCGGCGACCCATTCGGCGACATTCCCGATCAGGTTGAACAGGCCGTAGGGACTCTGGCCGCGCTCCTTCGCCGTTATCTCATGGGTGCTGTTCTTCTGACAGCCGGGGGTCCCCATGTCCATGACGGCGTAGCGGCATTCGGCCGGCTGATCGCCCCACGGATAGACGAGGTTCTTCTCGCCGCGCGCCGCCTTCTCCCATTCCGCCTCGGTCGGCAGACGCTTTCCCTGCCATTTGCAGAAGGCGTCGGCATCCTTCCACGAAACGCAGTTGACCGGATGGTCCTCTTTGGTCTGCGCCGCCCAGTTGCAGTCCTTGAAATCGGCGGGGGCGGGGCATTTGCCGGCATCGACGCAGGCGCGGTATTTCTCCAGAGAGACCTCGTATTTGTCTATCTTGAACTCGCCCAGATTGACCTTGTGGGCCGGTTTGGCGTCATCGGGACAGTCGTCGCCCTTGCAACCCATCGTGAAGGCGCCCGCCGGGATGGTGATCATGTCGATGTCGGGATTGTCCTGCTCATCGGCCGTGCCGGGGAGCATCGCCTTTTCGAGCCGCTGGCGCAGTTTCTGGTCGGCGACCGCCATCAGCACCGTCTGGTAATCGTTCTCGCCGTAGACCTTGCCGTATTTATCCTTGAACTCGAGGAGCGCCTTCTTCTTCGGCTCGAAGCCGACCGACATATCGGGGAGCAGCATGATGAGTTTGCCCACATCCTCGTCGTGCGCTTTTTCAAGTTCCGCCTTCTGATTGATGTAGGTCTGCCACTCGCGCGCCTTGGTCTTGGCGAGCGTTTTATACGGATTATTCGAGTCTATCTCTTCGACCTTCTTCCATGCCTCTATCGCCTTCTCGGGCTCGTCGGTGCCGTTCTTGTCGGCCTCCACCGCCTGCTCGTAGAGCGTCTTGACATCGAGCTCTTCGACATTGTAGTCGCCGCCCGCCGTTTCGGCCATCTCGCGCACCACCTTCTTGATGGCGGGGAGCATCCCCTCCGGGGTGCCGTCGAATTCGCCGGTCGCCCCCGCGACGGTCGCCTCCTTGGCGATGCTGATCATCTCGGCCGCCAGCGTACAGCGCTTGCCGAGACACGACACGGTCGCCTTGAGGATATTGTCGGCGGCGAGCGTCTGGCCCAGCGGTATCTCGCAGTTGCGCCCCTGACACTTCTCGAACGATTCCTTCTTGCCCGCCTTGATCGCCTCTTTCATCTTCGCCTGCTGGCTGGTCTTGTCGATGACGACGAAACGCTGGGTGGCCGAGAGTTCGGAGCGAAAGATGTCGGTGGCGCTCCCTATCGTGTCGGCGTCGAATTTCTTCGAGCGGTCCTCGATCTCCATCACCGCCACCTTGGGCTTTTTCTTGGCCGCCGTGAGTACCATGACCGGTACGAGGACCAGCGCGACCGCCACACCCGCCAATAACGCCTTTTTCATGACGACCCCTCGAGAAAAGTCAACCGACAGGGGGGACTATAGCACAGAGCTCCGCCGTTTGCAATCTTTGAGGAGGGGGGGTTGCATTCGGCGCGGGACGGGGTAGAATGGCGTCGTTCATCTTGCGAAACGGAGGGATCCATGAGGCGTTCCATCGCGCTGTTGGCGGCCGTCGCCGCCCTGTTCATCGCCGCCTGCGAGAACGATGTCAACCGCCTGCACCCGTGGGGCGCCGATTCCTACTACGGTCCGGGGAACGGCTACGACTGGACGGCGGATACGGCCGGGATGACCGATAAGGTCCCGGCGCTGGCCGAATGTTCGCTCGACGAGGTGAACCTCTGGGTACTCGACACGATGTGGGACATGTATCTCTGGTACGATCAACTGGCGACCGGCATCGACTTCCGCGGCGATCAGGAACCCGACGAATTCCTCCACAGCATCATGTACAAGACCTCCGATCATTTCAGTTATGTCGCCAAGAAAGAGGATCACGACGGCTACTACAGCGGCCGGTATTACGGATTCGGATTCGGCTTCCGCAAACTGCCCGAGTACATGGTCTATGTGACGCTCGTCATCCCGGGCGGCCCGGCCGACACCGCCGGCATGCGGCGCGGCCAGCGGATAGTGGCCATCGACGGCAAGACGGTGCAGGAGATAGAGGACCAGAACCTCTGGGGCACGGTGACCTCCCGTCCGGAGGATGAGAAAGAGATCCCGATAGTGTATGTCGTCGAAGAGGCGGGGGAGGAGAAGACGCTCACCCTCTACGCCGGCGATGTGACCGCTCCGTCTATCTATAAGGCGACGACACTTACGGTGGGGAAGAAAAAGGTCGGCTACCTCATGCTCAAGTCGTTCATCAATTCGACCAACGACGAACTCGATGCCGCCTTCGCCAAATTCAAGGCCGACGCGGTGACCGAACTGGTGGTCGATCTGCGCTACAACGGCGGCGGCTGGCTCGACGGATCGGAACATCTCGCGAGCCTCATCACCGGCGGCGACTTGAAGGACAAACTCTTCACGCGGCTCACCTACAACGGCAAGCATCAGGATTACAACAGCGACTACCATTTCAAGGACTACAGCCAGAGCCTCGAACTGACGAAGGTCGCCTTCATCGCCACCGGCGGCACCGCGTCGGCCTCCGAAGTGGTCATCAACGGTCTCAAGCCCTACATCGAGGTCGCCATCATCGGCGACACCACCTACGGCAAACCGGTCGGGATGAATCCGATGAACCACTGCGATTACACGCTGGTGCCGATAACCTTCAAGCTGGCCAACGCCGACGCATACGGCGATTACTTCGACGGGATGCCGGCCGACTGCGCCGCCGATGACGATGTGACGCGCGATTTCGGCGACCCGGAAGAGGGCTCGCTGAAGGCCGCTCTGTCGTACCTTAACGACAAGACCTGCCCCGCCGCGACGGTCCGTTCATGGCGTCCCGGCGAACTCGATATCCGCACCGTGCCCTATCAGATGGGCTGGCTGTTCTAGAAGTATCCGGGGAGCATCTTTCAGAAATCTTTTATTCGCAGGTAGCGGCTGTATCGTTGCCTGAAATTTCGTATGAACCGGCAAATCCATTCGCCTGAAGATTTTCCAAAATCTTTTCTGCGGCACACTGTGGCAGCATTGGATTATCTATAATTTCCAGGTCGTTTCCCTCTCCTTGAGGTGCTTGTCCGATATGTGTAAGTTGATAAAGATCGGATATATCGGCAAGTGTATCATTACCAACAATTTGCAATCTACCACTAAGCGATGTTATGTTTTCCAAACCTGTTAGAGAAGAAAGCGCCGGATTGTTGGCTATTGTTAGAGATGTGTTCATTTTCGTCATCTGGATACTCAAGCCTTCCAAAGATGATAGCATCGGATTGCTCGCGATTTCGACGGCACCATTCGAACCTTCCTCTCCTATGGTTTGCAAGTTGTTTAGTCCATATAGAGATTGAATGCTTGTGTCAAGAATCTGCAAAGATAACGATATCACGTTTAGATTCTGCAAACCATCTAATGACGCCAGATCCCAAACAGAAGAGAGAATTAAAGACTTAACTTTTTCCAGTCCACTGAAGCCATTCATGTTAATAAGATTTTTCTGAATTCCAATATTGAGATATTCTCCTATTTGCTTTACATTCTTAAATCCATTGTAATTGCTTAGGTTTGAATTACTCCAAACATCAAGCCACCCTTTTATCTCGGAAATATTATTAAAACCATCGGTGTCAGCTAATGATTCATTTCCTATTATATCGATATTTCCGCCTATATTGATCAAAGATTGATCCAATCCCTTAGTGCTTTGAAGTTTCTTGGTGTATGTTATATTCAAATCATTGCCAATACAATGAAGAGAGGATAATAGCATGAGATCCTTTTCTCCCCCCATCGAATCTGCAACGAATTCCAATGAACCCGTGAAATAAGTATAGCCTACATAATCAGTTAATGATGTCGTGGCACCTATAATTACGGTCTGATGAAGTACCTGATGCTCATTCTCTGCACAGGGATAATAATCAATATCGGGTTGAACCTCATTTTCAACCGACTCGGTTTCCGGCAAAACATCGTCATCATTTTCGTCCGAGCCTTCTCCTGATAGCTCATCGGGAAAGGAATCTTCATCGACCGGCGACGAATGACCGTTGCAGGCGAGAAGCAGGAAAATGGTCGTCAGTGCGACGATCGCCAGCGGCTGGTGTTTCAAGAGCATACTTCCCCCGGATGCTTCGCGGTATCATAGCACATTCTTTTTGATATGCCAGAAGAAAATCGGGGTGATGCGCGTCGAGAAAGTGTCTTTGAAAAAACCTACGGGACGATGTTCGGCGTGTAGGTCAGCGTGTCGCCGTTTATCTCGATGAGGGTGATGACCGTGTCTTCACGGTTGTACTGCTGTATCGTCACATCGCCGTAGAGATCGCCGACCAGTTCGTTGCCGAGCCGCGTCCAGCGGGCGTAGTTGTCGCCGCCGTCGAGCGTTATCGTTTTGGGTATCGACCAGCCGATGGTCGAGAGTTTCAGGTGGAATTCGATCTGACTGCCGTCGTCGGTCAGCCCGTAGAAAACGGTATCCAGATAGACCGTCGTGTAGCCGGAGGTGGTGCGGGTCATAAGGTCGGCGCCGATGAACTGGACCTCGCCGTCGGCGGTCTGGATGACCACGGTGGCCTCGGGCGCGTTCATGGTGGACTGATCGTAATAGTAATAGAGCGTCGAGTATTTCTCTTCCTGACAGGCTCCTTCGTATTGGACCGACGTTCCCGCCTGATAGGCGTAGCAGTCGTTGTCGTAGGTCAGCAGATCGCAGCCGCAGACCGGTGCCCAGAGATCGGGGCAGGTCATCGGGATATCCGTGCAGGTGCCGGGGCCCCAGCAGACGCCCACATCGTAGAGGCAGAACTGCTTGGTGCCGCTGCTGTCGGTGCATTCCTCGTTCGAGTAACAGCCCGGTTCGCCGCCGCATTCGCCCGTGTAATCGACATTCACCCCGGCCCCCTGCGCGTCGCATTCACTGCTGTAGGTCTGTCCGTCACAGCCGCAGACCGGCGAATAGAGCGGCGGACACATCTGGGGACGCTCTGTACAGGTGCCGACCGCCATCGCATCGCAGGTCTCTTTGGCGCAGTATTCCGTTTCGGCGCAATCGAAGTTCGCTCCACAATAGGTGGGAACGACATCGCTGTCGGGTTTCACATCGTCGGTCCAGTCCTGATCGGGCCAGATCACGCCGTCGTCGGTGATGATCGTGCCATCGTCGGTCCATTCACTGTCATCGGTGATGATGGTGCCGTCGTCGGTCCACTCGTTGTCGTCGGTGATGATCGTGCCGTCGTCGGTCCACTCACTATCGTCGGTGATGACGGTGCCGTCATCGTTGACAACCTCGTTGTCATCATTGATGATCTGGCCATCGTCATTGACGATCTGGCCGTCATCGTTGATGAGTTGACCGTCGTCATTGATCAGTTGGCCGTCGTCGTTGAGCAGATCGTCGCCCGTCAGGTCGTCATCATCGTTCGCGACGATGAAGTCCTTGTCGGTGGTCGCGGTGTCGGGTCCCGGTTTCTTGATGGTCGCGCCGTCATCGCAGGCGGCGAAAGCCAACAGACAAAGGGCGAGGAACAGTTTTTTCATGGTATCCTCCTTTCGATCAGTTCTCTATGAAATTGAGCATATCGCCGTTCAGTTCGATGAGGGTGACGGTGCCGTTGCTGTCGCGCTGATACTGCGATACGGTCACCTCGCCGTAGAGGTTGCCGAGCAGTTGGGTCGGGCCGCCGCCGTAGAAATTGGTCCACTGCGCATAGTTCTCGCTGCCGTCGAGCGTCACGGTGTAGGGGAGCGAGAAGTCGTTGCTGTAAAGCGTCAGCAGCAGGTTGACAACGCCGCCGCCGTCGGGCCCGTAGAAGGTGGTGGTGAGCGTTACGCCGCCGGTGAAGGGGGTGCGCGTGATGAGATCGGCCCCCTCAAAATTCACGGTCTGCTGTCCGTTCACGATCGTCACCGTGGCGAGCGTCGGTTCGCTGGCGTTCGCCTGATAGTAGTAATGGAGCGTCGAATATTTGTTCTCGCCGCCGCATTCGCCTTCGTAGGCGACATTCATGAAGTTGGCATGGGCCATACATTCGTTGCTGTAAGTGTTGCCGTCGCAGCCGCAGACCGGGGCATATATCTCGGGGCAGCCGGTCTCGGGCGTTACGCAGGTGCCGGTGCCGTTCTCGCAGACGCCGGTCGCCTTCTGACAGTGCATCGCCACGAAATCGCCGCATTCCTGATCGGTCGTGCAGGTGAACACCGCGCCGCATTCTCCTTCGTAGGCGATATTCACCCCGGCGGCATTGGCGAAGCAGGGGTGTTGGTAGGTCACATTGTCGCAACCGCAGACGGTGATGATGGCCGAGTACACCCAGCACTCCTCTTCGGTCGGGCGCGTCTTGCAGGTCCCGGCGAGATAGGCGTCGCAGGTGCCGTCCGGCTTGGCGCAGTATTCCTTCTCTCCGCAGTTCCCGTTCGAACCGCAAGCGCCTTCGATATCGCTGTCGGGCCACTCGTCGTCGGGCCACTCGTCGTCGGGCCAGACGGCGCCGTCATCGTTTACCGAGAAGTCTGTTTCGTCGGACCCGTCGGGCTGGTCGCTCGTTTCGTCCTCGTCGTTGACAAGGAGGTCTGTTCCGTCGGTCCCGTCGGGCTGGTCGGCCGTTTCGTCGTTGTCGCTCACCGTCTGATCGGTGTCGCTTACAACGGTATTGTCGGCGCCCGGCTTCTGGATGGTGCCTCCGTCGCAGGCGACGATAAACAGGAACGCCGCACAGAGGAGGTAATACATCACTTTCATTACTATCTCTCCCTACCTAATAAAGGACAAGGTCGCACCCTTTAGTGGTGATACTACCACAAATTTATGGCAAGTCCATGAAAAAATTATCAGAGCGGCAGATAACCGTTTGAAATAATGAAGGGAATATTAGGGAAACGACTACTTGTTCTTGTACTTCTTCAGCACATCGATGACATAGTCGACATCGGCGGCGGTGTGGTCGGCGTTCAGCTGGAACCGGATCTCCTCGGAGCCTTTCGGAACGACGGGATAGTTGAGGCCGGTCCCCAGAACGCCGTGATCGGTGAGCCATTTCACGATGTCGGCGGTCTTCTGGGTGTCGCGCACCATCAGCGGGGTGACCGGATGCGGGCCGGGGATGGTCTCGTAGCCGTTATCCACCAGCCCCTTCTCGAAGCGCGCGGTCATCTCGGAAAGGTGCTTGATCCGCTTGAGGCCCTCTTCGCTCTCGAGGATGTCGAGCACCTTGAGGACCGCGACCGTCTCGCCGAGCGTTATCGGGTTGGAGTAGATGTACATCGGAGCGGTCTGGCGGAGAAAATCGGTGACCGTCTTGCTGGCGACCACATACCCGCCGTTGACGCCGAAGGCCTTGCCGAGCGTGCCGATGATGATGTCGACCTTCGCGCCGGTCACTTCTTCGGTGCCGCGGCCGGTCGCGCCGTAAGCGCCCACGCCGTGCGAATCGTCGGCGACGGTGGTGACGCCGTCCTCGAACTTATCGTTGAATTTCTCGCAGATCTTGACGAACTGGTCGAAGGGGCAGTAGTCGCCGCGCATCGAGAAGACGCCGTCGGTCACGACGATGCAGCGGGTCCCTTTGCCGACCGCATCGTTCATCTTCGCTTCAAGATCGGCCATGTCGTTGTGCTTGTAGATCATCTTCGCGGCGGGCCGGGCCAGTTTCATCGCGTTGATGATGCAGTTGTGGTTGAGTTCGTCGGAAACGATGACGGTGGTTTCGGTGACGAGCGGAGTGATGACGCCGAGCGACGTGACATAGGCGCTCGAGAAGATCATGCCCGACTCTCTCCCGTGGAACTTCGCCAGCCGGTTCTCCAGCTCGATGTGCGGCTTGTGCGTTCCGGAGATGAAGCGGACCGCGCCGGGGCCGACGCCGTAGGTCTTGGTCCCTTCCTCTTCGGCGTGGATGACCGCCGGGTGCATCGACAGGCCGAGGTAGGAGTTGGAGTTCATCTTGATGAATTCCTGTTTGTAGCCCTCGACGACATAGCGGGGACCGTTCGCCCCTTTCGGCGGAAGGACCTTCGTGATGACCATCTCGGCGCCCTTCGCGGTCCCCTTTTCCTTGAGGCCGTTCACATGGGCGGTAAGCGCCTTATTCAGTTTCTCCAATGACATGGTGTGCTCCTCTTATTTAAGTTTCTTCTTGAGTTCGGTCAGCATATCGACCGTCATCGAGGCGAGCGTGTAGGCCGGCTTCCAGCCCCACTCCTCGCGGGCGGCGGTGTCGTCGATCGACTCCGGCCACGAATCGGCGATCGCCTGACGGAAGTCGGGCTGGTAGTCTATCTTGAAATCGGGCATATGCTTGCGGATCTCGGTGGCCATCTCGCCGACGGTGAAGCTCATCCCGGCGACATTGAAGTCGGAGTGATGTTTCAGTTTGCTGAAATCGGCCTCGAACAGGTCGATGGTCGCCTTGAGGCAGTCGGGCATATACATCATCGGGAGCTTGGTCGATTCGCGGACGAAGCAGGTGTACTTACCGTGCTGGATCGCCTCGTAGTATATCGCGACCGCGTAGTCGGTCGTGCCGCCGCCGGGAAGCGTCTCGTGGCTGATGATGCCGGGATAACGCAGACCGCGGATGTCGACGCCGTACTTGCGGACATAGTAGTCGCACAGCAGTTCGCCGGCGACCTTGGTCACGCCGTACATAGTGGTCGGCTTAAGCACGGTGTCCTGCGGGGTGTTGACGCGGGGCGTGCCGGGTCCGAAGACCGCGATGGAGCTGGGCATCAGTATCTGCTTTATCTTCTTCTCGCGGGCCGTTTCGAGGATATTGATGAGGCCGTTCATGTTCACATCCCACGCGAACATCGGGTCCTTCTCGCCGACGGCCGAGAGGATGGCGGCCATGTTGACGATGTGATCGACCTTGTATTTGTCGCACACCGCCTCGAGTTTCTTCCGGTCCATGACATCGAAGAATTCGAAGGGACCGCTTTCTTTGATCTTCTGCGACGGTTCGGTCTTACGGGTCGAGGCGATGACATTCTGGTTGCCGTACAGTTCGCGCATCTTGAGGGTCAGTTCGGAACCGATCTGTCCCACAGCGCCGATGATGAGAATTTTCTTCATGCTACTCTCCACTGAAGAGCGGGTTTATAAGCACCTTTCGGTCGTGTAAAAAAACCGACCCACTATACTATCGGTAGGGATGGAGTCAAGGAAAACGCCGGAAAGTGAAGATATCTAATAAAGCGGGAATCTGGGGTCAGGGCATTTCTATTAAAGTTTAGCTCTTGGCATACCGTTCTCGGATCAACTTACACTGTTTCAACAGCCGTTTGTCGCCGCGCAGTTCCTCCTCGAACTTGCTCATGATGCCGCTGAACCCTACCGCGCTCATGCCTACCATCGCCGCGATCTCTTTAGCCATCAACGCCGTATCGTGCTTCAACAGATGGAAATACAGTTTTCGCGCCCCGCTCCGCGACCGCTTCCGATGCAAATCTTCCTTCGTCGCCCCCGTCACCGCGCAGACCGCCGCCGCTATCGCTTCGGGCTTGACCGCAGTGAGGCCGCGCACATCGGGGACCGCCTGTCGGTCGGGCAGTTTGCCGGTGTCGAGTTTCTCCTTCATCTCGTAGAAGAAATCTTCGCCGCCGACGATGGAATACTTGCCGTAGACCTGCTCCGGTTCGAGTTCCTGATCCCACATGATGTCGATGAGGTTCTCCACGCCGCCCGCCTCGGCGAGCACCCGCGCCGTCGTGGTCATCTCATCGGTCGCCGCGCCGAGGTAGATGCGATGACTGCTCCACGCGAACTTCTCGGGCCGCTCGACGATCTTCGCCCGCACCGGATTGAGGTGGATGTACGCGGTGAGCATGAGGAGGTATTCGGTGTTTTCGACGAGCACCGCCTTGTAGCGGCTCTGGAACACGCTCCCGACGAGGCGATACTTGATGCGGAACCAGTTGGCGTAACTCGACTGGAAGGTGTGCATCGCGCGGCTGAGGTTCGCGTCGGGCGTTTCGAGAAGGAGGTGGAAGTGGTTGGGCATGAGGCACCAGCCGTGGAGGATGAGGCGGTACTTGCGGACGGCGAGGAGCAGACGGCGGAGGAACTCGCGGCGGTCGTCGTCGCAGGTGAAGATGGGGTCGCGGCGGTGTCCGCGGTTGATGACATGGTAGATGGCGCCGGGGTAGGCGATGCGCAGGGGGCGGGCCATGACAGAACTCCGTTCAACGGTTCAGGGAACGCTATCAAAGAGAAAAGCGCTTGTCAATAACTTTAATAGAAATGCCCTGACCCCTACTGACCCCCTGACCCCTACTGACCCCTAATGCCAGAGCGTCAAGGATAAGAGAATCGTGGCAAAACCCGTGACGATCTTTTTCATGATACACCCCCGTTCCTTAATCGAGAAGCGTCAACGCACAACCGTCGCTTTTTGAATCGCTGTCGACGGCAACCGTATCTTCATCGGCGCCTGCGCCATTATCGACGGTCGCGCTGGTATCCTGATACTCTTCTTTCTGACTCTCGGCGATGACATCAGCAAGTGTGTTCAGGCAGTTCGTTTCGTCAATGATCGTAGCATAATCAGGATCGGCTTTTTCTACCAAAACCCCTTGCGCGGGACAATTTTCGCTATGATAAACGAAAGTGAAGCCACAATATCTTGGCAATGGTTTTCCACTATATTCATCCCAAAAAAGCGTCGGCAACTGCAAACGGAAAAGATATATCCCCGGCGCAGTGCAGGTTGTTCCTGAAGATTCAAGCCCGTCGCCGGCCGTGAGTTCGCGGACCTCTTTTACCGCTCCAGCATCGTTGTAAGAAACGGCATATACCGTTTCCAACTCGTCGGTATAGTAATCACACTCAGTGTGCCAAATGCCATCATCGTCATATCCACCACCTTTGCTGACATTGGTCACCTCCATCGCCACTTGAGGTTCGAGGCTTTTTTCCTCGACGATGAATTCGCCGACCTCAATACAGAAATCAGCCCAGAGCGTCAGGGATAAGAGAAGCGTGGCAAAACTCGTAACGATCTTTTGCATGATGCACCCCCATTCCTCAGAAATGACGACCCAGTATAACCGGAGCGCAGAAAAGAGTCAAATGGAAATGTTATCCCTAAAGATTTGATGAGGTGGGAGAAGGAAAGATTTTAGCGGGCGACGGCCGGTTTGACCGACGACTCGACGAGACGGTAGATCTTCTTGCGGATGTCTTCCTTGTCCGATTTCTCGGCGATGGAAAGCTCGGTGGCCAGTATCTCTTCGGCATCCTGCAACAGTTTCTCTTCGCCGTAGGAGAGTCCTTTCTTGCGTTTGAGGAACAGCAGGTCGGAGATGACCAGCGCGACATCGGTCGCCTTGCCGGTCTTCATCTTGTCCTGGAAGT